>Ga0172362_10000002_pt1 | contig 156532 bp, 169 predicted proteins | sample LakKivs1_kivu2a2_FD_114534 | JGI IMG/M metagenome (GOLD analysis project Ga0172362, IMG submission 114534) | Sediment microbial communities from Lake Kivu, Rwanda - Sediment s1_kivu2a2 | ecosystem: Environmental > Aquatic > Freshwater > Lake > Sediment | place: Rwanda: Western Province, Lake... | reverse complement strand
TGCAGGTTCGAATCCTGTCGGGCGCACCAGAATTAAGTTTCCTGGTTTTGCCCCCACTCAAAAAGCCAGGTGCTGTTCTAATAGTCTCCCGAAGGAGCTGCTCTAATTATAAGAGTTTTCGCCAAGGGATAGTAGTAAAATTCATTAAGAGATTGGGTATTTCATTTAAAGCTTCTTCATTGCAAGTAAAAGGAGAGGAAAAAATGAGAAGGAGCCCTATGGCTAAAACAAGAAATAGCCTCTATAAGACGGCCAGGATTTTAGGGAATATTCAGGCGGTAGCGGAGGGGAGAGCGGGAAAGAGAATTGCCAGGCGCCTTGTAGGCAGGGCAACCGGAAAGCTTCTAGGCAAGCTGTTCAGGTAATTTTCCAGTCAGGATGCAGGTAAAATTGCCAGAAGGCCCCGGAATGTTCTACTTACTCTAACTTCATCTGCTCCGGTATTTTGCCTTTTTCTTTTCGTTCCGCTTTCTTAAATGTAACTTCTGGCCCTATTCGGGGGTATTCGAGCTGTTTGCCGTTCAAGAGTTCCTCAATAGTGATGATTTGCAGCCTTGGAAAGCGCTTGCCGGGAAAAAATTCAGGCTCGTAAAAACCTACTGTTATTGCCTCTTCACGCATGGGCGCTGTCGGTGGGTGTAAGGTAATAAATGCCCCGATTACCGCGCCTTCACGCTCTATATCCCCTTTTAGGGTAGCAATATGGCTCTGGTCTATATGACCGCTCTTCACCTGGACAATTATCTTTTTAACCTTGCCGTCAGGAGTGTCAATGAAATTGATTATGCCGTCTATTCCCCTGTCAGCACCCTTTTTCTTATCGCTGACCGGCCAGGCACCAACCTTGCTTAAAGCCCACCACTGGAACTGATAACGATTCTGTTCAGCTAATGCTTCCGCACTATGCAAGTCTTTTGGGTCTCCAACAATTTCGTAAGGGGATAATTCAGTGCCGAAGGTATCCTCAAGCCGGCGTTGCATTAGGCTTATGGCAAGATGGGTAATGTCCATGCCTATCCAGCGGCGGTTCAGGCGTTCAGCCACGGCAATGGTAGTTCCACAACCGCAGAAGGGGTCCATCACGAGGTCACCCTCGTTGCTGCTGGCCTCTACAATACGTTCGAGTAAGGCTTCTGGTTTTTGGGTGGGGTAGCCCAAGCGCTCTTTTGCAGCTTGGTTAATTGGGGGTATATTCCAATAATCTACTGCCATGCGACCTTCTTTCATATAATGGCGATAAACTAGATGAGGGTGCGTTTTTTCCCACTCAGGGCTAACATCACGGTGCCCCTTAATAGGGCTGCCTTTAAGGAAGCGACCCATTAATCTATATCTGCCTTTCTCATCTTCATACTTAAATTTCACTGCTCCCTTTTCGCTCCAAGGCTCCAAAACCTCTCCCCAATTGAAGGGATAATCACCACTTTTTGTATAGAAGAGCAATATATCATGGCGGCGTCCATAAACACGCTTTGATACTCGGCCTCCAATGTAATAGCACCAAGCAATTTCATTTCTGTAATTATGTACGCTAAATATTGCATCCATCACCAATTTCAAGTAATGGCTGGCCGTTGGGTCGCAGTGCAAATAAACACTCCCGGTTGGCTTTAACACCCGGTGCATCTCTACAAGCCTGATGGCCATCATGACAAGGTAGGCCATCATGTCATTAGTGCCCAGGAATTGCCTCAAAGCGCCTATGAGGTCAACCAGCCTTCTCGGTCCTTTCTCTGTTACCTCGCGGTAAGCCAACTGTGCCTCTAACCCCCAGTGCCAGGTATCCTCAAAAGCTGTTATCTGTGCCCGTGATTGTGAGCCATTCTTTTCCTCAAACAATATATTGTAGGTAGCCTTGCTATTAAACGGCGGGTCCAGGTAAATCAGGTCTACACTCTCATTTTGAATATACTCACGCATTATCTTCAGGTTATCGCCGAAGTAGAGCTTATTCTTCCAATCGGTTGTCATTCCCCTCTGCTCCTCTTTCGTTCTTTCTGTTAGTTCTCCCTTTTACCTTTTTCACTCCCCTTACCTCCTTCGTTCAAGTTAAATTCTGTCCCTCAAAGGAGCCACCTTCATTATAAGAGTTTTATAAAAATTAAAAAGGGGGGAGGAGAAATCCTCCCCCCTCTGGAGGTTTGCTTTCCAGCAAAATAATTTTACCCGTTTCCCTCAATCTTGTCTCTTAAGGGCATTTCTAATGGAAGGATAAGGTTTTACCCTCTGATCCTTTGCCCGGCCTCTCAGAGGTAGGTTTGAAAGCTCACCCAGGTACTTTACAAGTAGCAGGTACGGGCTTAAAGTAAATCATCTTTCAAGCTCACTTGGAAGAAAATTCAGGAAGTTCTGGAGGAAAATTGGATGGCTAAAGGTAAAGTTAAGTGGTTCAACGCCCGGACGGGCTATGGCTATATCCAGGTAGAGGGTGGAAAAGACGTCTACGTACAACAAAGCGCCATTAAAACGGAGGAGGACAAGACCCTCAAACCAGGCGACCTGGTCGAATTTGACATCGAGCAGGGACCCAAAGGTCCCCAGGCAGCCAATGTGAAAAAGGTAAGGTAAAGTAAAACCCTCAATTCTCTCTACCCGGGATAAGCCTTTCAGAGACGTTAAGATTTTGTGCTCCTTCCCTTTTTGCTGCGTCCAGAAACTCATCAAAAAGGGAAGGAAAAGCTCTCCAGGAGCCTATTAGAGAAAAAAAGTTTTGCACTCTTTATAATTCGCTTTTGGGACGATATGCAATTGGTGCCTTATGGTCCGATATGGACCGCTATCCTGAAAATGGCAGGTTATGGCACGGTATTCTGAAACCGTCCCAGTATGTCCTAAAGTGTCCCACTTTGAAATAAAACTCCCACTTAGAGGAAAAAATTCCACCAAAAGGTAAAAGCGCTCTCCCACTTAAGGCCTTTTTTGCCCGGGGATCCCCGCCTCCTCTCCCACTTTTGCCTGGCAAGAATGAGTAGTAGAAAATAACTTAGAAAAATGGAACATCTGAAAAGAAATCCATTAAAAAGCATAACAAGCTTTCTTGGATTGAATAAGACAATCCTTACCATGCTCATCATGGTAATATTCCTCGGCCTCGGGGAAAAAATGGCTGAAAGATTCCTACCCCCTTTACATTGTTGCCCTTGGTGGTTCATCAATATTTGTCGCCTTTTTAAATGGAATGGATAACCTTTTAAGCGCCCTATACTCATTCCCTGGTGGATATCTTAGTGACAGAATCGGCTACAAAAAATCACTGATTGTTTTCATATTTATGGCGATAATAGGGTACCTTATCGTAATTATCTTTCCAGGGTGGCAGGCAGTACTTGTCGGTGCTGTATTTTTCATTTCATGGAGCGCAATTTCCCTGCCCTCTATAATGAGCCTTGTCTCGAAATCAGTAAAAAAAGAAAAACAGACAATGGGTGTTTCTCTTCATTCACTTGTAAGAAGAATACTATGGGGCTTGGACCTATTCTCGGAGGAGTTTTAATCGGGATTTATGGAAAAGTACTTGGAGTAAAAATTGCTTTTGCCTGTGCGCTCGTTCTTGCCATACTCTCCATATTCTTTATAAAGCGCTTTATGGCAGAAGATACGGAAATTAAGGGAAAGGGAATGAGTTTTAAAAAATCTTTCTCAGGAATAAATCTCGACCTCAGGATGCTGCTTGTTTCTGATATTCTTATAAGGTTTGCAGAGCGGATTCCTTATGCATTTGTAGTACTCTGGGTTGTTGATAATCTTCACTTCAGCGCACTCCAGTTCGGATTGTTAACAGGAATTGAAATGGCAATCGCAACGAGCGTATACATACTAATAGCATTTCTTGCAGATAAATATGGTAAAAAATTATTCGTGGTTATAACCTTCGGATTCTTCACGATATTCCCGCTCTTCATATATTATTCACGAACTTTTGAAATGCTTGTATTTGCTTTCATTATAAGGGGTTTAAAGGAGTTCGGAGAACCCACAAGAAAATCCCTTATACTTGATCTTGCACCTAAAGATGCAAAGGCATCAACATTCGGCACTTATTACCTTATTCGCGATGTAATAGTATCAATGGCTGCATTTTCTGCGGGATTTCTCTGGAATATAAGCCCAAAAGTCAACTTCATGACGGCATTTGGGTTTGGTCTTGCAGGAACAATATTTTTCCTGGTATTTGGCAAAGGAAAGGAAAAAATTAAAGAAAAGCTTCAAAAATTCTCCAAAATAAATATGGTCTGAACGCGTTATACTAAGAGGCGAAGTATAAAGATTTGTTCTACATCAGATAAGAAGAAAGGGCTCAAAAGTGTTATGAGTTATCATTTCGGCCACTGCCTTACTTTGTGATTGTTGAGTTAGATGAAAACAAGGTTTTAAGTGCAGAGTCAGCTGAGAACCCTTTTGCAGATGAGCATAGTAAGGGAGACCTTCCTTCATTTATGAAAGCAAATACGATTGATTTGATCATCACAAAACTCTCAAATGCTTGATACTTTAAGAGAGTTCCATGGGAGTGAATTTACGCTAAATTAGCGAAATCGTGCCTGGCACGATTTATTGAAAAGGGAAGGTGCTCTCTTCCTGCCCCTGGTCAATTTTCCTCAAAATGCATTTTAGAGAACGCAGGCCTTAGCCTTTTAGCCTTGAAGAAAAAAGGTTTTGCCCGGCGCCCCGGTTTTTTTTAGGCGCTGCTTAGGTGTGGTTGGGGAATTAAGGAGGTGGAGGGCTTTGCGGAGCAACGCCTGAACCCGCTTCAGCCCTATAGCAATTTTAACCGCTAATTTGAGTGTTTAAAAGGGGGATAGTTTCTCTTCCCTTGTCATTTACCCCGCCCTCTACGGGGCAAATTGAGGCCATTTTGCCTATACCTGCGCGGTCCTCTTAACCTTTCAGAAGCTCCTCAATGTCTTTTCCTTTATAGCCTCTCCTCACCAGCTCTTCCTTCACTTTTTCCTCTCAGGCCTGAAATCCCTCCTCAGAAGCCCAGAGCACTTGAATAAAATCAGCCAGGGAGCCTTCGCCGTCAACTTTTTGCCCTGCGCTTTCAGTTTGAGGCCTCTTTCCAGGGTCTCGAGGTTCCTTTCAAACTCTTCCTCTTCCCTTTTCAGGATTTCAAGTTTCTTTTCAGGGTCTTCCTCTACCTATTTGGGAGCCAGTGTTACGGTTACTAGGCCCCGCCTGACTTCCTTTCCCGGACCGGCCTTTTCCTCCAGCTCTTCCACTTTTCGTTTAAGCTCATACCATCACCTCCACCCTTGTCTCCAGCATTCTCTCAATTGCCTCCACCCTGGTCTCTAACTCCGTAGTTTCCACAGCCCTCAAAGAGATAGAGGCCAGGTAACCTATGGTTCTGGCTTTCTCTAAGGTCCCCGCTAAGGGGTTTTTTCACAGCGCTTATTTGCTCAGCTAAAAGGCCAAGGATGTCCTGCGCGGTATTCAGCTTAAACTCTAAGGGAATTGAAACCTGAGCCGGGGTAAGACTTAGACCGCCGAACTGTAACCTCATATATTCCCTTTGGTAATCTCGCTTTTTTTCCGGGTCTTTATGGGGCATCTTCACTACCTCCCTTAGGGTCTAACTCCGGGATTTACAGGCACCTTTTTCAACTGCGTGGGCTTTTTGCTCTGTCATTTTCCGTCATACTTTAACTATGCCTCTATGGATGTTCAGCTTCTACTGAACATCCATTCTCTCAAGCTTCCCCTCAATTTCCTCCTCTGAAAGGCCCTTCCTTCTCATGACCTCCCTGGCTATCTTCTCCAGTCCGTCCTCCAGAGGTCCGGGGAAAGGGGTTCGGGTGTCGGCGGTAGTGGCCCTGTTGGTTGCTATCGTCCTAGGGGTTAGCTCAGGGGGGGGCAGCTCAGGACAGGTCGCAGGTTAAAGCTGTTGGTACACCAGCCCTTCTCCGGGTTAATGAGGGTGGTACAATACTTGTTAATGAGTATAGTACCCCATCCATTCCTTACGGGCTTTTTACAATTACATGTACAGGTCCTTTTTTCGAGGGCGAAGGCATCTCTGTACCGGAAGGTTTTATGGGAGGCGCTTCTCTTCCCCCGGGTCCCCCTATAGTCACTCCCTGATTTCCTCAAATCGATAGCTCAATAACCAGACGGGAAGGTTATGTTATTCTATCCGTCGGAGGGGGACCACAGTCGGTTTAATTTTCGAAAACTTGGAGACGATTTAAACTTTTTTGCCAGTTCTGGAATACAGTTAAGGCCAGTGTAATGGCGATCTGGGATTGGATTTTCGCCTCCTTCCTACCTGAGCTTATTCACGGGGCTCGCTTTCCTCTGCACCCGGGCCAGGTCCGCCTGAGTCAAACTCAAATACCTCTGGGTGACGGCATAGGAGGTGTGGCCCAAAAGGCGCCTCACGGTCTCCAGGTCCGCGCCGTTCTGAAGGTAAGAAGTAGCTGAGGTATGGCGGAAAAGGTAGGGGTAAAGTCTGCCAACCTGGCTTCTCTTTCTGAGGAGGCGCAGGATGGAGCGCAGGGCGCAGTAAGTTAGAGGTCTTCCGTCTGAGGTGGTGAAGAGCGCTTCCTCACGGGAAAGCGCCTTCCTTTTCCTTAAATAGGAATGGATTGCCCTCTTGGTCACTTGAGAGATAGGAAGGAGCCTCTCCCCGGTTTTACCGCATACCCTGATGTAGTCGCCCTGGAAGTCCTCCAAAGTGAGGCTCAGGAGTTCCCCCGGTCTCAAAGCGGCGTCAATCAAGAGGAGCAAAATGGCCTGGTTCCTGTGCGAGTTCCTCTCCAATTTCTTAGCGATGTCCAGGAGTTCCTGATTCTTAGCGATGTCCAGGAGTTCCTGAAGGGCTGAGGGAGTCAAGGTGGGGAGGAGCTTTTTGGGAACTTTTACTCCAGGGAAATCGGTTAAAGGGTTTGTTTTGATAAAGCCCTGGTTATAGGCCCGGCGCAGGAAAATCTTCAGACTCCTCAGGTAAATGTTGATACTCTCCGGTCCGTTTCCGGATTCCTTCAAGTGGGAAACGAAGGCAAAGATGTCCGCTTTCTCTAAGCTCTGGCCGTTGAGAAAGCGGAGGAACCTCTCTAATTTCTCCCGGTAAATTTTCAGAGTGCGCGGGGAAAGACCCCTGAGGTCGCACTGTTTTAAATAGAGGGAAACTAAAGAGCCAACGGCCGTTTGAAAAACATCCTTCTTTTTAGTGCCTGCAGATCGCATTGAAAGCAAACCTCCTTTTCACTTCCACCCACCTGCCTCCGGAGCCGGAGGCTGCGGATTCGAATTCTGTCGGGCGCACTCATAAAGCGGCGTAACCTATCTGGTCTGTTCCAGGGCGATGGCGTAGGAACTTCCGTACTCGGAAAGCTTCTGAAGCATGTCCTCAATTTGAATTTTTGTAGGTACCAATAAAGAGAGCTTCCATAATCCACCTCCCGTTTCCACCTGCTCCACTTCCTCGATTTTCATATTCAACTTCCGGAAGTAGGAAAACAGTTCGTTCAACTTCTCCGGATGTGGGGAAATGGTAAGAGCAATCCTGTAAGTTTTTTGCCTGGGAACGGCTCCCTCCAGGCGATGAAGGCCGACAAGTGCCACCATCGCAAAGAACAATGCAAAAAGCGCTTCCAGATAAAGGCCCGCACCAACAGCCAACCCCAGCCCGCAGGTTACCCATATTGTCGCCGCGGTGGTCAGGCCACGTACAGTTACTCCCTCTCTAAAAATCGCTCCAGCGCCCAAAAAGCCGATTCCTGTAACTACCCCGGCAGCAATCCGCCCCAAATCGGAGGAGCCTGCGGGAAATGCAGAAAAGGAAAGAACCATAAAAAGAGCAGATCCCAGGGAGACCAAAATCATGGTCCGCAATCCAGCTGGTTTCCCGGTTATTTCCCTTTCCAGGCCAACAACCCCACCTGCGAGGGAAGCGAGAAAAAGCCTCACCAATATTTCCCACCAGGATAAATGCATTTATTTGCCTCCGGAAAAATAATAAAGGATAAATGAAAAACTATAAATCGTTCCGGGGCAAGAAGGCAGTTACCGGGAAATTAGCTGATCGGGCCTGATGTAGTCGCCAAACCTCCTCTGGTATTTAAGGAGCCTCTGCCTCTGTTCCTCCAGCACTCGAAGCACCGCTTTTGGGGTGTCAGTCACTTGAGCCTCGAATATGGCTTTGACTCTCTCAATTTTGGAGAGGTGCTCGGGGATACGGATCATGAATTGCTCATTATACTGCTTTTGGGAATACTCCATGCCGAGAACTTCACGGAAGAGAACTTTCAGGTCTTCGTATTTAGGAATACGCCCGGTGGGAGTATCAATGGCGTCAACATCGCCGTGTACCCTCAACTCCATCCACTTGTACCAGACCTTTTTGTCGTTTTTCTCGTTGAGGAAGTGACCATCCCTGTCCTTCAAGAAATAATTCACACCGAAAATCCTGGGAGGACTGGGAAGGTCCTTGCCAAAGTCAAGGTTAATCTGGATGTAGCGCCCGACGGGAATGGGGAGAAAGTCCAGGTTGGACATGGGGTTCCATTCCCGAACTCCCACCTGCCCCAAGGTAGCAGCGGTGGTCTCCGATTCCAAGATGGCGCCTTTAGTGATTACGCCGTGTTCCCAGCCAAAGGACTCCTCCACGGGAACCGAGGTATCAGAATCCCTCCCGCCATAGACGATGCCGCCAATGGTTACTCCCCCGGGATCGTGGAGCTTGGAATCCACGTTTTCCAGGGACGCCAGCCTCAGGGTAAACCGAGCATTGGGATGGGAGCAGGGTATTTCCTTGCCGTTTTTATCGGTTTTCCCAATCCACCACTCCCCAGAGTGATTCTCTCCTCTGGGTGGAACCTCCCCATCCTTTCCCGTCCAGTGGACTTTGCCCTCAGGAGTGACTAAGACATTAGAGAAAATTACTTCATCGGGACTATGAAGGGCCTTCCACTGAATGGGGTCATCTTGGGAATTTATGCCCTGAATGATGCCGAACATTCCCTGCTCAACGTTAACAGCGTAGACCTTTCCGTTTTTCTTCCGGAGGTAAGCGATATCGTCCCCTAAGATGGTTTCCCCTTCGAGCATGGCGGTGGAAGTCTTTCCGCAGAGGGAGGGGAAAGCACCAGTAAAGTATGTTACCCTGCCCTCAGGGCCGTGCACGCCCATAACTAACATGTGCTCCGTGAGCCATCCTTCCTGAGAGGCGTGGTGGATGGCCAAACGCATGGCCAATTTTTTCAGGCCGAGGGTATTTCCGCCGTATTGGGTGTTAACGCTGTAGACGATGTCCTCTTCAAAATCAATATAAATGCGCCGCTTATCAAGATTTTTGGAGGTTTTTCTCTCGTCCAGCTCGCCTTGCGAATGGACAAATTTGAAGAACCTCGCTCCTCGTCCCTGCCTGATAAATTCCTCATATCCCTGCCGATAGAGGATGTTTTCCGAGTGAGCTACGTAACTGGAATCGGTAATTTGAACACAGGGGATGGCAAATTCTGAGTTAGTGGGCCCCAAGCAATAGAAACAAACGAAGGTTTCCTTGCCGACCATAATATCCTTGAGGATAGAGGCGATTTCGGCCAGGGCCGCATCGCGTTCCTTTGTTTCTATAGAAGGCCCGAGGTCAACCCCTTTGGGCACAAGAATACCGGTATTTTTCTTGTCCCTTCCTTGATCTCCATAGTTATCAAAGTGAATCGTGTGCCCTTCAATGGCGAGTTTTCTCTCTTCGCCTCTTTCCAGAGCCCTGTGCTTGATATATTCAAGGTCTTCTTTTATCCCGATGGAGACATAGACTTTATCAGGATTCATTAGTTCCAGGAATTTAGCGAGAAAATCATGAAGGTTAGGGTTTGGTATTCCTTTGAGCCTCTCGTATCCCTGGAGGGTCAACCTGTTTCTCAAAACTTTGTCCGTAGAGAGTTCCATTTCTTAAGCCTCCTGCGCGGTTATTCCCCGTATTGATGTAAAAAATGAGCATTCTTGCACTTTTTAATTATATAGCTTTCTTAAAGTTTAGGGAACAAAAATCCCGCCCTTTAAAGAAGGTTATCGCCAAAGGCTATTCCCTTAAAGCTTTTCAGACTCTTAATTTTTTTCAGTAGCATTCAGGATGGCTTCAATAATGGGCGTATAGCCGGTGCACCGGCACAGGTTACCCCGAAGGTAATCGCGGATTTCTTCCTCGGTCGGGTGGGGATTTTCGTCCAGAAGGGATTTGGCGGTGACCAGTATCCCGGGAATGCAGAAGCCGCACTGAACAGCACCGTGCTCGATCAGGGATTGCTGAAGAGGATGAAAGCGATGGTCTTCGGCCAGACCCTCGGCGGTCAGGATTTCCTTGTTATCTGCAGTTACTGCCAGGGTAAGGCAGGCAAGGGTGGGCTTGCCATCGAAGAGAACCGTGCATGCGCCGCACTCCCCTATCCCACAGCCGTATTTAGGGCCAGTGTACCCCAGCTCTCTTAGCAAGTTCAGGAGCAGAACGTTGGATTTTACTGTTAGCTTATAAGTTTTCCTGTTTACCTTTAAAGTTATCAGCTTTTCCCTCATAGCGATCCTCCACTTCTGAGCCAGGCAGCCCTCAAGGCCTCTTCAGCCAGGATCTCGCTTACTCGAAATCTGTATTCTTTGCTGGAGCGAACATCGTCAATGGGCTTTATCTGCCTCTGGCACTCTAAGGCGACTTTCTTAATCAGAGCATCAGTGAAAGGCTTCCCTTTTAAGAGCTTCTCCGCTGGATAAATTCTTATAGGTGTAGGGGCCACCGAACCGAAAGCAATTCTGCACATCTGACAAGAGTTTCCCTCTCTTTTTAAATAGACAGCCATGTTGATCTTGGCAATATCAGCGGGAACTCTGCCGAGCTTCAGGAAAGCTGAGCCTTCGTTCAGGCCTAATCGAGGCAAATGTACCTCAGCAATCAATTCCTTAGCCTCCAGCACGGAGAGGCCAGGGCCAAGGAAAAAATTTTCCAGAGGGATGATCCTCTCCCCTTTCGTGCTCAAAACTTTCACCGTTGAACCATAAGCTAAAAGAGCAGGAGCAGTATCAGCAGCGGGAGAAGCGTTGCCAATATTGCCACCGATAGTCCCCATGTTCCTGATAGCAGGAGCAGCCATTGACCGTACTGCTTCGAAGAGCGCGCTGTAAGTTTCCCTAACCAGCGAATTGCCCTCAATTTCGGAAAGAGAGGTAACAGAGCCTATTTTAAGGCCATCCTGGTCAGCGCGAATGAAGTTTAAGTCCTGAACTCGGGAAAGGCTAATAATGGCTTCCGGGTTGACAACACACCTTTTAATCTTTACGAGAAGGTCCGTGCCCCCGGCCATGAGGCGGGAGCGCTCTTTAAAACGGGAAAGCAGCTCGAGGACCTCGGCAACGCTTTCTGGCTCAAAATATTCAAACTCAAGAGGGAGAATCTTGGTGTTAGTGCTCATTTTATTTCCTCCTTTTTCGTCAAGGCAGCAAGCACCCTCTCAGGGGTAATTGGCAGCCGGGTAAACCTCACGCCGATAGCGTTGTAAACTGCATTGGCAATTGCTGAAGCCACTGAGTTTCCCGCGGCCTCGCCGATCCCCTTCGCCCCGAACGGTCCGGTAGGCTCATAAGTGCTGGTAAGGTGTACCCTAATATTTTCGATTTTGGGCATCTCTAAAGGGGTAAAAATTTTGGCGTCAGTGATAAAGCCATCACATTTCAGCTTCCCGTCCTCTGTATATTCCGCCTCTTCTAAGAGCGCATAGCCTCCATAGCGGGCAAGGGAACCAATCAATTGACCCTTCACTCCATCGGGATTTACTGGAGTTCCACAATCAGCGATGCAAACTGCCCTGGTCATCTTAACAACTCCAGTGTAGGTATCCACCTCCACTTCAATGAAATTCGTCACAAACGATGGGGGACAGGTTTTCTGTCTAAAACTGACAGTGGTGGCAATACTCCCCAAGCCAGTGCTCATTGCGGTCTTGACAATTTCCCCAACTGTCAGGGCCTTAAATGGCACTCCTTTCGGGTGTACCACAGCGGTATTCTTTGAGGAGTCATAGATAAGCTCAAGGTTTTCCGGGTGCTCCTGGAGCATAATTCCTGCAAATTCCAGGATTTTCTTCTTAACCTCCTGGGCTGCTTTATAGGCGGCGCCTCCACCGGCAAAAACCCCCCTGGAGGCGTGAGTGCAGACATCGTAAACCGTGGTTCTGGTATCTACCGGGGAAAGACCAACCTTGTCCAGAGGGAGGCATAAAGCCTCGGCTACGATCTTGGCAATGGCTTCGCAGGTTCCACCCCCCAGATCCATTACCGGGGTAAGCACGTCCACGCTCCCGTCCTCGTTTACCTTTACCGTGGCCCCGGAATAGTCAATGACCTCAGCCGGACCGGGCGCTCCAGCGCTGGACGTGTGGAAGCCGCGCGCAAGGCCAATGCCTTTTCGGAAACGGCCTGTCTTAGCGCGGGGATCGCCTCGGGATTGCCAGTTTATGAGCTCTGCACCCACTTTCAAAGATTCTTCCAGGCCGCAGCTTTTTATTATCGATCTCACAGTGGGGCCCTGGCCCCAGAATTCGTCCCCCACCCCAACGTAATTTTTGAGCCTGAACTCAACGGGATCAAAGCCGCATTTTTCCGCGATCAGATCCATATGAGATTCCACAGCAAAATTCATCTGAGGATTGCCGTATCCCTGCATGGCGCAGGCAGGCACTTTATTGGTGTACACGGCTTTCGCCTTGTATTTGATGTTCTTCCATTTATAAAGCGACACCAGCCAGCCTGCCATGCTGCCCAAGAGCGGATAGGCCTGAATCTGATGGGCCCCGATATCTACAAGCACGCTGGCCTCCACCCCTTGAATAGCCATGTCCTTATTTACTCCGACCTTTAGCCTGATCCTGCTTGGGTACTTTGTGTGGTCGTACATATCCTCTTCCCTCGAAGAGATGAGCTTTACTGGCTTTCGAGCTTTCAATGCCAGCGCAGCACAAATGGGAATTATGGAATTCATCTGGATGCTTGAGCCAAAAGAACCGCCAATGACAACCTTCTTAACGTTCACCCTGCTTAAAGGTATCCCAAAAATGGAGCCGATAAGAATACGCACGTTGTGTATTGATTGAGTGGTGCACCAAACTGTTAAACTGCCGTCAGGTTCGGGATTGCACACCGCGGATTTTGTCTCCATTTGAAGGTGGTAAACCCTCGGAAGCTCGTACTCCTCCTCAAAGACATAATCTGAAGCAGCAATGGCTGAATCAGCGTCGCCAACGATGATTTCTCTCTCGCAGGCAATGTTGTTCCTGACATTTATTTCCTCATCGCCAAAATATACTTTGTCGTAAAGCTGAGCGCTTTCTGGCTCCATTGCTTTTATGGGATCCAGAACTGGTGGAAAAACTCTATACTCCACTTTTAAGGATTTAAGAGCCTTCCAGGCGAGTTCTTCTGTCTCAGCTGCTACTGCGGCAATCGCTTCTCCGAAATGACGAGCCTTCTTAGGTAGAACCCGCCTGTCCCTGAAAGTCTTTGCGGGAACGCTTACCCCACGCTCGTTGTAAAGTACCTCTGGGACATCGTCCGGCGTGAGGCATATAGCTCCCATGGTTTCCGCTTCGCTTGTATCAATGCTCAAAATTTCCGCATGAGGATAAGGGCTGCGCAAGGTGACAGCATATAGCATACCGGGAAGAGAGATATCACCAGTGTATTTTTCCAGGCCCCTTACCTTGGTTTCGGCGTCCTTCCTGGGAGTAGTTTTGGCGACTACGTTAAACATAAAAGCCTCCTTTCTAACTTCAGGCTACGGAAAGGTAACTTAATTTGATGAGATCATGTTTCCCTAATTGATCCCTGACTTTTCAAAGATTACCGCCCCTTTCCGCAAAATGAACTCCCTTTCGACAACGCTTAAGACCTCTGGAGTGTTTTGCTCCCAGGGCGCTGTTGTGGGCGGATTTTTCACCTGTATCTCCCTGATCACTTTAAAAAGGTTTTGACTATTGCCGGAGCCAAACTGATTTTTAACGACGACTTCATGGAGTTTTCATTTTTAACGCCCTTGCCTTTCAGGGTGCTTTTCTGACAGTCAGCTTGCTCTCTTTTCTTTGTTCTTATTTTTCACCTCCATTAATATTTTTTCTGCGGTGGCAGGAAGAGAGGTAATCCGCACCCCACAAGCGTCATCAATGGCGTCCACAATGGCTGGAGCAATCCCTACGATCGGGGGCTCACCTATTCCTTTAGCACCGTATGGACCCAATCCAGTCATGCTTTCCATGATAAGGGGCTCAACATCTGGAACATCTTTAGATGTGGGAATCAGGTATTCAGCAAAGGAAGGCGTCTGAATAATTCCATCCTTTATTACCATGTCTTCCATCAGAGCGTAACCCATACCTTGAACTGCTCCTCCTTCAATCTGCCCCTCGACCAGAATAGGGTTTAGAGCTTTACCAACGTCGAATGCGGCCACAATTCTCTTTAAGTCAACTTTTCCCGTTTCCTCGTCCACTGTCACTTCCACTGCATAAGCTCCAAAAGTGAAGTCGGGATGGGTTCGGCCTTCAATAATTTCTGATTCCGGAACATCCGTAAAAGGTGCATTGAACTGGGCTTCCACGAAAAGCTCCTCACCATCGGCAGACATGCGGTTTATTAGGGGAACCAGGGCGACGTATTTGGTAGGATCGTTTCTGGACACCACCTTTCCCTGGTCAACCACGAGGTCCTCCTCTTTTACACTCAACAATTGGGCAGTCTTCGCTATCATCCGTTTTTTCAATTCTCTGGCTGCTTTTAAGGTGGCGTTTCCAGACATATAAAGTTGCCGGGTAGCGGTGGTGGTCCCAGCTAATGGGGTTAATTGGGAATCAGTAACATGGATTTTGATTAGGTCCAATGGAACGCCAAGCTCCTCTGAAACTATCTGGGTAAGTATGTGCCCCTGCCCTCCGCCTACATCGGGAACTCCGCAGCGAATCACTGCGCTTCCATCCAGTTCGAGCCTGAGGTAGGAACGCGAGGTATCATGCAGGAAAGTAAGTCTGCCGTAGCTGCACATGCCCACTGCTAAACCGCGGCCCACTTTTATGTGAGGTTTTTTGCTCTCTTCTTTGGGACCAAGCGCCTTCCAGGCCTTTTCTGCCAGCACATCCAGAGGTACGGGGCGATCGTATACATAACCTGTAGCCAGATAGTCCCCTTGCTTTAAGAGGTTTTTCTTCCTTAGCTCCAGGGGATCCATTCCCAGTTTCTGGGCTAGCTGGTTCATCTGTGATTCGTAGGCAAAATTCACCTGGGGAGCGCCAAAGCCGCGGAAGGCCGAAGTAATAGGGGTATTGGTCATCGCCGCATAACTGTCCACTTTTATATTCGGGATGTTGTAGGGGCCAGCCGCGTCTACCGTGGAATAAAGAAGAACCCATGGGGACAGAGCAGCATAAGATCCGGCGTCCGAGATCAACCTCGCTTCCAGAGCAACTATTTTCCCGTCCCTAGTGGCTCCAGTTTTGTAGTACATGTAGTAAGGGTGTCTCTTGGAGTGCACCAGAAGAGATTCTTTGCGAGTGTATGTAAGTTTTACTGGCTTCCGGGTTTTCCACGCTAAAAGAGCAAGGTAGGATTCCACAGTGATGTCCTCTTTGCCGCCGAAACCTCCGCCTATGAGCGTGCCAATGTAACGAACTTTGCTGTGGGGGAGATCCAGAACCTCAGCCACCTCACGAAAATGCTCAATAACCTGGCTGGAAACGCGAATTACTATGGTCCCGTCATCATCTACCCAGGCAACGCCGCTCTCTAACTCAAGGTAAGCGTGATCCTGGTAGCCGACCTGATAAAATCCTTCGACGATCACCTGTGCTTGGGCAAAACCTTCCTCCACATTGCCCTTCCTGATCTTGAAATGGGAAGCGATGTTATTAGCTTTTTCTCCCACCTGGGGTGCTTCCGGCTTCATGGCCTCCAAAGGATCGAAAACGCCAGGCAGGGGCTCATACTGGACATCAATCAATTCACAGGCCTTATCAGTTATTTCTGGAGCCTCTGCAGCAATAAGCGCAATGGGTTCGCCAAAATATCGCACTTCTCCTTCGGCCAGGACGCGATAAAGACCTTCAAACTGAGCCCCTATTTCGCTGCCCTGCCCGAACCTGGCCTTCAAGTTATTTCTGGGGATATCTTTGTGGGTGATAACCGCATGAACTCCAGGGAGCTTTTCCGCCCTGCTGGTATCTATAGAGAGAATTTTAGCCCGGGGTACGGACGCGCGAAACACCTTTCCATAAAGCATTCCTGGCATAGTAAAGTCATCAGCATAAATTATTTCGCCTTTGACCTTACCCCAGGCATCATATTTAGGAACCCCTTTCCCGATAACCTTAAGCTCCATCTCTATCCTCCTCCCAGAAGAAGGTAGGTGCCCTTAGCTTCTTCCTGACCTTCAGAGATTTCAGGAGAGCCCGATGACGTGGCTTTCTTTGTGCTGGCTTCCCCAAAAGCTGCTTCTTCCACAGCATCAATGATCTTTTTGTACCCCGTGCAGCGGCAGAGGTTGCCTGAGATGGCGGTTTTTATTTCTTCTCTCGTGGGTTGGGGATCGGCCTGCAAAAAAGCGTAAGAGGAAATCAACATCCCGGGCGTACAAAATCCGCATTGAACAGCCCCATTTCTGACAAAGCTTTCCTGAAGCTTTCCCATCAAAAAATCACCGGTAAAACCTTTAATAGTGCGGACATCCTTCTCATTAGCTTGAAGGGCAAGAACCAGGCAAGACTTGACTGCTTTTCCTTTAAAAAGCACGGTACAGGTACCACAGTCACCCTGATTGCAACCACACTTCACCTCCACAGCCCCTGCTTTATGGCGCAGGAAGTCCAGCAAAGACTCATGCGGTTCCACGGGGGCTGTGACCGGCCTCTCGTTAACGAAAATCGTCACAAGCTTGTAGTTTTTCATGACAACCCTCGCTCTTCTGATAAAATAGCCCTAAAAGCTCTCTTAAACAGAGAGCGCGTCAGTTCTACCCTATACTCTCTACTCCCTCGAATATCGGAGATAGGGTTAATCTCAGAAAGGAGGATCTCACTGGCTTCTTCCATTACCTTATCTTCGGGAAATTTGCCCATCAAAAAATCCTCTGTTCTACAAGCTCTAATCGGCGTAGGTGCAAGGGCTCCCAGGGCTAAGCGGGCGTCCTTTATTGTTTGATCAATTTTCAAAGCTAGGCCCAGGCTGGCAAGGGAGATGGCCATGGCGTTCCTCTTCCCGACCTTCACGTAGAAAACTTTAAAATTTTGAGAAAGGTTAAATTCCACCCGCAAGATCAGTTCAGAAGGAGAAAGGACCGTTTCACCCGGACCAACAAAAAACTCGCGCAGGGATATTTCCCTTAACCCCTGATCTAAACTCTGAACTACAACTCGGGAGTCCAGTGCCAGCAAAGGGACGGCCATGTCGGCTGCGGGAGAGGCGTAAGCAAGGTTTCCACCAACAGTTGCTCGGTTACGCACGACTGGATCGGCAAAATTTAGGGCAGCCTCATATAATAGTGGCGCCTCATCCCTTATCAGGGAAGAGTTCAAGAGCTCGGAAATTGTAGTAGAGCTGCCAATACGCATGGAGTTGCCACATTTGGAAATTCCCGTGAGCTCTTCAAGGTCAGAAATGTCGATGAGCACACAATCCTTTTGTTTTCCGGAATGAATGTCAGGAAGGATGTTAGTGCAGCCTGCTGCGAAAAGCGCCCGCTCTTTGAACTGCGAAACGAGCCTCAGGGCCTCCCCTACCTCGCTCGGCTTGAAATAGTCGCAGCTAATCAAAGTCAGCCTCCTTTCTTTCCTCATTTAATTGAGTAGCACGGCCTAAAAATATAAGTCAAGTGTTTTTAAAAATAATTGTATGAAAAGGAAAAAACAATTTGAAAATAAGAGCCTAAAAAGACCAGGGGGTTGCCACAAAGAGCAGAATGGCCTTTTTCTTCGTGTCATTAAAAAATTGGTGGGCCATTGTAGCAGGGTAGTAAAGGCTTTCCCCTTCTTTCAGGGTAAATACATCTGCTCCAAGGTGAAAGCGCACTGTGCCCTTCAACACCCAGAGGAACTCCTCGCCCTCGTGATAAAAAGGAGGGCCTCCGTAGGTCCCGGGGGGGAGCGTTACTAATGCTGGTTCTAACTTGGCGCTGGAATCAGGCAGAAGCCACTCCTCAGTTACCCTTTTTCCTTCGCAGACCATAAGGGTCATCTTTCTTCGCTCGCCCGGCCGGGAGCACTTAATATGAGAGCGCTCATCATCAGAAAAGATGGTAGAAATAGAAACCCCGAGCGCGTTAGCTACCTCCCTCAAATTCAATACGCTGATGTTGGCCTTGTCATTCTCCAGACGGGAGAGGAAAGTCATGGAAAGCCCCGTTTTCTGAGATAATTCCTGCAGAGACATTCCCTGGCTTGTGCGAATCTGTTTGATCTTGTGGGCAATTCCAGTGTTCAGCGCTTTGTTGTTCTTCTTATATGCTTTAGCCATTTTTAAAGAAAATTTTTCTTTAGTATTAAATAGATTAAATAAAGTGCTTTCTTTTTGTCAACTAAAATAAGTTTTCAAAACCTGGGCAAGAGCTGAGAAGGGTTAATTTAAAATTTTAGAGCCAAGCGAGAGTACTTATCGGCATTAAATTTTTTGCTCGTCTCATTGACACCATCTCTTCTTTTGAGTAAAAAGTAACAAAGCGATGAAGAGGACAAGTACAGCATTGCTCTCCTTTAGCGAGCAGGGTTTGGTGCAAGCCTGTAGGAGTGGTTGCTGGAAAATCGCCTCAAAGCCGCAGTCCGAACTCCTAAAGTAGGCGCTGCCGGGTTTTCCGTTATCAAGAAGGGTAAACCCCTGAGTGGGCTTCAGCCAAATAAGGTGGTACCGCGGGAAAACCTCTCGGCCTTTTAAACGCAGGGGGTTTTTTAATTTAATTGGGCTCTATGCCTGAGATAAAAGGATAAAAATGGAGGAAAAAAAGGATTGTTTAAGCCAGTAACTTCGAAACCTGATTTTTCATCTCAGGAAAACGAGATCCTTAAGTTCTGGGAAGAACAGAGGGTGTTCGAACTCCTTAAGGAAAAGAACAAGGATGGACCCCGCTTTTCCTTCTTCGATGGGCCGATAACAGCCAACAACCCTATGGGTGCCCATCACGCCTGGGGAAGGACTTATAAGGACCTCTTCCAAAGGTACAAAGCGATGCTGGGGTACAACCAGCGTTACCAGAATGGTTTCGATTGCCAGGGGCTGTGGGTCGAAGTGGAGGTGGAAAAGGAGTTAGGGTTTAACTCCAAGCGCGAGATAGAGGCCTTTGGGCTGGGTAATTTCTCTCAGAAGTGCCGGGAACGAGTTTACAAATACGCAAATTTAATCACAGAACAGTCTCAAAGGCTGGGAATGTGGATGGACTGGGGAAACTCTTACTATACCCTTTCCGACGACAACATCGAGCATATCTGGCATTTTTTGAAAAAGTGTCATGAAAAGGGTTGGCTTTACAAAGGACACAGGAGCATGCCGTGGTGTATACGCTGCGGAACATCCCTCTCTCAGCATGAGCTCCTGGGCTCAGATTCATATCAAGAGCTCACTCATACGGCGGTCTTCGTGCGGCTACCCTTAAAGGGGAAAAAGAACGAGTATTTTCTGGTTTGGACCACTACTCCATGGACCCTTTCAGCAAACGTGGCCCTCGCCGTTCATCCTGAGTTAGATTACGTCCTGGTAGAACAGGACGATGCGCGCTACATACTGGTAAGCGCAATGGCCAGGTTCTTGCTTCCCAGGGGAAGGGTACTCAAGACCTTTGAGGGCAAAGAGCTCCTGGGCCTGCAATATTATGGCCCCTTTGAGGACTTCGAGGCTCAGAAAGACATAAGACACAGAGTAATCCCCTGGGAGGAAGTTGGTGAGCAAGAAGGAACGGGGATCGTCCACATTGCCCCAGGGTGTGGCGCGGAGGACTTTGAGCTTTCCAGAATCCACAGTCTTCCGGTCCTTGTTCCCATAGATGATGATGGCAATTACCTTAGTGGTTACGGAATATTGAGTGGAAAGAACATCAAAGAGACCAATCCCCTCATCTTTAACAGGCTGCGCGAAAGAGGTTTGCTCTTCAAACTGGAGCAGCACACCCACCGTTATCCAGTTTGTTGGCGCTGCCATGAGGAGCTGGTGTTTAAGGTCGTGGACGAGTGGTTCATCGCCACGGACGAGATCAGGCCTCTTTTGATCAGAGAGGCCGAAAAGGTCCATTGGGTTCCTGAATCCGCAGGAAAAAGAATGAGGGACTGGCTAAGCAACATGGGGGACTGGTGCATATCCCGAAAGCGCTTTTGGGGATTGCCCCTTCCTTTTTACCAGTGTCAGAGTTGTGGTGAAGTGACTGTAATCGGCAGCAGGGCAGAGTTAGAGAGCCTCTCTTTGAAAAAACCCCTTGAGCTTCCAGAGCTCCACAGGCCCTGGATCGATGAGGTTAAGATTCAATGCCCGAAATGCAGCGGAATTGCCGAGAGAATCCCCGAGGTAGGAGATTGCTGGCTTGATGCTGGGATTATCCCCTACTCCACTCTGAATTACCTAAAGGATAGAGCGTACTGGGAGCAATGGTTCCCTGCGGATTTCATAACTGAGATGAGAGAGCAGATCAGGCTCTGGTTTTACTCGATGCTCTTCATGAGCGTGACCTTAGAGGAACGAACTCCCTACCTTAACGCACTGGTGTACGAGAAGCTGTTAGACGAAAAGGGAAAACCAATGCACCGCAGCCTGGGAAACGCCATCTGGTTCGATGAGGCTGTAGAGAAAATGGGGGCAGACATCATGCGCTGGCTTTACGCTTCCCAGGATATCGAGCTCAACCTTCTTTTTGGATATGGCCCTGCCGAAGATGTTACAAGAAAAATGCTCCTTTTATGGAACATTTACGCTTTCTTTGTCACTTACGCCAACATAGACATGTTCAACCCGCTGAAGCACCACTCAAAGCCTTCGGAACGGTCATTTTTAGATCGCTGGATCCTTTCCCGCCTGCACAATCTGACCATGCTCTCTCGAGAACACCTGAACAATTTAGATGTGGCCACAGTGATCAGGGAGGTTGAGGATTTCGTTGAGGATGTATCTACCTGGTGGCTGAGAAGAAGCAGACGCCGCTTCTGGAAATCAGAGGAGGACAAGGATAAAGTGGACGCCTACCTCACCCTCTACGAGATACTAACTACATTATGCAGCTTGCTTGCGCCAATCATCCCCTTTCTCACCGAGGAGATGTACCAGAACCTGGTGCGTTCAGTAAATAAGGACGCCCCAGTATCAGTGCATCTGACTTTTTACCCCGAAGTACTCCCTGAATTGATTGACTCAGCCCTCGAAGAGAGGATGTCTTTTGTCAAGAAGATAGTAAGCCTGGGAAGGGCAGCCAGAAATAAGGCCAGCATTAAAGTTCGACAACCATTACCTCGCCTCATACTTGTAGGCCTGAGGCCCGAGCACAAGGAAACAGTCTCGAACTTAAAGGAACTCGTCCTCGAGGAGTTGAACATAAAGGAGCTGGCTTTTGAGGATCGAGCGAAGGGAATGCAGGAGGTTAAAATTCTCCCCAACCTGCCTCTGTTAGGGCCCAAGTACGGGAAAAAGTTACCCCTTCTCAAGGACGCGCTTCAGGGGATTGACGGCGAACGAACAGCTCAGGCGATAATGGAAGGAAAGGCACTAGAGGTTGACCTCCCGGGCGAAACCGTCTACCTGGAACCGAGTGAGGTGCTCATTCAAAGAAATGACCTTCCTGGTTTCGCCGCAGAAGCAGAAGGAAGCTATTTAGTGATCCTGGATACCCAGATTACACCGCAGCTACAAAGAGAAGGATGGGCGCGAGAACTCGCTCACACCATTCAGCTTTTACGCAAAGAGGCCTCTTTTAACGTTGAGGACCGCATCCTGTCATATTTCCAGACCGAATCGCCCTTAAAAGAAGTGTTTGAGGAATTCAGCGATTACCTTAAAAAGGAAACCCTGAGCGCGGCCTTATTGCCACAATTACCCGAAAAGATCTTCGCCAGAACTGTAGAAATCGATGGTCACCAGGTCACGATCGGCCTTAAAAAGCTCACAGAATAAATTCCCAGGTGCTCTCCGCGGACTTCCGAGGCCTGGGCAGCGGGGATTCAGCAGGATACCCCAGAGGTACTAAGGCGATTATCCTCCTTCTTTCGGGAACTTTGAGAATAGCTTCAATTTCCTCCACCGCGAACAGAGGTCCGACCATCCACACTGTCCCTAAACCCTCGGAATGGGCGGCAAGCAAAAAATTTTGGATGCAGGCGCAAACGCTCTGAAGTCCTGCGTGAGGCCGCCAGTTCTCCAGCTTCTCTCTATTTAACCCTTTCTTTATTAATAACTCCTCGAAAGAGGACCGGGATTCCTCGAGGCAAAAAACGATCAGCCAGGGCGCCTCCCGCACGTATTGAGCGTATCGCTTCAGGTTTGACAGTCTGTCTTTTATCCTTTCGGTTTCCGGCCAGGAGAGAATCTCTTCCAGCTTGCCTTCGATAGCCTGAGCGATATTTTCTTTTACTTCCGGGGAGTGCACCACGTAAAAAAACCACATTTGCTGATTGTTAGCGCTGGGTGCCCAAGTTGCAAGTTCCAGAAGATCTTGAACTTTCTCCCTGGGAATATCTCTTGTTTGAAATTTCCTGATCGATCTCCGATTCAAAATAGCCTCTCGCAGTTCCATCAAGGTTTACCTCCGTTTGTGTATTATCTCTCACTTGCTTTTATAATAACCCTAACTGGCACAAGAAACGAAAAAGGACTCAGCCAGAACGAGCATGAAAGAGGTCTTGGAAATGGCTAAAAGGTGGTACCGTTCGCGCAGGGACAGGATGGTCGCGGGAGTCTGTGGAGGGTTGGCAGAGCTTTTGGGCGTGGATTCCGCGCTTGTCCGCTTCATTTGGGGGATAACGATTTTCTTTGGGGGATTCGGGGTCTTCGCTTATATTTTGGCGATGATCGTGATCCCGGAGTTTCCTGAGAGCGATCAATTGAAAGGGGCAGTTCCCCAGGAAGTACCTCCAAAAATCAAAGGCTCCGACTGGGGAATAATTTTTGGCGTGTTTGTGGTCGTAGCGGGAGCACTTTTGCTCTTAAGCAATTTCCTGGGATGGTTCATCTGGGACTGGAGCTGGAAGATAATGGTCCCTGTGATTCTTATCGGTTTTGGAGCCTATTTGATTTTTAGAGCTAAGAGCTAATCCACGGTCAGCGTCTTGGAGATGTTCCGGGGAAAATCAGGGTCATTTCCGCGACTCACACTCATGTAATATGCGAGCAACTGAAAAGGGACGGTCCCAAGAATGGGAACCAGGTAATATTCATCAGTGGGAAGCGGGAGGAAAGTATCCGAATATTTGTGAAGGAGAGGATGAGGCGGCGCAATCGTGATTACCTTCCCCTCACGGCAGGAAACCTCGTTGATATGAGAGATCACCATGCCCGCATCCTCTGAGGTTGAGATAAACAGGACAGGATAGCCAGGATAAACTATCGCCAGCGGTCCATGCTTGAATTCCGAGGAGTAAGCTCCTTCACAGTGATTGTAAACCACTTCCTTGATCTTCAACGCTCCTTCATAGGCTGTCCCGTGAGTGATACCAAAGCCCAGGCAATAAAAATCGTTGAAGGGTAGAAGCTCTGAAGCCAGGTCTCTAATCTCAGGGGTGAGCAGCCTCTGAGTCTCTTCCAGGAGCTTGGACAATTTGTATGCTTGCTCAAGGCCCTTTCCCGCAAGTCTCAGGGCCACGCTTAAGAAGAGCACTAACTGGTTGATAAAGGTTTTAGTTGCCGGAACAGAAATTTCGAGGTCGCAAACTATTGGAAGAAACATTGCACTTCTTAAGCTTAAAGTGGAACCTAAAACGTTCACAAAGGAGAGAATCCTGCCCTTTTTCCGCTCTTCACAAAAATTAAGAACGTTGATTACATCCTTGGTTTCTCCGCTTTGGGACACGCAGAGGACCACGTCCTCCTCGTCGAGCGAATTCCCAAACTGCTCAATAAAGGCACCTGCCGGGACCGGAATCCCGCCCCTGGAGGCAAGTTTGTTTAAGCAATAAGAGCCAACCAAGCAGGCATGATAGGAGGACCCTGATCCCACGAGGAACAAGCGTTTAGCCTTCTCCACCATGCGCGCAAATTTATCCAGGTCCTTTGATTCCTGAAGGTAGTGCAAAAGGTTTTTCACTTTCTCAGGCTGTTCACTAATTTCTTTGAGCATGAAGTGAGGGTATCCGCCTTTGCTCGCGGATTCCTTGGTGTAAGGGCTTTTCTCTGGTAACCGGGTGATTTCAGCACCAGTCTTAATATCGAAAATCGAGTAACCTGAAGGAGTAAGTTTCACAAACTCACCGTCTTTTACGATCACAATCATGGAAGTCAAATCAAGAATGGAAGGCAAATCTGAAGAGACACACGTATATCCATCGCCCACGCCCACATAAAGGGAGGAGCCCATTTTCACCGCATAAATGGCGTTCTCGTACTTATGGGAAATTAAGTAGGCATAATCGCCTTTAAGATCTGAGGCTGCCTTAACAATTGCGGTTTTAAGGTCCCCAAGCCGGTCGAAATGCCTCTCCACAGCGTGGACTACAATTTCCCCATCATTCTCGCCGCGAACTATATGGCCTTGTCGAATGAACTCCTCCCTTAAAGAAATGGTATTTATCACGTTTCCGTTGTGTGCGCCTACAAGGTCTTCATCACAATCAAAGTGGGGCTGAGAGTTTCTCTGAGCGGGCACACCGAAGGTAGCCCAACGAAGCTGGACTATACCACGAATGCCTGCCATTAAGCTTAAAGAGTACTTGCGGTCGACGTCGTCCACCCGGCCTACGTCCTTCTTGAGCTCGATCTCCCCGTTGGCCTTAAAGGAAGCACAGCCCACAGAATCGTATCCTCTATAGGTCAGGCTGTGTGCTGCGTTTACCAGGACCTTGCCTAAATTTTCCTTCTCTTCAGCGAAAACTATTCCAAATATGCCGCACACGGCGATTCCTTTCTAAATAATCAAGAATTTCTACCACCCGGCAACCGGCTTCTTCAAAACCTCTTTCCAGATGGCTTGAGCTATGGCTTTACCAAACTCCACGGCTGCATTCGGGTCTCGTCCCGTGATTATTCTTTCTTCTACTACCACTGGCTCGTCGATGTACTTCGCCCCGCCTGCCCGCAGCTTAGAAATCGCCTCAGGGGCTGGATAGACAGTTGCTTTTAAGCCTTTAAGGAGGCCGGCCTCAGCCAAAATAGCGGAGGCAAGACAGATTGCGCCGACAACTTTAGACTGTTTTAAAGTTTCCTTGAGGATATAGTGCAGAAGTGAGTTCCCCCAAAGGTGTTGAGGGGTGCCAGAGCCTCCCGCCACGATCACCGCGTTGAAGTCCCCTACCTTTACTTCTGTTAGGCTCATGTCCGGCTTTACCTTAAGGCCAAGCATGCCCCGAGCTTCTTGAACAGTAGTGCTCGCGACCTTAACAACAACGCCTTCCGACTCCAGGATTTTCCTTGGTTCTAAGTACTCTTCATCCCGGAAATTGACAGATGAAATTACGCTTAACACTGTGATTCCAGCCAATCTTTTGCTCATTTCTCTACTTACCTCCATTTCTGATATTTTAAACTAAAAAGAGAGCAAGGGAATGAATAAGGTAAGAGTCGCCCTAATCCAAATGAATATCTCAACCGGGAACTGGGAAGAAAACGTTTCCAGGGCTGAGTCTTTCCTGGAGCAGGCCTCTAATGTTCAGGCACAAATATGCCTCCTTCCCGAAATGTGGAGTACGGGCTTGGCTCTGGGAGGGAAATTTTACTCTCTGGCGGAAGGATATTTCCAAAAAACTCTTGACCTGATGCGCTCCTGGGCTAAGAAATATAGGCTTTTTTTGGTAGCAGGATCAATTCCTGAAACAACAGAGGGCCGTCTTTACAATACTTCATTTTTTATTTCACCTGCAGGCGAAGTGCTTGGCTTTTACCGCAAAAGGGAGCTTTTCCCACTTTTCAGGGAGGGGAAGTATTTTTCCCCGGGCAGAGAAATTAAGGTTTTTAAAACCCCCTGGGGAAAGGCAGGCATCGTGATATGCTACGAATTGAGGTTTCCTGAGGGCTTTCAGCAGCTCCGCAAGCTGGGAGCCAGGATGGTTTTTGTGCCCGCGCAATTCCCGCTGCCAAGGGAGAATCACTGGACAACCCTTTTGAAAAGTAGGGCCATTGAGAATCAGTACTATGTAGTTGCCTGCAATCGGGTAGGCAAGGATGCGCAAGGCTTATCTTACTTCGGGGGCTCTATGATCGTGGATCCCTGGGGGGATGTGCTAATCCAGGCCAGGGATGATGAGGCAGTCCTTGCTTTAGAGCTCGACCTTTCGCTTGTAGAAAAAATCAGGAAAGAGTTCCCTGTTTTAAAAGATTAAGGGCGCAAATTATGAACCTCAAGTGGCCATAATCCATGGCAAAAATGGCTGAATGCGCTTTCAGAGTTAGCTTTTGGAGACTAATATCCATTTATGAAAAATTGAGGTTCTCATTTTTACTTCGATATGCGCTTCAATGCTGACAATTAGTGTTTTTTTTGTTAATCTTCTTTTGTGGGCCAGAAAAAGAGCAGCTTAAGCGTCAAATCTTTGTCCAGGCGTTTCGCTCTCGCTTTTGGAATTTCTTCACTGAGCATCCTTGGAATTTTTTATTTTACCCGGGGATGGGAGGGAGTAGGCTTCATCAGGGAGCTCAATCCTTTCTGGTTCACCGTCGCCGCGCTGATCATGTTTATCGTCTGGGCTCTTGACGGCTTAGTTTTTTGGTTCCTGTTTCGGGGAATAAAGCACCCAGTTTCCTTCAAGGACGTCTTCCTCTTCAACCTCGTGGGCACTCTTGTTTCCAACATTACCCCTTTCTACGCGGGAGGGCCTCCTGCTTTCATCTACCTTTTAAGCAGAAAGGGCGTGGACGTGGGAAAGAGCGCGCTCGTTTTAACCGCTCGCATGAGCATAACAGCGATCCTGGCCCTGCTTGCCTTGCCCGTTTTGTGGCTCTTTTTTGGAAGCCAGGTTTTTGGTTCTGGTACATGGCCTTTTACCTATGTACTCCCCTTTTTGCTGATACTAATTCTGATTCTACTGATTTACCTATACACGAGGCCTGCCCGCATAGAAAATGCCTACTTCAGGAAATGCCAGAGCTGGCCCCTGCGCCACCTTTTGAAGAATGACCGTATAAGAAGGATCTGGCGCTGGAGTTTAGTACAGGGAAAAAAACTGAGGCTTTCGGCAAAAGAGCTTTTTTCTTTCGGCTGGCAAAACCTTCTGTTCGCCGGGTTGTGTGCTATTGCTTACTGGGGAGCGATGCTCACCGTTGCTCCTCTGGTTCTGTACTCGCTCAAGGTAACGGACCTCTACCTGCTTCAGGTATTCACGGGCCAGTTAGCGCTGAACATTTTGTTGGCCTTTTCCCCAACACCAGGCGGGAGCGGGGCTGCAGAGATAGGGCTTGCTTCCCTCTTCTTAAATATGGTGCCGCAAACGCTGCTTGCCCTGTTTACCCTTTTATGGCGCCTGCTTACATATCATTTCAGCATCATAGTAGGAATCGTCGCTTTATTCATTGTCTGGCGGCACAAAGCAGACAGGCTGGTGCCCGAAATCAGGGACGCGAACGACTAACCTCGCAGCCGGGTCAGCCTCTTTTCCCTTTCTTGTACGAACCTTTCAATTCCCTGGAGAAGATAGGACACTGTGAGGTGGGCTTCGTCCAGGACCTCCTCAACAGTTCCTCCGGTGCGCCAGCGATTATCCCAGTCTGAGGAAAGAGAGTATTCTCTGGTGATTTCAATGGAGATCCAGTCCCTCATACAGATGAGAGCCTCATTAGTGATTACCATGGAGTCAAGCCAGTCTCCCCAGGAAAGAACTGAATTCCTGTAATCTTCCTCCTGAAGCAGGAAAAGCTCATGACTGATTGCCGCTACAACTTTTATGTTCAACCCTTTCTCCTCAAAAATCGGGAGCAGCTTTATTATGTTATTGGTAGTGGATGTCCCCTGGACTATCACAGTGCCCATCTTGGGCAGGCCCGGTTTAAAGTCCCTGATCAAATAAGCACCCCGAGCGGCCTCAAAGTAGGAGGGAATGCCCAAGGCTTTTCTGTCCGGGATTTCTATAGGGGGCCTGGTTAAATGAAGGGCTATGATGGGGAAATCAAGTTTCAAAGCGGCACCCAAAACGACCGGAACCTCATTATGTTCCCAGGGGTGAAGGTTGATAATCTGTCCCTTGGGGAAAAGCTGGGTCACACCTGGCTCAAAAATCCCGAAATGAGTGCGGGAATCGTCTGCCGTCTCTGGCCCGGAATGGCCAGCGATCCAGATGACTTTCCCCAGCTTGAGGGGACAATCCTGAGCCATCTGGCTGAACAGGCGCATCATTCCATATTTCAAGTAAGCAAAAGAACCATAAGTGGAACATGCACCCCAGAACCCATTGAAGTCCTCGTAAGGGTTATCGGCAAAATTCACCGAGGCGATGCCCACCATGATCCCTGAGTTGGCAAACTCTGTAATCTCCTGGGGCAAAAGCGAGCCCTCGGGGTTGTGAACTTTGTTATACTCCCCCCAGCCCTTGAATTCCCCCCAGGGTTTGGCAAAACCCGCAATATTAGTGGACTCAGCAAGGTCAGCGGAGCATACCAGAAAAAGGGGGCGGCCATATTCCTTGGCTCCGAGGGCGTTGATCCAGGCTCCGAATTTGGCTAAAGCGGCTCGATTGGCGGCTTTCTCCCCCGGTTTGGCGAAGAGCTCTTCGGGGTAATTCTTATAATCGTAAATCCTCTGGTCGCGGAAGGGGCTTTTCCCTTTAATTTTGAAGCCTTCAAAGTCAGCGGGGACTCGATCCCCTAAATCAGCAAGGGTGTTTGAGAGATAATCCACGAGCGCCTGGTCCTGACGCAAAACATCGATCACCTCCTGAATGTTAGCCCAGGTCTGCTTGCGAAAATCCTCGGGATTTGACGGTGCGGGCTGACCGTAGCCAGAAAACTCGACTCCGTATTTCTCCTGAAATTCCCTTTTGGTTTCCCAGAAAAGCGGGGAATTCGGGGGATGCGGGGCACCGTGTGATTTGTTATCGTATACCCCGTAGCCTCTTCCTTTTCTTGTGCGGAACCAGGCGGCCCCGGGAACCATGTCAGGGTTGGGGCTATAAACAAGCCTGTTTATCGCCTGCGCCACTTCTACAAAATCGTTTCCATTCATGGTGCCTTCAACTCTCCAGCCGTGGGAGGAAAACCAGTCCGTGGGTGTCCCATAAACTGTATCGGACAGGCGATGATTGTCTATGCCAAAATCGTTCCAATCAATAAAGAAATAAAGGTTATCCAGGCCCAATGCCCATGCGGAATTCATGCTCTCGTGAACCGCTCCGGGAGTAAGAGCAGCGTCCCCTTCCAGAGCAAAAACCTTAACCTGGCTAGCACCAGCGCGTTTCAAGGCAAAAGCCTGGCCAACAGCGGCAGGAGAGCCATGTGCCGAGGGACCGGTGTTGAACTTCAAAAAGAGGGTTTTGCCTCCGAACTCCGCGTGTCCTGGTAATCCACCCCTGTGGCGAAAGTTGAGGAGGTCTTCAGGGTAAACCACATCTACTTTAATCCTGTAACGCTCATTTCCGGTCTGCTGGTATTTAATTCTCAAGGCCTCATCAAGCACGGCCATTGTGCAGTAAACGAGGGGGATCGTATGCCCAGCCGTGAGTATGAATCGATCGGAAAATTTTTTGACGGGATCTCTCAAGTCATAGGTCATGACTCCGGATAATAGCGCAGAAAGAAAAATGTGAACTTTGGAACGCGAACCCCCAGGGTGACCTGACTGGCGATAATTCAGAGTAATATCAATCAGCTGATCTACAAGATCTTTGGTTTTCTCCCAGAACGGGACAACGGTGGAAAAATTCTCTATCAACGCACTTCTCCTTTTTGAAATTTTCTCGCCTGCTTGGAACGCATTCTTTATTTAAACCAATAGGAAGGGTTTTTGCAAGGCAAAACTTGCTGAAACACCACTGCCAACTTAACAAAAAATTTTTCATTTTGAGAGCTCGATTTTAGCTTTATAGCCATTTGAAGAAAAAATTCCCCATAAACTTAACAAACTTTTGACACATTTCTTGCCCACCTTTAGATTTACCTCAAAAGAGGTGACGAGGAATGCAAGCAAAGGAAATTCAAGAAAAATTTTTAAGGATGAATGGCACCAAATACGCATTTACCGGGCTCAGAGAGCTCAAAGAGAAGGAGACAAGGAAATATCAGGGTGAAGGAGAAAGGAGATTTCCCAGCATGAGCAAGCAATTATTGAACGATCCAAGGGCTTTCTTAAGGTTAACAGCAGCCCCAGTTTAATTTATCTCTCACTCCTCCTAAAAACCAAAGAGAGGGAATGCTCCCTCTTTTTGGTTTTTTATTCGTGAGGCGGGGGAGCCAAAGGGCGTTTTCCACGAATGCCCTTTATAATTAGCCAGACAAGAAAGGCCAGCAGAGTTGCTAAAATAAGGAAGGGAATGGCCGCGGCGAGAAAAGCCAGGAGTCCGGCGAGGCTATCTAAAAAGATTCCCCAGATTTTATTCCAAATAGAGGAAGAGGGCGGTTCTCCCTTCACATCCTCACTCAGGGTTACCTCTATCTGGGAGTAATCGCTTCTGGACTTCAGGAATTGCAACCTGCCTTTGATCTGGTTTATCTGCCTGTCGATGGGCTCCAGAAACTGGCGCACCTTGATAATTTCATCAATCGTGTTAGCTTTCTCTAATAGAGCTAAAACCGCTTGCCTCTCCGTTTCCCAGTGCACCAGGTCCAGCTCAAGGTCATGGTACTCCTGGGAAACGTCTTTTCCGGAAACTTGCGATGAGAGAACTTCACCAACGCTCTCCAGCTCTTTCAGAGCGGAATTGAACTCACCTACGGGAACAAGTATCATTACGTAAGCTTCGCTTTCCCGGGATCCCGCGGAAAGCTGGGAAGATTGAACAAACCCCCCTTTGCTTTCAGCAATCAACCTAACCTTTTCCTGGGCGTCCCTGACCTTCCCCTTTTCCACCTTGAGCTCAAGAGCGGCGCTCTTAATTATCCTGGAGCTCACGTCCGGGTAAAAAGGCTGAGATAAATCAACGAGCTTCTGCGCTTCTGCTGATGCTTTTAGCTCCGCACTAGGCTCTGCTGGCGACAACGGCTTTACCGAGGAAGAGCGGGCCGCAAGATCTGTATAAGGAGGGGTACCCGACGATTCCTGGGGACTTTCTTCCCTTAAGAGGGGCCTACCGAGGAAGTAACCTCCCACAAGGAAGGTTACCAAAAGAACTACGATAAAAATTTTCCACTTCATCTCCGGCCTCCTTTTTTAAAATTAGACGCGGACAGTCCCGGCCGGTTCCCTTTCAGCCTGTGTACTTCTTCCCACTGATACCTATAATTAAGATCTTCACGATCGCGGTATTTTCAATTTGTTTGGGGGTCAGGTTCCTCTTTACTGGTTCTGGATCAAGCTCCTGCTGGTCAATCAGGAGATGCAGGGCTTCCATCTTCTCCTTTTCCTCCTGCACTACCTGAACTACGCCCTGAAAATGCACGGAACGGTAGTTATGATCGCACTTCCCGTAAAGGTATCCTCTGTCCTCGATTACTTGCCCCCAGACGAGAGGGTTAGAAGCGAGGTACTCCATTTTTTTCCCTTCAGGGGCACAGTGAAAGTAAAGAGAGTTTTTTGAATGATCAAAAGCGTAATTCACAGTAAAAAGATAGGGCTGGTTGTCCTTAGAGCAGGCAACAGTCATGTATTTCTGGCTACGAAGGACATCCCAAAGCTCCTCCAGGGAATCGATTTCCTTATCCTTCCTTCTGGCATGAAACCTCTTCATCCCTTCACTCCCATTCAATAGTTGCCGGGGGCTTGCTGGTTATGTCATAGACCACTCTCGTGATTTCCCGAACTTCGTTGCAAATCCTGGAGGAAACCTTTCTTAGAAGCTCAGCAGGCAACGAATACCATTCAGCTGTCATGAAGTCTCTGGTCTGAACTGCTCTCAAGCCCAGGACATATCCGTAGGCTCTTTTATCGCCAGCTACGCCCACTGCCTTTACCGGCAAAAGCACTGCAAAAAACTGGTCGGGAGGGCCTTCCAGAGAGCAATTATTGAGCTCTTCCTGAAAAATAAAGTCCGCTCGCTTCAATATTTCTAGCCTTTCCTTAGTTACCTCCCCGATTACGCGAACCGCCAGCCCAGGCCCCGGAAAGGGCTGCCTTCTGAGAATTTCTGAGGGGACCTTAAGCAGTTTCCCGATTCCCCGGACCTCGTCCTTGAACAGGTATCGCAACGGCTCAATCAGCTCAAAAGGCAAAGCCTCCGGCAACCCACCCACATTGTGATGGGTTTTTATTTTGTCCGCCCGTTTCCTCTCCTTACCCCTACTTTCCACAACATCGGGATAAATTGTTCCCTGTGCCAAGAAATCAAACTGGCCAAGTTTTCGGGCTTCCCGAGAGAACACCTCCACGAAAAGGCGGCCCACTCGCTTTCTTTTTTCCTCTGGATCTGTTACTCCCTTTAGGGCTTCGAGGAACTCAGAGGAGGCGTCCACGGGGAAAAGGTCAATTTTCTCCCCCTCCAGAGCCCTTTTTACCTGCTCCTCTTCCCCTAACCGCAGAAGGCCAGTGTTCACAAAAAGGGAAAGGAATTGCCCGGGAATGGCTTTTTTCAGGAGAAAGGCGGTCACCGTGCTGTCCACTCCTCCTGACACCGCGCACAAAACCCTCTCTTTCCCCACGGTTTCCCTGATTTCTGTGATAGCATTTTCCAAAAAAAAGGAGGGGTTCCACTCTGGAGATAAGCGGCATATGTTGAACAGGAAGTTGGATAGAATCACCGTGCCAAAAGGCGTGTGCTCGACTTCGGGGTGAAACTGGAGACCAAAAACTCGGCCAGCAGGATCAGAAAATGCGGCAATGGGGCAGGAATCAGTGCAGCCAAGCGGAATAAAAGTGTCAGGGACTGCCACAACGTTGTCTCCGTGGCTCATCCAAACCCGAAAATTCTCTGGAAGCCCCGTGAAAAGGGGGGTGTTCTCAAGCACCCGGAATTCCACGCCACCGAATTCCCCTCCGCCAGGGACCACTTCCCCGCCCAGTGTTTGGGCCAAAAGTTGCATGCCGAAGCAGATTCCTAATATGGGCACCTGAAAATTAAAAAGGTAAGGAGGTAAGGCAGGAGCCATTGGCTCGTAAACTGATGCCGGGCCTCCGGAAAGAATGAACGCTTTAGGCTCAAGGTGAGAAAGGCTGTCGGGGGAAACATCATGAGGGAAGAGTTCAGCATATACCCCTAACTCGCGAATCCTTCGGGTAATCAACTGGCTGTACTGGGAGCCGAAGTCCAGGACAATTACCGCTTTCATGACACTTCCATTTCGATTTTATCGCCATCCATAGCCCTTATTCGGGCCAAGGTATACACCGGCACTCCCAGAGGTTCAAGCCTCTTTCTTCCGTTTTCAAAAGTCTTCTCGATTATTGCTCCCACGCCCACAAGATCAGCTTCAGCGGCCTTAACGATTCTGGCCAGCGCCATGATGGTCTCCCCTGAGGCCAGAAAGTCGTCGATAATCAAGACCTTTTCTCCTTTTTTCAGGAAATCCCGGGAAACCATAAGGGATACTTCCAGACCTTTAGTGTGAGAGGGAGCGGAGGTCAGGTAGACGTCGTTAGCCATGGTGATGGGTTTCTGTTTTCTGGCATAGATTACCGGGATCCCGAGCACGGTAGCGGTCATAAGGGCAGGAGCTATTCCGGAAATCTCAGCAGTTAGCACTTTCTCAGGTTTAAGGGGGCCAAAAAATTCTGCCAGGCATTGGCCGCATTTGACCATCAAGCTTGCATCAACCTGGTGATTCAGGAAACTATCAACCTTCAGGATCCCGCCCCCAAGGTGTTTCCCTTCTTTTAAAATTCTCTCCCTCAGTTCCTTCATTTGCTTCGCCCTCCATCTGCATAAATTATCTGGCCCGTGACAAAATCCATATCCCTTATCAGCGCCAGAACCACTTTGCTACCTCTTCTGGATCGCCAACTCTACCCAATGGGGTAGTCTGAGCAATTTTTTGCAGCTCCTCAGGCAGGGGCCTCTGTGCATATCGGTGAGGATAAAGCCTGGAGCGACGCCATTCACTCTTAACTCGGGCCAAATTCCAGCGGCTCTATTTTGGTCAAGGTCGCCAGGGCCGATTTTGTAGCGGCATAAATCCCCGCACCCTTATAGGAAACAGCTGCTCTAAGTGAGGAAATATTAATAATCACACCTCCACCCGAGGAATTTATCAAAGGAAAAGCTCTCTGCATGCACAAAAAAGGCGCGATGAGGTTCATTTTCAGGAGCTGCCCCGGCTCCAACTTCCCAAAATCACCATTTTTCCGCCGGAGTAATATGCCCGCGTTATTGACAAGGACGTGCAGTTCACCGGCCTCTGCTTTAACCGAGTCAAAAAGGCAATTGATTTCCTCTTCCTGAGAAAGGTTAGCCCTCATGAGCGTTGCCTTTCCCCCGAATTTCTCAATCTCATTTTTACTCTGGGTGGCTGGGCGAAGTCGCTTTGGAAATTCAAAAGAACGTGGGCCCTTTCTCTGCCCAGAGCTACGGAGATAGCCCTTCCGATACCCTTGTTGCCCCCTGTTACCAGCGCTACTTTGTCTTTGAAATTCACTTTTATGCCCCTATTTCCTGACTTTTGCCCTATTATTGTAGTGGTTAAGGCACAATTCAAGGTGTTTTGTCGGGCTCGCGGAGAGATAGTTTAATTTCCTCTATAGCATAAAGGAAACCTTACAGGTAAGGGGGCAGTCAAACTGAAAATGAAAATTGCAATTATCGTAAATCCTGTTGCAGGTGGAGGAAAAGCTAAAAAACTCGCTCCCCTTGCAGAAAAAAGGTTGAAGGAAGCGGGCCATAAACCCAAGTATTCATAAGCGGTCGCCAGGGGGAATCCATGAAGTTCGCTGAATTGGCGGCAAAAGAGGGATTCGAGATAATTGTCGCCTGTGGCGGCGACGGCACTGTTCTTGAGGTATTGAACGGAATCAAGTCCACAGACGCTGCTCTGGGAGTACTTCCCTGGGGAAGAGGCAACGATGTTTCAAAAGATTTAGGACTGCCGCAGGGAGTTGACGGCCCCATTGAGACCCTTCTTAACGGGAAGGAGGTTGAGGTGGACGCTGCAGGGACCGGGGAAAGGCTATTTCTCGGCGTTGGCAGGGTGGGCCTCGACGCTCAGGTCGCGGTAAACGGCAATCGCTGGCGGAAAGTTCTTCGCTCTGATTTCGTGGCCTACGAGTTAGGCGCAATAGTGACTATCCTTTATTACCCACCGTTTCCCCTGGAATTGAGCCTCGAGGGGAAACTACACCTTTTTGAGAATACCTTCCTCGTTGCCGTAGGCAACACCAGCTCTTACTCCAGAGGAATACGCATACTCCCTCACGCTTCATTTCTCGATGGTAAGCTTGATGTTTGCGTGGTCACCTCCCGCTCCCGTTTTCACCTGTTAAAGATATTCCCAACAGTCTTTCGAGGTACTCACCTAAAAGACCCAGGAATCCACTACTTTCAGGCTGATCAGGTAAATCTTCGTTGTCTGAACGGCGCTAAGGTCTATTATTTCGCGGATGGGGAGATTCTCGGTACCTTACCTACCAGTTTTGTTATTCATCCCAGGAAAGTGAAAATAATTCTACCTAAGGAGTAAAGATGAGAGAGTTCTTTTTAATCATTGGAAGTTACCTTTTAGGCTCCTTAAATTTTGCCATTATCTTGAGCAAGGCCGTAAAGAAGACGGACATCCGCCAGAAGGATCATGCTGGCGCTTCCGGGGTCTTCCGTCAGCACGGAGCTCTTTTAGGAGTGACGACCCTTCTTTTGGACATACTGAAAGGAATCTTAGTAGGGTTGGCCTGTCAGTTTTTGCCGGTCCCGGGTTGGGCTCAAATGCTCGCTGGCCTTGCCGTTGTAGCCGGCCACAATTGGCCCCTATATTTCCAATTCTCGGGCGGAGGAGGGCTGACTACATTGTTCGGGTTCCTGATAGTTCTCCTTCCTCTGGATACGGCCATTTTTACCGCGGGAACGCTCCTTCTATCAGTGCTTTTCTGGAAAACCGACCTGGGGAAAATGGTTAGGGTCCTGGGCAGGCCCATTCCTGCAGCAGCAATCTTTGGCGTTTTAGCGTTTTTCATATTCGCGCTCATAAAGTACGGCTTTATCTGGTACGGGTTAATGATTCTGCTTTTGGGCATAGAGATGGCGTTAAGGCGCCTGGTTGTGCTCCTTAAGGACACGAGGAGAGTCAAGGAGAATTGATTACCCTGATCAAGAACGCTAGGCACATCATTACCTTCAAAAACGATGAGCTTCTTAGCCTGACTGGGGATATTTTAATTGAAGGTAACAGGTTAGCCGTAGTGGGAGGAGAGGTAAAGGCCCATGCGGATAAAGTAATCGACGCCAAGGATAAGCTCGTTATTCCCGGCTTGGTCAACACGCACCATCACCTTTACCAGACTTTTCAGCGGAATGTCCCCCTGGTTCAGGACGTAGAGCTTTTTCCCTGGTTGAGAGCTCTTTACCAGGTTTGGCGCTTTATTGACCCGGAAGTTGTTTATTGGAGTGCCCTTTTGGGCTTAGGTGAGCTTCTCAAAACGGGATGCACTACCACAACTGATCACTTCTACGTGTTCCCCAAGGGAGTGGACCTGAAACTCATTGATGCAGAGATTGAAGCAGCAAAGAAGCTGGGAATAAGATTTCAGCCGTGCAGGGGAAGCATGTCTCTGGGTGAAAGCATGGGAGGGTTACCTCCTGATGATGTAGTCCAGGATGAGGATACTATCATGCTGGATTGCGAGAGGCTGATAAGTTCCTTTCATGACCCCAGCCCCTTTTCCCTGCTGCGTATCTCCTTGGCCCCCTGCTCCCCTTTTTCTGTCTCCACCGAACTCTTAAAGCTGACCGCCGAATTTGGAAGAAAAATGGGGGTTCGTTTGCACACCCATTTGGCGGAGACGAGGAACGAAGAGGAATATTGCCTGTCAAGGTTTGGCATGCGACCTCTGGAATACCTGGATAGCACTGGCTGGCTGGGAGAGAATGTATGGTTCGCTCACTGCGTGTACCTAAACAAGCAGGAATTGAGAAAAATGAGGGATGCGGGAGCCAAGGTAGCCCACTGCCCAACGTCAAACATGAGGCTGGGTTCAGGAGTAGCTCCCGTGCCAATCATGCTTGAAATGGGCATTGACGTGGGGCTGGCAGTAGACGGAAGCGCTTCAAACGATTCCTCGAACATGCTGGGGGAATTGCGCTCCTGCCTGCTGGTGCACAAACTCACATCTGGCGCCAGCTCCCTGGGGGCAAAACAGGTCTTTAAAATGGCAACAGTAGGAGGAGCTAAGGTTTTGGGGTTCCCAGAAATTGGAACTCTGGAGCCAGGAAAAGCTGCAGATCTGGTAATAATAGACCTTAACCAGTTAGGCTACGCTGGGGCCCAAAGTGACCCGCTTGCTGCTCTGATTTATTGTGGTGACAGCCACATTGTGGAGCATACTATCGTTAACGGAGAAATTATTGTGGAGCGCGGCAAGCTCGTCAGGGCAAAAGAAGAAGAGATTATTCAACAGGCAAACAAGCTGAGCTCCCTGATGCTGGAAAAGGCTGAAAAGCTGACCGGATTGCGGTACAGAGGCTGAGGGAATCTCCTAAATTTTGCTGGGAATTCCCGGGGGAAAATTAAGCAGCCTCAAAATAAATTCTCCCTCCTGGAAATCAAAGGCATTCACGCATCCAGGGTCCTGCCCGATTCTCCAGTAAAAGCTGTTGTCGATCCCTATGAGAGCGCAGATCAGCACCCGGGAAACAACCTGATGAGTCACGACCAAAATCTGGCCCCCCGGGAAGCTCGACAGCGCTTCCTCAACCACCGACAGGGCCCTTTTTCTGAGGTCATCGAGGGTCTCGCCCTGGGGAAAGCGGAAGCTCTCAATGTGCTCGATGTATTCCCTGTACAGTTCCGGATAACCCCTGGCCACTTCCTCTAACAGTCGCCCTTCCCAATTCCCGTAGTTCACGCTTTTCAGCTCCTCCCGTTCCTGGATAGGAAGGGAATGATATCTGTTGATGATCGAGACCGTTTCCATCGCTCTTCTTTGTGGGCTGGAGAAAATGGCCGAAAGTTTGACTTCCCTGAAGAGCTGAGAAAGAGCCTCCGCCTGCTCCCGCCCTTTTTCGCTCAAAGCGATGTCCGCTGAGCCGCGAAAACGCACAATCTCATTCCAGGCAGTGCTACCGTGCCTGACAATATATAACCTTGTCATGGGAACCTCCTTTTTAAAGCCCTAAAAATATAGATAGTTCCGTGGACGGCTTTACCTTAAGCGGGATTGTTAATTCTTTTATTCGGAAAACTTAACCCAGGATCTCCTTCTCCACCTGTCCTATGGAGTCATCAAGGATCTCTACTATCCTTTGCAGCTGCTCACGGGTCACTATTAACGGAGGAGCAACGTAGGTCTTATCAACTGAAGCGCGGCATAGGTAGAGGCCCTTCTGCCAGCAGAGCTCTTCGACCCTCGCCGCCACTTTTTGGTTTCCGGGGATCCTGGCCTTAGTATCCTTATCCATTACGTACTCGATAGCGTAATGCAAGCCTATGCCCCTGATATCCCCCACCATTCGATGCTTTCTCAGGGGTTCGAGCATTTTTTTAAGCTCAGCCCCCGTTTGCGCTCCTCGCTCGGACAAACCCTCTCTTTGGAGGACCTCAATATTCTTTAAAGCGGCCACGCAGGCGATCGGGTGACCTCCGAAAGTAATTCCATGCATCAGCATGTAATTCTGGAAAGCGTCAGAAATCTCCTTTCGGCAGATTGCCGCCCCGATGGGAGCATAGCCGCCGCTCATAGCCTTAGCCATGATCATGATGTCGGGCACCACCCCATAGCGCTCAATGGCGAACATTTTTCCCGTCCTTCCAAAACCATTAAGAACCTCGTCAACTATCAAGAGCACACCATAGTGATCACAGATCTGGTGCAGGCGGGGGAAATATTCAGGAGGGGGTACTAAAGCGCCTGCAGCGCTCATAATTGGCTCCGCAATGACTGCAGCCACAGTCTTTGGCCCTTCCCAAACGATAGCTTTCTCAATGGCCTTGACGCACTGAACATCGCAGGAGGGATACTCTAAGTTAAATTCGCACCGATAACAGTATGGGGGCGAAACATGGATGAAACCCGGCAGCAACGGCTCAAAACCGGTGCGGTAGATGCGCAGGCCCGTGCAGGACAAGGCACCGAGAGTGGACCCGTGATAGGACTCTTTCCTTGCGATCACCTTAAACCGCTGCGGGTAGCCTTTTAGCGTCTGGTACTGGCGCGCAATTTTTATGGCTACCTCGACTGCCTCCGAACCACCGGAAACCAGGAATGCCACCGAGAGGTCACCAGGGGTTATTTCTTCAAGCTTTCTGGCAAGAACCCCTGCAGGCTCATTGGAATAACCCCCGAACAGGCTGGCATAAGCGATTTTTTGGCCTTGCTCTGCCATGGCGTCCACAATCTCTTTCCTACCGTGGCCCACATTCACCACCCAGAGGATAGAGTGCCCGTCTATGTACTCCTTTCCCTGGTTATCCCAGAGAATGGCGCCCTCGCCCTTCACCAGGACCTTGGGGCCCTTTTCCCTGATTTCCTTTTGAAAAGCATAATGAGGCCAGAGGTTATCCTTGATTGCGCTCACTATTTCTTCTCTGCTCAGCTTGTTCATTTTGCATCCCCTTTTTCAGCCTTTATTTTTCCAAGCAATAATTTTATTCTATGGCCTTAAGAATGACAAAACTGAGGCGCGGAATAATAGAATACTGGAAGGCAGTGAGGTCCTTCCAGCCGAATGCTCGTTTTTTCTTGCTCGGAAGCTTCCTTACAAGCATCGGGCTTTCAATTTTTAGCTTGCTTTTCAACCTGTACCTGCGGGAAGCAGGAGTCAATGAGGAAGTTATCGGAAGAGTGCTCTCCTTTGGCTCCCTGGGAACTTTCATCATGGCCATTCCATCTGCCTACCTGGCAAGAAAGTATGATTCCCGCGCGCTTTTGATTGTCACCACTCTCCTTGCTTCCTCAGGGTACTTTGTTCAATCCTTGTACCTTTCCCCCGCCCTGCTAATGGGGGCTAACCTTTTCGTGGGCTCAGTGCTGACCATATCCAGGCTTCTTTCTTCCCCGTTCTTCATGCGGAACAGCTCAAGTAGAGAAAGAACTCACTTGTTCGCTTTCTCCATGGCCGTAGGGGTTTTAGCGGGGATAATCGGGAATCTCATTGGAGGGTACCTGCCTCCAATATATCAGGCTCTGGGCCTGAACACGCTGACGTCCTTGAAGTATTCCCTGGCTACAGGAGCGGCTCTGGCATTATTCGGCATGTTCCCCTACTCATTCATCAGGGAAAAAAGGAGCCATGATGAACAAGCGAGGGCACCAATGCCGAACAAATCCCAGGTTACTCATTTGCTAAAACTTTGTTTGCCCTATGCCCTGATTGGGATGGGAGCAGGGTTAGTTATTCCCTTTCTGAACCTCTACTTCAAAGAAGTGTTCCGGGCCTCCACTCACGAGATTGGGATCTACTTCGCGGTTTTACAGGCGCTAATGGTTCTGGGTTTTCTGGCCGGGCCAATTCTCACAAGAAGGTTCGGCATGATAAATATAATAGTAGGGACTCAATTATTATCGATTCCCTTCATGCTTATCCTCGCCCTCGCCCCTTCGGTTTCCTTGGCTGTTGCTGCTTTCTGGGTAAGAGGGGTTTTAATGAACATGTCTTCGCCGATTCAAAATCTCTTTAACATGGAAGCTGTGCCCCCTGATCTCCGGGAGTTCACCAATAGCATGACCACTTTGGCCTGGAATGGCGCCTGGGCTATTTCTTCGTTTCTGGGAGGCACAATCATACACAGATACTCCTTCAGCCTGTCGTTTTACATCACAATCGGGTTGTACCTGAGCTCTTCTCTGATCTATTACTTCTTTTTCCACAGGTGGGAGAAAAGAAGCTGATTTTTCACTCCTCGTTATTTCCCTGGATCAAAAAGGAGCAGTTCAAGCCCCCCGTGGCCAGATCAGAGATCCTGTCAACCTTTGCCCCCAAAATGGTCCGGAACATCTCAAGCTCCCACTTACAAATGCTCGGGTATTTCCTGGCAATGGAATTGAGAACGCAGTTATAGTTGTCGATGGCAAAAGAGATATTAGAAATTCTCTTGACCTCGAGAAGGAAACCAAGCTCTGTCAAAACCTTCTCCAGTTCTGCGACTCTCTCGGCCAGATTGAGACCCGTAAACCTGGGGCTGAAGAGCTCAGCCAGCCTGGCAGACCTTGCACGCAGAATTAGATCGAGTTTTTCCTCACCGTCGAGGAGGATGACACTTTCAAGAATTGATTCCAGGAGGATCTCGTACTTTTTAGGGAAGAGATTGTCCGCTTCTTCCGTCAGCGAGTAGATGTAAACTGGTCTTCCCATTGGCTTTCTCATTATCCTGGTGGTAACCAAGCCGTCCCGCTCAAGAAGAGAGAGGTGTTGCCTCACTCCCATGGGAGTGATCTCCAACTCTCTTGCCAGATCGGCGATGGACATCTTGCCCTTTTTTTTCAGGATTAAGAGAATTTGCCTCTTTGTCGATTTTTCCTCTTCTTGCAAGATAACCTACTGCTCCCTTCTCTATGAACTTCCGTCAATTGCCCACCTTAGATGGAAATAATAAACTAATCAATTTAAAAAATAAAGAACTTTACTCAACTTTATTTTTTGGGTATCCAAAAGAGGCTCGCAGGCGCTCCTTTATTTATGGATGCTCTCGGGGGGGCATACTTAACCAGAGGTCCCAGCAGAGGGCAATTTATGCAAGGACAAGCCTTTCAGGTCCTGCAAGGCCTCCATGACGGCTTCCGATAAAGTAGGGTGAGCAAAAACAGCCTGGACCAACTCCTCCTCCCTTGCGCCAGCTTGAGCGACCAGAGAGATTTCCTGTACCAGGTCGGCCGCAAAAGCCCCCACTATATGTGCTCCCACGATTTTCCCGTTCTCAACGCTGGAGATGATCTTTACTTCTCCCACGATCTCACCGATCGCGTGCGCTTTACCCAGGGAACGATATGCGAAACGGCCTATTTTGACCTCGCCATACTTTTCCCGCGCTTCAACCTCAGTGAGGCCAAACCTACCCACTTCTGGCATAGTGAAGATCCCCCAGGGAATTCTCTCATAATTTATAGGCTTTCTTTTTCCCAGAATACTGTCCACGGCTGTTTTCCCTTCCTCCGAGGCCACATGGGCCAACAACAATCCGCCGATGACATCGCCAGCAGCGTAGATGCCGGGAACATTGGTTCGCATTTGCTGGTCCACGATTATTTCCCCTTTCTTGCCCAGAGAAATCCCTAATTTCTCCAGCCCGAAATCCCCGCTATTAAAAATTCGGCCCACGGAAACGAAAAGCAGATCCCCCTGAAGCATTTCCCCTCCGGGCAAATGAACCTGAACCCCATTTTCGACCTTTTCCATGCCCTCTGCCCTTATTCCTGTCCTCAGCTGGATATCCCTCTTCCTCATCTCCCTCTCAATTATTCTGGAGACATCCGCGTCCTCCTGGGGGAGGGCTCGAGGCAGAATTTCCAGTATCGTAACTCGAGACCCAAAAGCAGCATAGAAAAAAGCCATTTCACAACCAGCAGGCCCAGCGCCAAGAACTATCAGGTGCTTGGGCAACTCTTTTAAGTCCAGGATGTGATCTGTAGAAAGCACCTTCTGACCATCAAGGGTGAACCCTGATAAGCTTGCCGGAGAGGAACCAGTCGCCACAAGGAGGCCCTTCCCCTCTATCAAGTTTTCCCCGACTTTGACGGTCCCTGGCGCGAGAACAGTTGCTTCAGATTCAAAAAGGGCGATCTTGTTCGCTTTGATTAAACTCTCCAGGCCCCGACGAACAGTTTCTACGACCCGGTTTTTCCTTTCCACGATCGCTGGAAGATCGGGGATGGCTTTCCCATCAATCTTGATCCCGAACTCAGCCGCTCTTTTTATTTTCTCGTAGGTCTCGGCCGAAGCGATCAGAGCTTTGGAGGGAATGCAGCCGCGGTTGAGGCAAACACCTCCCAGTTTATCCTTCTCTATCAGAGCCACGCTCAGGTTATGCCTGGCAGCATAAAGGGCAGCAACGTACCCTGCCGTTCCAGCACCTACAATTATCAGGTCAAACATTTTCATCCACTCTTTCCCGGGATAAAATTTAGCAATCTTTTTGTATAAAAAAGTGTTATCATAAAAAACGAAGGACGGTTATTTTATGAGTATACAATACGGCGAAAGGGTAATGGAACACTTTCTCCATCCTCGCAATATGGGAGAGATCCCTGATCCGGATGGAGTGGGAGAAGTGGGCAATCCCATCTGTGGAGATGTAATGAGACTGATGATCAAAGTCGCAGACGGGAAAATTGCCGATATCAAATTTCAGACTTTTGGTTGTGGAGCCGCTATCGCCACCAGTTCCATGGTGACCGAATTGGTAAAGGGAAAGACCCTTGAGGAGGCTGAAAGAATCTCCAACAAAGCAGTAGTAGAAGCCCTTGGGGGTCTACCTCCGGTAAAATTACATTGTTCGGTCCTGGCTGAAGAGGCCTTGAAGGCCGCAATTGATGATTACCGGAAAAAGCACCAGGACAAATAAAATTGAATCCAAGTAACAGTTAAGGAGGTAGCAATGGAGAAAGCTCAAAGACCAAAACTTGATGACCTGATCCACCTGAGCCTTGGGAAAAGGATCAGGCTCCACCGTATCCTTTACGAACACGGACCGGGCAACGGCACGGCGCTATTTCTACCAATAGATCAAGGTCTGGAACATGGCCCCAGGGATTTCTTTGCTAACCCTGAATCCGTTAACCCCGAGTTTCAGCTCAGGCTGGCAAAGGAAGGCGAGTTCTCCGGTATCGTTTTTCAAATTGGTTTAGCGGAAAAGTACTACTGGAAGTACGCAGGGGACATCCCCTTGATCCTCAAGATTAATGGCAAAACCTCCATTCCCTCAGACCGCTACGCATTTTCCCCGCTGACAGCCTCAGTGGCAGATGCGGTCCGTCTGGGTGCAGATGCCATTGGCTATACCCTTTATGTAGGCTCTCCCGCTCAAGATCAAGACTTCCTGCAATTCAGGGAAGTAAGGGAGGAAGCTGAGGCCTACGGTATGCCAATCATAGTCTGGTCTTACCCACGGGGGGAAGCGATTGAGGCTAAAGGCGGGAGGGATAGCCTCTTCGCCGTGGATTACGCTGCCCGGGTAGCTGACGAGTTGGGAGCGGATATGGTGAAACTGAACGAGCCAGAATACGACGCTGAAAAGGCAAAGCTTTATCCCACTCCATACGATACCCTGAAGCTTACCCCTGAGGAGGCTATGGCTAAGGTGGTTCGCTCCGCGAATAAAACCATGGTTTTGGTTTCCGGGGGTTCTAAAATTGGCGATGAAGACCTTCTGCATAAAGTGAGAATTTGCATGGCTGCTGGTTGCACAGGGTTAATTTTTGGCCGTAACCTCTGGCAGAGAAAATTCGATGACGCTCTTCGAATTACGGAAGAGATCAAAAAAATAATGCGGGAGTATTGAGGAATGAAAGAGATCAGGATTCACGGAAGAGGAGGTCAGGGAGTCGTAACAGCCGCAGAACTTCTGGCAATTGCGGCTCACGCTGACGGGAAGTACGCGCAGGCTATACCATCGTTCGGATCAGAGAGGATGGGGGCGCCGGTGCAAGCATTTGTTCGCATCTCAGAGGAGAAAATCCTTATGCGTACCCACGTTTACAACCCGGATTTTTTGATTGTACAGGACGCCACACTGATTGGAGCCTACGATATCTTCAGGGGGCTAAAGGAGGGGGGTTTTGTGCTCATCAACAGTGAGAAAAAGCCCGAGGAAATTAAGATTGAGGGTGGCCTCTTCAGGGTGGCCACGGTTCCCGCTACTCGAATTGCCTTAGAGATCCTCAACAGACCGATTCCCAATACAATTCTCATCGGGGCCTTTGCGGGCTTAACGGGTGAGGTAACGCTCGAGGGAGTAAAGGAGTCTATTCGCCACCGCTTCTCCGGCGAAATTGCCAAGAAAAATGAGGAAGCAGTGGAGTACGCTTACAAGGTGGCCAAAGGAGGGCAAGAATGAAAATTCCTTTAGGGGGAGTCGCAGCCCCCGGATCTTCGCGCTTGAATAAAACAGGGGGCTGGCGGGTCTTTTATCCGGAATTCCTACACCTGCGCTGCACGGATTGTGGGCTATGCCATAAACTTTGCCCAGAGGGTTGCATTTTCAAGGCCGATAAGAAGAATTACTACGCTGACCTGGACTACTGCAAAGGGTGCGGAATATGCGCCGAAGAGTGTCCGGTAGATGACATTGAAATGAGACCGGAGGTAAGATGATGGCCCAAGAAACAAAGACCGTAGTGCTTGAGGGTTCTCGCGCAGTAGCCGAAGCAGTCAGGCTCTGCCGGCCTGATGTTATTGCTGCTTACCCCATAACCCCGCAAACCCATATTGTGGAAAACCTTTCTCAGATGGTGGCCGATGGGCTTTTAAAGGCCGAGAACATCCGCGTAGAGAGCGAGCACTCCGCCGCTTCAGCAGTTTTGGGAGCTTCCGCTACTGGAGCTCGAGCTTATACTGCCACCACGTCTCAGGGTTTTCTGCTTATGATCGAGGTTCTCTATAACATGGCCGGGCTGCGCCTACCAGTGGTTCTAACTGTAGCAAACAGGGGTATTTCAGCTCCTCTAACTATCCACAATGACATCCAGGATTCGCTCGTTGCCAGAGACACGGGATTTGTCCAGCTTTATGCTGAGGACAATCAGGAAGCTCTTGACATGCATATTCAGGCTTTCAAAATTGCGGAGGATTACAGGGTTTCTCTACCGGTTTTGATCGGGATGGATGGGTTCATTCTTACTCACTCTTTTGAGCCAGTGGTTTTGCCCACTCAAGACGAGGTAGACGCGTTTCTCCCTTCCTACAAACCTATCTTTTATTTGACCACCAAAGCCCCCCTAACCATGGGAACGAAGACTGACCCTGAATTCTACACTGAAGCTCGTTATATGCTTCATAAAGCCCAGCAGAACGCCAAACGGGTGATTGTGGAAGTAGCCAGGGATTTCAAGGACAAGTTCGGCAGGTTCTCGGGAGATCTTCTTGAAACCTACAATGCCGAAGATGCTGATATCATTTTTGTCTCGATAGGGTCGCTGGTGAGCAGCCTCAGGGCTATTGCCAAAGAGCTCAGGGAGAAAGGGGAAAAGGTCGGGGTATTAAAGGTAAGGACGTTCCGCCCCTTCCCCCAGAAAGAGATAGTTGAGGCGCTCTCGCGTGCAAAATTGGTCATAGTGATGGAAAAAGACGCCTCTCTTGGTTCTACCGGTGTCCTTGCTCAGGAAATCAGAGCTGCCTTTTACGGAAACAGCCCCGTGCCCAGACTGAGTGGTTTCGTAGTCGGATTGGGCGGTCGGGACGTCACCAGAGAAACAGTCCTCAAGGCTCTCCAGCTGGCTAAGGAAAGCGACCACGACTGCACGTTCCTGGATTTGAACCCAGAACTTCTTGAAGAGGTGTAAAAATGTTCCAGATCGGAATTTCTCAGCCTTACAATAATAACCTTTTTGCCCCTGGGCATACTGCTTGCGCAGGGTGCGGTCAATCCCTTGCGGCCCGCCTTGTCCTGAATGCCTTAGGGCCGAATGTGATTGTGGCTACTGCTACCGGTTGCCTGGAGGTCTTTTCCTCCAATTTCCCCCAGTCCTCCTGGGAGGTCCCCTGGATCCACTCCCTTTTTGAGAACGCCTCTGCGGTTGCTTCGGGAATTGAGGCAGCTCTGAAAGTACTCGGGCGGGAGGATGAAGCAATAGTCATCGCCCAGGGAGGGGATGGAGGTTTCGCGGACATCGGCTTTGGTGCGCTTTCCGGGGCGGTTGAGCGCGGCCATAACATACTATTCATCGTTTACGACAACGAAGCCTACATGAACACGGGGGTTCAACGCTCAGGCCTCACTCCATTTGATGCTTCCACAACCACCAGTCCTGCGGGAAAATGCTCCTATGGAAACCCTACGGACAAAAAACCTTTAGCGCAGATCGTGGCAGCTCACGGAGCACCTTATGCTGCTGTAACTTCAGTAGGCTACTATCGAGACCTGGAAAAAAAGGTACAAAAAGCAGCAAGCATCAAAGGCCCAAAGTTCTTGCAGATACACGTGCCCTGCCCATTAGGATGGGGGCATGACACTTCCTTGACCATAAAAGTGGCGCGACTGGCAGTACAAACTGGGCTCTATCCTCTTTTTGAAATGGAGAACGGAGAAATTACCTCTGTGGTTAAGATTGTCCCCAAACCCCGCCCTGTAGAGGAGTACCTCAAGCTTCAAAGGCGTTTCCGTCACCTATTCCGGCCTGGCGCTGAGGGTGAGCTTAAAAAGATTCAGGACATTGCCAACGAAAATATCAGAAAATTCAAACTGTACGAGGGATAAACATGAGGAAAATTCTCACTTTCCCCAACCCCATTTTAGGAAAAAGGGCCAAAGCGCTTCGGGAAGTTACCGCTGAGGTAAGGAAGTTGATTTCCGAAATGATCGAGATCATGCACGCCGCCGATCCGAAGGGAATTGGCTTAGCGGCACCACAGGTGGGAGTTCTTTTCCAGATTATCGTAGTGGATATCGGCGAGAGCCCGATTGCCCTGATCAACCCAAAAATCCTTGCCCGCAAGGGCAAGGATACCGACAAAGAAGGTTGTCTCAGCCTTCCGGGGATTTATGCGGAAGTAGAGAGATCAAGCTGGGTCAAAATAGCGGCTTTGAACAGGGAAGGTAAAACCGTAGAGATTGAGGCCGAGAGCCTCCTCTCCAGGGTGCTCCAGCACGAAATTGATCACCTTAAGGGAATCCTGTTCATAGACAGGATAAAGAACTGGGAAACGCTGGAACTTGCCGAGGGCTATTCCATCCCCGAAAAACTACTAAGGCGAATCGAAGCGCATGCAAGCACCAGAAATTCGTAGCTTAACTGAAAGAGTAACTAGCAACATAGAGAAAGTCATCGTTGGAAAAAGAGAAGCGATAAATATCGCTTTAGCCGCTGTCCTGGCAGGAGGGCACATCCTTGTTGAGGATGTGCCCGGTGTGGGAAAAACAATTCTCTGCCGTTCCCTTGCGCGTTCTTTCGCCTGCGATTTTCAAAGAATCCAGTTCACCCCCGACCTTCTACCTTCGGACATAGTAGGCCTTTCAATTTTCAACATGAAAACTCAGCAGTTTGAGTTCAAATCAGGGCCCGTCTTCACGAACTTTCTTTTAGCTGATGAGATCAACAGGGCCACCCCAAAAACTCAGTCCGCTCTCCTCGAGGCCATGGGGGAAAGGCAAGTTACGGTGGACGGAATCACTTACCCTTTAAATGAGCCCTTCATGGTGATGGCCACTCAGAACCCGATTGAGTACGAGGGGACATTCCCTCTCCCTGAAGCTCAGCTTGACCGCTTTATTATCAGATTGAGGATTGGTTACCCGGGGGAACCCCAGGAGCGGGAGATGCTTCAGAGGCTAAGAATCTCTCATCCGATTTACTCTCTGGAGCCGGTGTCGAGCAAGGAGGAGCTCATCGAAGCTCAGAAAGCCACAAGGGATGTCCTGGTGGACGACACTATTTTTCAGTACATAACTGCTCTGGTATCGGCCACCAGAATTCACGAGGATGTGTATCTGGGGGCAAGCCCCAGGGGTAGCATCGCTTTGCTGCGTTTAAGCCAGGCCCTGGCAGTCATGCAGGGGAGAAGTTACATCGTTCCCGACGATGTCAAAGCTTCGGCTCCTTATGCTTTGCCTCATCGCCTGCTTCTAAAAACAGAAGCCAGGTTGAGGGGAGAAACAAGTGACAGTCTGGTTTCTGGAATTATTTCCACTACCCCCTTAAGCCTGGGAAATTAAATAACGTGGTTTGCGATATCCAGCCACCGGCTTTTAAGGAGGATAGCGTCTTCCTCTAAGTTTGGGCTTTCGCAGATTATCCGGCCAGAAACCCTCTTCTTATGAAGGGCTTCAAGCATGAAGAGGTAAGGAAAATCTGATTCCGCGAGGTTTAGGTGATTTTTTTCTCCATTTTTCGTGTAATTCATGCCCGAAACGTGAACGTGCATTTCTTCTAAGGCCTCTTTGCCCAGCATCTTCTCTATCCGCTCAAGATCCAGGAGAAAATCTTCCCCTGTATGGTACTGAAGGCGGGCGTGCAAGTGTGAAAAGTCCACGCACGGTTTCAGGTTGGGCACCTCCTGGGCAAGGCGAATGGTTTCTTCAAGAGAGCCAAACTGATTGTGCTTACCGGTAGTCTCTGCCCTCAGGGTAACCCTTATTCGATTCTTTTCCAGCTCTTCCACTATGCCCAAAAGTTCTTGCTTGATGACCTGGAAGGTGAGCTCCGGTGAATTTCCCTGATAGAACCCGGGGTGGAAAACTATATCCATCGCCCCACAGAGATAACCCACGCGAGCTGCATCTAACAGGCGCTTGCGGGACGCCTTTCTCTTCTCGAGATCATGAGAGTTTAGGTTGATATAGTATGGAGCGTGCACCGAGAGGCGAATGCCCAACTGGGACCCTTTTTCTTTAACACTTCGGGCTGCCTCTTCCCCCATGGACACCCTTTGCACGAACTCCATTTCCAGGCACTCTAAATTTAATCTATGGAGTGCCTCGATTCCTGAAACCGTGGATCTGTCTTTGGAGTTCCAGGGAACTCCCGCGGTACCAAAAAACAACATCTTTGCCCCCAATCTTCCTCATTTTTGACAGCGTTAAGCAATTCCATTAAAAGATAAACTAAGAAGATGGAACTGAAAAGACTCCCTCCCTGGATAAGAAGCAAGTACCCTCTGGGAGAGCGGGCAAGCCAGGTGCGCAAGGCTCTGCGCGGTCTCAAGCTGCACACAGTCTGTGAGGAAGCCAGGTGCCCCAACCTTGGAGAGTGCTTTTCTGCTGGAACAGCTACTTTTTTAATTCTGGGAAATACCTGTACCAGGAATTGCCGCTTCTGCGCTGTAGACCATGGGATTCCATCCCCTCCGGATTCCTTTGAGCCCGAGAGGGTGGCGCAGGCCACAAAGCTCATGAACCTAAAGTACGCCGTGATTACCTCAGTCACACGTGATGACTTAAGCGATGGAGGTGCAGAGCTCTACCTGAAGACCATAGAATCCATCAGGTCGTTGAACCCTCCCTGCAAGGTGGAAGTGCTCGTTCCCGATTTCCAGGGAAAAGAGGGCTCCCTGTCCCAGTTGATGGCAGCGGAACCTGATGTCTTTGCCCACAATGTCGAGACTGTGCCTCGCCTGTATCCTGAGGTTCGACCCGGCGCAAGTTACCAGCGCTCCCTGAAAGTCCTGAAAAAAGCGCGTGAACTTTCGCCAAAGGCTTTAATCAAAACTGGATTCATGGTTGGCCTGGGCGAATCCCTTGAGGAAATTGAGGGGTTACTTTCCGACTTAAAAGAGCACGGCTGCCAGATAGTAACCATAGGCCAATATTTGAGGCCCCGCCTGGACCTTCTACCGGTTTCAAAATATTACAGCCCCGCCGAGTTCGAGGCCATCAGGAAAGTGGCATTGAGCTTCGGCTTTCTTGAAGTGGAGAGCGGGCCTTTGGTAAGGAGCTCTTATCATGCCGAGAGACAATTCCGAAACGCCCAATAAAACCGAGAGGGGATTAATAATCGTTTTTACCGGTGACGGAAAGGGGAAAACCACCGCCGCACTGGGAACAGCTTTGAGAGCCGCTGGCCAGGGAATGAAAACGCTAATCATCCAGTTCATTAAAAGCGAGTTTGGGGGAGAGCACAGAGCCTGTAACTTTTTAAGCCATTATGTGAAAATCATTCAGTTTGGCAAGGGCTTCGTTTTCCCGGAAAAGGGTGAAATTGAAGAGCATCAAGCAATGGCACAGCAGGGGTTGAAAAAAGCTGAGGAGGAAATCAGCTCCGGCCGTTACGACATAGTTGTTCTCGACGAGATTTTCGTGGCCCTGTCACTTGGGCTTCTGGAGCTAAATGATCTCCTGTCCCTGATTTCCAAAAAACCTCCGGGTTTGCACCTGATACTTACTGGCCGTAATGCTCCAAAAGAGATTATTGACCTGGCTGATACAGTTTCCGAGGTCAAGGAAATAAAGCACGCATACAAAAGAGGTGTCTCCGCTCAGAAAGGGATTGAATATTAAAAGTCCAGAGGAATTGATAAAATAGAAGGGAAGTATTAATTTTTTGGGGGCACCCAGAGGGAGCGGCATTGTCAAAAATAATTTGCTCTCACTGCGGAGCAGAAAATGAGCCGGGCCATAAGTACTGCCTGAAGTGCTTTAAGCCTTTGACCGCCAAGCCCACAAACCTGGAGCCTCATGAACTTATTTGCTCATACTGCGGTGCCAAGAATGAACCCAACTCGCTTTATTGCAACCGCTGTGGATTTCAGCTTATGGACCGATGCCCCATCTGCGGAGCTCTTTACCCTATTGAGGGAGCTGTAGTGTGTACCCGGTGCGGGACCCCCCTGCTCGCTGGAAAAGAATTCACCAAACACGCAAAAAGGCGAATAAAAAAATATAGCACTCTTTTTTACTTGTACCTGTCGTTTCTCCTCCTTGTTTCCACTTTCACCGTCATTTGGTGTGTGGAGCTAAAAAGCTATGCTAATCCGTTGTTCCAGTATCTTTCAATTTTGATTTTGATTGTTTTCATTTTGCTCTTGTTAATTGGCCTGGTAAACGCTTACCATAATTGGTCAGTTGCCAAAAAGGAGTACCGCAAATTGCGTCAATGGAGTAAAAAAATTTAATGAAAAAAACGAAGAAGCCTCTGGTCTTGATTTGCGCATTATTTGCCCTTTTTTTTGCCCTCCCCTCAGGGGTTCTCGGGGAGGAACCCGAAGCCTTTTTTGCCTTGCCGTCTCAGATAGAGCTCGCGCCTTCCAGCGAAGCGACCGTGAGCCTAATTATTATCGGCTCATCCCAGGAAGGCAGAAAAGTAAAGCTCTCGGCTGGACAATTGCCAGCAAACCTTGAATTGTCATTTCAGCCTGAAGAAGTGAGCGTCCCCGGAATATCCCATCTAAAGCTAAAAACTACAGCCAGCTACGTCCCAGGAAACTATTTATTGGAGATCAGCGCTGACTTCGGAGATCAAATTAAGTTCGCAGCCCTCAGCCTGAAAACAAGGAAGGCCCTGGAAGTAAAATTGGTCAGTCCTTTCGCTTCTACCTGGCCTGAAAGCCCGGCGAACATTGCCCTTTTCATTTACCACTCAGCCCGGCAATTCCAGCTAAACTACAAGCTGGAAAATATGCCACAAAACATGAGCAGCTTTCTTTCCCAGCCGGTGGACATTGATAATTTCACTTCCACCTGCACACTGACTATAACCTCTACGGCAGACGTAAAACCTGGTGCTTACCGGCTCACCCTTTCGGTCACAGATGGCGCCTCCAGTGACAGTGTTTCCCTTTTAATTACTGTCCTATTCCCTGACATAAAGGGTCACTGGGCCCAAAACGAAATCTCCAGGCTCGTATCCGTGGGAGCGCTTTCAGGATATCCTGATGGCAATTTTTTGCCGGATGCGACGATAACCCGAGCAGAACTGGCCAAGGTGCTCTCAATCTCTTTTGATTTAAAGATGGAAAGGCAGGAAAATAGCAATTTTCGCGACCTGGAGCCAAATTTCTGGGCTACTCCGTATATCGAGCGCCTTTGGAAGGCAAAAGTCATCGATGGATACCCGGATGGAACCTTCAGACCCCAGCAGCCGGTAAAGCGCTCGGAGGTAGCTGCCATGATCGCTCGAATCCTTTCCTGGCCTTTGATACCCCAGAACTTCCCTCCCACGTTTCTTGACCTTTTCCAGAATCACTGGTCCTTCAGGTACATCGAGACGGGAGCCTGGCAGGGAGCTTGGGATGGATACCCGGATGGAACCTTTCAGCCGGAGAAGGAAGCCACCCGGGCAGAAATTGCGGCCTTGATATCCCGACTGCTCGTTGAGCCTTGAAATTGACTTCCATTCCCCCTTACCTTATATTCAAAATCACCGATCCTTGAATTGGGACGATTTGTCGGGGTGTGGCTCAGCTTGGTAGAGCGCTTGGTTCGGGACCAAGAGGTCGTCGGTTCAAATCCGGCCGCCCCGACCATGAATTGATATTCAAAGGAGAGATCGAAAACGGATCAGAGTAGGATTCCACTATTCGAAGGTCTCTTATCCTTCTTAAAGAAGGGAAGGACTCCCATGCACATCCCTGGGCATAAAGGAGGCAGCGGCGCTCCTTCCCCTTTTATTGAGTTCCTGGGATCAAATGTCTTTCGCCTGGACCTGACTGAAATAACCCCTCTGGATAACCTTTTAACTCCCCGAGGAATAATAAAGGAAGCGCTGGAATTAGCGACCAATGCTTTCGGTTCAGACCAGACATTCTTCGTGGTCAACGGGACCACCGGGAGTATCCTGACCATGTTTTTTGCCTCCCTGAATACAGGTGAGGAGGTAATAATTTCCCGATCATCGCACAGGTCAGCAATAGGCGGGCTGATTCTCAGCGGAGCAGCCCCCAGGTACCTTCCCTCAAAATTTAGCTGGGATTTTGGCTTCTCGTTCCCCAACAGCCCGGAAGAGGTTCAGGCTGCCCTGGAAAAGTATCCCAGTACAAAAGCTGTGTTCCTTACTTCCCCAAATTACTATGGAGTCACTCAGAACAACGAGAAGATGGTCAAAATCTGCCATAATCACGGTCTTCCCGTGCTGGTGGACGAAGCGCACGGAGCTCATTTTCTTTTTCACGAGGAATTTCCCCTTTCTGCAGTAAAAGCTGGGGCCGACTTGGTGGCTCAAAGCTCCCATAAGACCCTGACCAGCTTTACTCAGTCCTCCCTGCTTCACTGGCACAAGGGCCTGATTGACCTGCAAAGAGTGCAGTCCTCGCTTTTAATTCTTCAGACTACCTCCCCCTCTTACCTTCTAACTTCTTCCCTGGACGCTTCCCGCTGGCAGATGGCTAACTTTGGCAGGGAAATCTGGCAAAAGGCAATTGAGCTTGCAAAAACCGCAAGGGAGAAACTGAACAAAATTAAAGGGATCAGGTGTTTCACTGGGGAAGAGATCCGGGAAGCCGGGGATTTTTTCCTGGATAAGACAAAGCTCACGATAAGTTTTCGGGAAACAGGAATTCTGGGGATAGAAGCCGAAAAAAGGCTGAGAGCAGAGGGGATCGAGGTAGAACTTTCCGATCCCTGGAACGTGCTCTGCGTAGTTACTGCAGGGGACACAGGGGACGCAATCGAGAAGTTAATCGCGGCAGTGCGCAAAATTGACAAGGAAGACGGAAAAGCGAGCAGAAAACTCCGGGACCTGGAGGGAACGCCCCTGCCACCAATACCCGAACAGGTTCTAACGCCCCGTGAGGCGTTTCAGGCCCCCCACGAAGTACTTCCCATTAAAGATGCAGCCGGAAGGACCTGCTCGGAAATAATAGCACCCTATCCTCCTGGTATTCCCGTCCTTTGCCCGGGAGAAAGGATAGAAACCGATATCATATCTTATCTTTTAAAGATAAATGAGATTGGCCTGAACATTCATGGCTTAGAAGGAGAGGAGGAAAAATGGATCAGAGTAGTCGCTTAAAAATTGCTTTAGGCGCTGACCACGGAGGTTACCTTTTAAAAGAAGAGCTAAAAAGGTACTTGATTTCTGAAGGATGGCAAGTTGAGGATTTCGGAACTTTCTCTGAGGAACCCGTTGATTACCCTGATCTGGCATTTAAAATAGCGAAAGCGGTGGCCCTGGGCGAATTTCCCCAGGGGATTTTAGTATGCACGACCGGAATTGGAGTCAGTATAGCTGCCAATAAGGTCAAGGGGGTCAAGGCTGCCCTCTGTCATGAGCCTTTATCCGCGGAGTTAGCGCGACGGCATAACCACGCCAATATCCTCTGCTTAGGAGGCAAAATTATTGGGCCCAAACTCGCCTTGAAGATTGTGGAAACATGGCTTTCGACGCCCTTTTCAACGGAAGAGAGGCACATCCGAAGGCTGAAAAAGATTGAGGAAATAGAGGAAAAGAAAGATGACAATTTTTGAGCAGGTAAAAGAAGCCTTAGAGGAAATGTTCCTCCTCTTTCCTCCTCAAAAAGGGCAGGTCCTGATTGTTGGATGCTCGACCTCAGAGATCCAGGGTTCCAGAATCGGAAGCGCTTCGAGCATAGAAATTGCTGAGCAAGTTTTTGGAGCTCTCAAGGAAGTCAACGAGAAGTTCAAAGTTGACCTGGCCTTTCAGTGCTGTGAGCACCTGAACAGGGCAATCCTTTTGGAAAGGCGTCTGCTTCAAAAACTCAATTTGGAGGAAGTTATTGCCATCCCAAAACCCAATGCTGGTGGCGCTCTGGCCGCCTTTGCCTACACGAGGCTAAAACAATCTTGCCTGATTTCATCCATCAAGGCTGATTTTGGAATTGATATCGGGGACACTCTCATAGGCATGCACCTAAAAAGGGTGGCTGTGCCCGTCCGGGTAAAAGTAAAAAAGGTGGGCCAGGCAAACGTAGTGCTGGCTCGCACAAGGCCTCCTTATACGGGAGGAAAAAGAACAGAGTATCCTGAGGAAGGAAGGGTGAAATAATGGGAATTGAGGTTTCTGGGCGTTCTTTAAGCGAAATTGATCCGGAAATCAAGGAAATTATTGGCTTAGAAGAAGCCAGGCAACGCAACAAGCTGGAGTTAATCGCATCGGAAAACTATGCCAGCCGCGCAGTCTTGGAGGCTATGGGGTCGGTGCTTACGCACAAATATGCTGAAGGCTACCCCGGCAAGAGGTACTACGGAGGTTGCGAGTACGTGGATATGGCAGAGAACTTGGCTATTGAGAGGGCGAAGAAGCTCTTTAATGCCGAGCATGCCAACGTCCAGCCTCACGCCGGTGCTCAGGCCAACATAGCGGTCTATACAGCCCTGGTCCCTCTCGGCGAAACCATTATGGCCATGGATTTAACTCATGGGGGGCACTTAACTCACGGCAGCCCCGTGAATGTCTCCGGGAAACAATGGAATTTTGTCCACTACGGGGTAAGGAAAGATACGGAAACTATCGATTACGACCAAGTAAGGGACCTGGCAAAACAGCATGGGCCAAAGCTTATCGTGGCAGGAGCAACTGCCTATTCCAGGATTATTGACTTCGCGCTGTTCCGAGAAATCTGCGATGAGGTTGGTGCTTATTTTATGGTGGACATGGCACATATTGCTGGGCTGGTAGCTGCTGGCATCCATCCATCTCCTGTACCTTTCGCGCACGTTGTAACCTCCACCACTCACAAGACCCTGAGGGGCCCTCGTTCTGGAATGATTCTGTGTATCTCTGATCTTGCTAAAGACATTGACAAGGCCGTTTTTCCCGGAACGCAGGGCGGGCCTTTGATGCACGTAATTGCGGCCAAAGCGGTCTGTTTCAAAGAAGCCATGAGCGATGACTTCAAGGAATACCAGAATCAGGTAGTCAAAAACGCTCAGGCCCTTGCTTCTTCTTTAATTGAAGAAGGGTTCCGGCTGGTCTCGGGAGGGACCGATAATCACTTGATGCTCGTAGACCTCACTAATATGGATATCACCGGAAAAGACGCCCAAAACCTTCTGGATTCCGTGGAGATCACTGTCAACAAGAACACCATACCTTTCGAGACTAAAAGCCCCTTCGTTGCTTCAGGGCTTCGCTTAGGGACTCCTGCTCTTACCTCTCGGGCAATGATGGAGGATGAAATGAGGATAATCGCAAAGCTGATCTCCAGAGCGATCAAGGGACGGAACGATCTCCAGGCCCTGGAAGGCGTAAAAAGGGATGTCCTTGATTTGACGTCCCGCTTCCCTTTATGGTTCTGAAATGAAGAATCTGGTGGAAATTAAGCATCCTTTGATCCAGCATAAATTGGCCCTCCTGAGGGACAAGCACACAGAACCCAAAGAGTTCAGGGAGCTTGTGGAAGAGATGAGCGCTCTTCTGGCATATGAGGTTTTTCGTGACCTGCAGCTCGTGGAAGTGGAAATCGACACCCCACTTACCAAGGCCACGGTTAGCATGGTTAATGGGAAACGGATCGCCCTTATCCCCATTCTCCGGGCCGGATTGGTCATGGCGAATGGAATACTCCGCCTGGTACCAAACGCCCGAGTGGGGCATTTGGGGATATACAGGGATCCTGAAAGCCTGGCTCCTGTACCTTATTATCAAAAGCTTCCCGAGCACCTCGAGAATATGGAATGCATCATTCTTGATCCTATGCTGGCTACGGGAGGATCAGCGGTTCACGCAGTAAACGTCTTGAAGGAAAAAGGGGCAAAAAATATCAAGTTCGTCTGTATCATAGCCGCCCCTGAGGGAGTAAACGCTCTTTTGCAGTTACATCCGGATATTTGGATTTTCACTGCCTCAGTGGATCAATATCTCAACAGTCACGGGTACATCGTGCCAGGGCTGGGAGATGCGGGAGATCGTCTTTTTGGCACCAAATAGTCGTGTGCGCGTACTCACAATTTTTGGTACCCGGCCTGAAGCCATCAAAATGGCCCCGGTGGTGAGAACTCTATTGGAGGACCCGCACTTCGAACATTTCCTGGTGGTTACAGCACAGCACCGGGAGATGCTTGATCAAGTTCTGGAACTATTCTCAATTAAGGCTGACTTCGACTTAGACATCATGGAGGAAAGGCAAACCCTTTCCCAGATCACCATCAACGCTTTGAGGGGCTTAGACTCAGTGATTGAGAAGGTATTGCCCCATCTGGTCCTGGTTCACGGGGATACCACCACTACCTTTGTGGGGGCCCTTTCGGCCTACTACCATCGCATCCCTGTAGCACATGTAGAGGCTGGCCTGAGATCTCATGACCGGTTCAATCCCTACCCTGAGGAAATGAATCGCCTCTTGGCAGACACCATTGCCGATATTTATCTCACGCCTACCTCGGAGGCCAGGAAAAATCTAAGGCGGGAGGGAGTAGATAGCAAAAAAATATTCGTCACCGGGAACACTGTGGTGGATGCCCTGAAAAGCCTGGAGGGTTATCTCGATCAAATACCCCTTCCTCGCCCCCTCTCACCGACAAGACCTTATATTTTGGCCGAAGTGCATCGCAGGGAAAATTGGGGAGAACCGCTCCGCCAAATTGCCCTTGCTCTTAGGGACATTGCTCAGGAATCCCCGGATCTGGATATAGCCCTGTCGTTGCACAAAAACCCGGTCGTAAGGGAAAGCCTTCTTCCCGTGCTGGGAGAAACCACAAACGTGCACATATTTGAACCTTTTAACTACCTGGAGTTCCTGAGCCTCATGAAAAAAAGCTTCTTTATCGTCTCTGACTCAGGAGGAATTCAGGAAGAAGCTCCATCCTTTCACAAACCCGTGCTCGTGACGCGGATAGTAACCGAGAGGCCCGAGGGCGTCGAAGCTGGCGTGCTTAAGGTGGTGGGGGTTGATCGCCAAAAAGTGAGGAAAGCCTGCAGGGAATTGATTATGAACAAAGAGGCTTACAAGCAGATGAGCTGTTCCCCTAACCCCTTTGGAGATGGTTATGCTTCCAGGAGGATAAAGGATTATCTCCTTTATTTTTTCGGCATCGGGGAAAAACCTCCTCAAGGTTTTAGGCCTGAAATTCGTCCAATAATAAGTTGAAACCTTAAGAGGAACCTTAAAATGAGCTATTTTTTGATCGAGGGAGGAGTCCCCTTAAAAGGAACAATTCATATTCAGGGCGCTAAAAATTCTGTGGTTCACCTGATCGCCGCCTCTATCCTTGCCAGAGACGAGGTAATCCTGGAAAATGTCCCGGCGATTGCCGATGTCTACAAAATGACAAAGATTTTAGAAAAAATCGGGGCTAAGGTTCATTTTGAGGAAAAAAGCCATACTCTCTGGATTGACTCTCGCGGGCCAGTGAATCCCCACATCCAGGACCCAATTGCCTCCGAGCTCAGAGCTTCTCTATCCTTTCTGGGAGCTTTGCTTGCAAGGGAAAAGGAAGCGAGCATTGTCTTTCCGGGAGGGTGCAACATTGGCAGCCGCCCGGTGGACTTCCACCTGAAAGGGTTTTCGGTTTTAGGGGCGGAAGCAAGCCTAGAGCATGGACTGATTCAGGCAAAAGCCAGCAGGCTTGCTGGAAAAAGAATCTATCTTGATTATCCATCAGTAGGCGCGACCATTAACCTAACTATGGTAGCGGTAATGGCCAAGGGAGAAACCATCCTCGAGAACGTCGCTGAAGAACCGGAAGTGGTTGATTTCTGTAACATGCTCAAAAAAATGGGGGCAAAAATCAGGGGAGCAGGGACAAAAACACTCTGCATCAGGGGAGTTTCATCTTTAACGGCGACCAAACACAGGGTAATCCCCGATCGCATCGAAGGGGGTACCTACCTGATTGCCGGGGCCGTTACTAATGGTGAGCTCACCGTGAAGGAGATTGTCCCTCAGCACCTTGAGCCCCTCCTTGCCAAGCTACGAGAGGCTGGTGCTCAAGTAATAACCGCTAAAAACAGGGCCTCAATTAAAGCTAAAAAAGGGCTCAAAGCCGTGAATATAAAGACCATGCCCTACCCTGGTTTTCCAACCGACCTGCAAAACCAGATGATGACCTTGCTCTGTCTTGCGGAGGGCACGAGCCTGATTACAGAAACGGTCTTCGAAAACCGCTTTCTTCTGGTAAGTGAGCTGAGGAAAATGGGGGCAAATATCAGGACGGAGGGGCAGAGCGTCGTGGTTCAGGGGATAGAGTCCCTAACTGGGGCCAAACTGATTTCCCCCAATTTAAGGGGAAGCGCTTCCCTCGTCCTTGCTGCGTTGGCCGCAAAGGGAGTTTCTGAGGTTCACGATATCGAGCACCTGGACCGTGGTTATGAGAGAATGGAGAATAAACTGAAGGCCGTAGGTGCTAAAATAAAGAGAATTTAAGGAAAGGAAGGAAGAAAGATGCCGCTTTTGGATAACAAAGGAAGGCTTTTCGGCAAAGTAAATATTTTTGATCTTCTCGTAATTCTGATTCTCGTTTTAGTGGTGGCCTTTTTCCTTTATAAATATGCCTTTCAGCCCCAGGCTGATTTCGCACAGGATTGCTTTATAACCCTTGTCTGGTCAAACGTAGAGCCTGATGTAACCAAATGGGTGCAAGTCGGGGATCGAGCCACTGATGGAAAGGGGAACACTGTGCTTGAGGTAGCTGAGGTAACGATTAGGCCCGCCAGAGTCCCAGTTACCACCTCTGACGGACAAATGCTGGTTGTCGAGCATCCTCACCTGAAATCAGTATTCATTAAAGCTCATGCGCCTAAGATTGCCAAAACGGGAATTTTTGAGCTTAAAGGCCAGGAATTGAAGATCGGGATCAACGTGATTGTCCAGATGGATTCTCCTGTGCTTGAATCCCCTTACAAATTTTCTGGCTTGTGCACTGCAATTGAGTTTGTACCACCCAAAGGCAGTTACCCTCAACCGCAGTCCCCCTAAGTGACTAACGGTAGAATCGCGAAATACGCCAGCATCCTGATGCTGGCGACGATACTTAGTAGATTCCTGGGTTACGTCTGGAAAGCGCTCCTTTCTGCTTTCTTTTTTGGCTCCGCCTCCGACACCTTTTTCCGAGCCAATACGCTCCCTAATATGCTCTATAACATCCTCGTTGGGGTTTTGCTGTCAGCTCTTTTCATCCCTTTCTTCACCAGGTACTTAGTAAAGGAGGAAAAGGAGGAGCTGTGGAAGCTAACCTCTTCCTTATTTTTCTTTCTTTTCCTGATACTCCTGATCCTTTCGACACTGGGAGTTCTGCTCGCCCCTTACCTCTCGTTGTGGCTGAACCCAACAAGCGATCAGGAAACCTTGAACTTAACGACCAGGCTCACCCAAATAATGTTTCCTGCCCTGATCTTCCTGGGGTGGGCAGGCCTTTTGACGGCGCTTTTGAACGCCTTCCAAAACTTTACAGTCCCCGCTCTGTCAGTAGTGGCGTTCAACTTAGTGCTGATTGCCTTAATATCGGTCCTCGCCAAGCCCCTTAACATCGCTTCCGCTGCTTTAGCCTGGACTTGTGCCGCATTAGCGCAATTTCTATTTCAGATTTCCTCAATTGCCAGAAAGGGATTCCGGTTCTCCTTGAGCAGGGTGTGGCACCCTGATTTAACAAGGATGGTTGTTCTGGCCTTGCCGCTTTTAATCTCGGCCACCATCGACCAGCTTTCCCCTTTTTTCGAGGCCAGGTTAACCTCTTATCTGACCGAGGGAAGCTTTACCGCCCTCCGCAATGCTGGCGTCCTCGTGCAGCTTCCTCTGGGAATCTTTGCTATGAGCATTACCACAGCAATTTACCCAACAATGACCGGACAGCTGGCTCAGGGCAACCTAAGCGAGGCCAAAAAAAGCATTCGCTGGTCAATAGCTGCTTCTTCCCTCTTTATCCTGCCTTCAGCAATAGGATTAATCGCCCTCTCTCAGCCTATAATCAGGGTGCTCTTTCAGTACGGTGAGTTCACGACCCTGGGTACATCCCTGTCCGCTTACGCCCTGTCGCTTTACGCTCCAGGACTGTTCGCCAATGCCGCACTGATGGTATTATTAAGAGCCTTCTACGCCATGCAGGATACCCTCACACCGGTATTGATTACTCTGGGAGGATTGGGCCTGCAAATCGGGCTTTACTTCCTCCTGATTGGCCCGCTCAAGGTAGGTGGTCTTGCCTTGGCTGCCACGATAGCCGCCTATTTCAACTTAACCCTTATGGTTGTCTTCCTGCGCAGGAAAATCGGCCCGCTAGGCCTTAAAACCCTTTTTCCCTCTTTGGGGAAAATGCTCGCCAGTGCTTCATTAATGGGGGTAGTTTGCTACTTCCTGGATAGGGTTGTCGTTCAAACAATTAATCCTGACAGAGTCCTCTACAGGCTCATTGAGACGGGAGGTCTTATCCTGCTCGGCCTGGGTTTTTATTTACTCCTTTTATACCTCATGAAAGTGAAGGAGGTTTTCCCCCTACTTCAGCGGATCAGAAAAGCCTTGGGGGGCTTTACCATTGCGCGGGGAGGAAAAAACGAATAGAATGCCTGCTATGAAAAGGTCTCGTTCCAGTCCATTACAGAGAGTCACGGTGCTGATATTATCAATACTGATCCTGGGGATTGGCCTTGGCGCAGGATGGCTTTATTTCACTTATGGCAAAGCTACTTCTCGTGGCAACCCGGAAATAGATTTGCCCACCCCTGTCCCCGGAGGGAGAGTAAATGTTCTGTTGATCGGCGTGGACGCCAGGCCTGGCGAACTCGTGGCTCGCTCCGATACCATTATTTTTGCTTCCCTGGACCTTGATCGAAAAGAGGTCTATTTCCTCTCAATTCCCAGAGATTCCCTCGTGGAGATCCCGGGAAACGGTAAAGATAAGATCAACGCAGCCCATTCCTATGGAGGCATCCCATTGCTTATAGAGACCGTCTCCCAGCTATTGAATCGGCCAATTCACTATTATGCCGAAATTGATTTTCAGGGATTCGCCAAAGTAATTGACATTCTGGGAGGAGTGGATTTTAACGTTGAGGAGCGCATGTATTACCCCTGGGAAGGGATAGACCTGTACCCGGGATTGCAGCATCTGGATGGAGAGCAAAGCCTTGCTTACGTCAGGTACCGCGGGTATCCTGAGGGAGATATAGCAAGGGTGCAAAAGCAGCAGACTTTTTTGCGAGCTATAATCGAGCAACACTTCAACTTTCAAAACATTGGCAAGATCCCGTTAATCTTTGAGGAAATCACCTCCTTCATGAAGACGAACATGCCTCTTGAGAAGGTAATCGAGCTGGCCAAAGCACTTGCCAACCTGAAAATGAAGGATGTTCGTCTGGAGACGGCGCCGGGAAATTTTTTAGATCTTAATGAGATAAGCTACTGGGGAATCGATTATGATGAACTGTACTCGCTTCTGGACCGCCTGGAAAACCCTGAGCTTGTCCCAACAAGCCCAGAGACCTCGGTGCCATCTGAATCGGACATTAACCCTCCAGAGCAGTCCCCGGAAGAGGAGGGAGGAGTTCCTTAATCCTTAATGGAAATGAACATCCAATCGAGCAAAATACTTTGCCTGGGCAAAGACATCCTTACAATTTATCGTCAGAGCGCAACGCACAAAGCGCTTCGTTCCTCATATCGGTATTTGTCCCAAGCCATCAGTAAAGCGGCTCTGGCAAAGCCTTTTGAACCCTTTAAGCCTTCAGGCTATCGCGGTTTAGGAACCGCACTCTCCTCAAGCTTGAGGAAGGCCCTGGCAAAGGCCTTCTCAAAATTTGCCTCCTGGTTCAAGATAAGAATTTTAAGTTCTTCCCTATCAGGGAGAGTCTGGGGGTCATTTACCTGGAACCTGAGCCACGCTCCTGTCAATACCCTCGGGGAGATTCTGTTTGGCTTCAGTACGGTATTTTTCTCGCTGGGCTTTTCAACCCTTAAATTTTCAGGGACCAGGTGGATAACAATCGCCCTTTTTTGCTTCCTCCTGGGTTTGCTGGGAACAGTGCTGCCTTCCCGATATTTTCAGTCTTCAATTTTGCAGAAATTCAGCTCAAGGCCATTCGCGGAGCGCAGGGACTCCCTTTTTCCAATCCTTCTCGGGGTTCTTCTGGGGGTCCTGTCCTTTTGGAGCGACCCTATACTTGTTCTGGCAGGCCTGTTCGCAGTTGCCTTTTGCCTCTGGATGATCCTTAGCCCTGATTCGGGCTTGTACGCCCTTGCTGCTTACGCTCCACTTGACTATTTCCTGCGTGCGAACTTGCCCTCTTCTCTTGCCAGGATCTGGCCTTTGTTGCTCATGGCTTTAATGCTGATCGGGATAGCACTTCGCCTGATAAAGGAAAAGGATCGCAGGTTCTACTTCACGGAGCTCGGCTTGCCGCTCTTACTATTTCTTTTGTGGAATTGTGTCTCTTTAGCTTTCAGCGAAGCGTTCTTCAGCGTGGGATTCGAGGGAATCAGGGCTATCCTCCAGACTTCTATCTTCTTTTTCCTTACCGTAAACGCCATTAGAAATAGGAAAAAGCTGCGTTCCCTGCTTTACTTCCTGACACTTGTGCTCGTTTTAATTTCACTCTACGCAATCTATCAGCACATTAGTCAGGTCCCCGTGAAGCCTGGGTGGGTAGATGTGGATTTCGAGCAGGACATAAAAACCAGGTCTTATTCAATCTTCCCAAGCCCTAACGCCTTATCAGGGTACATTGTCCTGTTTTTCCCGCTTGTTTTGACCCTTTTCCTGGAGGAAAAACGACCGCTGGCAAAGGTATATTTCCTGGGAGCAGCTTTGCTTATGGGGCTGGCCTTAATGTACACCCTGACCAGAGCGGGGTGGCTGGTTTGTGGGCTCAGCTTGCTGCTTCTCGGCCTGCTCCATGATAGACGCGTGTTAGTCTTCCTCCTGATTTTAGGACTGGCCTTGCCCTTCCTCCCCGAATTTTCTACCAGGCTGGCCACCATGATTACCGGGGAGTATTGGATCAAATCAGCTACCGCGGGTAGGCTTTACCGCTGGCAGTTAGGCTTGGAAATTGCGGAAGGTCATCCCCTGTTTGGCACCGGTCCGGGAACCTTTGGAGGCGCAGTAGCGTATCGAGCGGGCTACTGGCCAGGTATTTATGCTGACAATTACTACATAAAAACTGCCGCCGAGCTCGGCTATGCTGGGCTGGCCTTATTCCTTGTAACTTTAGTTTTTATCCTGATAGGAGGTTTCAGGCGCCTTCGCTCCGTGAAGGACAAGGCCTGGAAAAATTTGGGCTGGGCAATTCAAACTGGGATCTTTGCCTTTATGGCACATAATTTCACGGAGAACCTGTGGGAAGAACCGCCGCTTACAGTAGCATTCTGGTTCCTGTGCGGGCTTTTGTACCTTCTCCCTCTTCTGGAAAGAGAGCATGCTCAAACCGATTAAGGTCTTACAGGTCATTGGGGGCGGGGAAATAGCTGGTTCCAAACACCAGTTCCTTGAGTTATGCTCGGAACAACTGAAGCGAGGACACCTGGTGAAAGTGGTCTGTTTCATAGAGAGGGAGCTAAGCACCGATGCCAGGAAGATGGGAATCCCTATCCAGGTAATGCCCATGCTCAATATCCTCGATTGGAGGGTGATCCTTCCTTTAAGAAGGTTAATCAGGGAGGGGGGCTTTCAAATCGTTCACACCCATGGGGTGAGAGCCAACTTTATCGGCAGGCTGGCTGCACGAAGGACCGACGCCAAGATAGTGACGACGATTTATTCTTTCCCCAGGGAGGACTACAAGAACATCCTGAAGAGGCTGCTTTATCCTCCCATTGATCGTTTCACCATAAAGTACGCGCACCGCCTCATAGCTGTATCTCATGGGCTCAAGGAAAAGCTTCTCGGGGTCAACTATGCCCCCCAAGAAAAGCTCAGGGTAATTCATTGTTCCATCAACATAGAAACAGCAAAACCCTCAAAAACACGAGCAGAGATGCGCAAAGAGTTGAATATTCTGGAGGGCGCGCCCGCCTGTGGGATGCTCGCGCGCCTGGTTCACGTCAAAAATCCCTTTTTATTGCTCGATGTTGCGGAAATGGTTCACAGGGAAATGCCAGATGCGCTATTCTTTTTCGTGGGCGATGGCCCCTACCTCGAGGATCTAAAGAAGGAGGCGTCGCGGAGAGGACTGGCGGAGGTCGTTCGGTTTACAGGTTACCGTAAGGATCCGCTGGACATCGTGGAGGCACTGGATGTGATAGTGTTGACCTCTCTTTCTGAAGGATTGCCGGTCACGCTTCTCGAGGCCATGGCACTAGGCAAGCCGGTTGTAGCTACTATGGTGGGAGGGGTGCCAGAGGTGGTGAAGGATGGCGAGACTGGACTCCTGGCCCCTTCCGGGGATGCGGAAGCGTTTGCCAGGCATTTGCTCGCTCTCTTAAGGGACAGAGAGCGAATGAGAGATATGGGACAGAAGGGGAGGAAATGGGTAGAGGAAAATTTCTCTCTCTCCACCATGGTCGAGAGAACTGATAAAGTTTATGCCGAGGTGCTGGGATTATGAAGGATAAAAAATCGGTACTGATTATCGGCGCTGGTGAAGCGGGAGGAATGCTCACCAGGGAAATCGTGAAGCACCCGGAACTGGGCTATTTTCCTGTGGGCTTCATCGACGATGACCCCAGCAAGAAAGGTTTGAGGCTCTGGGGCCTGCCAGTCCTGGGGGGCAGGAATGATTTCCCAAAAATAGTCAAAGAGAAAAAAATAAATATGGTCTTCATCGCCATTCCTTCGGCCTCAGGAGAAGTTGTTCGTTTTTATGTGAACCTGGCCAAGAAAGCCCAGGTTCCTTTTAAGATCGTCCCCGGGGTTTACGAGCTAATTGACGGAAATGTCAAAGTTGAGATGATCAGGGAAGTGCAACTGGACGACCTCCTGCGTCGTGCTCCCGTAAAGGTAAACCTCGAGGAAATCGCTTCTTACATTTACAGAAGGAGGGTACTTGTAACGGGAGCAGGAGGATCAATAGGGTCCGAGCTCTCTCGCCAGGTCCTGCAGTATGGCTCCAGCGTATTATACCTTTTAGGTCATGGGGAAAACTCTATTTATCATATTGACCTGGAGCTGAGGGAGCTATTCCCCCATATGGACATCAGGCCAATTATCGCCGACGTACAGGATCGAAAAAAAATAGAGTACCTCTTCAAGGCTGAGAAGCCTCAGGTGGTGTTTCATGCAGCTGCCCATAAACATGTGCACTTTATGGAGAGTTTCCCGGAAGAAGCCGTAAAAAATAACGTTGGAGGGACATTGAACTTAATCCAGGCCTCGCTAAAGGCGGGAACGGATAGGTTCATTAATATCTCCACTGATAAGGCCGTTAACCCTATTTCGGCATACGGAGCCTCGAAGCGGATCGGGGAAATTCTCTGCACTTCCTGGGCAAAAAAGTGGGGGTTCCCTTATTCCACGGTCAGGTTCGGAAACGTCCTGGGAACGCACGGCTCGGTAGTTCCCTTGTTCCAAAGGCAAATAAAAAGAGGTGGGCCCGTCACTATCACCCACCCTATGATGTCTCGCTACTTCATGACGATGGGGGAAGCTGTCCAGTTGATAATTCAAGCGGGTGCTATAGGGGAAGATGGGGAAATTTTCATCCTGGATATGGGGGAGCCACTGAACATCAAGGACCTGGCGGAGGAATTGATCAGGCTCTCAAGGCTTGAACCTCACAAAGACATCAAAATTGAAAACTGCGGAGTAAGGCCAGGGGAAAAATTAGAGGAGGAGCTACATGAGGAAAATGAGTGCCTCGTTGAGACAGGTAGAGAACGGATACTTAAAATAGCTAATCCCCTTTATATCCCCTGGAATGCCCTAAAGACTCAGGTTGATCAGTTGTTAAAAGCTGCTTTAGAGGTTGATAGAGAGCGAATTTTTAACATCCTAAAGGGCATGGTGCCCACAATGGGCAACCAGAGACCAGGATGAAAAAGGTCCTTTTTATTTCCTATTATTATCCCCCCATGGGGGGCGTGGGAGCTCAGAGGGTGCTGAGGTTTATAAAATATTTGCCCCAGTACGATTGGGAGCCTTACGTGCTGACAGCCGAACCATCGCCCTACCTTCCCACCGACGAGATTCCCCTTGAGACTCTCCCCTCGGAAAAAGTGCGCAGGGCTGAAGTCATTGAGCCTCTGAATGTGCTCAATCGCGTTCCCTTCTTGAAAAGGCTCACCGGTTCAAAGGCTCCCGAGCAAAAAACTGCTCCCGACTTAAAAGCACTGAAGGAGGGGTTCCGGGAAATCCCCTTCTCCTGGAAAGGGAGGCTCCGCGCCTGGCTATTTGTCCCTGACGACCGGGTTGGCTGGATCTCCGAGGGGACAAGGGAGGGCTTAGGCTTTGTTTACAGGGAGAGGTTCGACTGCCTGATATCCACTTCCGCCCCTTACTCCGCTCATCTTTTGGCTTGGCGAATTGCAAAAAGGACAAAAATCCCGTGGATCGCTGATTTCAGGGATCTCTGGTCTACAAACACGTTCCTTTATTTTCCCACTAAGCTCCACAAATCTTTGAACGCATGGCTGGAGAGGCAAGTAGTCCAAAGTGCAGATTACGTGTTAACCTGTACTCCACTTTTCAGGGAAGATTTCCTCATACGCTACAGCAAGCTGCCGGCAGAAAAGTTCGCTGTGATCACTAACAGTTTTGATCCCTCCGATTTTCCTCTCCTCCATCCTGCTTCCTATCCCCGGTTTACAATTTCCTATGTAGGAGACTTTTATGGGCCTCAGACCCCAGTTTACTTTCTTTTAGGTTTGAGGGCCTTCCTGAATAAAAATCCGAAGGCAGCTGAGGAGATCCAGGTACTCTTCGTAGGACCATTTGAGTCCCGAGTTAGGCCCATAGTTGAATCCCTGGGGTTAGAAGACACTGTAAAGCTTTTAGGCTTTCTGCCTCACGAGCACTCAGTGGCCATCATGAGACGTTCCCGCCTTTTACTTTTGGTCCTGGGGAGCAAAGCAGGAGGGGAAAAAATTTACCCAGCAAAAGTCTTTGAGTATTTGGCTTCTCAAAAGCCCATCCTGGCCCTGGTTCCTGACGGCCTTACAAAAGATCTGCTCAAGGAATCGGGTGTAGCTTTCATAGTGAATCCAGAAAACGAGGATTCCGTTGCCATCGCTCTCGATAGGATATACCGCGCCTATAAGGAAGGCGGACTGCCGGAAAACATTGAGCCAGCAAACCTGAAAAAGTATAACGCGAAAGAGCTCACCAGGGAGCTTGCTGATTTAATGAACAAGGCCATTCAATCGAAAACCGAGCGTTTTGCAGAAGGGAGGAAGAATGCGCGGATTTAAAAAATCCAGAGCGCCAGGGGTTTCTCCTTTTAGGGATTCCTTTCTGCCGTTTTCCCAGCCCTGGATAGACCAAGAGGAGATCGAGGCCGTATCTGAAGTCCTCAAGTCTGGGTGGTTAACGACTGGTAAAAAAACCATTCAATTTGAGGAGGAGTTTGCCTCTTACATAGGCTCGCCCCATGCCCTGGCCTTCAACTCCTGCACTGGAGGGTTGCATTGCGCCCTGGCAGCCCTGGGAATTGGAAGCGGAGATGAAGTGATAACTTCTGTTCTCACTTTCGCCGCCACTGCCAACGTGGTCTGCCATCTTCAGGCCGAGCCGGTATTTGTGGATATTGACCCTGGCACGCTGAACATGGATATAACGCAGATTGAGGGAAAAATCACTAAAAAGACAAAAGCCATAATACCCGTGCACTACGGGGGAAGGCCCTGCCCAATGGACGAGATATACAAGCTGGCTAAGTCCTACGGACTCTACGTGGTGGAAGATGCGGCTCACGCCCTGGGGGCTGAGTATAAGGGAAAAAAGATTGGGACACTGGAATCCGAGGTTGCCTGTTTCAGTTTTTACCCTACAAAGTGCATAACCACAGGAGAAGGTGGCATGAACACTACATTCTCCCCCGAATTAGCCCAGAAAATGAAGGTTTGGAGGCTTCACGGAATTTCCAGGGATGCTTGGGACCGGTACCAAAAAGGGGGCTCCTGGTACTACGAGGTCATTTGCCCGGGTTTCAAGTACAACCTGACGGACATGGCTTCAGCTTTGGGGTTAGCACAACTCAAGAAAGCAGCTTCCTTCCAGAAAAGGAGGGAGGAATTAGTGGCTCAATACCGGGAAAAGCTGAAAAGTTTACCCTTTATCCTGCCCCCTCCTTTCGAGGATGGAAAGCACGCCTGGCACCTTTTTGCCGTTCAACTGAAGCTTGGGGACTTAACCTGCACCAGGGATGAGTTTGTGGAAGCCCTTGCCAGAGAGAACATTGGCAGCTCCGTCCATTTCATCCCTCTTCACTTAATGCCCTTTTACCAAAGCAAGGGTTACAATCCCGGGGATTTTCCCCAAGCCGAAGAGGTCTATCGTCGGCTTATCTCGCTTCCTCTTTTTCCAAAAATGAGCAACGAGGACCTTGAGAGCGTAGTAAGAGCTTTGAAAAAGCTGGTTGAATGGTACTCCAGGTAGAGCCTAAAAAACTCGACATTTTGGGAATACCTTTATCCCTGGTAAGCAAGGGAGAAGCGTTAGGGGTCTGCCGCGATATCTTGAGTGGCAGGTTGCCTTCGGGCTACATCGTGACCCTGAACCCGGAAATTGTGGCCATGGCTCTAAAAAACTCAGAATTGCTTGCCGCAATCAAAAACTCAGCTCTCGTCGTTCCGGATGGGGTAGGCATAACCTGGGCCGCGAAAAAACTTCATGGCCTTACCTTGGAAAGGGTCCCGGGGATAGAATTAGCGGAGGCGCTGATAAGCTTGTGCGCTCAAGAAGGCTTCCCTGTTTTCTTCTTGGGTTCACGGCCCAAAGTGGCGGAAAAAGCCTCCCTGCATTTCAGGGAGATCTACCCGAGCCTAAAAATTGCGGGAACTTTTCACGGCTTTTTCTCGGAAAAGGAAAAGGAGAACGTGGCAAGAGCCATTCAGGAAGCAGGGACCATCCTTTTGGTTGTGGGGATGGGAGCCGGGAAACAGGAGAAGTTCCTCCTCTCATTCCCTCGTGCTCACCAATTTCTGGGAATTACAGTCGGCGGTGCTCTGGAGATCTGGGCCGGAGAGAAAAGCAGAGCGCCGCTTTGGATGCGTAAATCGGGCCTGGAATGGCTTTATCGTGCACTAAAGGAGCCCAAGCGCTTTCTTCGGCTGGCTAAGGCTTTGTCATTTTTTCTGAGGATCTTGTGGCAGAGCGCAAAAAGGTGAGGATAACTGTTTCTGGTTACTATGGCTTCGGCAACACCGGGGACGAGGCCATCCTAATGTCGCTATTGCAAATCCTCAGGAGGACACCCAAAGCTGAAGTAACGGTCCTATCAGCTTACCCTAAGCGCACTTTCAAGGAGCACGGTGTCAAATCAGTATCCAGGATAAACCCGCTCTCAGTAATCGCCTCCATCTTGAATTGTGATATCCTGATATCGGGCGGGGGTGGGCTGCTGCAAGACGCCACTTCTTCCCGGAGCCTGCTGTACTACCTGGGGGTCATCTTCCTGGGGTGCCTTTTCAGAAAAAGGGTCGTGCTTCTTGCTCAAAGCATTGGACCGATTTCAAAGAAAATCAACAGAAGACTAACAGCCTGGGTCTTGAACAAGGTAGGGCTGATCACGGTAAGGGACGAGCTTTCCCTGGAAGAGTTAAAGAGGCTCGGAGTAAACCGCGTTCCCATTGCTCAAACGGCTGATCTGACCCTGCTCCTGGAAAAAATTCCCGAAGATGAGGAGGAAAACCTCTTCTCCAGCATTAACATAAAACAGCCCTTCATTGTATTCTGTCTGAGAAACCTCAAGCACCGCAAAATCCAGGCAGAGGACTTTGGCGCCATCGCGCAAAAATTGACGCAGGGGTTTGGGACTGAGGTCATCTTCCTGCCCTTTCAGGCATCATTTGATCGGCGGCTAAGCGAGGAGCTGAGCGGAATTACTCCTAACTCCAAGGTTTGCCCTCAGCTAAGGCCGCGGGAAATAATCTCCCTGTTCTCCCGGGCCGATCTTGTGGTGGGAATGAGGCTGCATTCATTAATCTTCGCAGCGAAAGCTCGAACTCCCTTCTTGCCTTTATCGTATGACCCCAAGGTTAACGCGTTTGTCCTGTTGTTAGGTCAAGAGTCGCTATCGGTGGACGATCCTGCAGAAAAAATATTTTCCAAAATTGAGCTGATACTAAAAAATCGTGTAAAAATAAAGCAAAGTCTTGAGGAAAGGGTGAGCGAGCTCGAAAAAAAGGCCGAGGAAAACTGGATTTACTTGCGAGACTTAATCAACCACATATCGTGAAAGTGCATGAAAGGAGGTATTTATATGGCAACCAAGAAGCCTGCGCCCAAAGAGACCAAGAAGTCAGCTAAAAAGACCGCTAAAAAGAAGAAATAGCCATCTCTCTTGTCCTAAAAACTGCTAATTGCGACATCAATTGGTCCTTCATAGTTCATCGCTTAACGAAAAGCAAAGTGGTAAAGCTCCAGGTGGTGGTAAGGTAGATATTTTATAAATACCCTGAGTCTGCTAACGCCTGGAGCCCTTTTTTTAAAGATCCGCCTTATTTAGTCTTTTTAAATATCAGCTCAGAGGTTTTCCTTTTTTTGCGACCTTTTCCCGTAAGAGTTGACCAGTCCTAAAATGTAATGCTTTATCCTTTCCCGGCATAGAATAGCAACGGTCAAAATGGCAACCACAGTGCACCCAATTAATATCCACCCCCACAAGGGGATATTGAACTGCCAGACTCCTGCTCCCACAAGCGTGGCGGAAACGGTCCCTGGCAGACGGCCCCAGAAAGCGACCATCAGATATGTAAGATAACCCACAGGCGTAAGTCCGGCAACATAGCACATGGCATCTTTAGGAACGTAGGGCACCCAGTAATAGATCAGGAAAAAGAGGGCACCCTTATCCCGAGCTAAGCCGTCCACCTGGCGCAACTTATCCCCAGGAACCAATCTTTCCACAAGCGGCCTCCCATAAAGTTTGGCTAAAGCGAAGGCCAGCATGGAACCGAGAACGGTGCCTACCTGACTGTAAACAAGCCCTGGAAGGAATCCGAAAAGAAATCCGCCAAGCATTCCAAAAAATCCGGGGATGGGGAAGAGAGCAACTTGCAATGCCTGAAGAGCAATCATCCCCACCGGGCCCCATGGCCCCAGAGAGATGAGAAAACCCTCAATAAGTTGACGGTCCCTCAAAAAAGCCCAAGCAGGGGGCAACCAGAAAAATACCGAGGCTACCAGGGCCAGGCCCAGAATAATGAGGAAAACAGTGCGCAATTTCTTTTTCATCCCAGCAAAAAGCATTATAGATGAGGGGCTTCCTTTATACCACCTCCAGCCTGTGGTAAAATGCCTGAACGAGGGAAGACGATGAAAAAAGAGGATCTGCTGGCTTTAAGTTACGAAGCGCAGACCCCAGGAGGCAAAAGAAGGGTCATAAGTCATCTCCAAGCCAAGGAGCTCTCCCGGGCCTACGGGGTTTCCCTAAAGGATGTGGAGGTTTTTGCTCTCAAATGCGGGGTGTCTCCGGAAAAATACGAGCGAAATCTGGGATCCTTTGGTCTTGATGGTCAAGTCAAACTCCTGAAGTCTCGGGTCTGCATCTTGGGGGTTGGAGGGCTTGGAGGCTGGATCGCGGAAATTCTTGCCCGTTCCGGTGTTGGTTTTCTGAGGCTTGTTGACGGGGATGTCTTCGTAGAATCCAACTTAAATCGCCAGCTTGGCTCTCAGATTTATCTTATCGGTAAGAACAAAGCCATAGCGATGAAGAGCCGCCTGAAAAGAGTTAACCCATCGATAGCTGTAGAAGCGGTACCAACCTTTCTTACAAAAGATAATCACGAAGCTATCATCGGCGATGTGGACCTTTGCGTTGATGCCCTGGGCGGTATCAAACAGCGCTTTGTCCTGGCCGAGGGTTGCAAACGCTTCAAAAAGCCTCTGGTGCATGGAGCTATTGCCGGCTTCCTTGGCCAGGCAGCTCTTCTTTTCCCCTGGGAGGATGGCTTGGAACGTATATATGGGAGATCCCCGGATGCGCCCGCATCCGGGGAGGAAATTTTCCTGGGAACCCCCTCCCCTACTCCAGCCTTTATCGGTGCTCTGGAAGCCGCAATAGCTATCCAGTTCCTCATCGGTAAGGGAGAGGAATACAAAAGCAAGCTCTTTTTCTTCGATCTCCAGAGGGGCACAGTAAATCAGATCTCATTGTAGTTGGGCAATTTGCCTGTAAGAGTTTTAAGGTAAGAAGAAAGCGCAATTTCAATCTGGAATGAGAGGGTGAACCAATTCCCAGGAAGTCATAAGCTGGAAAGAAAATGAGCCTTGTTTAAACCCTAAGCACTAAATTCCCTAAATTCTTTCATCATTACAATTTGTGCCTTTTTCTTACCTAACAGACTTCCTGGGCTCCTCAAAGGCAGGGGCACAAAAGCTTCAAAATTTCCAAAATCCTTGCAAATTGCACCTGATCAATTCATCCATGCGCCCACTGAGTAAGTTCAGGTGGTTGACAAAAGGGCATATCGGATTACAATAATTACTATAAAAACAATAATTACTACAAAAACAATAGCCACTACTTGAGTGGCTGAAAGGGGGTATTGAGGCAGGAGATTTTTGAGGTGTCAGGTAACCCGGTAGCGGGTATCCCTTAACTCTTCAAAAGGTTAAGGAAGTTGCTTTTATCCCCAGCGGTGACACCGCAATTGGGGGGAAGGAGGTTGGAAATGGTAGGTGCCGCATTATTTTTCTTCGGCATCGCTTTCTTTGTCTTGGGCCTGATCGGCTTGGGGCGTGGAAAGCTGGGAGAGGGTGGTGTTGTTTTCACCTGGGTAGGGGTTATCGATGGGATTATAGGCCTTTATATGACTCTTGCAGGAAAAGACCCCTTTACAGGTACCCTGGTGCTTCTTTTTGCCATCACCTGGTTGACCGCGGGCTGGACAGCAGTTAAGGAATACGGACTCGTTCCCTTGGGTAATCTTTGTCTTTTTAACGCCATAATGACCGCCCTCTACTGTTCGTACTTCTGGAGCGGAGGAGCTATTACCTTTGGGATTACTACCTTACTCTGGGTTTGGGCTTTCCTATCAGTCACCCTGGTAGCCTATGGGAAGATTCCTCTGAAGGTAATGGGCTGGACGTTCCTGATCGAGTCCTTCATTACCTTGTTAGTGCCCGCTTGGTTCTTGCTGGCCAACATTCCGCTTCCCTAAAAAATTGTTCCTCCGACTCGTCTTGCTCCTTCAGGGACGGACGAGCGTTAGGGTGCGGGGAGCAATCCCCACGCCTGCCGGATTTGCAAAGGAGGTTGGAAATGGTAGGTGAAATTGCTTTCTGTGCAAGAGGCAAAACGAAAGGAGGATAAAAGATGTGGATCTTGCGACTGAATATGGCTGACCGTACTTATCGCCTGGATGAGGTTCCGCAAGCCTACAGGATCCTGGGGGGACGCGGGATAACTTCCACCATCATCCATGATGAGGTCCCTCCATTGTGTCACCCCCTGGGTCCTAACAACAAACTTGTCTTCGCCCCCGGCATCGTTACCGGCACCCCTGCCCCTACTTCTGACCGTATCTCGGTGGGTGGTAAATCCCCACTTACCGGTGGTATTAAGGAAGCCAACGCCGGCACGTCTTGGGCCCCGGCACTGGCCAATCTTGGGATCAAAGCTTTAGTAGTTGAGGGTCAACCCAAAGAGAAAGGGAAGCACTGGATAGCGTACCTTAGCTGGGACGCTTCGGCCAGTAAACCAGCGGTGGAATTTCTCTCGGCCGATGAATATGTGAGCCTGAACCTCTATGATGCTTTTCCGAAGCTGTACGATCGGTTCGGGGAACAAGTGGATATCGCCGGATGTGGTGTAGCCGCTGAATATGGTTATGCCAATTCAGGGGTAGTCTTCAACGACTTGTCCAAGCGTCCCAGCCGCTATGCTGGGCGAGGCGGTCTCGGGGCAGTACTTGCTAGTAAAGGGCTTAAGTTTATCGTGCTAAACAAAAATGGAGGACCAGGAGTTACCATCCTGGACAAGGCTCTCTTTGACCAGGGGCGTGCTAAATTGACGGATGCATTAAGGACGCATCCTATCACTATGCCAAAGGGGGCTCTTAATACATACGGTACCGCTGTACTTATCAACATTCTGAATGAGGCAGGCGGATTGCCTACTCGCAATTTTTCAAGCGGGCGCTTCGAGGGCGCGGCCAAGATCGCAGGAGAGGCCATCTTTGAGATCAACAAGCAGCGACTGGGCAAGGAGCTGTATAACCACGCTTGCAGTCCAGGTTGTATCATCCAGTGTTCCAACACCTTTTTTAACCCAGATGGATCGGAGCACACTTCCTGCTTGGAGTACGAGTCTGACTGGGCTTTTGGGGCCAACTGTGGCATTGACAACCTGGATGACATCGCCGAGATGATTCAGCTGTGTAATGCCTACGGCCTGGACACAATCGAAACCGGAGGCACCCTGGCTGTAGCCATGGAAGCAGGAGTGATCCAGTTTGGAGACAGCAAGGGAGCCATCAACCTGATTTACGAGATGGGCAAGGGCACATCATTGGGCCGGATACTCGGTGGTGGCGCGGCCTTCACGGGCAAGGCCTTCGGCGTGGTGCGAGTGCCTGCGGTAAAGGGTCAGGTCATGCCTGCCTATGAGCCCCGTGCTGTTAAAGGAATCGGCATCACCTTTGCCACCAGTACGATGGGTGCCGACCACACTGCCGGCTATACCATTTGCACAGAGATCTTGAGCGTAGGCGGCAAAGTGGATCCTCTTAGGCCTGAAGGTAAGGCAGCGCTTAGCCGTGCTTTCCAGGCAACAACAGCCTTCCTTGATTCCACTGGACACTGCCTGTTCATCGCCTTTGCCATCCTGGACATTCCCAGCGGTTTCGAAGGGATGATGGAGCAGTGCAACGCCATACTGGGCACCAACTGGAAGCCAGAGGACGCAGCCAAAATTGGCGGGGAAATTCTGAAGAAGGAGAGAGCCTTCAACGAGGCGGCTGGCCTAACCAGGGCGGATGACCGGGTGCCTGAGTTCATGAAGTATGAGCCGCTTCCGCCACATAACCAGGTCTTCGATGTACCCGATGAGGTCCTGGATGACGTCTATGGAGAACTATAGGCATCTTCTGGCAGCCTCGCTCAAAAATTCAATCTGCGGGAGGATGAGATTCGTGCGGACGGGACAAACAATGTCCCGTCCGCAATCGTCCAAGAAGAATCATGCCCAAAGTTAGAATAGACGAACATAGCAGATTGACCCTGCCCGCTGAATTCCTTCAGCTCAGGCATCTTGCTCCCGGTACCGAATATTGGCTGGAGGAGCGCGAAGGGGATTTGATTTTTCATCCCCTCCTCCCAGACGTACGTAAGATTTACATCGAGCCAACCACCTCCTGCAATCTCAGGTGTAGTATCTGCATCCGCAATGTCTGGGAGGATCCAGAAGCCGAGATGTCCATGGACACATTCCAACGCCTGATAGAAGGCCTGGAGGAGCTGCCCAACCTGAATCGCGTTATTTTCACTGGTTTTGGCGAGCCTCTTACCCACCCTCACATCTTAGAGATGATCCAACAAGTCAGGGAGCGGGATCTGGCTGTAACCGTGGGCACCAGTGGCCTCCTTCTTGATGGGGAAACTAGTCGTCGGATAGTGGAAATGGGTGTCGACCGATTGGTGGTGTCTGTGGATGGAGTAAAGCCGGAGACCTACGCCGGAATTCGAGGAGCGATGCTCTCCCAAATCCTGGACAACATCCGGGCCCTGAATGAGGCAAAAAACAAGCAAAGGTCGCTTCTTCCCGTCCTGGAGATTGAGTTCGTTGCCTTAAAAAGCAACTTTTCTGAACTGGCCGAGCTGGCCAGCCTTGCCATACGGTTGAGCGCGGCTCGTGTCCTGGTCAGCAATGTTCTACCCTACAGCGAGAGTATGAGAGGGGAAATCCTCTATGGCTATGAACCGATCCCACCATTGAGCACGGGCGGCTGGCCGGTGAAGGCTGATGCCTGGTTGAAGTGGGGTACCATGGAACTGCCCCGTATGCACTGGGGCGCAGAGCGGCGCTGCCGGTTCGTACAAGACCGAGCCCTTGTGGTGGGATGGGATGGTGGCGTATCTCCCTGTTATGCCCTTTCGCACAACTACTCATATTTCGCCGTGGACGGGAGGAAAAAGCAGGTGAGTCGCTACATCTTGGGGAATATCAACTCTCAGTCTTTAGGAGAGATCTGGATGTCTGAGGAAGATGTGCGTTTTCGCAGCCAGGTGCTGCATTTTCGCTTTCCCTCCTGCCCCGATTGTGACCTGCGGGAAAACTGTGACTTGCGAGGACGCAACGAAGGATGTTGGGGCTGGAACCCGTCTTGCGCTGATTGCCTATGGGCCCAGGATATCGTCCGATGTCCGTGAGTTGAGATGCATGTCCGAGTGAAACTTTTCGCTACTTTGAGCAGCTATCTAAATGGTGTGGCCCCCGGGGCTCCCTTCGAAATTGAGGTACCGGACGGTACAACGCTGGCCAATCTTGTGAATCAGTTGAAATTGCCTTTAAAAGAAGTCAAGGTAGCCTTCGTCAATGGACGAGCCCGTGCGATGGATTGGCTCCTGCAACCCGGCGACGAGGTGAGTTTTTTCCCTCCGGTGGGGGGTGGATAAATTGCCAGGCATCACCGTTGATCTGTGGCTTTATGGAGCTTTGGCGCACAAGGTGGGTGAGGCTGATCAAGGAGGTTTCGCAAATCTGAGGGTGTGTCTTCCTGCGGGGAGTACCATGGCCGACCTCTTGGCACACTTAAGGGTGGGTAGCCAAGAGCGAGGGACCACCTTCATCAATGGGCAATTGAGTGCCATGCCCGGCCTCTGGCCAGATCTGAACCATGTCTTGAGCGACGGTGACCGGGTGGGCATATTTGACTCCAAGAGCATGTGGCCTTTCCAGTACCGCCTCGGCGCGGCGACGACCAAGGAGCTGGCTCAGGCCATGTTGGCTCTGAGGGACAACGGACTGCACCATACATACTCTTAGACCCTAATGGTCAGGCTTAGGAGTCTGATCCCCGAATTAGAGGCCGATGTCAGGACGGAGATAGCCGTTTGGGAACCGGATCTTCCCAGCCGAGAGGATCTCCATGGATTCCTGGAGGGCCTTGATAATATCTCCTCTTTTTATGGCGTAAAGGGCAACCAGCTCCAGGAAACACTGGGAGTCGCACTGACAGTGGAAGTTTGTCTCCTCTTGCAGCATCTCCTCGATCTCTCGGAAGTTGAGGATATTTCCGTTATAGGTGAAGGCCACCTTTCCCCGAGGAAAGTCTCTTAAAAGGGGCTGAGCGTTTTCCAGAGTTCCTGCTTCCGAGGTGAAGTAGCACACATGGCCGATGCCAGAGGCCCCTTGAGGTAATCAAGGGTCCTCTGGGATAAGACCTGCGGCACTAAACCCTGCCCTGGAAAGTGGAGCATCTCCCCCTCCTCGCTCACCTGAGCTTAACGGGCATGTGGAGCGGGACGCAGGACCCTCACTGAGGAGTTTTATGAAGTGACGGAGAGCTCCTTTGATGTTGCTGAGCTAAAAGACGAGCTATTGGAGTGGGAGCATACCTACAACACAGTGAGCCCCCATCAATCTTTTAACTACCTAAACCCGCTGGAGTTTCTCCAGTGTCACAATAAAAATCACAGAAAGGAGGTGATGTGTCACTAAGGTACTGGACGAGGACAGAAGCTTGACAACCTTTTTCTTTTTTTGATAAACTGATAAAGGTTTCCCGACCTGCTGGTTCCTTCCGGGAACCTTCAGGCGCTGCCTTCGAAAGAAGGCTAAGGGCAGGAAGAGCAATCTTCCTGCCTCCCGGAATTTGGAAAGGAGAAACGGAACAATGCAAAAATTGTGGCAACCTGTTCTCTTACCCCTTTTCCTTTTCTTTTTTCTTTTCCCTTTCCTTTTATCTGCTTCTGGTTGTCAGATTAGGTCCGAGCTGATCCTGGCCACCACAACCAGCGTTGTGGATACAGGATTGATGGATTTTCTCCTCCCCAAGTTCGAGTCTCAATCAGGAATTTCCGTAAAGGTAATTGCTGCAGGCACAGGGGAAGCCCTGACTATGGGCAGGAAGGGTGATGCTGACGTGCTCATAGCCCACGCTCCGGAGGAGGAAAATAGCTTCATTAAGCAGGGCTATGGGGAACAGAGAACCGAGCTCATGAGAAACGATTTCCTCCTTATTGGCCCTCAAACGGACCCTGCTGAGGCAAAGGGCTTGGAAATAACAGCCGCTTTAGAAAAAATTGCCCGATCAAAGTCCCTATTTATTTCCAGGGGCGACCGCTCCGGGACCCATCTCAAAGAACAAGCCTTGTGGGAAAAAGCCGGCCTTTCTCCGGACCCCGCTTCGGATACCTGGTACTTTGCAAGCGGACAGGGGATGGCGGAAACAGCAAGAATCGCTGAGGAAAAACAGGCTTACACGATAATCGATAGCGCCACCTATACCGTTTTGAAGAAGACCCTCACCCTTGTCCCGATCTCTGTTCAGGGCGCGGATCTCAAAAATGTGTACTCGGTAATTATAGTAAGCGAAAAGAAATGCCCTCGGGTTCATGAAAAAGAAGCCAGAGCTTTTCTCAGCTGGCTTACCTCCCCTGAGGCTCAAAAAATGATTGAGGCCTTCGGGTCCTCCACCTACGGTGAGCGCTTGTTCACTCCTTTGGGTGCTCCTTAAAAAATGGAGACAATCGGCCAGGGAATAATTGAAGCTTTTAAATTGATCGGCAGCCTGAATCCGGAGCTGCTGCAGATTCTTTTTCTTTCCCTGGAGATCTCGGTGCTGGCGGTAATCATAGCCATGCTCTTCGGGGTCCCCATGGGGACCTTCTTGGGGCTGAAAAGGTTCCCGGGGAGGAACTTATTCATCGCCATCGTGAACACCGGAATGGGCCTGCCCCCGGTTGTGGTCGGGCTCTTTGTCTTTCTCATCCTGGCCCGATCCGGGCCGCTGGGAGGGTTGAATTTACTTTACACGCCCTGGGCAATGTTGATTGCTCAGGTGATTATCGCCGCTCCCCTGGTCATGGGGGTGACCATGGCTGCCATCCAGGGCCTTGATGAACGACTGAAATTGCAGATTCTGGCCCTGGGGGCAAACACTCTGCAGTTCTATCTCAAGCTCATGAAAGAGGCCCGTCTCTCCCTGATTGCCGCGCTGGCCGCGGGATTCGGCTCGGTTATTTCGGAAGTAGGCGCGGTAATGATGGTGGGAGGTAACATTAAAGGGCAAACCAGAGTGATGACCACCGCCATCGTCTTAGAAACCAGGCAGGGGGATTATAGCCTTGCCATTGCCCTGAGCGTTATCCTTCTTTTAATCGCCCTCCTTTTGAACCTGATCTTTACTTACCTGCAGCAGAGAAGGTCATCATGAATGCCGTGCTTCTTCTAAAAAATGTCGAGGTAACTCAGGGAGGAAAAAGGACCCTGGAAATACCTGAGCTCGATGTCCGAAAGGGGGAAATCCTGGTAATTCTCGGTCCCACCGGGTCCGGAAAAAGCACTACCTTAAAACTGATGGCTTTCCTCATTAAACCCCAGAGAGGTGAGGTCTTCTGGCAGGGGGAGAAGGTCCACTTCCCAGCTCCTTTATCCGTTCGCCGTTCAATCTCCATGACCTTTCAGGATCCCCTTCCCTTTGAGGGCTCGGTCTTTGAAAATGTAGCCTTTGGCCTGAAAATCCGGGGAATAAAAGGAGAAGATCTCAGGGTGAGGGTCGAGGAGATTCTGGAGCTTCTTTCCATTGCTCACCTGAAGGACAAGTCTGCGAAAAGGATCTCGGGAGGCGAAGCGCAAAAAGTAGCACTGGCCCGGGCTCTGATTTTTCATCCCTCTCTTCTATTGCTCGATGAGCCCCTCGCTTCCCTTGATCCCCTGACAAAAAAACAGCTTGAGTCAGAATTGTATAGAGTACTCAAACAGTTAGGAATCACCTGCGTCTACGTTACCCACGACCAGGAGGAGGCCCTGAGCTTAGCGGATAGGATTGCTATCCTCGATCGAGGAAGAATACTTCAGATAGGAGCGAAGGAGGAGGTTTTTTTTAAGCCTAACGATGTGAAGGTGGCCAGGTTCGTGGGAGTGGAAAATCTAATTCCTGCGGAAATTTCAGCCAACGAAGAGGGGCTGGCAACCATGGAGGCAATGGGAAAAACCCTGGAGGCCGTCACCCCTTTCCCGCCCGGGGCCAGGGTAATTGCCTGCATTCGCCCTGAGGAGGTCACTTTGAAAAAAGACGGGGTGGGAGTGGAAAAAATTTCCGCTCGAAATCAGCTCTCCGGAAAAGTCCTCTCTCTCGAGACCCTGGGGCCAGTAATCAAAGTGAGCTTAGATTGCGGCCTTCAAATAAAGGTCCTGATTACCAGGCGCTCCGCTTCTGATTTGAGCTTAAAGCCTGGGGATACGGTCTTGGCTTCTTTTAAAGCAACTGCCGTTCATGTCATTCCAGAGGACGAAGGAGAATAATATGCTCAGCTTCCAGGAAGCACAAAAAATCGTATTGGATAATGTCAGGCCTCTTGCACCTGGAAAAATAAAGTTGGAGGGTGCTTTGGGGCTCGTCCTGGCAGATGATATTCGTTCACCGGAGGACATTCCCCCCTTTAATAACTCCGCCATGGATGGCTATGCTGTAAAAGCTGAGGACCTTCTGGGAGCCTCAGAGGAAAAACCGGTTTCCTTTGAGATCATCCATGACCTGAAAGCTGGTACAACCGTAGAATTACCGGTTGAAAAAGGCAAGGCCATGAGAATTATGACCGGAGCCCCTATTCCCCCTGGTGCGGACGCGGTGGTGAGAAAAGAATATACACTTCAAAAAGAAAGCGCCCTTTTTGTGTTCAAGCCCGTAGCAAAAGGAACAGATATCAGACCTGCGGGTGAGGACATCAGGGCCGGCGATCTGGTTTTGAAGAAAGGGACGGTCATTGAAGAGGGAGAAATAGGCATTCTGGCCGCCCTGGGAATTGTTGAGGTTCCGGTTTTCCCTCCGCCCAAAGTGGCGATTATTGCAACCGGGGACGAACTAATAGGAATTCAGGAGAAGCTGGTGCCTGGTAAGATCAGGGACGTCAATACCCATACTCTTTTTGCCCAGGTAAGGAAACTGGGCGCCCAGCCTTTCCTTTACCCCCGGATACCTGATGACAAGGAAGCCATCGTCAGGACCCTCAAGGGGGCTCTCCATTGCGATGCCATAATTACTACAGGAGGCGTGTCCATGGGGGAGTACGATTATGTAAAGGAGAGCTTAGAGGAGCTTGGCGCTGAGATGGTCTTCTGGAAAGTGAAGCAGAGGCCGGGTCACCCCTTAGCCTTCTGGACGCTTATGGGAAGACCCGTATTTGGCATCCCTGGAAACCCCGCTGCCTCCATCATCTGCTTTGAGGAATATGTGCGTCCTGCGCTCAGAAAAATGATGGGGTACCGTCAGCTTTTCCGTCCCCAGGTCAAGGCCGTGATGGGCGAGGACTACTCCAAAGAGGGAAAAGGAAGGCTCCAGTTTTTAAGGGTCAGGCTGGTAAAGAATGACCAGCTCTACGCTTATCTCGCTGGCCCTCAGGGGTCTGCAATTTTAACCTCTATGGCGGAAGCTGATGCCCTGGCCCTCGTTCCCGAGGATGTCTCCTCCCTGGGGAGAGGAGATGAAGTTCTAGTGCATTTAATCCACCTTCCTGAGGATCATTGATGAAGGATAATTTCGGTCGGACCATAGATTACCTGAGAATCTCCTTAACAGACAGGTGCAATTTGCGTTGCCTCTTCTGCTTGCCTGAGGAGGGAGTCCCTCTGATAGCGCACGAGGAGATCCTCAGAATAGAAGAGATACTGGCTATAGTCCGAGAAATGTCCCGGATGGGCCTGAAAAAGGTCAGGCTTACGGGAGGAGAGCCACTACTTCGCCGGGGACTACTGGATTTGGTCAAAGGACTCCGGGCGATCCCGGAAATTGAGGAAACCACGATCACTACCAACGGTATCCTGCTCAAGGACCTGGCCAAACCCCTGAGGAAAGAGGGGATAAAAAGGGTAAACATTGGGCTCCCCTCTCTTAACCCAGAAAAATATCGGACCATAACGAGAAGGGATGAGCTCGATCAGGCCTTGGAAGGGCTGCAAAGCGCAATTGAAGCAGGATTTTACCCCATTAAAATCAACACCGTTCTCCTGAGGGGATTGAACGAGGACCCCCTCCCCTTCCTCGATTTGACCCGGCTTTTTAAGGTTGAGGTCCGCTTTATCGAATACATGCCCGTGGGCCCCATTGCTCGAAGCGAGCTCTTCTTATCCCGGGACGAGTTCCTGAAAAAAATATCCGCAGTTACAGAGTTTGAGGAGGCAGAACCTCCTCCGGGCAACGGGCCAGCGCAAAAATACTATCGGATACCGGAGGCCGAGGGCAGGTTTGCCCTGATTGCACCCCAAAGCGAACATTTCTGCCCTACCTGTAATCGCTTAAGGTTAACAGCGGACGGGCACATCCGGCCTTGTCTTTTCTCAGATTTGGAGGTTGACCTGAAAACGGCATTGAGGCCAAAGTTCGACTTCGTTGCACTCCGCCTGAAAATCCTCCAGGCTTTAAGCATGAAGCCAGAAAAAAGGAATTTTCTGAGTGGAGCTAAAAGGTTCATGGCACAAATTGGAGGGTAAAGAAATGGAGCTAAGTCACATAGACAGAGAAGGAAAGGCAAAAATGGTGGACGTGAGCGCTAAAGAAAGCACTTTGAGGGAAGCCCGAGCCAGGGCGTCGGTTCTCCTCTCCCCCAAAACGTTCGCTCTGGTCAGGGAAGGAGAAATGAAAAAAGGGGACGTGCTTGCAGTCGCTCAGGTTGCCGGGATACAGGCCGCAAAGAAAGCCTGGGAATTGATCCCACTGTGCCATCCAATTCCCCTTAGCTTCGTCGAATTAAGGCTCACTTTAAATGAGGCAGAAAGCCGTGTGGAAATTGAAAGTCAGGTTCGCACTCGGGCTGAAACCGGGGTGGAAATGGAGGCTATGGTCGCTTGTAGCGTAGCGGCTCTGACAGTTTACGACATGTGCAAGGCCGCGGAAAGGGGAATCCGGATCACGGATGTGCGCCTGGTTTACAAAAGCGGAGGTAAAAGCGGAATTTTCCAAGGAGACTGAAAATGACGGGACAAGTTGTAGCAGTGAACATTTCTGAACGAAAAGGTGTGCGCAAATTGAACGTCGGTAGAGCGGTGGCTTTAAAGAACTTCGGCCTGGAAGGGGACGCCCATGGAGGAAACTGGCATCGTCAGGTGAGCTTGCTGGCTGAAGAAAGCATTGAAAAGATGCGCTCCCTGGGCCTTGCCCTTTCCTTTGGTGATTTTGCAGAAAACATTACCACCTCCGGTATTGACCTCCTCTCACTCAATGTGGGGGCCAGGCTCAAAGTGGGAAATGCCCTGTTAGAAATCACCCAGAAAGGGAAGGAATGCCATACTGGTTGCGAAATTAGGAAACTGGTTGGGGATTGCATTATGCCCAGGGAGGGGATTTTCGCCATAGTAATTGAAAAAGGGGAAATTAAAGTTGGAGACCAAATAGAGGTTCAGGGAAAATGAAAGCCGCGGTGCTGACTATAAGCGATGGTTGTTTTAAGGGGACCAGGGTTGACGAAAGCGGGGACTATATTGAAAGGGTTCTGAGGGAGAATGGCTGGGAGGTGGCCTTCAGGGATGTAGTTCCGGATGAAAAAGGGCTCATTTCCACAAAGCTTAAGGACTGGACGAATCAGGTGGATTTAATCCTCACAACTGGAGGAACCGGTCTAACCCCAAGGGATGTAACGCCAGAAGCCACATTGGAAGTTCTGGAAAGGCGGGCGCCGGGAATAAGCGAATTTATCAGGCTCGAGGGGCTGAAAAAAACCTGCAATGCGTCCCTCTCCAGAGCTGAGGCTGGAACAAGGGGAAAAACGTTGATTGTTAATTTGCCCGGCAGTCTGAACGCTGTTCAGGACGGCATGGAGGCCCTGCTGAAAATCATCCCGCACGCTCTGGAAATGATGGCCGGAAAAGGGCACTCGAAGCAGTAACTTTTGGGGGCCAGCTATCCTCCTAAGTAGGCCTCCTTAACCTTGGGGTTTTCCTTCACCTCAAAGCTTGGTTCTTCCAGGTCGATGTTCTTTTTTAACATTACCCCGAACTTTTATTGGGGTTTTTCCGTCTAATTTACTGAAAAGAAAACCTCCTTGTCCAACCCTCCTCCCTTTCCCCTGAGAGGGCGGTAAATCAGTTGACCGCCCTCTCATTTTTCGTTTCCCTCTGCAAAGCTGATTATTAGAAAACACTCTGGCTTTGAAAAAACTGAACCCCGGCACGTCCTTAATGTTCATAAACGGGCTGAAGGCCTTAAAACGAAGAATTTCAAGGGAAGGACTCGAATCGCAACTGAAGGTATATATTTGCAGAAATGCCGACTGGTTTTCCGGGTGGCGGAGAGGGAGAGATTCGAACTCTCGAAGCCCCGAATGAGGCTTAGCGGTTTTCGAGACCGCCGCTTTCAACCACTCAGCCACCTCTCCGCAGTTTGAAAAACTCCTTCAAAAGTTTAGCACACCTCTCCTCCTCTATTCCTCCTACCTGCTCGAAGTAATGATTGAAAAGGCCCGGCTCATTCAAATTGACCACGCTTCCCAGAGCACCTCCTTTGGGATCAAAAGCTCCGAAGACTACCGCTTTTATGCGGGCCAGAATTAAAGCCCCGGTGCACATAGGGCAGGGCTCAAGCGTCACATAGAGAAGGCAGTCTGAAAGATACCAGGCGCCAAGTCTTTTAGCTGCCTGTCTTAAAGCAATTATCTCCGCATGAAGCGTGGGGTCCTTTTTCTTTTCTCTCTGATTGTGGCCCCGGCCAACGACCTTGCCATCTTTTACCACCACCGCGCCCACGGGTACGTCCTCGGGAAGCGACTTCTCTGCTTCCTTCAAAGCCAGATTCATGTAGCGTTCGTGTCCTTTTTCCATCACCTTTACCCTGTCTCCGAAGAAAATTTAAGTGTAAAATATGATAGTTTCCCGGTTAGAAAAAGGGAAGCAAAGGGCCAAGTTTCCATGCACCAGCACTCACACACAGAAAAGAAGCTCTGGGCGGCCATTATCCTCAACGGCCTAATTCCAGTTATGGAAATTGCCGGGGGTATACTGGTAGGAAGTTTAGCTTTAATTTCAGATGCCCTGCACAACCTAATAGACCTCTTCTCCCTCCTTTTGAGCCTCGTCGGCGAAAGAGCCCTGCGCTGGAAGGCAAACGAAGTAAAGACCTACGGGTACGGAAGGGTGGAAATTCTGATTTCCGTAATCAATGCCCTTGTCCTGATTGCGGTCTCGATCTTCATCCTCTATCGAGCTGCGCAGGCACTCTTTACTCCCCACTCCCTTCCTGGGGTACTGATTATGGGCATTGCCGGTGGGGCCTTTTGTGCAAATCTCGCTTCCGCCTTGCTTCTCAAAAAAGACGCGCGGGAAAGCCTGAACATCAGAAGCGCGTTCCTCCATTTAATTCTGGATGCCGGCCAATCCCTGGCTATTGTTGTCGCTGGAGCACTAATTGCGCTTTGGGGATGGAGCTTCCTCGATCCCATTTTTTCCATGGTAATTGGCATTTTTATCTTCTATACGGCCGGCAAAGTCCTTAAGGAAGGCCTGAACATTTTAGACGAAGGAGTGCCTCAGGACCTAAAGCTTTTGGAGATCGAGGAATTTATCCGCGCTTTCCCAGGGATTCAGGGAGTGCATCACCTTCATATCTGGTCCATCTCCTCACGCAATCGGGCTTTGAGCGCCCACCTGGTTCTGGAGGATCAGCTTCTCAGTCAGTCAGGCAGGGTAATTAACGAACTGTCTCAAGCACTGAGAGAAAGATTTCTGGTGACCCATCCTACTTTTCAGGTGGAATGCGGAATCTGCCCCAATGGCAGCTGTTTCTCCGAGCAATAAACGGCTTATTTTTTAAGATGAGCCCTTTCCGCCCGGCCAAAAAAACTAAGCAGGGTAAAGCTGGACAAAACATATAATCCAGCACCGATAAAAAATAAGGGAGCAAAACCGTTTCTTTCCATGATTATGCCCGCTACCGGCCCCATCGCAGCCCAGGCCAGGGGTTGAGTGGTGCGCATCATGCTGGTAAATGTGGCTCTTCTTTTGGGAGATACAATCTCCATCCCAAATGAATCCAAAAGCGGGTTGCTCATGTTCATCAAGGCCAGGCGGAAAATGTACAGGGTGGAGGCGGCATAGAAATTGGTCACCAGCCCCAATCCCACGAGCAGGGGGATGGAGACCGCCTGGCAGAGAAAAGTGGCGCGGATTTTGCCCATCTTTTCTGCAAGCATGGGGCTTACCATCGTGGCCAATAGAGCCACCCCTGAGGCGATGGTGAAGGTCACGCCGATCAATTGGGAACTTACATGAAGCGATGTAGAGAAGTAGAGGTTCATGAAGGGCATAAATAGCCCGGCGCCGAGGAATATCAGCAATTCCACGAGCAGGAATTTGGGCATTGCCCATTTTACATTATAAGAAACATCGGGAAGGTCCGAGAAATTGCCTTTATCCCTAATCATTCTCGGCTTTTCCCTGATAAAAAATAGGATCGCCAGGCTCAATAAGGAAAAGAAAATAGCGAGAAGAATAGTCGCTCTGTAATCCCAGGCCTGATCGGTAGGGAAAAAAGCACCAGCCATTAAGGCTGGAAGGAAACCGCCTATAAAACTCCCAAGCATGGAAGAGGCCCAACCCTGTGCGGAAAAAAGACTGAAAAGGTGAGTCCGTTCCTCTTTAGTACTGTTTTCGGCAAGAAAGGGAAGAACGAGTACATTGAAGATGGAGTTAGCCGCTCCCGCTACAAAAGCCAGCACAGCGAGAAGAGCGAAACTTCTGGCAAAGCATACCCCTAAAAGAGCGAGATAGACCACCAAAGCTGAACCGATAAAAGGGTACTTTCTGGGTATGTTCTCCAGAAGGAGGGCCAGAGGGATGGCCATGAGCCCGGAACCTAAAAAATTGATGGAGTTAAAAAGGGCAATGTTTTCCTTGGAAAAGCCAGCCTCCAGAAGAAACAGGTTCAGGAGGAGGAAAATGATCGAGCTCGAGGTACTGGTGATAAAGAGAAAATACAGGAGAAGTTTGCAATTGCCATGGATTTTCGAGAGTTTCTGCAAGTAGTTGCGCAGAAAGTTCATTTACCCCTCAAAACTCACTTAAATTGGTAAATAACCCGGTAAAATTCAAGTTCTCTTTTTTGTCCGGCGCAAAATTGCCCCTAAGAAGGGGATTGAAGCTACTTCCGCCACGACGATAAAGATGTAAATGTATTTGAGCGAGATATCGTAGAGCGCACCCATCAAGGATCCCCCAGCGAACAGCGCTAAGCCATAGGCAGTGTTGAAGACTCCGTATCCCAGACCCCTTTTGGAGATGATCGTTAAATCAGCAATGGCGGCGCGCATGATAGTCTCCTGAATTCCCATCACGGCTCCCCAGAGTATCATTCCGGCCAGAGCGCACCAGTAAGAATGGGAGAAAACAAGGAAGGGAACGGGGATGGTTAAGAGCGGAGTAGCCAGAAGCATAGTGAATCCCAGACGGTCATAGAGCCTGCCAACTAAAAGGGCGAAAACGGCGTCCACTCCCATGGCAATGGCGTAAAAGACCGGAATTTGGGCATCGGGGACTATGGAGCTGGCTTTGAAATGGTAGGAAATAAGAGCGAAAGTGGCGAAGCCTATGACGGTCAAGAAGATGAAGATATTATATATCCAGAAAATCCCGGAAAGGCCCTTCTTGTTCTCCAAATCCACCGCCTTGGATTCCAGCTCCTGGGGTTGAGGAAAGTTTAGGCGGGCAATTATTAGAGAAAGAATGGCTAAAAAAGCGGGAATAGCAAGAAGAGCAAATCCCTCGCGGTAGCCAAGTTTCAGGAATAAAACCAGGGAGACGAAAAGAGGGCCCAGAATGGCTCCGATTTGATCCATTGCCTCGTGAATGCCAAAGCCCCAGCCTCGGCCGACCTGGTTAGTAGCGTGAGAGAGCATAGTATCCCGAGATGGAGTGCGGATGGCCTTTCCCAGCCTTTCCATAACGATAAGTAACCCGGCGATTTCCCACCTTCCTGTTAGAGCCAGAAGGGGAACGGCGAGCAGATTAAGGAGGTATCCCAAAATTGTAATTGTCCAATATTGCTTGGTGCGATCAGCGATGTATCCGCTTAGCAGCCTGAGAGCATATCCCACAAATTCTCCCAGTCCAGAGACAAAGCCTACAGCGGCAGCACTGGCGCCCAACAGGGAAAGATAGGGACCGGTTATAGAACGCGCTCCTTCGTAGGTGATGTCTCCAAAAAGTGACACGAGGCCAAGAAGAAGGATAAAGCTCATGGCCCTGCGGCGCAGATTGTTCTTTACTTCTTTTTCCATTTCCAATAAAGTGCCTCCTTACAGGGGAACTTTCAACACTTCCCATATATCTACCGCAAGAGGGCATCTTCCAACAACCCTTGGAAAAAATAAAAAAATGGCGCGCCCAGCAGGAATCGAACCCGCAACCTACAGATCCGTAGTCTGTCGCTCTATCCAATTGAGCTATGGGCGCGTCGTAGAGCCACTTCTAAGATTTACCCCTTTATGGGGGCTGACAGACCCATTGTATGTAGGTTAATTTAAAACTGCAATAGCCATCAGCTGATTTAGTTAAGGCCCGTCCCCCAGAGGGGCTAATATCATTATAATATTGAAAATTACAAAAAGGGAGATTTCTCCTCCCTACTGGAGTTTCCTTTCCAGCGCCGCACATTTTTAGTTTCTTGGTCCTCAAAATGGCCCATTCTGACCTTTCCGAGATAGCGAAAGCCGTTCAATCAGAAAGAGATCTAAAGGAGAAACCAGATCCCCGGAGATTCCTTCTTCAGGGAAAAGATGAGGCTCTCTAAAGCGGCATTTAGCTCTGAAAAAGGAGATTCAGGGGGCTCGCCGCACGCCGACCCGGCGGGCCCTTTGGAGTTTTCCGATCTTCTTAATCTCTCCCTCTCCTGAATAGGGAGCACCCGCACCTTGGACACCTTAAATCTCACAAAACGTAAAGAGGGACGCTAACAACTACAAGGTCACTTGCTGCAACAAAGGTCCAGAAAGCAAGTCGCCTACGAAAGCCTCGAGGCTGACTGCCGTCTCCGCGACTGGACTGCGCCCCTATGATTGGACAGGCAGATGAATTAATCCACCTTATACAAGCCAATTTTTTGTCTTGACAATGGGGAGGGGTTTACAAACTTCCAGAGAAATCACCCGGGGGATAATTTAGATGATATGATCAACGCAGAACATGCCCACTTGGATGGGCCAAACGAGTTGAAAGAATTCCAGCCGAGGGAGTCTCATCCTCGGGTGATCAGGTTACTGGGACTCTTCGGGGAAAGAGGGCTTCATCGAATCTTCGATCCCGGTTGTGGGACAGGAAGGCTCTTGTATACCTGGCTAAAGAGGTTCTCCTCGAAAGGACCAAGAGGTGAAATTCAGTAGTCCAGGCTCTCAATTCTCAGTAAAATGGGTAAAATGACGGTCCATATTTTTTCCTATACATCTTTTGTCAAGGCTATAGGGATCCTCCTTGCCCTAATCATTTTCCTTCCCCCTTCTCCTTTAGGGGCTCAGACTCAGACCAGCTCCATACCCACATCGACGGAGACTCCCACTACACCTACGGCCACCGAAACTCTCACTACCTCTACTCCTACTTCGACCGAGACTCCCACTCCGTCCTCTAACTATGTACCCTTCCCTGACATCGTTGGGCATCCCGCCGAGCAGGCCGTCAGGCAACTGTGGGTGAGGGGTTTGATCAGTGGATTTCCGGATGGTACCTTTCGGCCCGATGATTTTCTCACCAGGGCCGAGTTCGCCAAGCTCTTGATTCTATCCCTTGGGGCTCCAACCCTGACTCCAACTCTTTCCTCCTTCACCGATGTTCCCGTCTCCTATTGGGCCTTCCCCTATATCCAGGGAGGACAGGCTCTGGGAATTCATCCTTTCTTTCTCTTTCAGGGGTTCCCCGATGGAACCTTCCGACCAAAAGCTTTCATCACCACCGCCGAGGCTCTGACTCTCATCGCTCGATCCAAAGGTTGGGTGGATGCTCTGCCGGCCACCACACCCTCCTCCCCATTCCAGGATGTGCCCACGGATCACTGGGCCTTTCAGGAGGTCTATTCCTGTTTTGCCTATGGAGTGGTTCAGAGTGATAAGGTCTCCCCCGATGATCCCCTCTCCCGGGGCCAGGCGGCCATCTATTTCTTTCGAGCCATTGACCAATCAGCCATCAAGTCTATCTATATCTCCCTCTCCGAGCAGCGTCTCTACGCCCTGGAGGGAGCCAGGATTGTCTACGATTTTCCTACCCTAACGGGGAAGCAAGGATGGCCCACTCCCACGGGCACCTTTCATGTCCTGGATAAGGCGGAGGCGGTGGATATGCAGGGAGGCCTGGGGGTAGAGGAGTACTTTGTTCCCGGTGTCCCCTGGGTTCTCTTCTTCATCTCCAGGGTCTATGCCATCCACGGCAATTACTGGAAGCCGGAGAGATATTTCGGCAATGACCCCAGTCTGACCGGGAGTCATGGCTGTGTGGGTTTGATCCCCGATCAGGCCAAGCTACTCTATGACTGGACCCCCGTGGCAACCAGGATCGTCATCACCTGGGACTATCTCCGCCACCCTCAAGGGGAATGAATTGGGGGCGAGAACCGTCGCCTTTTTTTATTCAGCGGATGGAATTAGTTTCACATCCCTCTCGAAGATTAGTTCTTTCCTCTCCTTTTGAGCCCACCTATAGAACGATTTGACGAGATGGGTACAGAGGTAAGAAGGGCAGAGGCTGACCTTAACTAATGCGGTTTGGTCTGTTTAGGAAGGCCAATGCTCCAGTATGTAGTGGTAGCTCTCTTTGGAATCAAGTGGCTGAGTTTGATTTCCCGTGTGTATATAGAATTTAGACTCCTGTCCCTCTTCTAAATATGCTGGCTTAGGCGAAGGTTCCACTTGGATCATACATACATCTTTGCCATCTATCTCATGGAAAGAGATACTGATGTTGAGTCAGATGCTCTACCAATTGAGCTAACGACCCACTCTACAAGCCGATTTACGGTTCTTCCGCTGGTTTTAAAAGCCAACGGATGCTAAAAATAGTCTCCCGAAGGAGCCACCCAGATTATATAAGTTTTCGCCAAAAGATGGTAGTAGAATTAATTAAGAAATTGGGGTTTTTCTTGAAGTTCCATTTTGAGAGCAGAAAAAAGGGAGGAAGATGGGAATGAGCTCTATAGGGAAAATAAGGAACACCCTCTATAAGACGGCCCGGATTCTGGGAGATATTCAAGCGGAGCGGGGGGAGGCGCCTTCCTGTCCCTCCCTATTTTCTTCCAGGTAAGAGCGCTTTCGGGACTATTTCGACTGGCTTTTGGAAACCTGTCGGGAGTTTTCATTTTAATTGGATTTAGCAAGGCTCCCAGGCCTTAATGAGGGACGGGGGAGCCTTGCGGAACCTTTTCCCTTTAAGCGAAATAAGGCTAAGGAGTGCACACAAAAAAACTGATTTTTCGCAAAATTCACGGGAACCATGAATGGAGGCGCCTTTGCTTTCCTTTTAAGGAAGTTTCTGGACGCTATAAAAAGGACAAAGTGGGAGAGCTCCTACTTTCAGCCTGGTTTTTTCCTCTAAGTGGGAGATATTTGAAACGAGTCTTATCGATTTTTATCGAAGCAATTTGGAATTTCAACGCAATCGTCCCTTATCGTACCTTATCGTCCCAGTTTGGAGTTTCAGAACGGGACAGTTCCCACAGGGGGAAAAATTCCCACCCTTGCCCTCCACCTGGCCTTGTAGGGGCAATTTGAGGGCATTCTTGGGGGAGTTTCTTTAATTTTCCAGGGGGTTTTACCAGGGGATCCTCCAGTTCAGGCTTACAATACAAGGGAGCTTTTCTACCAGGGGATCCCGCTGGAATTATACTGGAAGCTCATATTATTTTCCATTTTAACTGGACTTAGTAAGGCTTCCAGGCTCTAAGGGGGACGGGGGGCGCCTTTGCTTTCCTTTTAGAGGAGTTTTCGGAGTCGATAAAAAAGGCTCAATCATAACGCAACATAACACAACAGTTTTCGATTGACCAGGGGGGAAAAGGTGGGCCTATCATTTTCCCTTGAAAGTCCTTGACCCTGCCTCTACGGGCCTATTTGAGACCATCTTTTGGGGGCTTCTTTAACTTTCCAGGGGGTTTTGCGAAAAAGGGGCAAAATAGGGTGAAAGGAGATAAAGAGGAAAATGTATAGGCTTTTTTCTCTTTTGCTGTCGTGCTTGTTATAAAGTGATTTTAAAAATAACGCGGGTGCATTCGCTCGCTTGACGCCACGCTCTTGAAAATTGACGGCTCTGGATAATAATTAACTGTGCCCTGGGGGTCGCCTCCCTAAAACTCCTCAAGCTCTAAAGACCGAATAGGAAAAGATTTTATGAACGGGGGAACCTCTTGTATGCGGACGGCTGATACCACGCTCTTGAAAAGATAGACTTCCAGATATTCACCTATGCCCTGTGGGTGCTGAGGAGGCCATGAAGCACTTAAGCAAAAGTGATAATGTTTCCATTCTTATCGCTCAACTATTTGAGGATACTTTTCCGGCAGAGGAAGATTTGGCGGATATGGTGAAACAGGCGTTAAACCTCGACCTCAATTTTTTGGAAGAGGAAACTCATCACGGGAAGGGATTAACGCCTCAATTCTGCGATTTAGGAAAAGAGGCCGTCAAAGCAGGGAAAGACGACATTAACGCTCTTAGGTGGCAAGCAAGAAGGCTATACGGGATTCTCTTTCTGCCTTTCAGGGCTGGGAATACATTTTATACCTGGTCAAAGCTCAAAGGCCAAATAAAGGCTAAAAGACGCCAAATAACTTTTTTCCTTTCCAAGCAATGCCAGTGGCAATGGCCGATATGCACACCGAAGAGGGAAGGGATGCGGGAAGGTTTGTAACGGTTCTGTCGGGAACTTATAATCAACATTTTAAAATTTACCAAATCGTTCAGGCTCAGGGATGGGAAGCAATCTGGGAAGAGGTCTTTTCAGAATACCTAAAATGAAGCTGGTTTTTATAGTTCCAGGAATTAGAAGAGGCGAGAGTATGGTCGAGGTTTTCAAAACTTTGGCTTCTGGCCTACCCTCAGAATGGGATTTATGGTTAGTTACTAATGCAGAAAATTTCCCTGGATTTCTAGCTTTCGCTACGAACCTGGAAGAGCTGATAAAGATAAGGGACGAGGAAGCGCAAAGGGCAGCTAAGATAGCAGACCTGACTTTAAGGGTTTCTGGACTCATAGCTAAGTAAATGATAGACGGGAAAGATGATATTTTAACCTTTTTGGTAGTGGAGGATAAAATAGCTGCCGTTATTAGAATACCATTCTCTTCAGGGCAAACAGCCCGTAAGAGTGCTGGGGAAATTAAAAAGGGAATGGAGCAGTTTTTGATGGGAGTGATAAATTGAACATCCGTAAAGTCGACAAGTATAAAAAGGAGCAATTTATCCAATTACTTAAAATGGGGAATACGCTCTCAATGGCTGCAAAGATGATTGATGTTGCTACGGATACGGTTCTGGATGAGCGCAGAAGAGACAAGCGTTTTGATGCAAAGGTAAAGGATGCGAGGTATAACTATCAGATCTTTTTAGTGGAAGATGCTCTTTACACGGCGGCTATGGGGGGGAATGTAACTGCGCAAATCTTCTTCTTGAAAAACAGAGCGCCTGATAGGTAGAGCGATAGGATAGATTTTTCTGGGGGGATGAAAGTTGAGCACGGTATATCGTTGGGGAAGGACCCAAAACTTAGGCAAATGGCGGCTGAGGTTTATCGAAAGTATGTTCTCGCCGAAGAACAATCTGGCGGAGTTCGCTATTGAGCAGAGCATGCGCAATCCTGAGAGATCCACAGACCTCCTTCGTGACAGCCATGATATGGATTCCCTCGGAACCGTATAGAGCTGTCAGCTTGCGGGCGTTATGGATCAGTTTGTCACGTTTTATCTCTATCCGAGGTACTAACATCTCAATTATAGGCTTTCAAGTTTAGTCTTCTGATAGCGATCTGAATGATCTCATCCAGCAGAGCTTTGCTGTCCTTTCCTTCCGCGCGAGCCATGAAGCCAAAATAGCTAAGAGGTTTCTCCTTGGGTGTGCACATCAACCCCGCGCAAGTGTTCCCCTCCAACAAGAACGGCCCTTCCTCGGTCAATATCGTGTCAATTCGGCCAAAATCCTGAAAACCCAACACGTGGTAGGCCTGGAGCGCCAATTGCTGCATCATGTAGGTCTCTTCAGCAGTCAGCGGAGCAGGACAAAGGAAGGTATCGATTTCTAACTCCTTTCTCTCGAAAGTTAGTGTGTTATCCCTATCGCTATACACAATCTCTAATGGAGGAAGGGCTCTTGCATCCTCATTTCCCAGGACACCCAGGGTGATTTCTCTCCCTCGCAGGAATTTCTCTATGAGGACTGGTTGACCGATAGTCTCAAGCCTTTCCACAACTCCGCTGACCAGTTGGTCGTGCATAAAGACCTGCGAAAGCAGGTGATAGATGGGGTTTTCAAGCTGGAAGAAAAATATCGTATCCCCGTGATTTTGAAATACCTAAATGACCTTAAAGAATCAGAAATCAGCAAGATGCTAAAAATTCCCGTTTCCACAGTCAAATCAAGGCTCTTTGTGGCGCGGGCACGCCTGAGAGAAATTCTTAAGGACTTGAAAGGAGAAGAAGGTGGGCTCTAAAAGAAGGCTAAATAGAATATCTGAAAGTGGCCCGGGTTTCATAAGAGAGGGATGGGAAGAAGCAATTAAAGGAAGCTTTGTCTGGAAGGGTTCAAAGGAAAAACTCTGGGCAAACATCGAGTACGGACTGAGCAGATCCAGGATAATAGCTCAAAGGAAAAGGGCCTGGGCCTTTTCTCTGGGGGTGGCTGTGATCGTTTTTGTTGCGCTTTCGCTGACCCTTTATTTTCAATTCTTCCGGCCTCTTTCTCCATTTCAGTATCAAGCAGCTCCGCTGACTCCTTCCCAGCCTTCACCTTTGCCCTCAGATGGCCCTTCCCTTACCCCTGGAAGGGAATCAGAAATAGAAGCGTGCCCTGCTGCCACATTTGCTCCACTTGAGGAAACGGAAAAGATCGTGGGTTTTAAAGCCTGGCTTCCTCAAGAAGTTCCTCAAGGCTTCCTACTTGTGGAAGAGCAGGTATATTACAACGCCAAGGATAGAGTAATCATCCTGAGGTACTCTGAGAACTCAGCCGAGGGAGGACCATCAGACTTTGAGATAATACAGGCCCCAGAAGGTGAAAAAAAGTTCCTTTCCTATAAAAAGGAGGCAAGCGAAAGGCCGATCGGGTTCAGCCCCATTACCATTAACGGGCAGGAAGGGCTGATGTATGAGCTTCACCCGGAACCCGGGGACACGGTCTCGCCCGGGAGCGTTTCCATTATATGGAGCCAGGAGGGCTTCTTTTTCAAAGTGTATGGCCCTCTTTACTTGAAAGCAGACCTGTTAGAAGTCGCCAGTTCAATTACGCCGCCAACCCCGTAAATCGGGCAAACCTACGCTGAGGAAAAACAAAACCAATGAACTAACGCTAAATTAGCCAGGGGCGACCCTCAAGAGTGGGTCGCCCCTGGTTTATGTACCTCGCTTTTCTTACCCCCCGTGGTCGTCTAAACCCAAAATGGAATTCAAGATTCGAGATTATGATTAATTAAGCAATATAAAAGCCGATTTATTATCCCTGGTTTCTCTGCTTCCTTGACCTCCTCCAGAGGAAAAACGCTAAAAGGCAGAAGAGCACAAGTAAAATGCCAAGCGCAACATAGAGCACTGGCCCGGAAAGTCTGTCGTGTACCTTCTTCCATTCCTCCTCAAGGACAAACCCCAGCCAGGCCAGAAGCCAGCACCAGATAAGGGAGCCCAACGTGGATAGAAAAAGGAACTGCCACAGAGGAAACCTGGCGGAACCAGCAGGATAAGAAACCACTCCCCTTATAACTGGCAAAAGGCGCGCCCAGAAGACAACTGGCTTCCCGTAACGCTGGAACCATCCTACCGTCTTTTTCATGGAGCGAGGCGAAATCAGGAGAAACCTGCCCACCTTGGTCAGCACCTGGTCCCCCCATTTTCTACCTAAAAGGTAGGAAAAATAGGAACCCGCAGTGCAGCCGAGTGTTCCAGCCGTTATGGCCTCCCACATCTCTAACTGGCCCAAACTTACCAAAAACCCCGCCAGAGGCATGATAATTTCGGAAGGCAAGGGCATCCCCATGCTCTCCAGGGTCATGGCCACCAATACTGCCCAAAAGCCGAAATGAAAAATAAATACTTCCAGGTACTCGCCCAATTGCTCCAGCATAAATGTAAAATACTGTAGTTGAGAAAATTGGACAACCTGGGAATTTTCCCTCGATCCTTTTTGTCAATTAAATGAGACCAAACTGAATTAAGGAGAAAGAAATGCCGACAAAAGAGGAAATACTTGAAGCTCTGCGAGAAGTTTACGACCCTGAAATCCCGATAAACATCGTTGATCTCGGGTTAATCTACGAGGTAAAGGAAGAGGATGGCAAGGTTCAGGTGCGGATGACCCTCACCGCACCGGGCTGCCCCCTCGCGGGGCTTCTCTCTTCCGATGTCAGAGAGCGTCTTCTAAAGATAGAAGGAGTAAAGGAAGCCCTGGTGGAAGTAGTCTGGGATCCTCCCTGGACTCCTGAGAGGATCAACAAGGAAGCCCTTTCAAAGCTCTTCGATCAGAGAAAGATGGAGCCCGAGGAGGATTCCTCCAAGAGCTAAAGTCGAAAAATGCATAGAATTATCAAGGTCGCTAAAGAGGCAGGCCTTATCGATGAGGAGCTGGAACTCTATGGCCCTTATAAAGCCAAGGTCAACCTTGATGCTCTGAAGGAACGGGAGAATCGCCCGGATGGTAAACTTGTGCTGGTCACATCCTTAACCCCTACCCCCGCTGGTGAAGGAAAAACGGTTACCTCAATCGGCCTGGCTCAAGCTTTAAATCGCATTGGCAAAAAAGGGTTCCTGTGCTTAAGGGAACCTTCGCTGGGTCCGAATTTCGGGATAAAAGGAGGGGCAACCGGTGGAGGAAAATCGCAGGTGGTTCCCTCCTGGGACATTAACCTCCATTTCACAGGAGACATTCACGCTGTAACCACCAGCCATAACCTTCTTTCCGCGCTCCTGGACAACCATCTCCACCAGGGAAACAGGCTCAGAGTCAATCCAAGGCAGATTGTCTGGCCACGAGCTGTTGATTTAAACGATCGCGCTCTGAGGCACATTGTGGTGGGGCTGGGCCCGGAAGGGGGGATTCCCAGGGAAGACCACTTTGTTATCACTACGGCATCTGAGGTCATGGCAATTCTCTGCCTGGCTCAAACGTATCAGGACTTAAAGGAAAGGCTGGGAAAAATAGTCGTCGCTTACAACGAGGATGGGGCTCTTGTTACCGCAAAGGATCTGAACGCTCACGGTTCTATGGCGGCTCTTCTCAAGGACGCACTGAAGCCAAACCTGGTACAGACATCTGAGGGAACACCTGCTTTTGTACATGGTGGCCCTTTTGCCAACATTGCCCACGGAACAAACTCCATTCTTGCTACCAAGCTTGCTTTGAAGCTGGGAGAAATTGTAGTTCAGGAAGCGGGATTTGGAGCCGACCTGGGTGCTGAGAAGTTCATCGATATTGTCTGCAGGGCTGGAGGTTTCTCTCCTCAAGTGGCTGTGGTCGTGGTTTCCTGTCGTTCGCTGAAACTTCATGGCGGGGTTCCACGAGCCAATTTGCAAAAGGAAAACAGGGAGGCTATCCGCAAGGGAAAGTCCAATATGCTGAAACAAATAGAAAATGTGAAAAGGCTGGGCATGATTCCTGTGGTAGCTATCAACCGCTTTCCCTTCGACACAGAAGAAGAGATTAAGCTCGTTTGCGATATCTGCGAACGGGCTAATATCCCCTGTGCGGTATCCAGCGTTTACTCCGAAGGAGGAAAAGGGGGAGAGAACCTGGCGGAGATTGTGGCTCGGGCCCTGGAGAAAAGCAGAAGCACCTATAAGCCTTTGTATGAGCTGGAAATACCAATAAAAGACAAAATCTCCAAGATAGCTACGGAAATCTATGGGGCTGAAGGGGTGAGCCTCTCCCCTCTCGCGGAAAAACAACTAGGACAAGTTCTGCGTCTCGGCCTGGATGGATTGCCAGTCTGTATTGCTAAAACCCAGTACAGCCTCTCGGACGACCCAAACCTCCTGGGAAGGCCCAGGGGCTTCAAGCTCAATATAAATGAGATCAGGCTTTCCCAGGGAGCTGGGTTCTTGGTGGCCTTGGCTGGATCGATCATGACCATGCCTGGCTTGCCTAAAATCCCCATGGCCGAAAAAATAGATATCGATCCGCGAGGAAAGGTCCTCGGATTAGATTAGCCTATTTTTTTCTTTTGTGGCGCTGAGCTTTGCGGCGCTTTTTCAGTTTGTGCTTGCTAATCTTCTTCCGACGCTTTTTAAGTACAGAACCCAAATTTATTAACCCCCTAACGGGAATTTTTCACAGGTGGTTAGTGTACCAGAAATTGAATATAAATTAAAGTCTCGGCCTTAACGCTTGTGGCTTAAGGCCAATTCCGATGCTACACTATTAATTAAAGTGAGGGGACAGCGTGAAAATTAGAGTTGGCAAAATACTCGGAGTTCAGGTGGAAATCCACTATACCTGGATCATTGTGTTCTTCCTTTTCACCTGGAGCCTGGCATCCGGTTACTTTCCTCAATATTTCCCCGGCTGGAGTGGCATTGGTTATTGGGCTGCCGGGATCATCGCTACCATCCTTTTATTCGGAGGTGTCCTGATCCATGAGCTTTCCCACTCCTTGATCGCCAGGAGGAAGGGGACTGAGGTGAAGAGCATCACGCTGTTCATCTTTGGAGGCGTTGCGCAGATCTCCAATGAGCCCAAAGACCCCAACTCTGAATTATTAATCGCAATTGCTGGGCCTATCGCCAGTTTGATTTTGGCTGGTCTGTTTTTTCTCATAGCCTACCTTTCACCGGAAGAAATAAGCTCGGCAATCTTCTCCTATTTATTCCTTGTCAACGTGGTCCTGGCGGTCTTTAACCTCATTCCCGCCTTTCCTCTGGACGGAGGCCGTATCCTTCGCGCTTTAGTGTGGAAGTGGAAAAAGGACTATCGCCGCGCTACCAGAGCAGCCACCACGAGCGGGGTAGTTTTCTCTTATTTTTTGATTTTCCTTGGCTTTTTCTCCATGATCCAGGGCGATTTTGTCTCCGGGCTGTGGTGGATCATCATTGGCTGGTTCCTGCAAAACTCCGCCGAATCGAGCTACCAACAGGTAGTGGTCAAACAATCCCTGGAGGGCCTAACAGTCCGTTCAATTATGGCCTCCGAGGTGAGGAATGTGCTGCCGAACATCACTCTGGAGGAGTTGGCTCGGGAGCATTTCCTGGGGTATCAGCAAACTGCTTTTTTCGTTTCCTGGGGAGACGAGGTATTGGGTATAGTTACTATCGGTGATTTGAAGAAAATACCCAGGGAGCACTGGGGTTCTGAGACCGTAAGGCAAATAATGACCCCCCTGGAGCAGCTGGAAACTGTTTCGCCCAATGATAACGCTTACGACGCCCTCCTGAAGATGACCTCGCGAAATATCGGGCGTTTGCCCGTTGTGGATAACGGCCAGATCATCGGCCTAATTACCAGGCAAAGCCTCCTGGATGCACTGCGCATACGCTCTGAGATAATCGGAATCTGAGCTCAGAAGTTTAACTCCCGCTTTCAAAAAGCCAAGGCACCGCTCCTCACCCACTTGTGAAAGTCCATTCCTGGTCCCTGTCTTGAAACCGTTTATCTTGACAAGGAAGGATACCAAAGAAACGAGTGGAAGCAGGCAAACTTTAGGGGAAGATGTGACAAGGATAGAAAATAGTGCCGCCTCCATTCCTAAAAGGAAGAGCTCTCTCAAATTTAGGCAAAAGGAGAAAGGAATAAAGCAGAGTTAATTGGCCGCCTAAAAGAACGACTAATTGATTTTTTAAGGAAAAGGAGGTAAATTTATAAACGGAAGACGGGTTGGTTAATTTAAGGTAACCAAATAATCCGTGTCTTCTTGGGTTAGGGAGTAAACCCTAACCCATTTTTAATCCTCAAAGAACTCGAAAATTACCGCTTGTCTTTTTAGGAGCTCTCTCAAAACCACAATCCCCAGGATCAGAAAAACTAACCCTAACGCTAAAAATACTCTCTTTTTTTTCATCTCAGGATTTCTCCTCGCGCACGTATGACAGGCCCAGAGCCGCGGGAGCACCGATACGCCTCCGCGCGGTCTCCCGGGTGGCAAAAATCAAGACAATAATCGTGGCTAAGTAGGGGGTCATGTTCAGGAAAAAGGACGGCACAGCGACCCCTACCGCCTGGAGCCGAAATTGAACGGCGTCCACAAGGCCAAATAGGTAAGAACCCAGGAGTGCCCTTAAGGGATCCCAGGTAGCGAAAATAACCAGAGCGATGGCAATCCAGCCTCGTCCTGCAGTCATATTTTCGATCCACACAGGGGTATAGGACAGTGAGAGATATGCCCCTCCAATTCCCGCAAGCATCCCTCCGATAATAGTATAAAGGTAACGAATGCCGTAAACGTTAACCCCCAGAGCATCGGCAGCCGTAGGGTTTTCGCCAACCGCTCTCATGTGCAACCCTGGCCTCGTGCGGTAAATCCAAAAAGCAATTATCGGCACGAGAAGGTAGCTCATGTACACAAGGACGTCCTGCTGAAAGAAAATCGGGCCTATGATGGGAATGGCTCCAAGGCTTGGAAAGGAGAATGGGCGGAAATAGTTCTCGATGGGGATTCCGATCACCATTTTTCCCAGGAAACCAGAAAGCCCCGTTCCAAACAAAGTTACTGCCAGCCCGGAGACCACCTGATTGGCCCTCAGGGTTGTGGTCAAAAAAGCGTGAATCAGAGAAATCACTGCCCCTGAGATTAAGGCAATTAAGAGCCCCAGCCAGGGGTTTGCGGTCAAGTGGCAAACAATGAAACCGCTTAAAGCGCCAACAAGCATCATGCCCTCTAACCCCAGGTTGAGAACCCCTGCTCTTTCAGCCAGAATTTCCCCCAATGTGACCAGCAAAAGGGGGGTTCCCGCTTTAATTGTTGCAGAGAGCGTGGCTATTACGATATCCAGGTTCATCCCCGGCTTCCTCCTCTCCAGACCACGCGGTATCTGGTCAGAATTTCCCCAGCCAAAAGCAGAAAGAGAATGATACCCTGAATTATGTAAACCAGGGACTCAGAAAGCCCCAGGGAGCGAACGGAAAAACCTCCCACTAAAAGGCCGCCGAAGAGTATGGAGACGATCACGGTGGCAATAGGGTTAAGGCGGGAGAGCCAGGCGATGATAATCGCGGTGTAACCGTAGCCCGGGGAGATAGCGTGTTGCAGGCGATGAATGACCCCTGAAACCTCGGCCATTCCGGCCAGGCCGGCCAGGCCCCCCGAGATTGCGAAAACGATCAGAATCGTCCGGAAAATATTCATCCCGGCATATCTGGCTGCTAACACGTTCTCCCCGATTACCCTGATCTCGTACCCTAATCGCATGCTCTTGAGCAGGTAGTAAAGAATTAATGCCGCCAACACAGCAAAGATTATCCCTAAGTGAATCCTCGTGCCGAAAAAGGTGGGTAACCAGGCCCCCTGACCGAAAAATGGCGAGAAGGGGAAGCCGTACCCTTTTGGATCCTTCCAGGGACCGTAAACAAAGTAATCCACCCCGAGTATGGCCACATAATTAAGCAGCAGGGAGGTGATGATCTCGTTGACGTTCATAGAAGCCTTCAGGATACCGGGAATCAGGCCCCAGAGGGCACCACCAATGAACCCGGCCAGCATCATCAGAGGTATAAGCCACCAGGATTGGCCGTCGGGAAAGCTAAGGGCCACCCATCCTGCGGCCCAGGCGCCAACATATAGCTGGCCTTCCGCCCCGATGTTCCAGAGCACGGTTTTGAAGGCCAGGCCCACACCAAGCGCACAAAGCATCAAAGGGATGGCCTTAACGATGGTCTCGGAAATCGAGTAGCCGGACCCAAAGGCTCCAGCGAACATCTCATAGTAGGCAGTGAGTGGGCTAAACCCGGAAAGCGAGATAATCAACGCTCCAATGAGGAGGGCGACAACAATTGATATTACGGGAACGAGAAAGTTGGTCAGGGTAGAAAAGGTGTCCCTTTTTTCAAGAGTTAGGCTCAAGCTTTTACCTCCCGCTTTTCCAGTGTTTCTATCCTTTTCCCAGCCATCATCAGCCCGATTTCCTCCAATGCGACCAGCGCTGGGTTCACTATCCCCATTATCTCCCCCTCATAGATCACAGCGAGACGGTCAGAGAGGGTGGTCAGCTCGTCCAAATCCTCGGAGATGAAAAGGATGGCTGCGCCTTTTTCCCTTTGATCAAGAAGCATCTGATGGACCGCTTCAGTGGCACTGATGTCCAAACCTCTCGTGGGGTGGACAGCAATCATGAGTTTGGGAGAACAGGAAATCTCTCGGGCCAGAATTAGCCTCTGAAGGTTTCCCCCAGAAAGGAGCTTGGCGGAGGTATCCAGGGAGGGAGTAATTATTTGAAATTTTTCCACTAAGGAGGAGGCGTGGTTCTTGATGGTCCTGAGGTTAAGGAACTGTCCCTGACTGAAAGGAGGGTGCCTGTAGTTCTTTAAAATGAGGTTATCCGCGATGCTCAAGTTTCCCACAGTACCTACTCCCTTTCTGTCCTCAGGAATGTAGGCCACGCCCTCTTCAATAATTTTCAGGGGAGGCATAGAGGTCAGGTCCTTACCGCATATTAACACCTTCCCGCCCCTGGCAGGCCTCAACCCGGCAATCACTTCCGATAGCTCCTTTTGCCCGTTTCCGGCAACTCCAGCGATTCCGAAGATCTCCCCGGAATGCACCGAGAAGGTAACTTTCTTCAAAGCAGGAAGGCTTTTGTCAGAGAGAGCTTGCAGCTCTTTCACCGAAAGAACTACCTCTCCCTTTTTTCCTTCCGATTTCCTCAGGTTGAACAAAACCTCCTTTCCCACCATCAGGCGCGCCAGCTCTTTGGGGCTGGTATCCTTAGTGTTGACCGTGGCTTCCTTCCTACCCTTTTTAAGGACGGTTACCCTATCGGAGATCTTCATCACTTCATCAAGTTTATGGCTTATGAAAACGATGGAATGTCCGGCACTGGCCATTTTGCGCAGGGTTAAGAAAAGGTCGTTTACCTCCTGAGGGGTAAGCACTGCCGTAGGTTCGTCCAGAACGAGGATCTGTGCCCCACGGTAAAGCATTTTAAGAATTTCTACCCTTTGTTGCTCCCCTACTGACAGCTGCCAGATTTTTGCCTGAGGGTCAATCTTCATACCAAATTTATCGCCGATCTGGAGAATCTCTTGCTCCAGTTCTTTCCTTCCTAAGAAGAGCTTAGGGCGATTAAAGCCAAGGGTTATGTTTTCGGTCACCGTGTAAGGGGTAACAAGGAGGAAGTTCTGGTGAACCATCCCGATTTCCTCTTTAATCGCGTCTCGAGGGTTTCTGATGTTAACGCGACGATCGTTTATGTAAATTGCTCCAGCATCTGGCCGATATATTCCAGCCAGAACACACATCAGGGTAGTTTTTCCGGCTCCATTTTCTCCAAGGAGCGCGTGAATTTCGCCTCTTTTTACCTCAAAATCCACCCTGTCATTGGCGAGAACGCCCGGGAATCGCTTCACGATACCCACCATTCTCACCACATCATTTTCCACGAGTTCAATCCTCTTCAGCATAAAAATGAGGGGGAGATCAAGCGATCTCCCCCTCAGAAGCGACTACTCTGGCGGTATTTCGCCCACGACTCCTTCAACAAACCACTTCATATTGAGGATCTCGTCACCGGTCATCTTCTTCCCTTCTTCGACCCTGATCTGGCCTGTCTGATCCTTCAAGGGACCGGAGAAGATGTCGAAGATGCTGAATTTTCCGTCCAGGATTTCCTTCTTCTTATCCTCAACCATCTTCCTCACATCATCGGGGACAAAGGAGGCGAGCGGTGCCAGGTCAACTATTCCGTCCTTCATTCCTCCCCAGAATTGCTCAGTTTGCCAGGTTCCAGCTTTGATGCGCTTGACGGCATCAACATAGTAGACCCCCCATTTCCATATGGGGCTGGTAAGCACGGCATTGGGAGCGAATTTGGACATGTCAGAATCGTAACCTACACCGTAGACCCCCCTCGCTTCTGCCGCTTGCTGGGGACCAGGGGTATCCTGATGCTGAGCAATAATGTCACAGCCCACATCCAGCAAGCCTTCAGCTGCCTGCCTTTCCTTGGCGGGATCATACCAGGTGAGGGTCCAGACGACCCTGACCTCAGCGTCGGGGTTCACGGCTTTTATTCCCAGAGTGAAGGCGTTGATTCCTCTGATGACTTCAGGAATGGGATGGGCCGCTACGTACCCGATTAGATTCGTCTTGGTCATTTTCCCGGCAACCATGCCAGAAAGATACCTGGGCTCCTCAATTTTTCCGAAATAGGTGCCAACGTTAGGAGCGGTTTTGTAACCTGAGCAGTGGAGGAAGACGATGTTGGGGAAATCTTTTGCAACCTCAATCGTGGGGTCCATGTACCCAAAAGAAGTAGTAATGATTACGTCGTACCCCTTTTGAGCGAAGTCCCTGATAACCTTTGTGGAGTCAGCTCCCTCGGGCACAGATTCCACGTAAGCCGTCTCCACACCAGGGACCTGCTGCTCAAGCATTTTACGCCCTTGATCATGCTCGTAGGTCCAGCCTCCGTCGCCAATGGGGCCCACATAGATGAAAGCGACTTTGAGCTTCTTCTCAGTTGGCGTAGGGGTGGGGGATTGGGTCGGGGAAGTAGTGGTAGGGCTCTGGGCCGCAGGGGCACAGGAAGTAACAAAAAAAGCCAAAAGCAAAAAAACACCGGCAAAAACTAAAACTTTCTTTTTAAATGCCATCCAACCTCTCCTTTCTTTTTTGGTCTTATTTATTTTATTGTGTCTGCTTGTACCTCGTTTTCACCTCCTTAAAAGTATTGATTGCTTTACCAGACGTGCTTAAAAAAATTAAAGCAAAAGGGGAACCTTTTGAAAAGCCACAGTATCAATCAAACCAAGGTCAGTCAAGCGAAGCTCAGGAAGCACAGCCAGAGCCAATAAGGAGAAGGTCATCATCGCCGCGTTGAGGTCGCAGCCCATTTTTTTCAGCGCCTCCTCCAGCGCGGCAACCTTTCCGGCTACTACTTCCACACTCTCATCGGATACCAAGCCCGCAACAGGAAGCTCTACCCTTGCCAGAACCTGGTTTCCAACTACGACAACCAGTCCGCCCTTCATTTTTACCACTTCCTCGCAGGCTCTTGCCATTTCCTGGTCGCTTGTGCCGCACACTATAAGGTTGTGGCTATCGTGAGCCACGGTTGAGGCCAGGGCTCCTTCCCTGAATTGCAGCCCCTGAACAAATCCCAGCCCGATGTTTCCGGTGGCACGATGCCTTTCCAGAACAGCAAGCTTGACCACATCAAGTTCCTTTGAGGGGACAACCTGCCCATCCTCGACGGGCAAGTCCAGAACCAGGTGTTTGGTGAGGACGTGGTTTTCAATTACCCGAATCACTCTGACCCTGGCTTTTTCCTCTGGGCCTGCGGGGACTTTGAAATCCTCCGCGCGGGGAACCCTCCCCAGGTGAATCGAGTCTTTAATCTCATCCGGGAAACTATAAGGTTCTATGGGAACTAAGAGCCTTCCCTCCTGAGCGACAATTTTCCCGGCTGCGATCACCATGTGCACTTTTACCTTAACAAGGTCCTCCAGAATTACGATGTCCGCGAAGCGGGAAGGACTCACTGACCCAAAATGTCTGGAGACTCCGAAGTTTTCAGCTGTATTGAGAGTGGCCATCTGGATGGCCACAAGCGGCGGGACGCCATTAGCAATCGCCTCGCGCAGGACATCGTCCATATGGCCCCTATTGAGAATAGTGCTAGGGTGTCGATCATCCGATACCAGGCACATGTGCCTGGTATCCAGACGGTCCTCTGTAAAGGCCTTGATGTTTTCCGCGACATCGTGCCAGGCCGAGCCAAACCTGATCAAAGCATACATCCCAGCCCTCACCCTGGCCAGGGCGTCCTCCTTTTGCACCCCCTCGTGGCAATCCCAGATGCCGGAAGCTGCGTAGGCCTGAAAAGCTGGCCCCAGATCTGGAGAAGCATAATGGCCAGTTATGGCTTTTCCTGCCTTTATGGCTTCGGCTATTTCCTGGTGAATGGCCGGGTCTCCAGAAATCACAGCAGGGTAATTCATCACTTCTCCCAGACCAATCACGTTCTCCCAGGATAGGCCGGCAGCCACATCCCCTGCAGTAATTGAAGCCCCCGCTGTCTCAAACCCGGCACAGGCTGGGACGCAGGAAGGAATTTCTCCGAAAACCATCAAAGGGGTCTTTCTGGCCTCTTCAAGCATCAAGCGCACTCCCTCAAGGCCAAGCACGTTGGCTACCTCGTGGGGATCCCAGAAAATTCCCGTGGTGCCGTGGGGGAGAACAGCCCGAGCAAATTCCGATAAGGTAACCATGGAAGACTCCACATGCACATGTCCATCCAGAAAGCCAGGAGCGATGTACATTCCTTCGAGGTCGACAACCTGGGTGCCTGACTCGATTGTGTGAGCGGCATCATGGCCCACATAGGCAATTCTCGAACTTTTGATGGCCACATCTATCCCATTGATGACCTCTCCCGAACAGACATTAACGAGCTTCCCCCTGCGCAACACCAGATCAGCCTTCTCCACCCCGAGTGCGGTTTTTACCAGAAGCCCGGTTACGTTTTCTAATTTTTCTCTTTGATAGCGCATGGTTTCCTCCTCAAAACCTTTCCCACAGGCGCCGGGCAAGCTCTCTGGCCTTGAAAACGATTTTTCCTTCGTCCAGGAAAAGCAACCTTCTGCCCTTCATTAAGAATTTGCCTCCCACCATTGTATCCGTGACCGCGCCGGCAGAGAGGGCAAAGAGAAGATGGCCCAGAAAATTCCTGTCGTCTAAGGGAGTTGGGGGATCGTATTCCAGGACAATCAAATCAGCGTAGCTCCCGGGGTTCAGCTCGCCTATTTTATGTTCGAAAAATCTGGAAAAAATCCTGGGATTATTCTCAAAATAAAGTTTTTCTACCTCGTTCCAGCCTCTTCGTGGGTCACCTGAGGCATGTTTCTGAAGGAGGAAGGCAATTCGCAGTTCAGAAAAGATGTCTGAGGTCATCCCATCGGTCCCAAGCCCAACTGTAACCCCTTCCTCGAGCATTTCCTTTATGGGCGCTAAGCCCACGGCGTTGTTCATGTTGGAGGAAGGGTTATGCACTACCATGGTTCCAGTATCCTTCAAGATGCCGATTTCCCTTTGGTCCACGTGAATGCAATGAGCAGCAATGGTCTTTCCGCCAAGAATTCCGAAATCGGCAAGCCTCTCTACCACCCTTTTACCGCTGTGGCTCAGGCTGAAGAGAACGTCCTCCTCTCCTTCCGCAACATGAATGTGAAAGCCTACCCCCAGACCCTCCGCAACCTCCCTTGCTTTTTGAAGTGTCCTATCGGAAAGCGTGAAGGAAGCGTGGAGCCCAAAGGTGGCTTTGATGAAATCGGAGTTCTCATCCCTGGCCATGCCGATGAAATCGGCGTTTTCCCTGATCCCCTCCTCCGCGATTCTGGTGCCGTCCCTGTCAGAAACTTCGTAGCACAAACAGGCTCGGATTCCAGCTTCTTTAACTGCCTGAGCTATAGTCTGCAGGCTTCCTTTTACCGCACGAGGGCTAGCATGATGGTCAATAATGGAGGTTGTGCCATACTTAATGCATTCCAGCAGAGGAACGAGAGCTGAATAATAGACATCTTCAAGGGTAAGGCATTTATCCAGCCTCCACCACACGTCCTGCAGTATCTCCCCGAATTTCTGGGGAGATTTCCCCTTCAAGTCTATTCCTCTGGCAAAAGTGGAATAGAGGTGGTGATGGGCGCAGGTCATCCCGGGAAGGATAATTTTTCCCTGAGTGTCATAATATTCCTCCTGGGGATAGCGGGCCCTGAGATTTTCCCAGCTGTCCACTTCCTGAACAATTCCCTTTTCAATTCTCAAGCCCCCACGATGAAAGAAGCTATTTTTTTCCCCGAAAGTAAATAACGGGCCGCCACCAACGATCATTTCTTCATCTCCTTGGCCGTTTCCTTTACGGCCTTGACTACCTGAACGTATCCCGTGCACCGGCAGAGGACCCCGGAAAGACCCCTTTTTATCTCCTCTTCGGTAGGGTCCGGCGTCCGGTCAAGAAGGGCTTTTGCCGCCATTATCATTCCTGGAGTGCAGAAGCCGCACTGGAAGGCAAAGTTCTTGATGAATGACTCTTGCAGGGGGTGGAGTTTCTCTCCATCGCTTAGGCCTTCTATGGTCACGATTTTCTTGCCATCAACCTGTGGTGCCAAAACCAGGCAGGAGTTTACAGCTTCACCATCGAGGAGCACGGTGCAGGCTCCGCACTCGCCGATACCGCACCCCTCCTTAGTGCCAGTGAGGTGAAGCTCTTCCCGGAGGAGGTCTATTAACCTCCAGCTCGGCGAAACCTCCAACTCCTGCTCCACATTATTGACGATAACTTTAATTCTCACTTTCTCCATTTTTCTTTTTCCCTGCCGCCGCTTGTCTCAAAGCTCTCTTCACTAAAGATCGCAGCACTGGTTTCTTGTAGGGAGTAGACCAGCGCTCACCAGCAATCCCTACCATTTCCTCGCCTGCTAATTCGCCGGCCTCCTCGAAAAGCGCATCCGCGGGTTTCCTATTTATGAGAAATTTTTCCGCTTTTGTAGCCCTGAAAGGAACAGGGCTTACGGATCCAATCACGATACGCGCGTCTTCAATTTCCCCCTCTACCTTCATCGCTGCGCAAACGATTAGCCGCGCGATTCCCACAGCCTGGCGCGGTATCAGACGCTCGTAACCAAAAATATATCCAGGGAGGGGAGGAACTTCCACCTTCCAGAGAAGCTCATCCTGCCTGAGGTCTGTCCGGTAAGCCCCCTTTAGGAAGTCTTTCAGAGCCAGTGTGCGCTCCGAGTTCAGCGAAATCAGGCTGATCCGGGCGTCATGGAGCAGCAAAGGAGGAATTGAGTCTGCAGCAGGTGAAGCGTGAACAATATTCCCGCCGATAGTCCCTCTGGCCCTCACCTGGGGTGTCCCTACTTCCATACAGGCGCGGGCAAGGAGAGGGGCTTTACTTAAGACCGCTTGAAAGGAGGCAATCTGGGAGTGAGTCAGGAGCGGTCCTATTTCTAATCCCTTTTCCGACTGGTTCAGAAATCTTAACTCGTTCAGAAAAGAGATGTCGGAGATAATGGAATTTTGAGGAATCCTTCCTGCCCGCATCTCCAGAACCAAATCAGTTCCCCCTGCCAGAATGTAACAAGGTTCCTCCTTTTCCCTGATCAAAAAGGCCAGAGCTTCCCTTAATGTTTTAGGCCTGAAGTAAGTGAAAGATGGGAGCACCTTAACCTCCCATTACAGGAGGAAATATCACCAGAGAATCCCCTTCTTTTAGCTCGTGGTCCCCGCTCACTCTCTTTCCGTTCACCAGGCAAATCAAAAAAACGGTCTCCTTGAGAGGTAAACTTTTAACTATCTCGTCCACCCTGGTACCGGGGAGAAGCTCAACTTCCTCAACCAGGTCCTCGCTCGTTAATCCTGCCAGAGCTTGAACCCTGATTTTCATTCAGGAAGCCTCCTTCATGGTAATGGCGCCCACCGGACAGATGAGAGGACAGAGCGCGCAGCCCACACATTTCTCCTCATCTACTTTTGGAGAGCGGTCGCTCATAAGCTCTATGGCCTGGTGGCCGCCATCCCTGCAAGCTATGTAGCACAGATCACATTTTATACAGGTCTCAAGATCAATCTCAGACTTGACCTTGTGCTTTCGGGAAAGGTGCGCGTAGGTTGTAAGCCAAGGAAGGGAGCGCCCGAGGATTTCTTCCACGCTGCCAAAGCCTTTCTCCTCGAGGTAGTTGCCCAGTCCGTCCAGGAGGTCGTCAATGATTCTGAAGCCGTAATGCATGGGAGCAGTGCACAGCTGAACAGTGCGAGCGCCCACCAGCATGAACTCCACAGCATCGCGCCAGGTGGAAATCCCTCCCACTCCGGAAATGGGAATATCCACGTTTTTTGCGATCCTGGAAACAAAGTGCAAAGCGATGGGTTTAATTGCCGGACCAGAAAGGCCACCGTAGATTCCCATTCCGTCGACCGAGGGAACGGGAGAGAAGGTGTCAATATCGATCCCGATTAATCCCAGCACGGTGTTTATAGCACAGACCGCATCAGCTCCAGAACGCTTAACGGCCTGAGCGATAGGCACAATATCGGTTACATTGGGCGTGAGCTTGATCATGACCGGGGCGCGCTTGGCCGTGTCCTTCACCCAGCGAGCTGTCCTTTCTGTCAGTTCCGGGTTTTGTCCAATGGTTGAACCCATGCCTCTCTCGGGCATACCGTGAGGGCAGGAGAAGGAGCACTCAATCATATCCACTCCGGCGGCCTCAAGCCTTTGCACCAGCTCTTCCCAGTGTTCCTTTTGCGACCCCATAATTGAAGCGATGATTACTTTCTGGGGAAAAGACTTTTTCAGGTAACGAACATCCTTTTCTACCTGGTCAATATGTCGCTTGGAGATCAGGTCTATGTTCAGCATACCAACCAGCTTTTGCCCGTTTACTTCGATGGCTCCCATCTGGGGGTAAACCAGCTCCACTGGCTCCGACTCAACCGAGGTAGTCTTGATGACTGCCCCAGCCCAGCCAGCTTCCAGCGCGCGAGCCACCATCTCCGCGTCATCAGTCGTAGGCGCGGCAGCAAGGATGTAAGGGTTGGGGAATTTGATTCCACAGAATTGGACGGAAAGATCCGGCGTCATCAGGCCCCTCCTTTCTTTAACCATTGATCAATTTTAAGGGCTGCGTTTTTGCCATCAGCTACTGCCTGAACGACTGTTCCCGCTCCTACGAGGTCGCCACCAAGAAATATTTTGGGGTTCGTGCTCCGTCCGTTATCATGAAGGGGGTATCCGCTCTTGCCCAGCTCAAGCCCTGGCCAGATGGAGAGCGCTTCCTTATCAGGAACCGATGCAATAGCCTTGATCAAAGCGCCAAATTGCATTGAGAAATATTGTCCAGTCCCCTCCGGCCTTCTACGCCCGTCGGAATCTGGTGCGCCCAGCTTCATGCGCTCAAGAAGGACCTCAAGCCTGCCGTTGACTCTCCTGATTTCCTTAGGAGCAGCCAGCCACAGGAACTGTACCCCTTCCTCCTCTGCCCCCTCGTATTCCGACGGAAATGCCGGCATTTCCTCCTTGGAGCGGCGGTAAATCACCGTAACCCGATCTGCCCCAAGACGTAGGCTCATCCGGGCAGCATCCATGGCCGAGGCACCTGCCCCAAAAATGCCCACCTCCTTGCCCGGGAAGGAGAACCGGTCAAATTTTCCCAGCGCCACTTCTTTCAGAAAAAGGTTTGCGGAAAACACTCCTTCCAGATGCTCCCCGGGAACGTTCAACTGAGCAGGAACTCCGGAGCCGGTTGCCAGGAACACGGCTTGAACGCCGTTCAGGATCTCTTGTGCACTGGAGGATGTAATTACCGCCTCTTCTCGCTCAAATCCGGAGGCGATGAGATCAATCTCCCTCAAAGCAGCGGCTTTAGGGAGGCGGTAACCGGGAATCCCATAAACAGGAAGACCCCCCAGCGCCTCCTCTTTTTCGAACAAGCACACCTCGTAGCCAAGAAGGCGAAGGAAGTGCGCGCAGGATAGGCCAGCAGGGCCTCCTCCCACGACGGCAACAGCCCCTTTATCCGCGGAGGGATAGGCGAACTGTACCTTTTCTCTGTCAAGGGCGAAATCGCAGGCAAAACGCTGGAGGTGGCCGATGGCTACAGGCGCGTTCAGAAGCTTGCTCGTGCACGCCTTCTCGCAGAGAGCTTCAGTGGGGCAGACACGGCCACAGATAGAGCCAAACGGGTTCGCGGAATAAATGATCCTTGCTGCTCCCAGGATATTCTCTGACTTAATCCTGGAGATGAACTCGGGCACGTTCACTCCAGCAGGGCATCCCTGGACACAGGGGGCGTCGTAACAATAGATGCACCTCCTGGCCTCAAACAGAGCTTCAGCGTAGGAAAAATTCCTCACAACCTCATCGAATAGCTTTCTCTCCTCACGGGGGAGTGTTCTCGGCGCCAAACGTTCTACCCTCATGAAACCACCCTTTCTATTAAAGGATAAAGCCCTTTCTTGAGTAAATCGCCGGCTACTTTCTGGCGATACTCAAAGGTTGATCTGATATCGGAAATCGGCCTTGCTTCTTCAGAGCACAGGAGGCCTGACTGACCAAGAACCTCTTCAGTGAGGCTATTTTCCTGAAGAAAGCTTTCGGCTCTCCTGGCCCTGATAACTGTTGGAGCCACAGCTCCCAGAGCGATTCTCACTTTTAAGAAACCCTTCTTGTCTAACCCGTAAACACCCAGGAAGGCCAGGCTAACTTTAGAAATTGCCAGAGCTTTCCTCTGTCCTACCTTCAAGAAAAAGGAAGAAAACTCCCTTTCAGGTGGCCTAAACCGCACCTGCGTCAGGAGTTCCTCTTTCCCAAGCACTGTTTGACCCGGACCTGTGAAAAACTCCTCAGCAAGGATAACCCTCTGCCCTTTGAGACTTTCCAGAACGAACTCTGCATCGAGAGTGTAAAGCGGAGGAATGGAATCCCCTGCAGGGGAAGCGTTCACAATGTTCCCGCCCAGGGAGCCCATATTGCGGATTTGCCTGGAGCCTATGCTTCTGACAGCTTGCGCCAGATGAGGCGCTTTTTTCTCAATCACCGGTGACCGCTCTAAAAAAGCGTGCGTGGTCAAGGCTCCGATCGCCACGTAGCCATTTTCCTCCCTGACGTACCTAAGCTCATCGAGAAAACTAATATCAACGAGGCTCTCAGGGCGAAGCAGGCCATCCTTCATGCGAACGAGCAGGTCTGTCCCTCCTGCCAGCACTTTGGCCTGGTTCTCCGAGATCATTTGCAGTGCTTCTTTTAGTGTTCGGGGGCGGTAGTAATCGAAATCCCGCACGCTAAACGCTCTCCTTTCCAGTAAGACGCTCGAAATCCTCGGGGCGGTCAAGGTCTATCAGGACCTCCTTGTTTTTTAGGTCTAAATGGCAGATGTCCTCAGGAAAACTTGAAGTGAGTTGATGCAGGCTCTCGCGCGTTGGGTCAAGAGCCAGGAGGAAAGGGAAGTGCTTTTTGTGGATTATTAAGGGATGGCCCCTTTTTCCGCAAAAACGGGGAATCAGGATGCCCTTCCTGCAGGTGGGAAAGGACTCAATCAGAGTCCTGTACACGCTTGAAGGTACTGTGGGCTGGTCACCAAGAGCAAGAAGAACAGCTTCAGTTGTGTTTCTGAGCGCTTTAAGCCCACACTGAATCGAGGAGAGCATGCCGGAAGCATACTGGGGGTTATAGGCCACGCGCACCGGTTTATTGGGAAAAACCTTTATTGCCTTTTCCTCAATCAGCTCGGCCTCATGACCCAAAACAACCACCGCTTCCGATACCCCACCCTCCAGAGCGTTATCAATTACGTGGCTCAGAATTGGCTTTCCCCTCCAGGAAAGTACCAGCTTAGGGGTCCCCATCCTTTCAGATTTCCCAGCCGCCAGAATCAGAGCAGAGATATTCATTTTCTACCGCTTGCCGCCTTAATAGCCCTGATTATCTTGAGATATCCGGTGCAGCGGCAGAGGTTACCGGAGATGGCCTCTTTTATGGCCTCCTCCGAAGGATCTGGGTTTTCCATCAACAAGGTCTTCGCGGAGATCACCATGCCTGGAGTGCAAAACCCACATTGAACTGCTCCTTCATCAATAAAGGCTTCTTGCAGTGGATCCATGCCGTCCTCGCTCAGCCCTTCAATTGTCAGGACCTCTTTGTCCTCCGCCTGGGCGGCGAGCATCAGGCAAGAGTTCACCACCGAACCGTTCACAAGCACGGTACAGGCCCCGCATTCTCCTTTGCCGCACCCTTCCTTGGTCCCGGTAAGCCCCAGATAGTCCCTGAGGGCCTCTAAAAGGGTGGTCCTGGCAGGGAGAGAAAGGGCATAATCCTTTCCGTTGACCCGCAAATGAACATTAATCTTCAAGGGAATGCACCCCTTTGCACTTTCCGGGACCTCTCATTATCTGGAACAAAGTTACTACCTCCATTTATTTGAAGTCAAGCTAAATCTGGTATTCTATCCCCTTCTCGGGTATCAAGATCTCCCGTGAGGAGCCCTTCAGGTATCGAGCGAGGAGCTCCGGTTGTTCCGAATGAATCAGGAATAGCCTGGAGGGATTCACGTATGTGATTGCTGCCCTCAGGTCATGGGGAAGGATGTGGCCTGAGGAATGCAGTGTATAAAGGGGCATGCCAAAATGCTCCAGCCAGTGGATCAGCCTCTCGTAGTCCAGCTCCATTTCTTCGTTGTAAGGTTCAGTTAACGAAAGAATGAACAAACTTCCAGGGACCGGTTTAATTTTCACCAATTCCGGGAGGTCGAACAAGTTCAGGTTGACCACGAATTCCTTTTGCCTTTCCCTGATGCCCTCAGCAGTAATGATTTTTCCCTTTCTCTCGAGAACCGAGTAGAGCTCATTCTCCCATTCGTAAATGCACCCCCTTCTCCGGACCAGGAAAAGCACCTCACTATCGTCAAAAAGCGGAAGCGAGGAGGAGATCTTGGGATCCCTGCTCAAAGAGCGGAGCAGGTGGGCGTGCTTCAAGGACAGGATCAGTTTTCTCCCTGCCCCTTTTGCGGCATGGTAAATGGTTCGGTAGCGATCGATGTCCTTAAAGAGGAAAGAGACAACTACCAGCCCTGGGGAGGCTTTGATCAGGTCCTCCATTTTCTCCTGGATTTCCTCCTCCTTAAGAAAGGTGGAGGGCAGGGCATTCGTGCCCTCAGAAATCATGGCCAGAGGCTGCACCTCCTTCGCCCTATTGAGAAAATCCCAGCTCATATCCGCGCGAGGGCCATGCAGGCGAAAGTCCCCAGTGTAAACTATAGGACCCGAGGAGGTGTGGACGATAAATCCGTAGGCCCCAGGAATCGAATGATCAACGTGTATGGGTTCCACGAGCACCGAACCAATCTTTATCCTGTCCCCGGTACGGAAGGTGACGAACTTGGACTCGCTGAGATCGTTGTCAATTTGGCGAAAACGAGTCACAGAGATGCTTTCAAGGATCATCTTCCCTGTCTCAGAAAGGTAAACCGGGATCATCGGGTTGCTCAGGGAAGCATGATCCACGTGATCGGAGTGAACGTGGGAGATAAGGATGGCGTCCACCAGCTTACTTTCGTTGTTTAAAGCGGGAATTTTATAAACCTCGTGCAAGGGCTCAATCAGTTCCAACTCCAGAAAATCCTCTATTTCCCTGGGCACAAGGAATGGGTCGTTGAAATAGTAGGAGCGCCGGGAAAAGCTCTTACCAAAATCGAGGAAAAGGCTAGTATCACCGTCCTGGAGGAAGATCTTGTTTCCCCCAATTTCCTTGACTCCTCCGTAAAAAATTAGCTTTACCATGCAACTATTTTATCTCATTTCCCTAATGAGCCAATTTTTGCTACGATTGGGATGTATGGAGGACTTTAAGGAAAAAATAGTCCTTATCTGCCGCCAGCTTTACGAAAGAAGACTGAATTGCGGTTACGCCGGGAACGTTTCCCTTAAAGCTGGAGACAGGGTTTTTATCACGCCAGCCAGCGCACCAAAGCATCGCCTCGCTTTTGAGGAAATTCTGGAAACGGACCTGAAGGGAAACGTGCTTTTTCCAGGGAAACCCTCAAGCGAGGCCAGAATGCATTTCGCAATCTATGAAAGAAGGCCAGACGTAAAAGCCATAATTCACGCCCACCCTCCCTTTCTCTCTATAGTGGCAGTCACAGCCCTGGACCTGAAACCAGTTCTTCCGGAGATGGAAATAGTTTTAAAAGGAATCGCCTTTGTCCCATACCGCCGACCTGGCACTCAGGCTCTTGCCGATGTGGTAGCTGAGAGCCTGGGGGAGGGGAAGTTAGCGGTACTGTTGAATCACGGAGCCTTGGCCTGTGGAGAGTCGCTGGAGGAGGCCTTCGATTTCCTGGAGATGGGCGAAAGTCTTGCTCATACTCTGGTTTTTTCCAACTTGCTGGGAAGGTTCAACATCCTGACAGCTGAAGAGGTGGTATTTTTTCGTGGAAAAGCTTCCCATTAAATTGGCCTTCTCTGCAGGGGGCGTAGTATTCAGAAGGACTTCCACTGGACCGGAGGTAGCTTTAATCAGGGTGAAGCAGTCCTGGACTCTCCCCAAGGGTTTGATCGAAAAAGGAGAGAAACCTGAAGTGGCAGCAGAAAGGGAAGTAGAAGAGGAAACTGGCCTTAAGGTTCAGCTCAAGGAGCCTCTGGGATCCATAGATTACTGGTTCCACAGTGCCCAGGAAAAGGTTCGCTATCACAAAAAGGTATACTTCTTCCTCTTTGAAGCGACGGGCGGGGACCCAGAAAATCACGATTATGAGGTTGAGGAGGTCCGTTTTTTCCGCCCAGAGGAAGCCCTGCGGTATTCCACATACCCCAAAGATCGGGAAATTTTAGAGAAAGCCCTGAGCTCCCAGACTTTTGCCGGTTAATCTACCCCTAATCTCCTCAGCGTCTCCGGTTTGGGTCTGCCTTCAGAATCCCATCCTCTCAGGGTGAATATTTCCTGAACTTGTTTTTCAAAGTATTCCCGGGGTATCTTTTTCCCTTTCATTAGACCCGCAAAACTTTCCTCCTCAAAAAAGCGCGGCGGCAGAGTGTCGTCGGCATGGGTTCTGCCAGTCTTCAGATTGTAGAGTCGGGAGAGGGAATGGATACGCTCCCCTATCTCAAGCAGCTCTTCGGGCGAGTAGTCAAAGCCTGTAGCGGCCCTCATCAAAGGAGCCAGCCGTTCCAACCCAAACGGGAAGAAGTCGCAGATCACCATACTGTTGCGCACGTTTATCTCGTCTTGCCCTTTCTTCACGTAAGAGGGCAGATCTTTCAGAGTCAGGGCACCGTTCATTTCGTCAGTAGCGCTCCAGAAACGAGTATGGCTTCCGAAATCCGCTGTCGCCAGGTTAAGACCCATGGAGTAGCACCCTAAAATGTTCACTCCGGAAATCTCCATCCCTCCAATATTTATGGCAAAGTACTCGCTCCCCTTGCCGATTATTTTGGAAGCACGGCGCGTGCCCTCAGCCAGAATTTCACCAATTCCTCTTTTAAAGGAGATCTCCTCGATCAGCGAGTGCACCGCCTGCGCGGAACCAAACTTTATCCGGGCGTTGTCCTGGGCAGAGAGCAATCCTTTCTCTGCGCATTCCATAGCAAAGGAGATAGTTACCCCGGAGGATATGGTATCCAGGCCGTACTTGTCGCAAAGCCAGTTTGTGTAAGCAATATCTTTGGCGTCCGCGAGGCAGCAACCTGAGCCCAAGAAAGCAGTGGTCTCGTACTCCGGGCCCTCCAGCTCAAAGCCGTTCCACCTGGCAAATTTGGCACAGCGAATGATGGCACAGCCGAAGCAACCCACAGACTCCCAGCCGAGCTCCTTTTTCATGGTCTCAGCAGTGATTTTCTCGTAGTGCTCGAACTGTCCTTTTTGATAATTCCTGGTGGGAAGGAAGTGCCCAATTTCCTGCCCCATGCGCACCCACATCATTGTTCCCAGTTCGTAGCGCCGTTTAGCGTTGGGGTGGACTTTCAATTCCTCGACAATCTCTCTGGCAAGCTTTTTGAATTCTTTCTCGTCGGCGTACTCTACCCTCTGATTTCCCTGGACCACCACCGCTTTCAGCTTTTTCGAGCCCATGACCGCCCCAGAACCACCCCTACCGAACTGGCGGTAAAGCTCTGTTCCGATACAGGCAAAACGCACCAGGTTTTCTCCTGCGGGCCCAATTGCGGCCACCCGGCTTTGAGGGTGCCGCTCTTTCAGAATGCGCTCCGTCTCAAAAATATCCTTCCCCCATAAATCGGAGGCATCCTTAAATTGGACCTCGGAAGGGGTTATTACCAGATAAACTGGTTCCTCTGCCGCTCCCAGGACAGAAACGTAATCCCAACCAGCTCTTCTTAAAGCAGGCCCGAAATGCCCGCCGGCGTTGGAGTCCAGAAAATATCCAGTAAGGGGGGAACGAGTAACAACCACGGAACGAGCGGAGGTTTGAATGATGGTCCCGGTAAGGGGACCAGTGGCGAATATCAAGGGGTTCTCGGAATCCAATGGGTCCTTGGATTTGTCCATTCTGGTAAGGAGCGCCAGGCCAACTCCTTTTCCGCCCCCGAATTTCCTCAAAATCTCCCGGTCAATTTTCCCGGCTTGAAAGGTCTTTTTCCCTAAATCTATTTCCAGATACCGGTCGAAAAGAGCCTCTCCCATGTTACCTCCTTCTCAGGTTCTTATGGATGTCGATGAAATCCACAAGCATGGCGAAGCCAGTAGGGATACGGCCGGCGCCGAACCCTGTTATAGTAATCTCGTCAAGACAGTCCGTCTTCAGGGTCAAAGCGTTCTTTGCCCCGGCTACTGCTGCCAGAGGATCGCTTGTGGGAATTTTTTCCGGAGCAACCTTCACTTCCACAGACCCTTCCTGCAGGTACACCCTGCCTATCAGTTTCCAGACTTTGCCTTCACTTTTCGCCTTCTCGATGTCCTCTTTCGTGATCTCTGCAATGCCCTTACAGGGCAGTTTATTGGGATCAGGGAGAATGGACGCCCCAAATATTGTGTTCGCCAGAATACATACCTTCGCCAGGGCGTCCCAGCCTAAAACATCGGCATCAGGAACAGCCTCAGCGTATCCCAGCTCCTGCGCGTTCTTCAGCGCTTCCGGGTAAGAGCAACCCTCGGCCATCTTGGTCAGGATAAAATTGGTAGTCCCGTTAAGAATGCCCCTTGCTTCCTGAATTTCACACCCTGCAAGGCATTCCCGAATGAGGTTCAAGATAGGGGTTCCGCTCATCACGGTTCCTTCATAGCGCAGGATAAGTCCGCGGGACTTTGCCTCCTCCAGAAGCTGCCTGCCAAACCGTGCCAGAGGGCCCTTGTTCGTGGTCACTACGTGCATCCCTTTTGCAAACGCCTTTCTGATGTGGGTCAGGGCCGGTTCTGCCATTTTGATATCTGTCCAGGTAGCCTCAAAAAGGATATCGGCCCTACACTGGTCGATAGTGGTTGCCGCATCGAGCCCGTGCGTTTCACCCGGAAAATCATTGAGGCTTTTCCCTTCCTTCACCCACTTCAAGGCCTTCTCCAGGTCAATTCCCCGAGAATCGAGCACGGAGCCTTTCTGGGCATCGGAAATCGCCACTGCTTTGAATTCCAGCCCGTAATTCTTTTTGAGAAGCTCCTCTTTCTGATGGAGCAGCTGACAAAAGCCCTGCCCTACTACTCCGAAACCGACCAAGGCCAGCTTGTACATAATTTCCTCCTTCCGCTTGTCGTGCCTGACAATCAATGGACGGAAAATCTAATTATTAACAATTTTAATACACTCAAAGCTATAAAGGTTGGAGTATTAAGTTATTAGTTTCACAGGGTTTCCCTTTAAGGGTAAAATGGATTTCAGGGAAAAAATAGGCTTAAAGGAGGCAACCCGTGAACAAAAACCAGTTGCGAGAGAAGCTCCAAATCCCTGTCGAAAGGTTAAATTCCCTTAACAACCTGCTTCTGGGCCCTGGCATGCGCGTGATCAATGATTTTCTTGAGGTAGTGGCAAAATACGGCAGCCCTGAGGAAATCAACAAAAAGGCCCGGGAAGCACGAAAGCTTGAAAACATCGTTCTCCGCTTAAAGGAACAGGGGTCTCCTTACCTTAAAGAGGTCCTCTGGCTGAAGGAGCAAAGGGACGCTGGCCGATTCATTACGGTAAAAGAGTTTCGGCGAAAAATCCTCGGGGCCAAGGCGGATCAGATGGATTTTAAGGAAGATTATGCTGTTACCTTAGAGATCAGCGCAGCACAGTATTTTCCCTGGATTACCGTAGAGGCGCAGCAGGCGCTGGAAAAGGGAGAGCTTATGCCCGGAAGATTTATCCGGGTGCGCAAGATGAAAGAGTCGGAAGCGGACAACGGCGACCTCCTTGCCTTCGCCGCCTCCATGCAAATAATGGGGGCAAGCTACGTGGAGGCCCTCGACACCAAGGGGACAGATGGGTCAAATGTGCATTTAGGTGGTCCGGCTACGATAACTGGCTACTTCGGAGGAATTGGCCAGCCTAACGATTACGCTCTCAAATGGCTGGACGAGTTCCTCTATTACTACACAAATTACGGGGTAAAGCAGGTATTGAACATCAACTCCGGAACTGTTCTTTTGGGGTATCTCCTTTATAAGTTAGGGATTGACATCGAGTTCAAAATCTCGGTATTTCTGGGAAACGATAACCCCTACGCGGCGTTGTGGACTCTAATCGGGGCCAAGCTCTTTTCCCGTGATGACGGAACTTCCCCCCTCATCGGTTTCAACTGGTCTAACTCCGTGAACAACGAGACTATGGAAATCACGGCGCAGTTCCGAAAGGCTCTGGATTTTGAGAAGGTGGTTCGCTTTGAGCATCACATTACCGAAACATATAAAAGCATAGTGATTCAGCCATACAACAGGCGTGCCGAGTTGCTGGAGATTGCGGACCATGTGGCAAATATTTCTGCCAAGCACGAAGGGGGAGAAATAGAGGTTGAAAAGCAGAGGGAGCACCCTTCAGATATCCTCGACTACTTCAGGCTCAAATCTGAGATCGAGGAAAAAGGGGAAATGCCTTTCCTTGAGAGGAATTACCTGGATAAGCATAACTCCATTAACTTAACTGCTAAAGCCCTCACGGAAAAGGGTTTGAGCTTTATCGCGGCCCCGTTATTGCATCACAGGGATTAGGGTTCTTCCAGGTAGCCGCCTGCTTCCTCCCACTTACAGAATCGCTGGAAATCGCAACTCAGACAGCTTTCTCCCTTGTTCTTGGGGAAAAGTTTCTGCTCCAGGCCCTCTTTCATCCGAAAAAGGCTTTCCTGAGCTTCTTCGAGCATTACCGGGCTAACTAAAACCGGTAAGGCCTCTTGTTCCTTTAAGAAATAAAAGAGCAGTTCCTCAGGCGGGCCTTTGAAAATCCTTCCCAGGGCCATGTAATACAGGGTTAGCTGCAGACGATTGGGATTGTTTTTAAGGTGGGTTTTGTAATCCACCACCCGATAGCCACCCCCTTTCAGCTGATCAATGCGGTCCACAATGCCAACCAGAGCTATTCCCTTAATTAGCACCCTAAACTTTTTTTCAGCAAATAGCGCTGGCTGAAAGCCCTCTATGTTCCGGTCGTAATAATCTTTCAGGATGGATAGCCCTTCCTGGAAAAATCGTGCTTGCGACTCTCTGCTGGGGTATCCGAAGGGAAGCCAGTTGCAGCAGAAGTGGGAGTACAGGTCATCGAGCGTTGGCGGAATCCTTTCCTGAGTATAGAAGTCCCTCAATGCAGCATGAAGCGAGCTACCAAAAATCATCTGGGCATTAGCTGGTGGCTTGCAACCCTCAACATATTGCAGGTAAAAACGGTAAGGGCAGGCAAGGTAAGTGGACAGCCTGGAGTAGGATATGTATATCTCAGCCATCCAACTTTTTCAGAAGCGCACCATATGCCCTGAGCACCTGATCCTTCAGTGCGTCCGGAGGTCCAGAATTGTCTATAACCAGCGTTGCCCGAGCCAGCTTAATCTCCCAGGGTAGTTGAGCCTTCAGGCGATTATCAATATCCCTGTCCGAGATGTGCGTCCCTTTAAGGCGGGCTTTCTGAGCATCCGGTGAAGCGTAGATCACCCAGACCTCGTCAGGATTTGAGGGCCAATTTACCTCAAAATAGAGGGGTACCTCCACAAAAACCAGAGGGATTCCTGATTTTTCCAGGCGCCTGATTTTACGGGCAATGATCCTCTTCACCTGAGGGTGGAGGACCTTCTCCAAAAGAATCCGCTTCTCCTTTGAGGAGAACACGATCTCCCCCAGGGCCTTCCTGTCGATTTTGCCCCCTCTAAGGACCCCCTTGCCAAAAGCTTCCGCAACGCGTTCTTTTACCCTTCTGCCTCTTTCCAGAAGTCCGTGGACAACCTTATCAGCATCAATCACTGCGGCTCCCAGCTCAGCTAAGATCTGAACAACTGAGCTTTTTCCGGAAGCGATCCCTCCAGTGATCACCACCACCATCATTTCTGGCACCTGGGGCAGTAATAAGTTCCCCTGTGGGAAATTTTTGAGCGCTCAATCAATCCTCCGCAAACAGGGCAAATTTTCTTGTTCTCGTCATGAATCAGAGGCTGATAATCCCCGGCTTCTCCTTCGGCGTTGCGATAATTGGAAAAAGTCCTTCCCTGCGCTTCGATTGACCTGCTCAAAACCACCCTGATAGCGCGGCGCAGCTTACGGGTTTCTCCTGAAGTGAGGGAACTGGCCTTCCTGTCGGGCAGCACCCTTGCCAGAAATAGGGCCTCGTCGGCATAAATGTTTCCAATTCCGGCAATTTTCTGTTGATCTAAAAGAAACTGCTTTATGGGCTTTTTTGAGCTCTTGAGCATGTTCTCCAGCAGGGCCACGGTGAAAGCTGAACTGAGAGGTTCTACCCCCAATTTCCTGATCGGGGGGAAGCTGGACAGCTGGGGGGCGATGATAAGGTAAATTTCGCCAAACTTTCTCTGATCGGCAAAGCGCAATTCCTCGTTGTTGTCCAGGTGAACAACCAGGTGCAGGTGCTTCTCTCGCGGCCTTTCAGGATTAGTATGGTAGAGGTTCCCCGTCATCCTCAGGTGGATCACGATAACCTGGTCTGAGGCCATATAGATAAGCAGGTATTTTCCCCTCCGATCAACGCACAGGAATCGGTCCCCGAGAAGCCTCAGCCGAAAATTCTCGGGCGATTCGTTTTTGATAACGCCGGGGAAAATCACCTCCATCTCTTGAATCATCAGACCGGGGAGGAAATCGTTCAACCCTCTTTTAATTGTCTCCACCTCCGGCAATTCTGGCATCAGACTTTTTCCATCTCGAACCAGTTATTTCCCGCCTTGAGCTCAACTTTAAGGGAAACCGAAAGAGGATAGGCACCAGAAAGCACATTGCGCACTAAGAAGGAAATCTCCTCCCTCTCTTCCTTGGGGCAATCGAGCACTAACTCATCATGCACCTGAAGCACGAGCTTGCTTTTAAGCCTTCCTGCCTTCATGGCGCTGCAAAGCTTGATCATGGCCAGCTTCATGATGTCTGCAGCGGATCCCTGTATAGGAGAATTTATAGCCATTCTCTCGGCCGCCTGTGCCAATTTCTTATTGGCTGAGTTCAGGTCAGGGATATGTCTCCTGCGACCCAAAATTGTGGTAACATACCCCAGAACTCTTCCTTCTTTGAGGACCCTGTCCAGGTACTCCCTTACCCCAATGTGTTCTTCGAAAAATGAATCTATATACTTCTGGGCCTCCTCAGGAGAAACGGAGATAGCCTGAGAGAGCCCGTAAGCGCTCATCCCGTAAATCACACCAAAATTAACCGTTTTGGCGACCCTGCGCATTTCTGGAGTTACTTCGCTTTCTTTTACGCGGTAAATGCGACAGGCAGTATCAGTGTGGATGTCCCCGTCGCTGGCAAATGTCTCGTGCAACTTCCGATCCCCGGATAAGTGGGCGAGCACCCTGAGCTCAATTTGAGAGTAATCGGCGCTCAGGAGGAAATGCTCTGCTGATCCGGCCACGAAAGCGCGCCTGATTCTTTGCCCGATCCCTGAGCGAATGGGGATGTTCTGCAAATTAGGGTTCACTGAAGAAAGGCGACCCGTAGCGGTAGAGGTCTGGAGAAAAGTAGTGTGCACCCTGCCATCATGGCCTATGAGCTCCGGAATTGCATCGATATAGGTGTTCTTCAGTTTGGAGAGTTCCCTGTGCTCAATGATTTTTTCCACGGCGGGGTGCAGGCCACGCAGGCTTTCCAGGACAGAGATGTCCGTGGAGTACCCGGTTTTTGTTCTTTTCCCTTTAGCTAATTGCAGTTTCTCAAACAGCACAAAACCCAGCTGTTTAGGGGAGGAAATGTTAAATTGGACCCCGCACAGATTGAAAATATCCTTTTCCAGCGCCGAGAGTCTCCTCTCCACCTCAACTTTGAGCTCCTGCAGGACCTCCACCGAGATCTTTACGCCAGTTAGCTCCATTTCCGCAAGAATCTGGCATAAAGGAAGTTCCAAGGAATCCAGAAGCTCATCAAGCCCCTGGTTTTGGAGCTCTTTTTTTAAGATCGGGGTCAGGTCGCGAATGGCGCAGGCGGAAAGGGCAGCCTTCTTCAGGGCGGTAAACGTTCCCTCTTCATTCCAAAGAGGCTGCTTCACCCTCTCGAGGTAAATTTGCTCAAGAGTGTGGGAGCTTCGGGAGGAATTCAATAAATAGGAAGCGAGCATCAGATCGAACTGGATTCCCCTGAGCTCCAAGCCCATCTTTCTGAAAAATTTAATCTGTTCCTTGGCGTCGTGGACCCACTTGGCTGTTTTTTCGTCCTCAACAAAGGAAATAACCTGGGAAGGGAGACTGAAAGCTTGAGTAAACAAAGACAGGTTTTCTGCAGGTTGCAAAATTTCCTCTCCAAAGATCTCATTATCGCAGGCTATAGCTATACCGGGTGTATCGGCCACAACAAGTGCCAGAGCACATGGCCTTTCAGGATTAACCCAGGACGAGAAGGGTAAAATTTCAAGATGGTTTTGAGGGGCTGATGGGGCGAATTTCTTAATTAAACTCATGAATTCCAGCCGGGAAAAGAAGCTAAAAAGTTTTTCTCGATCGGGCTCCTTCACTTTTAGCTGGTTCCAGTTCACCTCCAGATTCAGGTTATCCACGAGCGCGGAAAGGCGAAGGTTTTGTTCTACTTGCGCTCTGCAACTGGTCAGGGTTTCCTTGATTTTTGGCTCCAGCTCCTCAAGGTGCTGATAGATGCCCTCAAGCGAGCCATACCTGGAAAGGAGTGTCTGGGCGGTTTTTTCCCCGATTCCAGGGATCCTGGGCACATTGTCCGAGGGGTCACCGACCAGGGTTTTGTAGTCCAAAAATTGATCCGGGCTAAGGTTAAAACGTTTTTTTACCGCATCCTCATCATAAATTGCTATTTGAGAGAGGCCCTTTACCGGAGTGAGCAAGGTAATAGCCGGGCCGATAAGCTGCAGGGCGTCCAAGTCTCCGCTGATGATTATCACTTGCTTGCCCTGCTCACAAGCGCGCCTGGCCAGGGTGGCAATGCAGTCGTCGGCTTCGTACCCTTCCTTCTCAAAGACAGGGATCTGAAAAACGAGAGCCAGCTCCTTGGTTAACGCCACCTGGGCAACTAAATCTGAAGGCGCCCTGGGTCGGTGGGCCTTGTATTCTGAAAACTCTAAATGGCGAAAAGTAGGACCCTTGCGGTCGAAAGCAAAAGCAATGTAGTCGGGCCTCTCCTCCTCCAGCAGTTTGAGGAGAAGGTTAGTAAATCCGTAAACTCCTCCCGTAGGAGTACCATCGGTGGTGGTCAGGCTGGGAAGGGCAAAATAAGTGCGATACAGTAGGCTGTTACCATCCACCAAGATGACTTTTTCTTTTCTATTCATCAACTGACAGTCCTTTTTAGATATACACTCTTTTTCTGGCTTGAGACCAGAGTCCTTCCAGGTCGTAGTAAGCCCTGAGGTCGGGCGAGAAAATGTGGACCACTATGTCCCCAAGGTCATAAAGGACCCAGCTGGCCTCTTCCTTGCCCTCAACGCCGTAGGGAGAAAGCCCGAGAGAAGCGATTTTCTCATTCAGCCCCTCAACCAAAGCTTTGGTCTGTTTAGCAGTTTCCGCGCTGGAAATTATAAAGTAGTCCGCAAAAGCAGAAATTCCTCTGAGGTCAAGAGTTACAACATCCTGAGCTTTTTTCCCTAAAAGAAACTCCACTAATTCGTCAACCAGGCATTCGGCTTCTACTTTGACACCTCCTCTCTATATAAATTTTCCTTCATGATCAGGGCCTCCACCTGGGGAGGGACCAGGTACCTAATAGGCAAGTTTTTCCTGATGCGCTCCCTGATCTCCTGGGAAGATATGGCTACCCCGCTTGTATCCAGCAGGTGGATTCTTTTGTCCAGGCTCTCCCTCGATCCCCGTGAGAGCGAGAAGCCCGGCCGGGAAACAGCAATTAGCTCCGCCATTTTCAGAATTTTTTGGGGCTCCCGCCACTGGAAAAAATTTAAAAGCGCGTCCAGGCCGGTTATAAAAAATAGCTCGCTTGAAGGCTGCTCCTTTTTGAACTGCTCAAGGGTATCCACAGTGTAGGAGCGCCCGGGACGGTCAATTTCAACGCGCGAAGGGTAAAAATGGGGATTCTCACAGGTGGCCAGAACGACCATCAGGTAGCGCAGCTCTTTAGCTAAAACCGGTTCCTCCTTTTCCCATACTGGAACCCCGGCTGGAACAAAGTACACCTTCTCGAGGCCGAAGAGAGCGCGGGCCTCCTCTGCCGCGAACAGGTGGCCGTAGTGAATTGGATTAAATGCTCCTCCAATAATCCCGATTTTCATCATGCTTCCTCACCCGTTTCCTTGTACTCGAACTCCTCCGTTCCTATACGAACGGTATCACCTTCCTTAATTCCTGCTTTTTTAAGTTCCTTCTCCACACCCAACTTTTCGAATTGTCTCTGTAACCTTGATACCGCTTCCGGGTTGTCGAGGTCCGTCCTTTCCACAAGCCGCTTCAAGTAGTCCCCTTCTATCTCGAAAAGGCCCTTGGCCACCTTCTTTACTAAAAAGTCCCTCGATTCTCTGGGTGTAAGTCTATAAATAGCCTTCCTGCCAGCAAGCGGCGATTCGACCGGTGGTGCTGATTCCAGTATTTCCTTGAGCTTCTTTTTAAGCTCTTCCAGGTTGATTCCCTGCTTCGCCGAGATGACAACCGGCTCCTCACCATGCTCCCGAAAATAATTCTGAACCTGGGAAATTTCCTCAAAAGAGAGCAGATCGCATTTGTTCAAGGCTAAAAGATGGGCCTTGTGCCCCAAGGCGCTGTCGTAAAGCTCGAGTTCATTTTTGAGCGTTTTCCATCCCTCAGAAGGCTTTTCCGTCAAATCTAAAAGGTAAAGCAAAACTCGGGTGCGCGTAGCGTGGCGCAAGAACTCATGGCCCAGGCCCGCGCCTGTGTGCGCCCCCTCTATCAGCCCCGGGATTTCCGCAAGGGTAATGGTGCTCAGATCGGTGAAAGTCATCACTCCCAGAACAGGGCTCAAAGTGGTAAAAGGATAATCAGCGATTTTGGGGTTGGACGCCGTGAGGGCCTTGAGCAGGGTTGATTTTCCGGCATTGGGCATGCCCACTATGCCCACATCCGCAATCAGTCGAAGCTCGAGGGTAATTTCCGCCTCTTCCCCCTCCTCCCCTTTTTCTGCGAAACGAGGTGAGCGCTTCGTGGAGGAGGCAAAAAAGGCGTTCCCATGGCCACCCCTCCCCCCTCTGGCTATAAGCACTCGCTGGCTTGGCTGAGTAAGATCAGCGAGGATTTCTCCTTCCCCGGAAAGGACAATCGTCCCCAGAGGAACCGGTATTATCAGATCTCTCCCGGCGGACCCGTGTTTCCCGGCACCCTGTCCGTTCGTGCCGGAGGGAGCTTCGTAAACCTTCCTGTAGGTAAAATCTAAAAGCGTGAGCAGGTTGGGGTTAGCTTCCAGGAACACGTCGCCACCATCGCCACCGTCTCCTCCCGCGGGCCCTCCCCGGGGAACGTATTTTTCCCGCCTGAAGGCAACGCAACCGTTCCCCCCTCTACCGCCTCGAACAAGGATTCTAACTCTATCTACAAACATTTTTAGAAAACAAGATAGACTTCGATCTGTGGCTAAACCGAAGTCTATCTTGGAATTTGGGCTCTTTATTGAATGACACTGACCTTTTTCTGATCTCTCCCGTAACGCTGGAACTTCACGACGCCATCTGCTTTGGCGAAGATGGTAAAATCCTTGCCCAGACCAACGTTCATTCCAGGCCTGATCTTTGTTCCCCGTTGACGCACAATTATCGAGCCCGCCTTGACAAACTGGCCATCAAAACATTTGACGCCTAACCGTTGCGCGTTCGAATCTCGACCATTACGAGAGCTACCACCAGCTTTTTTGTGCGCCATTTACTCGTCTCCCTCCTGACCAGGGTAAATAATTTCGTCCACTCGCATGGTCGTTATGTCCTGCCGGTGACCCTGCATTCTCTTAAAATTAGTCTTTGACTTGTAGGTGAAGACCTGTACCTTTTTGTCCTTCCCGTGCTCCAGAACTGTAGCACGGACACGAGCGCCCTCTACCCAGGGTTTACCTACAAACACTTTATCTTTATCCACGACCATTGAGACTTTGTCCAGCTCGATGGTTTGCCCTACCTCACCCTCAGTGTAATCAACCTTGAAGGTGAGCCCGGGCTGAACCCTGTATTGCTTTCCACCTAAATGGACTACTGCGTACATCTTACCTTCCTTTCCAGATTACGGTAATTATAAACTTGAAGCTTGATCTGTGTCAAAAACCCCTTTACGGAAAAGCAACTGAAAATTTTAAAAAATTGTCTCCCAAAAAACAACTCCTACCAGTGTTTAACTATTTCCGAGAACTCCTCCACATCCAGGTGGTCGTAAGCATAGGCCTTTCGCAGCAAGCTGGCAGGGACAAACTGGTCATATTTTTGCATCACGGGGGCTTCGTTCTTCCCCACAAGAGATTCCGGGGTTATGCCTTCTTGAGCGAGAGTTACCAATCTCTGGCACAGCTCGTTTTCATTTCCCTTCTCCATTTTGAAAAGCAGGTAGTTCGAGGGGTCACCCTCCACATTTTTAACCTGGAACTCGGAAGCAAGAATGTGCTTGAGGACGCGCGTGAGAACACGAAATGACCTCGTGCCCACCCAGGGAAAAACGGCGTAAGTCTCGCCTCCTAAATGCAGGATGTGGCTCTTATCAAGCCCCACCATTCTCGCCAGCCTTCTTGCCTCATTGAGGCGTGCCCGGGCATGGGGCTGAAGATAATCGTAATCCAGGTTCTCTTCGAGAACCTGTCTCATGCGTTGCTTAATGCGCGTGTGAATAACGCCGTAGGGTCCTGGCCAGGAAGTGAGGGCTTTCCCTTCAACTCCCCTTACCAGCACCACTTTTCGCCTCAAGTCAACTTCCAGGACTTCCCAAGTCCGCCCGGCCAGCCCGAATCTCTCACCTGGAGGAGGAGGAAATGCGATGCTTCCAATCTCCTGGGAGCCCTCCTTCACCGAGTATTCGTCACTGTCCACAAAAACCGCATAGAAACGGAAACTACGGACAACTTCCTCCCCTTTCAGGCCTACGATCAAGCCCCCTTCCTCGGTCTGTTCGATATGGTCAATTTTGATAAGGTGCCTGATCAGCTCCCTGAAATCCTCAACGGGAACATGAGCAAATGGGGCCAGCTGAAGCACGCGCTCCGCTAACTGAGAAAACCTCAGTTCCCCCTGAGAGGCAAGGATGGCCATAGTTTGATGGTAGAGAAGGCTATAAGGGAAGCGCACAACCCTGAGTGGCTCTATCCACCTTTCTTCGAGGTAAAGCTGGATGATGGCTATACCCTGGAGCAGCATCCAGGGAAACTGCTGAGGAAGAACCTCGTGCCCCAGGGGTTCCTCTTCCTGAAAGACCATCACCATCTCCGCGGGATTACCTCTCCGTCCTGACCTTCCCAACCTCTGGAGAAAACTGGAGACCGAATACGGGGCCTCCAGCTGCACCACCCTTTCCAGAGGGCCAATGTCGATACCCAGTTCCAGGGTCATTGTGGCCGCCACGCAAGCAGGCACGTAAGGGTTTCGCATGGCATCCTCAGCAGCTTCGCGCAAGGGAGCAGAGATACTTCCGTGATGCATAAAGTATACGTCCATGGCATTTTTCGCTTTGGCTACCATACGCAGGGAGGAAAGCATGGACTCCGCTTCTTCCTTGGAATTCGAGAAAATCAGGCATTTGTGCTTTAAAGTATTATCGAAAATGTACTGGTAGTATGGATTAGACACCGGACCCGCCTCCGGCTTCTCCACCCTCCATGCAGGCTCGGGCCCTTCCTCGGCTGCTCTTTCCATTTGGGGGATAAAAAAATGTTCCAGAGCAAGCCTAATCCTCTGCTCTTCGCTGCTCACCCGGGGAGTGATCACCTGCCTCGTGGTCCCGGAGCGCAGCCAGTTTTCCACTTGTGTATAATCCCCAAGAGTGGCTGAGAGGCCAATTCGCCGGGGTTCTTTTTTGATATAAGGCTTCAAGCGGCTAAGCTGTGCCAGTATCTGGCGCCCGCGGTCGGAGTTCATAAATACGTGCACCTCGTCAATAACCACGAACCTTAAGTCGCTGAACAATTTCTGAAGCTCGGTTTTGCGGTGCATCAGCAAAGCCTCCAAGGACTCCGGAGTGATCTGAAGCACGCCCTGAGGGTTCCTGAGTACCCTCATTTTTTCGCTCAAGGGGACATCCCCATGCCAGTGAAACACGGGAATGTTTGCTTCACGCAAGAGATCATTCAATCTGATAAATTGATCGTTGATTAAGGCCTTGGTAGGGCCGATGTAGAGGACACCCACAGAGTTAGGAGGCTCGTTGTAAAGCAAAGTGAGGACAGGCAAAAAAGCGGCTTCGGTTTTTCCCGATGCGGTCCCTGTAGCTAAAAGCAGGTGGGCGTCGGTTTCAAAAATCACCCTGCAGGCCTCAACCTGGATAGAGCGTAGCTCAGTCCATCCGCGGGTGTAGATAAACTCCTGAATAAATGGTGCCAGCCTGAAGAAAGGGCTCTCGCTCATAGGTTGATATCCGTCAAGCCATCATGGCTTTCTTCTGCCTCCTGCCTGGAGGGCTTGAACTCTGAGGAACGTATGATCTGGGAGAACTTCAGTTCAGGGTTCAATCTCAGGGTGTCCAGAAGAGCCAGAAAGTCTCGCACCACTTCCCTGGGAGTCAAAAATTCTTTAGCCCCCAGCCTGTTGGCTACCTCATTCAAGAACCCTTCAAGCTCAGAGTTTTCCAGAAGAGTGGTTAGATCGTAGTGGCTGGCATAGATGTCCTGAACCCTGGTCAAAAGCACGAATATCTCCTCAGGGGTCAGAACTTGCAACCTGATTACGGGCCCCGTTGCGCTGATAAGCTCGGAGGAAAGGATCCTGGTATCTGCTAATCGAGAACGCAGCGCTTCGTAACTGTAAAGGCCCCTCCTCGAGTCTTCGAGGAATTGGGGTGGACCTGTCATGAAAACCCCAAAGGATGAGGCCCTGCCCTGCGTCGTATCGTTAAAAATTGAGAGGAGCCTCTCGTAATTGTTCAGGCGCGAAATAGAGTTGCTGATCTTGTAAAGGTTTCCTGCTTCATCGAGGAGAACGATCAACCCCTTGTATCCGATCTTTACCCCGAACTGGCCCAAAAGCTTCAGGTAATCGTACCAGCTATTATCATCCACGATCACCCTGACGCCCAGGGCCTCCCTGGCCTGCGAACGATAATCGTACTCTCCGCGCAGCCACCGCAGGCTGTTTGTTTTTAGCTCTTCGTTATCAGTAAGGTATCCCCTCCAGTAAGCGTTGATCACTGAGGCGAAGTCAAAACCGTGAACCATCCCCTCCATCTGGCTTACCGCCTCTATGACCATTTTTTTCACAAGCTCCTGAAACCCGGGATCGTTTGGCTCTAACTGACTTTTTTGAGCAACTTCCGCCTGGAGCTGAGAGATCCATTTCTCAAGAATCACCGCCAGAGCTCCACCTTCAGGCCTGGTGCTTACGGAGAGGCTTTGCACAAGTTCCCTGTAGGCGTTCAGGCCCTCGCGATTTGAGCCCGTTAGCCGCTTTTCCAGAGAGAGGTCACAGTCGACCACGACAAAACCCTGGTCGAGGGCCAGGTTCCTGAGCAGGTTCAGCAAAAAACTTTTCCCGGAGCCGTAACGCCCGACAATTAAGCGAAATGTTGAACCTCCCTGAGCCAGATTTTCCAGGTCTCGGAGTAAGAGAGCGGTTTCCCTTTTTCTGCCTACCGCGAAATACTCCAGGCCTATCCTGGGAACCACCCCGGATTGGAGCGAGTTAAGTATCGCTGAGGATATTCTCTTAGGAATTTTCAGGGAGCTCATCGTTTTCCATAATACCAATTAACTCTCTAATTTTACCTAAGTTCTCCTCAAAAATGGCAGGAGGGGAGTGGGAACAGTCGACAATCAAATCGCCAATGGTTTCCAGCGAGATCTCGTTTAGAGAATCAATCAGGGCTTCTGGCATCAAGGAGCTCTCTCTAGATATTCGAATTATTTGGGAAACAGGGTTTTCTTTAAGAAGCAGGGCTTTCAGCACTTCAACCTGATGCGCTTTAAGCTTAGATGCGAATTCTCGCCAATCCTGAGGAAGTCTGGCCAGTTTATCGCGCAGGTGGCCAGTCGTGGAAACCCCTGGGGCCTGATCGTTTTTCTGGCTTTTAGGAAAATTCTCATCCCGGGCGGGCGCAGAGTATCTCAAGATCATCTCCTTCACCTCATCCGATTCCCTAAGCAAGTCCTGAACCCTTCGCGTATCAACGGTAATAGGGACGGCAGCAGCTGCCCCTCTCTCTGCTTTGACGGTGCGCTCCACAGCCTTTCTAATTTCAGGGGCCAGCTGGTAGCCGCCTAACCTTCCCGGAAATTTATGCTTTTCACGCAGACGATTTTCGGTCTCCTTTATTACTGCGCCCAAGAACTCGGATAAGGGGGCGTAACGAGAATAGGGAGTAACTGTCCCTAACAGGATCATCTCCTGGAATGAGTCTTTGTATATCGCTCCCTGAAACGGGAAGCGCTCAACTTTTACCCTGCTTGGCGGCCTGTACTTTTCAAAAATCCCCATCCTCTGTTCCTTCAAAAGAACCCCATTTACCCCTTCCAGAACTTTGGATATTAGGTTTTCCAGCTCGCGGCCCTCCGGGCATCGGTAAAACGGACTTCGGGTAAACTTGTAGAACGAAAGTTCCTCCAATAAGAGGGGAGGCATCTCCCCAAGTGGCCCTTTGAGGTATTCCTCAATAAGGAGATCAGGATTCCGCAGAAAACCGAGCCTCAAGGCTTCTTTATAAATTTCCAGGAAATCCAGCGGGCAGTTGTTAACGATAATGTAGTCCGCAATCCAGTCCACCAAGTAATAATCTAACCTGGAGAATCGCTCTCGGTAATTAAGCCAGAGGTTTCGGAGCTTTGTGCAGCTTTCCAGGGGATCGCGGACGCCCACGTTATTTACAAGCTCATACGCATGAAGGAAAATGTAAGAAAGGTCTGTTTCCAGGTACCTGCCCTTTCTCACCTCTCCTCTCCAATAGAAATACCATTTAAGTTGAGCCGGGCTCATGTCGTAATAGGTCGGATAATATCTCTTAAAGGGGATAAATTCCGCGCTTTCTTCCTCATAAGAAGCGAGACGCTGTGCATCCTCAAAAAACGAGTGGTGTCCGGGGAAATAAACGAGTCTCCAATTATCCGGTGATGGCTCTCGTACAGGTAAATTTACCGCCGAAGGCAGAGGCACAGGTTCCGGGCTCAAGTCAGGACGATCAGAGAGAGTATATTCCGCGAAATTTATCGTGGATTCCTGATCAGCTATCCAAGCGTAGGTGTGCGGGTCAGGGAGGGGCGGGGATTTGGGGTCTCGCAGGCAGAAATCCCAGACCACTGAATAGTAGGAAACCCCGAAAACTTTGGAAAGAGCTTCCCGCTTGTATGATCGCAGGAAGTCTCGAGAGAGAAACTGGGCCAGAACCAACCTTTTCGGGAGGTTCAACAGGGTAAAGAAATAAGGAGTGGCATAGCTGACTACCTGCTCAGCTTCCAGGATGAAAAGTATGCTGATTTGGTCTTTGAATATCGCGCCTTCAAGAGAATTTGGCGCTTGAAAAAGAAGGTCTTTGCTGCTTTGCATGAAGGGCTCAAGCGTCGATAATGCCTTCCTGGGGCCTGTTACAATAACAGGACATTCGGGGTAATTTTCAAGAAAATCGTTGAGGAACGCCGCGAGAAAGGGGTAAATTTCGTAATTGCCCACCACCCCTCCAGGAAAACCCCAAAGGCGCAGAAAATCGAGGTGAGCTTTTATTTTTTCTTGAACAAATACCGGTTCGGGGGGAACAACTCTGGGAAAATCTGAGTCTTTCAGGATCCCTTCCAGCCTGGCGCTACCTCGCCTGATTAATTCATCAGGAGTCAGAGGAAAGCCCTGCGCACAGATTTTATCTTCAAAGTTAAGGTAGGGAATTTCACAGGCGTCATGGGAAGGGCTCTCCGCGGAGCACTGGGAGAGGAATTCCTCAGGGACAGCCCAAACTTCCCCTATCCCTTTCTTTTGGGTTAAAATCAAACGATAAGGCTTTTTATCTTCATTGTTCATCAAAGAGAAAGATCCCAGCCCTGAATTACCTCTCTTCCAATTTTATCTCAAAAACGACACGATTCACGGGATCGGGACAGCGCACGAATTCTACAAACTTATCTTTTTTCTCCCATTTGCTCCCCTCATATTTCCAGGGAAAAGTTCCTCCGTAGAGCAGAGTAAGAGTAAAGGGAAACAAAACGTGCCAGGCGTAAGGGCAGATCATCCCGTGTTCAGAGCCTTCAAGGGAGAATCTGTCCCCCTCCTCGTGCCCTGCTCCACAATGCCCTTTGACTTCGCGAACGTAAATGGAAACAGGCATTTTTCCCTCCTTTTATCGCTTTTAAAAATAGGCCAGCGACTGGCAATAACCTGATTAAGGCTATTTGCTTTCTCAAGAGTTAGGATGCTTTTGTCCCCTAAATAACCCCAGGACCTCAACGATCAATGTTTTAAAATTTTTCACCAAATTCCTGAACCCGCAAGAAAACTGCTCACTGCCTCCACGAACTCTTGTGGTTTTTCTTCCTGTGGAAGATGGCCGCATTCAGGAATTAGAACCAATTTGGCCTGGGGCAGTTTTTGGGCCAAAAGAACGCTTTGCTCGGTCGGGACTATCCGGTCGTCCTCTCCCGCTAAAACCAGAACAGGGACTTTTAACTCTTGAAAATGCTCGCTTAGGTCCAAAGGTTCTGTTTGTAAAATATACTCCCAGAGAGCGCGATCCCAGTTTTTGATCCTCATGGGCTTTTTATAGCCCTCCAGGATTTCCGCGGTAATCTTCGAGGGGTCATGCCAGGACGATCGAAGAAGCTCTTCTGCTTTAGAGGAAAAATAGCGAACGATAAGAGGACCAAGATGCCTCATCTGAGGAGTTCTCAAAAGAGGCAAGAGCCACTGTGGAAAAGGAGGACCGGACTGAAACACTGCCGGAGCAACGAGGATCAGGGCGCTGACTCTTTCCGGATATAAAAGGGCTAATTGGAGCGCAACCGCTCCACCAGCGGAGTGACCCACCAGAACCACCTCGGAGATGTTGACCCTCTCAAGGAAGCTCAAAAGAAGGCTTATTTGTGCCTGAAAGGAATAAGGGCTTTCACCCTTCCATTCTCCCGGCATGGGCCTCGAGGTCAGGCCGAAAGCTGGGCGATCATAGGCAACAACCCTGCCGAAACTTGAAAGCGGCTTTAAAACCTCCCTCCAGGAAAAGGTGCTGGCTCCGAAGCCGTGGATGAGCACGATAGCCGGTTCCCCTTCCCCGCGTTCTTTGAAGTGGACCCCTAAACCTTCGATTTCCACAAATTGACTGTCAGGGTCAGTTAGATCCTCCTGGGAACTAAATTCCTGTTGGTCGGGAACAGGAACAAGGAAGGACCCAACTATTACCAACAGGACAAGCGCCCCGATAACAATCAGAAAAACACGCCAGAAGCTACTCATCTTTGCTTTTTAAAGACAGGTATTCCCTTAGCAAAATGGAATATAGTTTCACGTCCCAGTGCCTGCCCTTAGCATAAAGCGATTCCCTGAGAATGCCCTCGAAGGTCATTCCCGCCTTTTCCATCACTCGGGCCGAGGCCACGTTTTCTACGAAACAGCGCGCTTCAATGCGCTTAAGCGATAGGCGTTCAAAGCCAAATCCAATAATCGCCTTTACCGCTTCGCTCATCAGGCCTCTATTCCAGTAGGGCCTTGAGAGAACATAGCCGATCTCCCCGCAGGAATCCTCCAGCATCAATTTTATAAAACCACCAGTCCCCGTGAGCTTGCCCTCTTTTTTGAGAACGATTCCCCAATTAGAAACCCTCCCGGTCTCATAGCACTGTATCTGGCTATCTATGAACCTGAGGGAATCCTCTATGATCTGGTGAGTATCCCAAGAGACATACCGAGAGACCTCTGGGTCAGAAGCGTACTGGAACACGTCCCAGGCGTCATTTCTGGACAACTTCCTAAGAATTAACCGCTCGGTTTCAAGCATGGGCAGATCGCGAAAAATCCCCTCAATAAAGCCCCTGTCCATAGACCCATTTTACCAGCGTTTGCTATCTTTAAAAGCCAAGCATGAGGCTTTTTTTAATCATACACGGAGAAATTTCTAACTCAGTATCAACGAGAAGATCTGCATCAGGGCTGAGAAAACAAAGGGCGGCCTAAAGAAGCATTTTAAAATCCAGCTTTGAAGGATTAGTAAATCACCCTTACAAGGTAAAGGCCGCAGGCGGGCGCAGTTGGCCCGGCGGCACTGCGGTTCCTTTTCGCCAAAATCTCCAGAATTTGCTCCGGTTCAAACCGTCCCCTCCCCACTTCAAGTACAGTGCCTACGATTGTCCTGACCATATGCTGCAGGAAACCGGCTCCCTGTATCAGAAAGCATAAAAGGTGCTCGTCCTCGATCAGCCTTGCGCCCTGGATGACCCTTATAGTTCCCCCCTTGTACACCCCTGCCTTAGCGAAGGAACAAAAATCGTGCTCGCCAACTACCTTGTCCAGGGCACTCCTTATCCGGCCAGCTTCCATCGGGTAAGGGTAATGATAGGAGAAATTCAAAAGGAACGGGCTCATGACCTCCTCAGTCCACACTAAATAAGCGTAAAGCTTTCCTTTAACGCAGCGGCGAGCGTGAAAATTTTGAGGAACTTCCCGGGCGTGGTTAACCCTTACTTCAAGTGGTAGAAGCGCGTTGAGGGCGTCCTTTATTTTCTCAGGAGGAAGGTCACAGGCAGTTTGAAAATTACAAACTTGAGCCAGAGCATGCACGCCCCTATCCGTTCTTCCTGCGCCCACTACCTTTATCTTTTCCTCGGTAATTTTTTGAAGCGTGTCCTCAAGCAGACCTTGAACAGTGTAGGCGCTTTTTTGCTTCTGGAAACCGTAGAAAGCGCTCCCGAGATAGGAAATCTCCAAAAGGATGTTCCTCATAGGTACCAGAAGGGAAGAAAATTGAAAAAGTAGGTGCAGACCCCAACAAGCAAAGAGGCCAGAACGCCCCAGAGATCGAGGAGAGAGAGACGCATTTCTTTCATCCTCGTTCTTCCTTTCCCCCCCTTATAGCATCTCGATTCCATTGCCTGAGCGAGCTCGTCCGCCCTCCTGAAGGCGGAAACGAACAGAGGTATGAACACAGAGACCAGGGCCTTAAGGCGCTTAAAAATGCATCCCCGGTCCAGGGGAGCACCACGGGAAATCTGCGCTTTGATTATTTTGTCGGTTTCGTCAAGCAAAGTGGGGATAAAGCGCAGGGCAATGGTCATCATCATCGCCACTTCGTGAATGGGAAACTTCAGGTAGCTCAGGAAAGAAAACATGCGGTCCATACCATCTGTCAGGTCTATGGGAGAGGTAACCAGGGTAAGGAGAGTGGTAACAAAAACAAGCATTGTCAGGCGCATGCTCATAAAAAACGCTTTCCACAGGCCCACATCGGAAATCGTTATTATCCCCCAGGAAAAAATTTGGTTTCCTTCAGAGCTAAAGAGTCCCTGAGCGACGAGGGTGAACAATATCAATATCAGGATGGGTCTTAGGCCTCTCAAAAGGTACCGCATGGAAATTCCGCAGGCTTTAACCAGCATAAAAAGCCCTATCAAGAAAAAAAGATAACCGGATATTTTCTGAACAAAGAAGAGCAGTATCAGGAAGAACAGGGAGATGAGTAATTTCACCCTGGGGTCCATGCGATGTAAAAAGGAATTTCCGGGAACGTACTGTCCTAAGGTGACTACTTCAGCCAGCTGCATGATTCAGCTCTTCCTTTATCAGCCTGGAGGCTTCCCTCAAGTCAAAAATGGCTGCAGGAAGGTTCCAACCGCTCTGGCGCAGGGCTGAAAAGAGCTTAGGCAAGGTAGGCAAAGCAAGCCCCTGTTTTTCCACAAGCTCGGGCTGAGAAAAAATTTCCTCCGGCTTTCCTTGAAGCACTACCTTTCCTTTTTTGAGGATGACAATCCTCTCTGCCAGAGCAGCAACCTCATCCATATCATGGGTTACCATGATAATCGTGGCCCTCTCCTTCTGGTGCAAAAGCTGAATGCGAGCGAGCACCTCTTTTTTCCCTTTGGGATCAAGGCCGGCGGTCACTTCATCCAGGATCAGGACCCGGGGTTTCATGGCAAGGATACCGGCAATGGCCACAAGCCTCTTCTCGCCGCCGGAAAGGCTAAATGGGGATCTCCGACTGAAAGCGATGGGATTCAGTCCGACTTTCCAAAGAGCCTCTTCCACCCTTTTGGGAATTTCTCTCGTCGGTACCCCGAGGTTTTTGGGGCCAAAGGCTACGTCATCAAAAACCGTTTCTGCAAATAACTGTTGTTCTGGAAATTGAAAAATCAACCCGATCTGAAAGCGGATTTTTTGCAAGCTCACTTTGTCCTGGAAGATGTTCACGCCATCAAGGAAAACCTCGCCAGAAGTAGGGCGCAGGAGGCCATTGAGGATTTGCACGAGTGTGGACTTCCCGCTTCCGGTTTCCCCAATCAAGCCCAGGAATTCTCCGTCATCCACGGTCAAGGAAACGTTATCCAGAGCTTTTTGTTCCCATGGCAAGCCCGCGCCGTATATAAAAGTCAGGTTTTTCGCTTCAATACGCATAGGGCTTCCTTCAGCTCTTCCAAAGGCATGACCATTCTCGGCAAACGAACGCCGCTTGCAGCAAGGGACTGGGCTAACCGGACTGTGATCGGGGGTTCAAGATGGTATGCCCTGAGCTTCTCGGTCTGGCTGAGCACTTCTTCCGGAGTCCCCAATAAGGCCACCATGCCCTGGTTAAGCACCAAGACCCGTCGCGCCAGCATAGCCTCCTCAATAAGATGGGTGATCAGAACTATGGTAATGCCCTCGCGGTTCAACTCGAGCAATAGCTCGCGAACCTCCCCTCTCCCCCGGGGGTCCAGAAGGCTGGTGGGCTCATCCAAGACGATGCAGCGAGGCTTCATGGCCAGAATTCCCGCAATTGCCACCCTTTGCTTCTGCCCACCCGAAAGAAGGTGCGGCGGATGGTTCCGATAATCAAGCATTCGAACCTTTTCCAGGGCCCAATTAACCCGCTTTTTTATCTCCTGGGATGGGAAACCAAGGTTCTCCAGGCCAAAAGCAATATCCTCCTCAACCACAGTTCCCACTATCTGATTGTCAGGGTTCTGGAAGACCAAGCCCACCCTTTGCCGAATCCGCCAGACACTGGAGGGGTCCCTGGTGTCCATGTCATCTACAAGAACCTGACCCTCAGAGGGGACAAGCAAAGCGTTCATCAAGCGGGCAAGAGTCGATTTTCCCGACCCATTGGCGCCCAAAACGCAAAGAAAATCCCTCGCCTCAATTTCCAGATTTATTGATGATAGGGCGTAAACGGGGGAGCTCTTTTCGGCGCTGTAACTGTAACTAACCCCTTTTAGGGCAACCAGCGAGGAAATGTTACTCCACTAACTCCAGTATAGCCAATGAGGCGCCGTCTCCTCTTCTCTTGCTGGTCTTCACGATGCGGGTGTATCCTCCCTCACGATCTCCCACCTTGGGGAGAATAGTGGAGTACAGGCGCTGCCCTGCCTCTTTTGTGAGAAGAAAGGAGAAAACCTCCCTCTGAGATGCGAGACCCTTGCTTCTGGCCTTGGTGATCAATTCCTCGATCACCCTCTGGGCTTCTTTAGCTTTTTCCTCAGTGGTCTCTATTCTGGACTTGAGGAAGAAACTGGTTGCCAGGCTGCGCAGTAGGGCCTTTCTTGGCCCAGAGCTTCTTGAAAGTCTTCGATGGTCCTTTAGGTGTCTCATGTTACTCCTCTTCCTTCAAGCTCAGTCCAAGCTCCTGCAATTTCAGCTTAATCTCATCCAGAGAGCGCTTGCCGAGATTCTTTATAGCTAGCAGCTCTTCGGCTGTCCTGGTTATCAATTCCCCTGTCGTCCTGATGTTCGTGGAGGAAAGAGCATTAAAAGAGCGAACAGAGAGGTGGAGCTTGTCAATTGGGATGTCCAGAAGGTTCGCATGGATCGTCTCTTTTCCGGCCGACTTTTTCAGGTCCAGCACAGTGGAGAAATGCTCAACCAAAAGCTGAGCGGCCTGGACCAGAGCATCCGCAGGTGAAGTGGCCTTATTAGTCCAAATTTTGAGCTCTAATTTATCGTATTCGATCGCCTGCCCTACACGGGTAGGGGTCACATTGTAAGCGACCTGGCGCACTGGGGAGAAAAAGGAGTCCACAGCGATTACCCCGATGGGAAAATTGGCACGCTTGTTTTGCTCGGCGGTGATGTAACCCTTCCCTTGCTGGACATAAATCTGCATGCGAAGGGCAGCCTCGCTGCTGTCCAGGTAAGCTATGTGCAAGTCGGGATTCAGGATATCTACTTCGGCGTCCTCCTCTATATCAGAGGCCTTCACTTCTCCCTCTCCCTTGGCTTCCAAGTAAAGAATTTTGGTCTCTGGTGCCCGTGACCTAAGGATAAGCCCTTTCAGGTTAAGGACGACTTCGGCCACATCCTCCTTCATGCCGGGTACAGTGGAGAATTCGTGAAGCACTCCGTCAATCTGAACCGCTGTTACGGCTGCACCGGGAATAGAGGACAGAAGAACCCTCCTCAGGGCGTTACCGACCGTGGTCCCGTATCCCTTCTCCAGGGGGCTGATCACGAAATAACCAAAGTCTTCGAGACTCTCAACTATTTCAATATTAGGTTTCTCTAATCTAAGCAAAGGAACCCTCCCTTATCTCGAGTAGAACTCTACTACCAGTTGCTCCTGAACTGGAGCGTCAATTTGTTCCCTCGTGGGGTAAGAAAGAACCTCACCCCTGAAGTTTTCGGGGTCCAAGCGCAACCATTCAGGGACTCTCCTGCCCTTGATCTGCTCCATCCCTTCCTGCACCATGGGGATTTCCCTTGAGCCAGGTTTAAGCTCGATGACATCTCCAGGCTTTAAAGAATAAGAGGGGATATTCGTGGGACGCCCATTTACCAGAAAATGTCCGTGGCTGACTAATTGATTCGCAGCACCTCTGGAAGGCGCAAAGCCCAGCCGATAAGCGACGTTGCCAAGGCGGGTTTCCAGAAGCTGAAGGAGCTTTGTTCCCGTGGGTATCTCTCTTTGCCTTGTGGCGAGGTGGAAACACTTTCTGAACTGTCGCTCCAGTAATCCATAATACCTTCTCAGCTTTTGCTTTTCCCTTAAACGCAGCGCGTATTCTGAAAGTTTCTTGCGCGTCACGCCATGCTGCCCTGGATGTTGAGACCTTTTTTCCAAAGGACAGCTCAAGGAATAACAACGATTCCCTTTAAGATAAAGCTTAACCAACTCTCTGCGACAAAGACGGCAGTCGGGATCAGTATATCGAGACACTTTTGAACCTCCTACATTCTCCTTCTTTTAGGTGGACGGCAACCGTTATGGGGAATTGGCGTCACGTCCTTAATGGAATTGATTTCCAGCCCTGCGACCTGCAGAGACCTAACTGCTGTCTCTCGGCCTACCCCCGGCCCCTTTACCAGCACGTCCACCTGGTGAACACCGTGGTCAAGCGCCTTTTTGGCAGCAGCTTCGGCAGCAAGCTGGGCAGCGTAAGGGGTCCCCTTTCTCGTGCCCTTAAAGCCCACAGAACCTGCTGAAGCCCAGGAGATGACATCGCCCCCGGGGTCCGTTATGGTGATGACAGTGTTGTTGAAGCTGGCATGGATATGAGCCAGGCCGTAAGGGACTACCTTTTTTTCTTTTCTTTTTTTACTCCCTTTGGGAGCAGCCATATTTCAATACTCCTCCTAATCCTATTATTTGCCTTTCCTTACACCCACGGTTCTCTTGGGTCCCTTCCGGGTACGGGCGTTTGTCCTGGTCCTTTGACCACGCACCGGCATGCCTCTCTTGTGACGTAAACCGCGGTAGCAGCCAATCTCGATCAAGCGCCTGATATTCTGAGCAACTTCCTTTCTGAGGTCGCCCTCCACTTTGTAGTTCTTCGCGATTAGTTCCCTCAAAAGGGTGACCTCGCCCTCAGTAAGGTCTTTTACCCTTTTTCCGGGGTCAATGGGCGCCTGGGCGAGAATCTTCCTCGCCAGTGGCCGTCCGATACCGTAGATGTAACTCAGCGCTATGTCGATGCGCTTCTCTCTTGGTAAATCAATACCAGCAATTCGCGCCATTTATTTCCCCTGCCTCTGCTTATGCTTAGGATTTTCGCAAATTACCATCACCTTTTGGTGGCGCTTGATGATTTTGCACTTTTCACAAATTTTCTTAACCGAAGGTCTAACTTTCATAGCTTCTCCTCTTTCACAATCTCCTGGTTATTCTTCCACGGTTCAGGTCGTATGGCGAAATCTCAACTTTAACCCTGTCCCCGGGCAAAACCCGGATGAAATTTATGCGCATTTTACCTGATGCATGCGCCAGAATCCGGTGCCCATTGGGCAGTTCTACCCGGAACATCGCGTTGGGTAACGCCTCCACCACTTTACCTTCAACATCTATAAAACCCTCCCGGGTTTTATCGCTAAATTGCTCTTTCCTTGGAACAAAGCGCCTTTTTCTCGTCCTTTTTTTCTTCATCTGAACTCCGTGAGGATTTTTGGCCCTTTGGTTGTCACAGCGACGGTGTGCTCAAAGTGCGCAGAAGGCCTGCCATCCCGAGTGACCACGGTCCAGCCATCGCTTTGGACCTTAACCAGGTGCGTTCCCATGTTCACCATGGGCTCGATTGCCAGGGTCATTCCTTCCTCAAGAATGATGCCGTTCTCCGGGACGACGAAGTTCGGGACCTGGGGTTCTTCATGCAAGGAGCTGCCTATTCCATGCCCGACAAAGTCTCTGACCACAGAAAACCCGTTCCTTTCTACTTCCCTCTGAATTGCCGCGGAAACTTCGTTAAGGTGCCTGCCAGGCCAGGCGTTTCTTATCCCCGCCATTAAAGCTTCTTTGCCCACTTGCAGGAGCTTCTGGACCGTGGGAGTAACCCTGCCCACTGGCACGGTCAGCGCTGCGTCGGCGTAGTATCCGTCGTATAAAACGCCCAGATCCAGGGAGACAATGTCCCCTTCTCTGAGGGCGCGGGCACCTGGTATTCCGTGCACAACCTCTTCGTTTACAGAAACACAGAGGGAAGCAGGAAAACCGCGATATCTCTTGAACGCTGGTTTTCCCCCGGCATTGGTAATGGCTCTTTCAGCTATGGCGTCCAGTTCCTGGGTTCTAACGCCCGGCCGGACTGCTTGCACAAGGAGCCTCATTACCTTTGCCAGAATCTCACCGGCCCTACTCATTTTTTCAATTTCTTCGGCGCTTTTAAGCTGTATCATCCCTCAAGACAATCCCCAATTCTTTGGGTGACTTCCTCTATCGCCCCCTGAGCGTTTACGCGCTTTAAAAGGCCCTTCCCCTCGTAGAACTCCAGAAGGGGGCGAGTCTGCTCATGGTACACCTCCAGGCGCCTCCTGATCGTTGAGGGTTCATCATCCTGGCGGCGTTCCAGGGGCTCCCCGCACTGGGGGCAAGTGCCAAAATTATTATTATATATATTTCCGCATTTTTTGCACTGCCTCCTGTTCAGGAGTCTGCGCTCGGATTCACTATCGGGAACATCAAAATAGATGACAGCGTACAGCTTTATTTTGCGCTCCTCAAGTATTTGTTCTAAGATTTCCGCCTGGCGTACGGTCCTCGGAAACCCATCCAGGATGAATCCCCGCGAAAGTCCGTTGAGCTGATCCATGATGATCTCCACCATCAGCTCATCCGGCACGAGCTCTCCTTTCTGCATGAAAGCGTTAGCCTCCAGGGCTTTGGAATCTCCCTGTGCGACCAGCGTCCGAAGGAGGTCTCCGGTGCCCAAATACTTCAGGCCCAGCTTCCTTGAAAGGGCTTTGGCCTGGGTTCCTTTTCCTGATCCGGGAGGGCCAAGAAACACGATGTTCATCTTACCGCAAGAACCCCTCGTAATGTCTCATGAGCATGAAGGCCTCGATCTGCTTAACGGTCTCCAGAGCTACGCCTACGACGATTAGAATTGACGTTCCACCAAAAAGAAACCTGGTTCCCGAAACCCCTAAAATCGGCATGAAGAAATTGGGAAGGATCGCCAAGATTCCAAGGAAAATAGAGGCTGGCAAAGTAATGCGGCTCAGGATTTTGGAAAAATAAGTGGCTGTGGAGTTCCCGGGTCGCACGCCGGGAACAAATCCACCATATTTCTGCAGGTTATCAGCTAACTCCGGGGGGTTGAAGGTAATGGAGGTGTAAAAGTAGGTAAAACCGATTATCAGGAGAAACAGTAGCAGGTTATAGATCCATGATTGCGTGTTGTAGAAAACTCCGGCAAAGTCTGAGAGTGCGGGGATAAAACCTGCCAGGGTGACCGGGAGCATCAAAACCGCCTGAGCAAAAATGATCGGCAGTACCCCTGCTTGAATTAAGCGGAGGGGAATGAAGGTTGATTGACCTCCGTACATTCTTCTTCCCACTACCCTTTTGGCATACTGCACAGGAACCTTGCGCTCTGCGGTATAGGCAGTTATTACTCCCGCGATAATAAACAAGGAAATAATAAGCACAATTACTAATTCAGGAATTGGTAGTTCCCCGGTGGTTATCAATTTTCCAGCTTGAATGGCGCCAGGAAGCAAGCGCGCCACGATACCGATGAAAATGATCAGGGAGACGCCGTTTCCAATTCCTTTCTCCGTGATCTCCTCACCTATCCACAGAGTCAAAAGAGCTCCAACGGCTAAGCTGAGCACGATAACAATTTTGGTCAAAAGAGTATCGGGAGTAATTGCCACATTTGACCTCTGGAGATAAATCAGGAAGAAGAAGGCTTCCAAGATAGCAAGGAAAAGAGATAGGTAGCGCGTGTACTGAGCTATTTTTCTTCTTCCCTGTTCCCCTCCTTCTTTCGCCATCTCTTTTAACTTGGGGATAATCATCTGTAAAAGCTGCATGATAATGGAGGCGTTAATATAAGGCAACACGCCAAGGGAGAGGACGCCGAAATTCAAAAGCGAACCACCGGAAAAAAGGTTCAACAGCCCTAATAAACCACCGGCGGAAGCCACTTGCTGAATCGCATGGACATCCACCCCTGGTACGGGGACAAAGGCTCCCACACGGAAAAGAGCAAGGAGCGCAAGAGTTAAAATAATCCTTTTCCTCAGGTCCTGAATCTTCCAGGCGTTACGAATAGTTTCCAGAATCGCCATTAGCCCTTTACCTCCGCCTTTGCCCCGGCCTTCTCGATCTTCTCCAGAGCTTTCTTAGAAAAGGCCTCAGCCTGGATAATGAGGCTCTTTTCCAGCTCTCCGTCGCCAAGGATTTTTACCGCTGCGTCGAGGGAAGGAATAAATCCTCTCTCATAGAGCAGGCCCTTGGTTACCGTGACGCCTTCCGCAAAAACGTTGAGCCGGGAGAGGTTAACAGGGGAAAATTCCTGTTTTTTAAGGGGTTTAAAACCCCTCTGGTGTGGCAAACGCCTGTAAAGGGGGATTTGTCCGCCCTCGAAGCCCAGTCTCTTTGTGCCTCCAGAGCGCGCTTTTTGGCCTTTATGGCCGTAAGTAGCGGTTTTCCCGTGGCCTGAACCAGGCCCGCGTCCAACCCTTTTTGGCTTCTTAGTACCCGGCTGCTTTTCCAAATTGTGCAGTTTCATTTTCTTCAACTCCATAGTTCCTGAACTTTCTTACCCCTGCTTCTGGCAATCTGGTCAGGGCTCTTTAGCTGCTCTAAGGCCTTAATTGCAGCCCTTGCCATATTCACGGCGTTGTTGGAACCAAGCGACTTAGAGAGGACATCTTTTACCCCAGCCAATTCCATCACGGCCCGAACCGCCCCTCCCGCTATAACGCCGGTACCCTGAACGGCCGACTTCAGGAAGACTATGCCCGCTCCGGCTTTCCCGGTGACCTCGTGAGGAATGGTGGTCCCGGATAGAGGAACTTCCACCATTCGCTTCTTGGCATCTTCCACGCCCTTCCGGACAGCATTGGGAATTTCAGCCGCTTTTCCAACTCCTACGCCCACATGGCCTTGCATATCTCCCAAAACCACAACGACCCTGAACTTCAGGCGTCTTCCACCTTTTACGACCTTGGTAACCCTTCTGATCTGGATTACCCTTTCCTGCAACTCCAAATTTGTGGTGTCGATACGAGCCATTATTCCTCCTAATTAAAATTCAAGGCCTGCAGCCCTTGCGGCTTCCGCTAAGGCCTTGACTCGACCGTGGAATTTATACCCTCCACGATCGAAAACGACCTTCTTGATGCCTTTTTCAAGGGCCCGTTGCGCGACAAGAGAGCCAACCAGCGCAGCTATTTCGGTCTTCTTTTTACCTTTGACCTGAGTACGAAGAGGCTCATCGAGGCTTGAAGCGCATACCAGTGTCTTTCCTGCTACATCGTCAATAACCTGAGCGTAAATGTGCCTCAAAGCCCTGAACACGCAGAGCCTTGGGCGATCAACCGTTCCCGAGACCTCTTTCCTTACTCTCCGATGTCTAACTTCCCTTTGCGAACGCTTTTTCAATTGAGCCATTTCCATCACCTATTTACCAGTACCTTTGCCCAGAGCTTTGCCCGCTTTGCGGCGTATAACCTCACCCTCGTACTTGACTCCTTTCGCCTTATAAGGATCCGGATTACGAACTGCGCGAATTTGAGCAGCAAAAGCGCCTACTAATTCCCTGTCAATACCGGAAACCGTAATTTTAAGGCCATCTGTGCTCACCGCGATCCCTGAAGGTGGTTCAAAGACCACAGGGTGGGTGTAGCCAACGTTCAAAACTAACTTATCGCCTTGCATCAGCGCTTTGTAACCAACACCGGAGAGCTCAAGGTTCTTGGAAAAACCCTCAGTTACGCCTTTGACCATATTAGCGAGCAATGCTCTAGTCAGGCCATGTAACGCCCTGTACTCTTTATCATCATTAGACCTGCTCACGACAACCTTTTCTTCCTCCAGGGATATCCTTATAGCAGGGTGAAACTGCCTCTCGAGAACTCCCTTGGGCCCTCTGACTCGGACTCTGTGGTCTTTGATCTCCACGGCAACACCTGAGGGTATTGTTATTGGTTTTTTACCGATACGCGACATATTATGCTCCTTACCAGATATAACAGATTACTTCGCCGCCTTGTCCCGTCTTCCGAGCTTCCTTGTCGGTCACGAGGCCGTTGGAAGTAGAAAGAATAGCTATCCCCAAGCCTCTCAGAACCCTGGGAATGTTTTCCTTAGCAACGTAGATGCGCCGGCCTGGTTTAGATATCCTCTTGAGACCGGTAATTACACGCTCTTTCATCGGACCATATTTCAGGTGAATGCGAATCACTTCGTGGTCCGTGGAACTATCCATCACGAAATCGTTAATGAATCCTTCTTGTTTTAGAATCCGGGCAATTTCCTTTTTGACTTTAGAGCTGGGCACTTCCACGGTTTCATGGTAAGCCAGGTTCGCGTTACGAATGCGAGTGAGCATGTCTGCAATGGGATCAGAATTAACCATTTCTCCTCCTACCAGCTTGCCTTTCTAACTCCAGGGATCTCGCCCTTCAAGGCCAGGTGCCTTAAACAGATGCGACAGAGCCCAAATTTGCGGTAATAAGCCCTCGGTCTGCCGCACCGGACACAGCGGTTATATTGCTTCACCTGATGCTTCTGTTTGCGTTTCTGTTTTTCGATTAAAGCTTTTCTCGCCAATTCAAACCTCCGTTAAGACCTGAATGGAATTCCCAAGAGTTCCAAGAGGGCTCTGGCTTCCTCATCCGTGGGAGCAGTGGTGACAATGGTGACGTTCATGCCCCTTACTTTATCTACCTTGTCGTAGGAAATTTCCGGGAAGATTAGTTGTTCCCTAAATCCCAGGTTGTAATTGCCCCGGCCATCAAACCCCTTGGGGTTAACCCCTTTAAAATCTCGGATGCGCGGTAAAGCCACATTGATCAATTTGGCCAGGAAGTCGTACATCTTTTGCCCTCTAAGGGTAACCAGGCATCCTATTTTCATGCCTGTCCGCAGTTTAAAGGAAGCGATGGATTTCTTGGCCTTGGTGACCACCGGCTTTTGCCCTGTGATAAGCTGAAGTTCCTCCACCGTGTTTTCCAATGCTTTCGGGTTGCTGACAGCCTCCCCCACGCCGCGGCTTACGACAATTTTTTGGACCTTGGGAACTTCCGTCACGTTCTTGTAGGAAAACTTTTTCACCAGGGCAGGGGCAACCTCCTTGAGGTACTTATCCTTCAAAGCGAGACCGGGCTGCTCCTGGGTAACAAGTTCCCTTGGTTCTTGTTTGGTTTTGGCAGTAGATTTTTTGGTAGCCATTATTTATCGATAACCTCGCCGCACTTATTGCACACTCTGGCGCTTCTCCTTTCGGATACCTCTTTTCGGGTGATGCGCGTGGGTTGCTTGCAGGAGGGACATATGAGCATAACCTTACTGAAGTGAAGGGGCTGCTCAATTGTAACGGTCCCACCCTGAGGCATCTTTTGGGTCGGTCTGGTGTGTTTTTTTACGATGTTTACGCCCTCTACGATCAATTTAAATTCCTCGGGGAACACCTTGAGGATTTTTCCCCTCTTCCCCTTGTCTTCTCCGGAGAGAACAATCACAAAATCGCCTTTACGAATATGGCATTTAGAACTGGTAACTGTCGCCATCACACTACCTCCGGTGCCAGCGAGATAATTTTCATATAACCTTTGTCCCGCAGCTCCCGGCAAACTGGCCCAAAAATTCTGGTTCCTTTGGGGTTTCCGGTTTCATCAAGAATCACTGCGGCGTTCTGGTCGAATCGCACCAGAGAGCCATCAGGCCTGCGGGTTTCCTTTCTGGTCCTCACAATTACCGCTCTAACAATGTCCCCTTTGCTGACAGATCCGCCAGGAGCGGCCTCCTTCACCGCACAAACGATCAGGTCGCCAACCCGTCCGTATTTCTTGTTGGAGCTACCCAGAACCCTGATGCAGAGAATTTCTTTAGCGCCAGTGTTGTCCGCAACTTTCAATCGAGAATAAGGCCTAATCATTGCTTTTCTCCTCTTCCTCAGGCGAAAGCTCCGGTCCCCCTTCTCCCTTGCTGATTACCCGGACAACTCTCCATCTCTTAAGTCTGCTTAAGGGGCGGGCCTGAACCACGGCCACAATATCACCGGGGTTCAGGGTTTTGTCAGCGTGAGCGTAGAGTTTGGTCATCCTGGTAACAACCTTACCGTATTGAGGATGCTTATATCTTCGTTCTATTCCTACGACCACAGTTTTCTGCATCTTATTTGAGAGAACCTTGCCTAAAAAAATTTTTGCTTTACTCATGTTTGCCCTCTTGATTGAGTTCTTTTTCATGGATCACGGTAAGGATCCTTGCAATGTCCTTGCGTACTTCTTTTACGCGCATCGGGTTTCTGAGCTGGCCTGTGGAAAGCTGGAAACGGAGGTTAAAAAGCTCGCTTTTCAGGTCAGCCAGCTTCCCCTTCAGCTCATCTAAAGTAAAATCACGCAACTTCAACGCTTTCATTTCTCTCGCTACCTTCCAGCTCTCGTTCTACAAACCGCACTTTGATGGGGAGCTTGTGGGACGCCTGGGTCGCTGCTTCCTCAGCCTGAGCTCGGGGAAGACCGATAAGCTCAAAAAGTATGGCGCCGGGCTTGACCACGGCCACCCAGAATTCGGGGGACCCTTTCCCCCCTCCCATACGGGCTTCTGCAGGGTGTTTGGTGACCGACTTGTGAGGGAAAACCCTAATCCACAGTTTTCCTCCCTTGCTTAGGGCCCTTGTAAGGACTATTCGAGCGGCTTCAATCTGGCGGGCCGTCAACCAGCAGGGCTCTAAAGCCTGAAGTCCATAATCACCGAATGCCAGCTTGTTGCCACGGTACGCTTTGCCCCGCCTGTTTCCTCGATGAACCTTTCGATATTTGACCCTTTTAGGCATTAACATGGCTAAGTACTCTCCTTTAATTTCTCAAATCTTTGCCGCTCTGGTTTGCCTGAGCCGGATACCCCTGGGATGACGTCACCTTTATAAATCCAGGTCTTCACTCCAATGCGCCCGTATTTGATCAAGGCTTCCGCTACCCCGTAATCGATGTTGGCACGCAGAGTCTGCAAGGGGACTCTGCCCTCTCTGTACCACTCCGATCGGGCGATATCTGCTCCTGCCAGGCGGCCGCTACATTCGATCTTTACCCCCTGAGCACCGGCCTTTAAGGCGCGACCGATCGCGAGCTTCATTGCCCTCTTATAGGAAATTCTCTTTTCAATTTGCTGGACGATGTTCTCGGCAATGAGCTGGGCATCAAGCTCAGGGTACCTGATTTCCTCAATATTCAACAAAACTTGCTTGCCAGTAAGGGCTTCCAGCTCTTTCCTCAACGCATCAATACCGCTACCGCCTTTTCCAATGACCATTCCCGGTTTAGCAGTGTGGATGGTCACCCGAATTCGGTTGTAGGAGCGTTCGATCTCCAAGGCGGAAATACCAGCTGCAGTGAACTTTTCCCTTACGATTTTCCTTATCTGCAGATCCTCAAGGAGTTGCTTAGCGAAGGTTCCCTTGGTTGCAAACCATTTGCTTCGCCATTCTTTGTTAATTCCTAAGCGTAAACCGAAAGGATGGGTTTTCTGTCCCACTTTTACTCCTCCCTCTCTTTGACAACAATGGTCAGGTGGCTGGATCTTTTGCGAATCCTGTCAGCTCTGCCGCGGGCCCGGGGTAAATACCTGGGAAGCGTAGGCCCGGTATCAGCAAAAACTCTAAAGACGTAGAGGTTGTCCGCTTTGAGGTCGTAGTTGTTCTCGGCATTTGCCACTGCAGACTTCAGAAGCTTCTTCAGCAAGAAAGCTCCCTTCTGAGGGAGAACGCTGAGAATGGCCATAGCCTCTTTTACCGGCTTACCCTTTACTAACTCCATAACTCTGCGAGCCTTTTGAGGCGATATCCTTATAAATTTTGCTTGAGCTCTAACTTCCATATCGTTCCTCACTTCAGCGCGGTTGACCTCTCAGTGGGCTCGCCGTGACCGTGGAAGGTCCGCGTCGGAGCAAACTCACCAAGTTTATGCCCCACCATGTGCTCAGTTATGTAGATTGGAACGTGTCCCTTGCCATTATGGACCGCGATCGTGTGGCCAACCATAATAGGAACAATCGTGGAGCGACGAGACCAGGTCTTGATAATGCGTTTTTCACTTTTTTGGTTGAGTTTCATTATCTTTTCAAGCAGATGGTGATCAACAAAAGGACCTTTTTTCTTCGACCGTGCCATATCTTATCTCCGCCTCTTCAGAATTAATTTATCTGAATATTTCTTACCAATTCTGGTTTTGTAGCCAAGTGTCGGCTTACCCCAAGGAGTTACCGGGGAGGGCTTTCCCACGGGAGACTTTCCTTCCCCACCACCATGGGGGTGATCCACCGGGTTCATGGCTACACCGCGCACTGATGGGCGCCATCCCATCTTCCTGCGACGGCCCGCCTTGCCGAGAGAGATATTCTCGTGATCGATGTTGGAAACCTGACCGACGGTGGCACGGCAATCAAGAGGGATCAGGCGAACTTCTCCCGAAGGCAACCTGACGTGTGCGTAAGGCTCCTCCTTCGCTAAAAGCTGTGCTGCACTTCCGGCTGAACGGACAAGAACGCCGCCTTTTCCAACCTGCAGCTCCACGTTGTGAACGAAGGTTCCAGTGGGAATATTGCGAAGGGGCAGACAGTTTCCCGGCTTGATGTCCACTTCGGCACCGGCTACAATTGTGTCCCCCACCTTCAGGTCCGAAGGGGCAATAATGTACCTCTTCTCGCCATCGAAGTAGGTCAGAAGGGCGAGAAAGGCAGTGCGATTGGGATCATATTCAATCGCCGTTACTTTAGCAGGAATGCCTATCTTATCCCTCTTGAAATCTATCACCCGATAGAGCCTTTTGGTCCCTCCGCCTCTATGCCGGACAGTTATTTTCCCCTGGTTGTTCCTGCCAGCAGTTTTCATCAACCGCCGCACAAGGGACTTCTCCGGCTTCTTAGCGGCAAGCTCTTTTCGGTCCAAAGAAACCCGGAACCTGATTCCGGAAGATGTAGGCTTATAAACTTTTAACGCCATTTGCAACTCCTATAGGTTCTCCAAGATATCAATTCTTTGTCCAGGCTGAAGGGAAATAATGGCCTTTTTGCGCTCAGGAGTCCTCGAGGGAATTAACCTGGTGCGCTTTGGTTTGCTTCTCATAATTATGGTGCTCACAGACTGCACCTTTACTTTGAACATTTCCTCAACAGCCCATCTAATTTCCTTTTTATTAGCATTGCGCGCGACCAAAAAAGCGTATTTCTTTTTCTTTTGTTCGCGCATAACCTTCTCCACCAAAAGGGGCTTAATAATAATGTCAGTAGGGCTCTTCATTGTCCCCAGACCTCCTTTATCCTGTTCAGTGCCTTGAAGCTGAGGACCAAATAGTCACAATCTAAGAGATCCTTGACGTTGATGTTCTGCCACAAAACCGCTTTCAGGAGAGGGATGCTGTGGGCCGCTTTGGCGATTTGCCCTTCTTCCCTTACCAGGGCAAAGAGCACTTTCGCCTTCAGCCCTAAGGCCAGCAGCGCCTCTCTTACATTTTTGGTCTTAGGCTCCAGGCCATCGGCGTTCAGAACGAATAAAGCGTTATTTTTTACTTTGTCCGATAGGAGGGAAAAGATAGCCATTCTTCTTTCCTTTTTGGGCATATCCAGTTCAAAAGATCGCAGTCTTGGACCAAAAGTGACACCCCCACCAGGCCTGAGCGGGGAACGGATACTGCCCTGTCTGGCCCGCCCCGTGCCTTTCTGAAGATATGGCTTGTTGCCTCCACCAGCTACCTCTCCTCTGGTCAACGAGGAAGCTGTACCCCGTCTCTTATTGGCCATTTGCCGACGCAGGGCCCTTAATATAGCTTCCTTATGCCCTTCCAGGCCAAAGACTTGAGAGGGCAATTCTACGGTTCTCGACTGCTGACCGGTGAGATCGTACAAAGGAACAATGATCTCGCTCATCTGATTTCCTCCTGTATTAACACCAGGCTGCCTTTAGGCCCGGGCACGCCGCCCTTAACAAAAATCAGGTTGCGTTCCGCTTCGACCTGGACTACCTGGAGGTTACGGAGAGAAATCTTTTCAAGTCCCATGTGCCCGGGCATTCTCTTTCCCTTAAATATTTTTCCGGGCGTGGTGCGGCACCCAATGGAGCCAGCTCTACGGTGTGACATAGAACCGTGGGAAGCTCCTCCACCGGCGAACCCCCATCTTTTCATCACTCCCTGAAAGCCTTTACCTTTGGAGATTGAGCTTACGCGCACTGCGTCTCCTTCCTTAAAAATCTCGCAGGTGAGCTTGATTCCAACAGTTAAGTCAGGGGTGTCTTCTGTGCGGAACTCTTTCACAACTTTGAGCGGGGGGACACCAGCTTTTTTGCAGACTCCTAATTGAGCCTTGGAAAGGTCCTTCTCCTTGCTTTCCTCAAACCCAATTTGAACGGCTTTGTACCCGTCTCGTTTTTTGTTTTTTACATCGAGCACGAAGCAAGGGCCTGCCTCTATTACTGTTACCGGTATCACCCGTTCTTTACTAAACAAGGTGGTCATTCCCAATTTTCTTCCGATCAAAGACCTCATAGTTCACTCCAATTAGAGCTTGATTTCAATATCCACCCCAGCTGGCAGCTCTAACTTCATCAAAGCGTTCACTGTTTCATTAGTGGGGTCCAGAATTTCCACGAGCCTCTTGTGTACCCTGATCTCGAAATGTTCGCGGGAGTTTTTATCCACGTGAGGGGAGCGGAGCACACAGAAGACGTGCTTGTCTGTAGGAAGAGGGATAGGACCAGAGATACGTGCTCCTGTCCTCTTCGCCGTATCCACAATTCTTACCGTGGATTGGTCTAAAATTGCGTGATCAAAAGCTTTTAGTTTAATTCTGATTTTCTGTGCCATTTCTACTCAACGATCTTCGCCACTACTCCTGCTCCGATAGTGTGGCCGCCCTCGCGGATAGCAAAGCGCAGCCCTTCCTCCATGGCCACAGGGTAGATCAGCTCAACTTCCATGTTCACGTTGTC
>Ga0172362_10000001_pt1 | contig 161283 bp, 181 predicted proteins | sample LakKivs1_kivu2a2_FD_114534 | JGI IMG/M metagenome (GOLD analysis project Ga0172362, IMG submission 114534) | Sediment microbial communities from Lake Kivu, Rwanda - Sediment s1_kivu2a2 | ecosystem: Environmental > Aquatic > Freshwater > Lake > Sediment | place: Rwanda: Western Province, Lake... | reverse complement strand
TCCATTCTTCAGCTGGAACCAGCTCTCAGAATCCACATAAGGAGTATGGAAAGTCTACAATGTACTGTAAGATGAAGAAATCTAATTTCAGACATAACCCCTAATCTTCTCGTAATGTTTTATGAAAACCTTTAAAAGACCGTCTCTTCCGCTACAGAGTCCTCCCTCATAGATGTGAGAGGCAGCGCCTTCGAGAATAATATTCATGTGGCTGTCCACGAGGAAGTTCCCATAAAAGATTTGCTCATGAATGGTAAGTTCTTATCGGTCCTTGGTCCGATTCATCACTTGCCGTATCTTCCTATCGCAATGAACAGAGCAATCATGCTTATTATTATTGGAAAGACAGCTATCTGAATATCGGTTCGTGTTAGTAATGTATTGAGGTTGGCTACTCTGCTGAGTGACCAGATGATTGAATCTACCAAAAAGATGCTACTAACTCCTATTGCTTGAAGGGTTTCGGATCGAACCAGCGCGCGCTCAAACTCTCGACCCTCCCCAGCAAGCTGCCTCTGCCTCTCAATCAATCCACTAGGCGTAACCTTCTCATATCCAGCCTTGCCATGTAGAAACTTCAAGAAGCCAGCCAGATGAGTGATCCTATACCGCTTAACCTCATCCCCATAAGGCGCCAGCCACTTGACTACAGCCTCATCCTGCATAAAACGCCCAAACTGGGACATGTCAAATGATCAATCAAAAACCTTAACGAACCTAATATACAACGCTAATGAAACGATTTAGACTCAAACCATAACAGCACAAATGACTCGTCCTAGCTACTTAGCCCCAAGCTCACGTTTCTTCCATCTTAGATTCCCTCTTCGACATCTCCGACATCTATAGGCTGAGGGTGGATTCTTAACTCCACAATCTCTGCATACCTTGTAGAGTAGCCTGTGCTTTTGGGCCAGCTGTTTCTTGGCAACATCTGTTATGGGCATCCAAAATACCTTCGGTCAGCACAAGGAATCAGTTCGTGTAGATATACCTTTTGCATATGGGCAACTTCTAGAATACGATGCTGAGGCAACACTTAATACAATATGAGATTGGATAGAAACTGACTGAAAACAGAGGTCCCAATACTCCCGTTAAACGATTGAAACAATCAAACAGGTGGTTGAGAGATTGAAACCAAAGCATCTGGGATCGATTCTAGTAGCAGCTGGAGTCACAAGCCTCGCTTTCGGTGTTTTTTCAACAGCTAGGCTCATGATAGTATTCGTCCCAAGAATGGAAGAGGCAACAAACAGTCAGTTAGCATCCTTCTTCTACGCGTCAACACCACAAACGATACTTTGGTCTATTGCCTTTGCAACCTTCTTCATCTCCGGTGTATACCTTAAGACAAGATCCTCCGAATCTACTGTAGAAGGAATTGATCTCACAAAGATGCTGAAATCCAGAGAAAGTCTAGGAACAGAGCATAGGGTCGAGGTTGATGATGAACGACGCAGAGGTGATGCTGAGGAGAGGATACGGGCTGTCAAGACCGAGGTTCTTAAGGCAATTGAGAGATTGGATAAACTAGATTACTGAGAAAGACTAAATGAAAAATCCTTAACCTTCTTCGAATGCTAATGGGACCTTTGGAAGAGGAGGAAAGACGAATGCTCGTGCAGCTTCCATATGGAAAGGATAGGAAAGTTGAACTTGATGTGCCGGATCGAAACCTCTACTTCTTAGCTGACAGAGGGGACATTCCAAAAGAGACAAACCAAGAAGAGACCGTCCTGAGAAGTCTTGGAAATCCGATTGGGCGACCCCCACTGAGAGATATGGTGAACGCTAATGATAAGGTGGCAATAATCGGAGATGATGTCACAAGACCAACGCCGCAAGACCTCATAATCCCAATAGTCCTTGATGAATTGAACTCCGCAGGGGTTCCAGACAAGAACATCGAAGTTATCATTGCTCTTGGCACCCACCGAGAGATGAACGAGAAAGAACTTAGATCAAAATATGGTGCAGTTGCGGATAGAGTCTCACTCCGCAACCACAGTTATACTGATAACCTAGTCGACATCGGCAAGACCCAGTCAGGAATACCTATAGTAGTCAACAAGGATGTCTACAAGGTCGATGTAAAGATTGGCGTTGGCAACATAGTGCCCCACTGCTACGCTGGATGGGCTGGCGGAGGAAAGATAATTCAGCCAGGAGTATGTGGTGAGCAAACAACCGGCATGACTCATGTGATGGCCGGAAAAACCAGACCCATCACCCAGATCCCAGGTAGCCTAGAAAATAAGGTCAGGCATGAGATAGAAAGCGTGGCATCCAAGGTTGGACTCGACTTCATAATCAACACTGTCCTCGATAAGAATGATGACGTTGTCAATGTCGTTTCCGGTGACCCCGAAAAAGCGTTCAGGAAGGGCGTCGAGAATGCTGAGAAGGTATACTGCCCAAAGGTTCTAGGCGCCGCAGACATAATGGTCGTCTCAAGCTACCCCGCCGACATGGATTACTGGCAAGCAGCAAAGCCTCTAACATACGCAGCCGTAGCCGTCAAGGAGGGAGGCACAATAGTCCTGTTATCACCGTGCCAAGACAGGATATCGCCAACCCACCCTATAGTTGCTGAGAAGGCCGGTACCAGATACGAAGATCTCCTAAAGATTTTGTCAGGCGATGAGATAGAAGACTTGGTTGCTGCAGGTCTCCTCCTTCTCCACTCTCAAATCTTGGAGAAGGCGAATGTTGTTTGCTACTCAGACGGACTCAGTAGAGCTGACAAAGAGGCTCTGAATTTCGTTCATGCTGAACATCCGCAAGAAGCAATCGAGATCGCCCTTGAGTGTCAAGGTCCAGAAGCAAGAGTCGGAATACTGAAATGCGGCGAGATACTTCCAAGAATCGAATAGGTACTCATGAATATGCGAATCAACTGGCTAGAAATGGCCTTATCAAGTGTGGTGTGATGCGAAAGCTTTACTTAGCGATCCAGTAACATAATGTCTAAGAGGATGAAACCTTGGCGACAGAGCGAGACCTTACAGTATCTAGCGAAGAGAGAGAAGAGGCCGCTGCTTCACGTAGGCAGGTTTACGCCCTCGTCGGTCTCTTCATGGTAAGCGTTCTGGTCATAGCAGTCGTCTTGGCAATTCTATCTGCTGGGTTCGCCGGGGGAGGCACTTGGTGGCAGAGAATAGCGATCTCTCACACCCCCATAACAAACGCCGTTCTGGGGCAAGACTTAGTTATCTCTGCTAGGGTAACTGGATGGCCCAAGAATGTCACGCTGAACTATCTTGTGATACCTAACAACTCAACAGTCTCAACATTCCACGATGTTGAGTGGACCACGGCTTTTCTACTTCTGGTTTCTGCAGGAGGCGACCAATACTCATACACAATAGCGGGGTCTGAAGTTCAAGGGGACGTAAGCTACTACATAGTGGCGATGGATGCGTATGGAAATGCTGCGGCAGTGCCGACAACTAGGATACGTATTGCAGATTTCGCTGTAGAGATCGCTGCGAAAGAGATGGCCGTATACTCCTCAAAGAGCGCCAAGACAACCGTGACTGTCAGATCATATAATGACTTCTCATCCTCGGTTAGATTGAGGGCTGTTGCTGGAGGCTTGGATACATTGCCGGGAGGGCTCATTGCAGAATTCAACCCAGCTGCCGTAACACCGCCCAAAGGCGGGGCAGCGACGGCCGAACTCACAGTAAGGTCTACTTCAAAAGAATATGTCCCAAGCGGAAACTACTATATGTCCGTAGAGGGTTTGGCCAGTACTCCAAGGGGAACAATGGTAAGAAACGCTTCTGTTATACTCCTCAAGGTCCCTGACTTCGACTTTGATGTGACCCCGAGCTCTCAAAGCGTCACAAGAATGGTTATCGGCGAGATCGTAGAGAGAATAACGCCTTTCAACATCACTTTGAAAATAACGGAGGGTTTTGAATCAGATCTGGCCTTTCGTGTTGCTGGTCTACCCGTGACCGGTGTTGACTACCGCTGGGTAATAGCAGGAGCTAAGTTCAACACGACGGGTACGACTACGGTGACACTCCAGATCATAACTCGATCCACTGCTCAAATTGGAACATACACCCTAACCATATACGTGTCAGGCGGCGGACTGGAGAAGTTCAAGCAAGTCACATTCAACATATATGAAACCACGCAGACTCGATAACCACTAAATCCTAGACTGCGCGTCTACAGCCATCGATCGGCCGATTCTGTTGGCCTAAGATAACTGACGATCATTGAGTGGCGACGTCGGAAGGACCGATACAGCGAGCGCCTATCGTTTGAAAACCCTGAGCCACCTCTCATCAGACACCAACTGAGATGTTCGGATTTGAGAATAATCAGTTGGGAAGACTGGACAAAGAATACTAGGCTTCAAACTACTGGAGACCTGCTGTGTAATGGAGAAATTGAGCTGGTTCCCAATTCAACCTCAAAGATATGTCTCCTATGCAGAGGAGGCAAGTTACTTTGCGGAAAGCCTCGATGTCCAGTCATTGCCAGAGCAGAGTCCTTAATGAGACTTCGTGGACTTATTGACAAAGAACTGATTGAAGGTTCAACACCCCCAGCGGTTTTTGTTGGTAGGGTGGGCTATCCAAAAGTCTACACTGGACCTATGATCCCACCATACTACGGTGACACCGAGATACTTGATACGCCTGAGTTATGGATGGGGAAATCAATAGAGGATGTCATAGACTATAGGTTCTCTTTGGTCAGAGGAAAGGCAAGGTTTCATGTCTTGGAGGCTCAGAAGCCTGACAGACTTCTGGAGACGCTGCAGGAACTCGCCATGGGTGAGAGACCTGCCGAGACAGAGGCGGTATTCAGAAAGAAGCCAAGAAGAGTTCTGGTATTGAGTGAGGAGACGCAACCTTTCGGTCCGTCGGCTCCTCTAAGGAGCTTCAAAGCATCAAACATCTCAGTGGATAGGAGAATAGAGAGGGTCTTCTATGATCCAGACGTGAGAGCTTCTGAAGCTATCTTTTCTCTATATGAAGCCGGGGTGCTTGTGACAAGGATTCAACGTGCGTTCAGCTTAGGAATATTCGGTCTATCTGAGAGAAGGCGCCTAGTTCCAACAAGGTGGGGGATCACTGCCGTGGATGATACGATCTCCTCACGGCTTGTGGATAACATCAAGCAACTCCCAACAATTGACGAATATCAGGTTTACACTTTCCAGAACATAGGAAATATCTATGTGGCGGTTCTCCTACCAGAAAAATGGAGTTTCGAATGGATAGAGGCTTGGTTTCCGGAAACCTTCTGGAACCCTCTGGGCCAAGCACCCGAGCTGATGGGAGATTCTGAACCTTATGAGGGACGAACTGCCTACGCAAGTGTTGGTGGGTGCTACTACGCTGCCAGGTTGGCCCTTGCTGAAAAGCTCAAGAGCGAGCGGAGACAGGCCGCCAGCCTCATTCTAAGAGAAATACATCCCGAATACATTCTGCCTGTCGGGGTCTGGAATGTTAGAGAGAGTGTGAGGGAGATGTTGAAAACCAAGCCAGCGAGATTCGACACGTTCCACAAGGCCCTCTCCCAAGCTATGAAAACCCTCACTGTTCCCTCTGAGAGATGGGCTGAGAGGAGCACAATAATCAGGGAGGCGCTACTTCAAAGAAAACTAACTCATTATTTTTAGGTTGGACAGGCTTCCGGACGAATAGCTCCTAGGGTAGATATGCCTCTCGGAAACTAAAAAGGTGAGTCTCATATCCAGAGCCCCGTCACTAAATCTAGTCTCCACTCCCTTCATAGATTCGTCTTTTGAATAGTGTTTCAAATTTGTGCTCAAAGTCAGCCGTCATTAACATGATTGCTAATGTAGCATACAGATTAATCTACTGCATGTAGCAGAAATAGGTTCTTGAAGCTCTAGCCTTGGACATGATTGTTGGTGGCCTGTTTTGGGCGTGGATCTTGGGGGGATAATTGAGAAGAAAAAGATTGGTCTTGAAGAACTTCAGGGTAAGGCTCTGGCCGTGGATGGTTACAACGCCCTGTACCAGTTTCTTGCAATAATAAGAGGAGGCGTGGGGGAGCCCCTTACGGATAGGGCTGGCAGGGTTACAAGCCACCTTAGTGGGCTGTTCTACAGAACAGTAAACCTGATCGAGAGAGGTATCAGAGTTGTGTATGTCTTTGACGGCGAACCCCCAGCAATGAAAGAGATGGAGATTATGAGGAGAACAAAGATCAAAGAAGATGCTTCGATGCGCTATGAAGAAGCTGTGAGACGCGGCGCCATAGAGGAAGCAAAGCGTTACGCTCAGATGACGTCTAAACTGAAGGATGAGATGGTTGATGACGCGAAGAGGTTGCTTAGCAGTATGGGTGTCCCATGGATACAGGCGCCTTCCGAAGGTGAGGCTCAGGCTTCCTATGTTGTATCTAAGAGCGACTTGTGGGCTGTGGCTAGCCAAGACTACGACTCTCTAATCTTTGGAGCGCCGAGACTGGTGCGCAACCTTACAGTCACTGGAAGAAGAAAACTGCCTAGAAAAAATGTCTATGTAGAGGTGGAGCCCGAACTTGTACAGCTAAGAAAAGTGTTGGTGGATCTAGGGCTCACGATGGAACAACTCATTGACTTGGCAATTCTTCTTGGTACAGACTACAACCCTGGAGGTTTCAAGGGTATCGGTCCAAAGACCGCTCTGAAGCTTATAAGGGAGCATGGTAACTTGGAGAGAGTCGCCGAGAATCTACCTGAGGCCAGAACCTCTAAAGAACTTTTTGCGATTAGAGAGATCTTCCTAAAGCCTAAAGTTGCCGATGACTACAGGATTGAGTGGCGAAAACCTGACGTTGAAGCCACTGTTCAGTTCCTGTGCAAAGAGAGAGACTTCTCCGAGGAGAGAGTGAGAAACGCTCTCGAGCGTCTTTTGAGGGGTTGGGAAACGAGCAGCCGAGCAACTCTTGAAAGATTCTTCGGAAGTTGACTCTAGAAAATCTTCCTCCTTAATCTAAGATTCTCCAAGGCCAAGCTCATCCTACTCAAGACGTTTTCACTTGCGATAACAGTATTCATTAACTTCCGTATTTCTACGCATTGGTTTGCATACATCGAAGCAAGATTCTCGTCTCTTGCCATTTGGGCCTTTACACATTTCTCAAAGGTTTCTCTGTCTCTTTCCCGAAGGTTGTGAAGCATCTTCTCAAGCTTGCTCTTTCCAGACGAGATCTCCCTCTCGATCCCCAGATAATCATCCTTAACCTCTGGGGCCACAACAGGGAAATATCTTGAAGAGATCTGGCTGGTTCTCTCAAGCCTGCCTAGAACCAGTCTCACGCTTCGACTTGTCCATCCAAGACTCTTAGAAATCTCTTCTGCGCTTAGACCTGGATTACTTGAAATGAATTGTAGAAGCTGAGTCGACCTAGTCGTTTTGGCTGAGCGTTTCTTCACCATCTCTTAACTCCTCATCTTGGAGACAAAACCTGTCGTCACGTTAGACTATTATTCCCTCCATCCCGCCTTCCCTCTCATCGGCACAAAAGCGACCCCTCCAAGTTCTTCGCTCGAGGTATGTCCGTTAATGTGCTTTCTAATTCTTACAAGTTGCTGGTAATGGTGGACTCCACCAACAGGAATTAGGAGATAACCCCCCGGTTTAAGTTGATTGACGAGTTCTTGGGGAATTCTTGGAGCTGCACTTGTGACTATGACCGCATCGTATGGAGCATATTCATCTAACCCTAGTGACGCATCTCTATGCAATACGTCGACCCTTTCTGAGTATCCAGACCTCTTAACATTCTCTTGTGCAAATCTTGCAAGTCCCTCAATTATCTCGGCTGACCATATGTGTCCCCACCTCTCTCTTGGCTGGTCACCAGGAGCGACAATCTCGGCGTAGACACAACTCATGTAACCACATCCTCCGCCCACCTCCAGAACATTCTCCCCCAAACCAAGCTCCGCATATTCACAGAACATTGCGGTCATATGAAGTGCGCTAGTCGTTTGACCGTACCCTATGGGTAGAGGCGCATCGATGTAAGCCTCTGCCTTAACTTCTTCTGGAAGGAACTCTTCCCTCGGAACTAGCGACATGGCTCTGATTACACTCTCAGAACGCAATATCCCCTCCTGCACAAGCAGGTCCACAGCCTTCCTCCTGAGTTCCGCAAATCTCTCCAGAAAACTTTACCATCCTTCGTTCAGTAATTGGCTTGAAGAGTAAGATAAAAGCTTAGGATTACAATTCGAGCACTGCAACTGTTGACTTCCTCGGTGAGAATCAATGAAAAAGGAAGCTGTCGAGAGAATTGAAGCCCATGGTCACAGTTCAGTGACGGCCCGGCATAAGAAGACCTTCGAGTTTACTAAAGAGGAACACCTGACCTCCAAGGGCGACTGCATACTTGCTGTGGGTGCAAACAAAGGGGCTAGAGAGCTCTCTGGCGAATTCAAGACATTGGCTGCAAGGGGCTCGACAAGAATCATAATCATGATTGAGGTTGACGGAGTCCGCGAAACTGCTGTAGGTAGAGGTGACACCTCCCTAACATTTACGCATGAAACCGATATCGTAGCAAGAAAGAGCGACTTCACCTGTGGCAGAACAGTAATGACTAGGTCAAACATGGCAGCTGCAGATTTCAGTCGCGTCTTCACCAGAAGACTCAGAAACCCGGACGCAACAGTATACGTCACTCTGGTAGCCCAGTCCTAAGCGACTCTAACGTCTATGGCAAACTGCCATTCTCTTGGCGCAACCGCTCTAATAGCCCGAATAGCTTCGATCGCCACCACCCTTCTACCAGAACTCTCAACCTTCTCTCGGATGAGTTCCAACGTGGCCTCACGTGAAACTTTCCCCGAGACAAATGTGTAGAAATGGATCACGCCCCCTTCAGGCTTAAAAAAGCGACAAGCTTGAGCGATAAACCTCATAGAGTCTGCAGGCAAGTTCATTATTACGCGGTCAGCTGAACTTGAAAGCAGCTGTACTGAGGTTGCTGCAGCATCCGCCAGCACAACAGTGACTTTTCCTCGAAGATTGTTAAGTTCGATATTCTGCAGCATGAATGAAATAGCCTCTGGGTTAACGTCAAGTCCATAGACTTTTCTCACATTTCTAGATCCTGCTATTATGACTGGGAAAGGGCCTGCCCCCGCAAACATGTCGACAACGACTTCTCCCGGCCTCACTTTGGAAGCTACTCTTTGACGCTCATACGAGAGTCTTGGACTGAAGTACACCTTGGAGGGGTCCAGACGGAGTACGCAGCCGTACTCTGAATATTCAGTGACTGATGACTGTCTGCCCGCCAAAATCGTGAAGTCTCTCACGCGAAAAGTATTCGTTATTGGACCGGCCTTGGCCAGCACACTCTGGACACGTGGATTCAGCAACCTTACAGCCTCTCCAATAATACGCCCATAAGTAATGAGGCTCTCAGGGATCTCTATGATTGCAACATCGCCAATTACATCGTAGGCACGGGGGAGACTCGCGAGCATGTCTGGTGGAAGCTTGTCGTAAAGAACCTCGACCAGACTTCTTGGTCGAAGTTTCCTCCTCTCGAATGAATAGTTGGAGACCTGAAGGTTTGGAAGCTCGAGCTTGAGAGTGGCCAAATCCTCTTGCGATGGCATCTTGGATAGCGGTATGATCACCTCAGTATCCGTAGACATGATCCTGAAGTTCCTGTTAAGAATATTCAGTTTCCGTGCTGCTGATAGGGCTACTTGGCCGAGTTTCCTTTCCACTCTCAGTGCTGCGAACTCGTCCAAACTGATCAGACCCTTATTCTGCACCGTTATCAACGCGCGCGTTTGGGCGCAAATTTAAAGCTATTGACTCTGCGATTCATATCTTGAATATGTTTAGGTCTAGAGATCCGATATATGAAGTTGAGATTGTATGCATGAACTCGACTTATTCTGTCGGCGAGACCGGGCTCAAATATGACTCAGAAAACACAGGTATATTGCGAGTGCTATCAACACGAGGCCGCTGGCTCGTTGGAGTCGAGACGTCGCTCCGACCATTCTCCTGAGCATTAGACTTCTGGCTCTAGCCACAAGAACCGTTGTCAAGATCAAAGGAAGGCTCATTCCAAGAGAAAATGCGAGGAAGGTAAGAATTCCATCAACAAAATCGCCAAAAGTCGAGGCGTATAGTATTATCGAAATGAATATCGGGGCTGAACAAGCCAAGGAAGCTAATCCATAAGTGAAACCATAAAGGAGAAACCCCAGCAAGCCTCCGCGTCGGGTTGCGCGGAACTTGAAATAGATCCTTGGATAATCTACTCCAAACAACATGATGATGCCCAGTAGTCCGATAATGATCACCGCAAGGAAATAAGCGATTGGAAGAGCCTTCAAGAGTGAATTTCCAAGGATGTAGCTGGTTAAACCTATTATGGAATAGACCGCTATCAATCCTATACTACATGCCAAACCTCCTTGGAGAGCCCTCACACTGCCCACATTGCTCCCAAGGTAGTAAGCCACATATCCTGGGAGAAGCGGGTAGCTGCACGGAGACAGAAGCACGAAGACTCCACTTATCAGAGCCAAAGAATAGTCTACTATGGACATGAGAAGAACCTACTTTGAAAACGTAATTCGATACCCGTTCTTCCATCCGCGACTATATTTATTTTCGCTGCTTCGCCATATTGGGTTACTCCTTTGTAGACCAACACACGCGACAAGACCAGCCCTATGAGGACTAGTTAGCCTTCCCGGAAAACAAATATAGTCTGTCTTACCTCGAAATCTCGCGACTAGAAGTGAACATTTCTTAGTTAGGTGAGCTATTGTGAAAAGGGACAAAGCCCAACCCAAAGGTCCTGAATCCACTATTGCTTCGGGACCTTCCCGGCGCGAGGCTGAACGGGAAGAACTCACGAAAGAGGTTGAGTTTCTAAGGAAGGTTCTGGCCGAAGAGAGAGAAAGATCAGCCGACTACTTGAATCGGCTGAAGTACTTGCAGGCCGACCTAGAAAACCTACATAAAAGGACAAAGAAAGAGATAGAAGAAACCATTGAAGTCGCCAGTGAAAGACTGATCTCAAAACTTCTAGTGATAATTGATGACATAGAAGTAGCCATGAGAACTACTTCTGGAGTTGAGGACTGCCAAGCTGTAAGGTCTGGGTTCGAGTTAATCTTGAAGAAACTCAAAGATGTTCTCGAAGACGAAGGCTTGGCTAGGATTGAGGCTGTTGGTAAGCACTTTGACCCTACAGTTCACGAAGCGGCCAACCAAATTCTGAGGGAAGATACTCCAGATGGGATAGTAATAGAGGAAATTAGAGCGGGCTACACTCTAAGAAAGAAACTTCTCAGGCCAAGTCTTGTGATCGTAGCCAAAAACCCCGAAAAGATTTCCTCTGAAGAAGCTGATAAGAGAGCGACAAAGCCAGCTCCTCAAGCCTGAAAACTTCAGGTAACGGTCCAATCATTTACGAAGACTGTTCCAAGCGGAAACTATTTGCGACTATCCAAAATACTTTTCTTGAAGAATCTCTCTCCATTATAGCTCTGAGCTCCATAAGCATGATGCTAATCATTTCATGGTGGTGCCGGTGAGCAATTCCCAAGCATCGAAGATAATAGGTATAGACCTCGGGACAAGCAATTCGGCTGCGGCCATTCTTCAAGCTGGCAGACCAGTTATAATACCTAGCGCTGAAGGCACAACCCTTGGTGGGAAAGCTTTCCCTTCCTATGTTGCCTTCACTAAGGATGGGCAGCTTCTAGTCGGCGAACCTGCCAGAAGGCAGGCTGTCACAAACCCAGAAGGGACTGTCATGGCAATAAAGCGGAAGATGGGTACTGACTATAGGGTTCGCACATACGATAGAGAGTATACTCCACAACAGATCTCTGCATTCATTCTCCAAAAGATAAGAAGGGATGCGGCGGCTTTCCTCGGAGCCAAGGTAGACAAGGCCGTGATAACTGTCCCTGCCTACTTCAATGATAATCAGAGACAGGCAACCAAGGACGCCGGTTCAATAGCTGGTCTGGAGGTTGTACGAATAATAAATGAACCAACGGCTGCGTCCTTGGCCTACGGGCTTGACAAGGCTGAGAAGGAACTGAAGATAATGGTGTTCGACCTTGGCGGAGGTACGCTCGACGTCACTTTGATGGAGATAGGGCGGCCAAGCCCGTCAGAACCTCCAGTCTTCGAGGTAAAGTCCACCAGCGGAGATACACAGCTCGGCGGCACAGACATGGACAACACCACAGTCAACTACTTGATTGATGAGTTCAAGAGAAACATGGGAATAGACCTCGGCAACGATAAGGTGGCGGTACAGAGACTCAGAGAGGCAGCGGAGAAAGCCAAGATAGAGCTCTCCACAACCCTCACAAGCGACATTAACCTTCCGTTCATCGCAGCTGACTCATCGGGCCCTAAACATCTCAACATCACCTTAACTAGGGCGAAACTTGAGGAGTTGGTTACCCCAACTATCGAGCGTTGCAGAGACCCCATGAACCGAGCCCTTTCGGACGCCAAGATGCTCCCTAGGGACATAGACAAGATAATCCTAGTGGGTGGCCCGACTAGGATGCCGATTGTAAGGAAGTTTGTTGAAGACTATATGGGTAAACCAGCAGAGAGAGGTGTAGACCCGATGGAGTGCGTGGCCATGGGAGCCGCCATCCAAGCCGGGGTGATAGCTGGAGAAGTCAAGGAGTTACTCCTCTTAGATGTGACGCCACTCTCACTTGGTGTCGAAACCCTCGGTGGAGTATTCACCATGATAATAGAGAGAAACACGACCATCCCCACAAGGAAAAGCCAGATCTTTTCCACAGCGGCAGACTTCCAGACAAGCGTTACCGTACATGTTCTACAGGGCGAGAGGGCAATGGCAGCCGACAACGTATCACTTGGCATGTTCAATCTGGTGGGGATACCGCCGGCGCCTAGAGGAGTACCTCAGATCGAGGTTACTTTCGACATAAACGCCGATGGCATCCTCAATGTCTCAGCAAAGGATCTTGCTACGGGAAACCAACAAAAGATAACGATTACCGCCACGACAAAGCTCTCTGATGAGGAAAAAGAGAGAATGATCAAGGAGGCTGAGAAGTATGCTGAGCAAGACCGTCTTAAGAGAGAAGAGGCCGAGACTAGGAATCAGGCTGACTCACTTCTTTACACCGTTGACAAAACCTTGAAAGACCTAGGTGATAAAGTCAGCAAAGACCAGAAAGAGAAACTTGAGAAAGCCTCTGCTGACTTAAGATCGGCTTTGAGCGGAAAGGACGTAGCTACAATTAAGTCCAAGATGGAGTGGCTATCCAAAGTCCTCCAGGAGATAGGTGCCGCTGTTTATCAGCAAGCGGCTCAAAGGGCTCCTCAGACGCAGTCTGCGAGTGGGCCGTCAAAGGAATATGGAGAAGGAAAGGATAAGGTTGTAGACGCGGACTACAAGGTTGTGGATGAGGACAGGAAGACCTAACCAATTCTTTCATCACTGCACCGGTGGCCTTCGTGAAAGAAAAAGACTACTATGAGATACTGGGGGTTCCGAGAAATGCCACAAAAGAAGAGATGAAGAACGCCTACCGCAAACTCGCCCTTCAATACCATCCCGACCGCAATAAGTCTCCTGACGCTGAGGAGAAGTTCAAAGAGATCTCTGAAGCCTACGCGATCCTTTCTGACGAAGAGAAGCGGAGAACTTACGATCTGTACGGTCGTGCAGGAATAGGTGACAGGTACGCTCCTGAGGACATCTTCAGAGGGGTCGATTTCGAAGAGATTTTCAGGGACTTAGGCTTCGGCTTCAGTATTTTTGACCAATTCTTCGGTAGAAGAGGGTGGGGGTGGAGTGCCCCCCAAAGAGGGTATGACCTCCAGTATGACTTGGAGGTAGATTTGGAAGAGGCCGCTACAGGTCTTGAGAGAGAGATTACGATACCTAGAGTGGAGGAATGCCGAACATGTGGAGGAAGTGGAGCCAAACCCGGTACATATCCAAAGATGTGTCCTTCATGCCAGGGGAGCGGCCAGATAAGGAGGCAACAGTCAGGCTCGTCTGGGTTCCTAACTATAACACAGATAATGACTTGTGATGGGTGTGGCGGAAAGGGGCGGATTGTGGAGGTTCCGTGTGTAGAATGTAAAGGTGCTGGAAATGTCAGTCGCGGCCGCAAAATAAACGTAAAGATCCCGCTTGGTGTCGATGACAGCTCAACCCTGAGACTGAGAGGGGAAGGTGACACTGGGCCCGGTGGGGTTCCACCAGGAGATTTATACATCACTGTTCATGTAAGACCACATCCTATTTTCGAGAGGCGTGGTGAAGACCTCCTCTGCGAGATACCTGTATCTTTCACTCAGGCAGCCCTAGGTGCAAAGGTCAAAGCACCGTCTCTAGATGGAACGATTGAACTTCGGATACCTCCAGGAACGCAGCCTGGAACACTGTTTAAGACGAAGGGTAAAGGTATGCCTAGGATGGATGGTCATGGCAGGGGAGACGAGTATGTCAAGGTGAACGTGACGGTACCGACAAGGCTTACAAAGAGACAGAGGGAGCTTCTGACTGAGCTGGAGGGGGAGCGAGAAGGGACGGACTAGTCAATACCGTCAAAAAGGTTCTATGTTTCGAGTTATGCGAAAACATTCTCGATACAGTTTCCCCTTTGACTTCTAGGAGATCCAAGAAGAGTCTCGGGTTTTGAGCGCGCGCTTTAGGATAAATCAAGTCGAATCAATCTTGAGTCTCAGGTGAGGACGGAGGCGGCCTCACGCCTAACGTAGCCTCGACTGTAATAGCTTGCCCTTCTCGAATAATATCCAGAACAACTCTCTCCCCAGGCGTCTTACTGTACTCTAGATAAACAAGAAGATCTTCGAGTCTCCTAACAGGTCTTCCGTCTATATGCGTGATGACATCTCCGCCTATGCTCATGTTACTTCCTTCGATCATCTCCGTCCTGTTTCCTCCACGTATTTCCGCCTTTTCGGCGGGGCTGTCTTCAACAACAGACATCACTAGGAAACCTCGTGTCTCTGAAAGATTCATCTTTTCAGCTATTGACGAAGTCACATCTGTACCTGCGACTCCAAGCCACGGGTGGTCGTAACGTCCCATCTGTATGAGAGATGGTACCGCCCTTCTTACTAGGTTTGACGGAATCGCAAAACCGACGCCTGAGAATACCCCTGTTTCAGATTGAATTGCTGTGTTGACGCCCACCACTTCTCCGAGACCGTTGAGTAGTGGCCCCCCACTGTTTCCGGGGTTTATGGCAGCATCTACCTGAATTTCGCCAGGTATCAGGTATCCGCCAGTAGCAGGAAGGGATCTACCGATCTGGCTCACGATTCCTTTTGTGAGGGACCATCCCAATCCAAAGGGCGCGCCGACAGCGTAAACGGCTTCACCAACGAGAAGTTTGGATGAGTTTCCCAAGGTGACTGGCCTGAGCCTCTCTGAAGAAACGTCCACCCTCAAGACCGCCAAGTCCGAGTAGGGGTCAGTTCCAACCAAGCTGGCTTTGGCAGTCGTCCCGTCAAGAAAGGTTGCCTCAATGGCATCCGCCCCCTCTACGACATGATTGTTCGTTATGATGTGGCCATCCTTGTCGTATAAGAATCCGGACCCCCTCGCCGAAGGCTCTAGACCATTTAAACCCATCTTCCTATTCAATACTTGAACAACAGATTCTTCGACAAGAACATAGACTTGGTGTGCTCTTACTTCCTCTTCGTCTCCCCTACCAAAAAGTTCCAGACGCGACTGCAGACTCTCAAGCCTTCCTTGCAGATCTGTGAGTTGGCTCTGAGTCTGTACATAAACATACACAAGAGTTCCTGAAAGCACCAGCAAAACCACAAAAGATATTGACGCCAAGTAGATGGGTAGTTTCTCGGATCGAAGATCACTCACGCTAAGACACCGTTAAGGACAATCACGCTAAACTGCTTCTTAAAAAAGTTTGTTGGGACATCGAGAAAACCGACCAGTAGCATTTCAGGACATTCGTCAGGAATATGCGCCGAGGTTTGGTTCCAATTGAGCTGTATTTTCGACGGGCATAACGTCTATATTAAGAAAGACCACCGGTGAATAGTGATAAGAGGTCTTTGAAGGTACATTGCAGCTCATGAAGCATATCGAGAAGTAGGATGTATAGGAACAGGTGACAGATCCAGTATTGAGAGCTATAATTGCTGAGTGCAAGCTTCCAAAGAGCGTCTCACGAGTAGACGAGCTTTCGGCAATGGCTGAGAACATCGGATATAGGGTTGTCGGAACCCTAATTCAGAAAAGAAACAGTGTACATCACGGTCACTGCATAGGTGTTGGTAAACTTGAGGAACTCAAGAGGCTCGTCCATCAAAAGCAGGCTGACATAGTCATTTTTGGGAATACGCTCCCAAGTAGTCAAGTATTCAAGATACAAAGAAGGATTGGAGATGTAAAGGTTATCGATCGGAACCTACTGATACTGGAAGTGTTTAACAGGAGAGCTATGACTAAGGAAGCCAAGCTTCAAATAGAGCTGGCTAGGCTCAGATACACATTTTCTTGGGGACGAGAATTCATCAAGCTGAAAGGCATACTTGGAGAGCAGGTTGGATGGAGTGGTCCCGGAGACTATCCCTTCAAGGAATATGAGAAGGCCGCCAGAAGGAGAATAAGCAACATAAAAGCTAGGTTACGTGATGTTCAAGAAAGGAAGTCTATGCTACGCGAGAGAAGGCGCCGGCTTGGCTTCCCAATAGTGGCCTTGGCAGGCTACACTCAGAGCGGAAAGACAACCTTTTTCAACAGACTGGCATATGAGTCTAAGGAAATTGGTCTGGGGCCATTCACGACTCTCTCATCCTTCTCAAGGCTCGTGAACTGGAAAGGTTCGAAGTTCATACTGGTTGACTCCATAGGGTTCATAGAGGATATGCACCCGACGATTGTTGATGCGTTCATTGTAACTCTTGATGAGATTACGAATGCCGACCTGGTTCTGCTCTTTGTTGACTTAGGTGATCCTATAGAAACCCTGTGTAGAAAAGCTGCATCAATTGATAGCATCACCAGAAGAATCGAGATGCCCTCCAAAGAGATCATCTGTGCCAACAAGATTGATCTTGTTGATGATGAGCATGCAAGGAAGGGTATTGAGGTGCTTAATCGGATCCTGCTTGGCAGAAGAGTTTGCTTGTTGAGTGCAAAGAATGGTGAGAATATTGATTCTGTTCTCGATCTAACCTTAGCAGAACTGGATGTGACCGTATCCGCCGCTGCCCTCCAAAGCTAAGAGCTTTCTCTCACTTTCATAGGCCACAATTCAAGTCAGCACCGCGTAGCGCTAGATATCAAAGAATGAAGGAGACCAGTTTTCCCCAAGGCTCTTAGAGTCTCATGCTGGAACAAAAGCCGAGATCATAAAGCTTTGATACGGGAACTATGAAGTGGTACACTCCCTTAGCTAAGGCAAGATAGCAAAAAAGGAAAGAAAAAAGTTGTTTGTTCACGACATCTACAGGTAGGCTGGAAACGGCAGATCCACAAGTTCCGGTCGGAAATACTGGCTTACTTCCACCTGCTGCGAGTAGTAGATACGTCGCTTATCTTTGTCCTTTGGCCAAACATACTTGGTGCCAGGCCTCATTATGCATACGGTGAAAGGAGCAAATTTCTTGTTTGCTATCATCTCCAGGTCGGTAGGGTCGCCTTCCACGATTCCCCAGTTTTCATAGTGCATAGGAATGCAGACCTTTGCCCTTAGACATTTTGCTGCGCGGTATGCATCATATGGGTTCATCTTATCTGTCATTCCGTCGGGATTATCGCCGAAGGTTATCAGGGCTATATCAATTTCATCTTGTCTGCCATGTTTGAAGAACATGTTTGAATAATGCGAATCTCCGGCGTCATACACGCTCCCATAGGGGGTTTTTAGTACGTAGTTCACAGCCTTCTGATCCATCAGTTTGGCGAATTCCTCCATCGTAGTCCTGCGTAGGTCCATCTGTTCTGTAATCAGAACTGTCCTGTCAAAAGATTCTACAGCATGTATCTCAATATCCTTTATCTTAACGACGTCGCCAGGCTTAACAGTCACAATTCTGTCCTTTGGAACTTTCCATCTCTCAAATATCTCTTTGCACCGCGGAGGCGCAATAAACTTACAGTCTGTATTCTGTAAGAGAGGTTTGACAGTGTAGAAATCGGCGTGGTCGTTGTGTATGTGAGTTGAGAGGTATGCGTCGCACTCTTTGATTGCCCATGGGTCCAACACATGCGGAACGCATCTGATCCAGCACATCTTCTGCGCCCCTGTCATTCTAACTACGCCAGCGTACTTCGACATCTCATTATAGTCCAGACAACCTCCTGAAGCGCTGTACTGGTCTACGCAAAGGTTTGCACCGGCGGCGCTTTTCATCCACCATGCGGCTCCACCGAGCCACCACAATATGAATGAATTTCGCTCAGGTTTAGTTTCTTCAATTTCCTTGTTGAGTATAGTTCCCCACTCTGGAAACACATCTCTTAGCCACTGGTCCCGTGTTATCGGCTTGTCTGGTAGAAGGTTAAGACCTCCGTCTCCTATTCCTTTAACTTCCGCAGTCATTCGAAACATCCCTCGTGGAAGAGATATCTAATAGAATTTATATTACTTTTGTTGGACGCCGCTTGAATTGGAACTGACCCGTAGCAATAGGTGCCTATGGGAACGCACTACTGACCATTGATAAGTGCTGCGCGCTATTGTCCCTCTGGCAACATGTCTAGCACTCTGATAGCAAACTGTAGACGCTCGGTCTCCTTTCACTAAGTCTCAATGCTCTGTGTATCTTGGCGATCTCCAAATCTACCTCGGCAACCGTGGCCTCAAAGGATTCTCCTCCAATCTTCAACACATTCGGATAAACGACTTTTGACTCAGCATCCTGCCTTAAATCCAGTACAATACTGCGACCCAAATATCGAGGTGGCCATACAAGGTTCGATGCAACCAGTGGCAGACGGTTTTCAAGACATCGGGTTAAGAGATATAGATGCCAAGGATGAGTTCCGGCGACCAAGATTCGTGAGGGAACAAACACCACCTCGGCACCTTGTAGAGCAAAAACTCGCGCGACCTCTGGGAAAACTGCATCATAGCATATCATGACGCCAAACTTGACATTTTGTACATCAAATATCATATAGCTGGACCCAGGTTTTGCTTTGGCCTTTTCATCGCCAAAAAGATGTATCTTCTTCTGTCTGCCTACCAGCCGGCCCTGCGGGTCCACTACATGCGCAGTCACATAAGTCCCATCTGGAAGCTCTTCGTAGAAACCCCCTGTGATTATGGTAACCCCAAATCTACTGGCCAAATTCTTCATCAATTCTATCATATTTGATATAGAGTCAGGCGTTTCCTCTCCAAGCCAATGTTCAGGAAAACAAAGAAATTCGGCTCCGCCGCCGACTGCCTGACTAACTAACTGTTCGACAGAATCTTCAAGTAACTTCCCGATAGGTAGCTTAGGTCCCGTCTGGATCGCCGCTACCTTCAGTGGATTCACCGCCCCTAACGCCGAGCTTATTGACTAGATAGTCTATAAATTGCTTTGCAACCTCTTCCTTACCGGTTCGCGGTATATGGATGATGTCTCCGATGCGATCTACTAGAAATACCTCGTTTGTTTCTGAGCCAAATCCAACTCCCTCAACACCTACGTGGTTAGCAACTGCTAGGTCAGCTCCAGACGATCTCAGAGCGTCTCGGGCCTTTTCAATCAACTCCGAATCTGACAAGCCATACTCCGCCTTGAATGCAACTAGGCGGATCCTTGGACTGGTCTTCTTTACTTCCTCTATTATCTTTGGTGTGGCTTGCAATTCGATCCTTATCTTTTGATTATGCCTTGTTTGAATCTTGGTTCTTTGAAATATGGAGGGTTTGTAGTCGGCTACAGCAGCACTACCAACAAACACGTGGTATTGGCTGCTTACGAGTTCCTTCCTCACGGCTTCAAGCATATCCTGTGACGTCTCAACTCTTACGGTTCTTACGTTTGGAGGCGTCTCCGTCTCTACGGGGCCTATGATCAGAGTTGAGGTCGCTCCTCGCCTCGCAGCCTCTCTCGCTATGGCAATCCCCATCCTGCCCGAACTCCTGTTTGTGATTATGCGAACTGGGTCTATGTACTCTACGGTGGGGCCGGCGGTAACGAGGAAGTTCACTCCTCTAAGGTCCTTGCGGCAGAGCTTCTGGATAACCGCCTCCACTATGGTCTCAGTCTTAGCTAACTTGGCCTTACCCTCAGCAATCTCCGGATCCAAGAACTCCACTCCAAGAGACTTCAGCTTCCTGATGTTCTCTAGGACTATTGGGTGTCTATACATGGATTGGTGCATTGCCGGAACGATTATTATCGGTATTCCAGATCCCAAGGCGGTCGTTGCGACTGTTGTGACCGTTGTGTCATCGATTCCGGAGGCTATTTTGCCGATTGTATTCGCTGTTGAGGGGGCTATGAGCACAAGCTCTGACCTGCCAGCCCACTCTCCTGCTAGCTGTATGTGCTCAGTACGTCCAGTAAGTTCTGTTACAACTGGATTTCCAGTAGCCCACTCCATAAGCTTTGGACCTATGAGCTCGCACGCCGATTTTGAAAGAACAGCATATACGTCTGCGCCTCTTCGCATAAGCTCTCTAGCGATCTCCGGCGCTTGAGCTGCAGCGGCACTCCCGGTAATGCAGAGCGTTATCTTCATGTTGAGAAGTTCCTTTCCTGAAGTGCCGGCGATGTCTTTCAGTGGGTTCTGAGTCAGTGCCATCACCCAGAAATGATCAGTTGGCACCTCTGCTTGATAACGGTATTCCCAGCCATAGCTTACTAAACAAACCAGAATATTCGAGAATCCTTATATTAGTTGTTGCAGGTTTTCCCTCTAGCTGATAAGCACAGGCTTACAAAGACAACTCTGCTTGGAGGCACTCAGAGCAAGTCGTCTCGACTTCAATAGGTCATGGGTTCTCAAAAATGCATGCACAAGCTTTTCTCGAGCAGAAATTGCGGATTGGAGACGTGTTTCTGTTTCCATTTGTCACTCCAATAGCCGCACTCCTCGTAATTGATCCAAACCAATTCATACTGGGTTGGAATGAAGGAGCTGGAGCTGGACTACTATTTGCCTTCGTTTTTCTAGCGATGGAATGGTATGACGCTAGAAGACTACTAAAGTTCAGATTGATTGCAGATAGAGTAATGGGCATAGTCGCCTCTGCAACCCTAATAGTAACCTATTTCGTGGCGGTTTATGCTCTTGGTCAGAGCGTCTTGGTCGCACAGCTTGGTTTCAAGTTTGGCTACGTCAGTACGCCACAGATCCTGAGTTGGACTAGAATGTGGGACTACGTCCTCTACACGATCTACACTTCAACAATTGTTGTACTATCTTTCGGTTTCAGTAAGCTCAAACATTTCCCTACTCCCATGGTCTTCTTGTCGGGTATGGCTTTCATACTGCTGCTGGACGCCACCTTCCCCTATGGTTCTATGCAATCACTCCAGGCTCTAGTCCAACCGATCCTAGCAGTCACCGTTTTTCTGCTCAGATTTGTGGGCGTCAGAGTCGATTTGGTAGGCGGTGAGAGCCTTGCAGTTTGGGGTCAGAAAGGTTTCCTATTCATAGACATCTACTGGCAATGTGCGGGAATATTGAGCATGAGCATATACTTCATGGTGATCATAATACTGATGGTGAAGTTGGAAACTTCTGTTGCCAGAAAGCTAGTCTATGCTGCCCTTGGAGCTATGGGAACTTATCTGGTAAACATAGTTAGGATATTCCTCATAATCTACTACGGAGCATTCATAGACGTAAATCTGAGAATGTTTCACGAATCGATAGGAGAAGTTCTTTTCACCATCTGGATCGTGGCCTACCTCTTGATAGTCACTGCGATAGAGGCTCGCTTGGCAAGAACTTTGAGGTCACATGTGAACGCGGTTCCCTTGACCTCTTGAGGAGCCTGATCTATCTCTCGAATATATTATTGGTCGCTGACAGCGATATTCTCAAATCGACATTCTAGTGTATGTGGCAAGTCGCTTTAACGCCCACGGAGCCTTTTCTTTATGCTAGCTACGTTTCTTTTCAGAGATTGGGCTCCCGCTTAATCGACATGAAGACTTCGGCTGCAAATACCTTACGTCAATTTTGGCTTCTGTACGATATCATCGCTTTGGAAGTGCGTCTATTGCTGCTTGGGCCACTATTCTGTCTCGTTCTGCTGTGCCTGAGCTACAGCCTATCCCTCCAACAACCTCTTCCTTGACCAATACTGGTAGACCTCCTCCAATGATCATGAACCTACCTTGATTGCTGACGTGAATTCCGAATGCTGGTTTCCCCGGTGAGGCTACCTCAGCATATTCATGTGTTCCTTTCCTACTGCAGGCACCTGTAAAAGCTTTGTTTATTGCGATGTCAATGCCAGTGATTTTTGCACCGTCCATCCTCTCAAAAACAAGAATATTTCCTCCCTCATCAACTATGGCTATGTCCATTGGCACACCTATTTCCTTAGACTTGCGTTCAGCCGCCGCCAACATAACCTTCGCGCCTTCGAGAGTCAGCTTTACAGAGCTCTTGTAGATTGAACTTTCACTTCCCAACTTGTATCACCGGAATACTAGATTCACCGAGTAGATAAATGAATATCGAGTATTCGACCACTGAATGGTGTTCACATAACCCCTGTCTTGAATTGCTAACTGCTGTTTTCCAGTTGGAGCCACTCCAGCAATAGCGGCTCACAAGTAGTAGGCAAGTATCCTGAGACTTGCCTCCTCCACTCTCTAACAAGGCAGGTGAAATCCTGCTCATGATCAATCCAAATAAACATATAAAGAAGGCTTGCATCTATAGGCTACTCCGAACTGATTTGAGAGCTGAGTCCAAGTCTGAAAATTGCAGTTACGGTCTGCGATGTGGATGTTGATCAAGGAATGGGTTCAAGAATAACTCATTCTCAGCAGCCAGTAGGGTCGGTGTAGTTTGGAAATATCAATAGTGAAGCGGGAGGAGGATGTGCTAAGGTTCATTGTTAGTGGAATCGCTCCGCCTCTAGCAAACGCGTTGAGAAGAACTATGATTGCTGAGGTTCCAACAATGGCAATTGACGATGTCATCATTATAGAGAATACCTCGATCCTTTTTGATGAGATCTTGGCACATAGGCTCGGTTTGATTCCCCTGACAACCGATCTAGCTGCCTACACTCTCCCAGATAGATGTGACTGCAAGAGTGAGCTGGGATGCAATAGATGTAGAGCCTCATTTACGATGGAGGTTGAGCCCACAGATAAGATGACAGTATACTCAGGGGACTTGAAGCCAGACAACCCGGCTATAAAGCCTGTGAGCGAAAAGATTCCGATTGTGAAGTTAGCTCCTGGACAAAAGTTGAAGTTGGAGGCTTACTCAAGGCTCGGGCGAGGACAGGAACATGCCAAGTGGCAACCTGTTTCTGCCTGTGCATACAAGTTTCTACCTACAATCTCAATAAACATGAATAAGTGCACTGGTTGCGGTGACTGCGTAAAGTATTGCCCCCGATCCGTTCTGGAGATGAAGAACAACAAACTTACCGTTAAAAATGTAGAGGAATGCAATTTATGTATGGAGTGCGTCAGAAATTGCCCGGCGAAACCTTGCCCGATAACTGTCGGCTGGAGTGATAAAGACTTCATTTTCTATGTGGAATCTACAGGTTCACTTCCTGCAACAAAGATAGTGGAGCAGGCCGCTAGACAAATTGGAGAGAAAGCCTCTGAGTTCTCCCAATTTATGAAGAATGTGAAGTGAGATGAAGGCGAAGACCAAAACTAACCCGAAACTGGTGGAATTGGTGCGGTCCCTCCGTAAGGCGTCAAGAGAGAATCGAACACCAATATGGCTTGCGATCTCCAATTCCCTAAGCAAGCCAAGGAAAAATATGGCGCAGATCAACATAAGTCGAATAGCCAGACTCACAAAAGGCGGGGAAACCGTCGCTGTTCCCGGAAAAGTGTTGGGCGCAGGATTGATCAGCCACCGACTAACAGTTGCGGCCCTAAGTTTTTCCGCTGATGCGGCGGAGAAGATAAGAGCTGTTGGTGGCAGATGCGTCACACTCAACGAACTTCTAAGAGAGAATCCTAGTGGTGCCCAGGTAAAGATTATGAGGTGACCGACTCCTGTCCAACAAACCGATAATAATAGATGCAACTAATCTAGTTCTGGGAAGAATGCTCAGCTACGCAGCAAAAAAGGCTATTGCGGGCCAAGACATAGTAATACTAAACGTCTCAAAGGCTGTAGTATCTGGCGAGAAGAAGAGCGTAGTGGAAAGGGCGAGAGCCAAACTCAGAACAAGAACCTTGGGGTCACAAGACAGGGGGCCTACTCACCCACGTAAGCCCGAAACCTATGCTAGACGAGTGCTCAGAGGTATGCTCCCCTTCAAGAAGCCCAAAGGGAAGAAGGCCTACAGGAGAGTGCGAATCTACACCCACGTACCCAGTCGCTACGCTGAGGAGCCCAGGCAGAAGGTTCCAGGTGCAGATGCCTTGAGGCTGAGGTGTCCATACGTGCTCGTAGAAGAATTCTCAAGAGAGATAGGAGGGGCCTGACATGAGTGAGAAGAGAAAAGTACTTGTCGTCACTGGGAAGCGGAAGACCGCAACCGCAAAAGCAGTCGTGAGAAGCGGAAGTGGAAGGGTCACATTCAACAATTATCCCCTAGACCTCATGGTGCCTGAGACCGTGAGAGTGAAAATAATGGAGCCGCTTATGGTTGCCGGAGAAAAGACAAAGGACATAGACATTAGAGTTCAAGCTCATGGAGGAGGGGTAATGGGGCAGGCTGAAGCCGCGAGGATAGCTATCGCCCGAGCCCTACTCCGCTGGACAAAGAGTGCTCAACTCAGACGTGCCTTCAAGAGTCATGACAGGGTAATGTTGGCTGGAGATCCGAGGCGCTCCGAGTCTAAGAAGTTCGGAGGCCCAGGAGCAAGGAGAAGGAAACAGAAATCGTATAGGTAAACTCGAGAAGATCCATACTCATCAGTCTGCCCAGATGATACATCATGATAATACCCATTCGTTGTTTCACTTGTGGCAGGGTCGTAGCCGACAGATGGGAAGAGTTCGCTAGCAGAGTTAAGGCTGGAGAGGATCCAAAGAAAGTTCTTGACGAACTCGGCATCGTCAGATACTGCTGCAGGAGAATGTTTATCTCACATGTAGACGTGATCGACGAGCTTCTAAAGTATTCTGAAGCAACTGCCAAGAAGTCTCAAATCGCTTGAGGTCCCAACATGAGCACCTCAACAGTAATAGATGATATCAAGATTAGAAAAGTCTTCGACAGCCGAGGGAGTGAGACAATAGAAATAGACGTGATAACGGGCAGTGGCCTCGGAAGGTCATCTGCACCTTCAGGAGCCAGTAAGGGAAGGTGGGAAGTCAAGTCCTACCCTGACGGTGGTGTAACGCAAGCAACGCAGGTAACGGAGGAGGCGGTAGCTCCAAGACTGATAGGTATGAGAGTTGATGATCTGAAGCTAATAGATATGGTTCTCCATGAGCTGGATCAAACTGGGAACTTCAGCAAGATTGGGGGAAACACCGCCTACGCCATCTCGCTCGCCTCAGCTATGGCCGGCGCAACTTCAAGGGGGATCCCACTATTCCAACACTTGTCAGTACTAACGGCTTTTGAATTACCATATCCGCTGGGAAACGTGATAGGCGGAGGTCTACACGCAAGGGGAGAGAAGACAGACATCCAAGAGTTCCTCGTATTACCGACAAGCTCTGCAACTTTTGCGGAGGCTGCTGCAGCCAACATAAAAGTTCACGGTCAGGTAGCTAGCCTCATCGAGAATGAAGGGATCACTCTATCTGGAAGGGGAGATGAGGGTGCATGGGTTGCCCCGCTCAAGACCGAACAGGCATTGGAGATACTATCTAGAGCTTGCAGTAGGGTCTCAGATGAGACTGGGGTGAAGCTCAGAATGGGGGTCGATATGGCAGCCTCAACTATGTGGAGCGAGAAAGACAAGGCATATTGTTATCGGCAAGACAACAGAAGGCTCGATGCTGACGACCAGATTGAGTTCATACTTGACCTTGTCAAGAAGTATAGGCTGGCATACCTTGAAGATCCCTTCCACGAAGAGTCATTCGAGGCGTTTGCAGAACTCACTGCCAAGGCAAGTAACGTTTTGGTATGCGGGGACGACCTCTTCACCACAAGCATAGAACGCTTAAGGAGAGGCGTAAAGGAAAAGGCTGGAAACGCCGTAATTATAAAGCCGAATCAGGTGGGTACCCTCACTGACGCCTTTACCACTGCCAAGTTCGCCAAGGAAGCAGGCTACGTTCCAGTAGTCTCACATCGATCAGGCGAGACTTGTGGACCAGAAATTGCACATGTGGCAGTCGCACTCCAAGTTCCAATCATGAAGCTTGGCGTAGTCGGTGGGGAAAGGATTGCAAAGATAAATGAGTTAATAAGGATAGAAGAAGTTCTTGCTGGAAGAGCCAAGATGGCTAACATAGGAGTCTAGGTGTCAAGATGAGCTCGACAGAAAGGGAGGAAATGCCCAAGGCTGAGAACCTTCTACAATCCCTAGAGGAGCTTCTGGCAGCCGGCCTTCACATAGGGACGAGAGTAAAGACAGGCGATATGGAGAAGTATATCTTCCGCGTTAGGCCAGATGGGCTATTCATACTGAACATAGGGAAGACCGATGAGAAGGTCAGGCTGGTTGCAAAATTCATCAGTAGATTTGAACCCTCACGAGTGGTCGTGGTCTCATCAAGACTCTACGGCAGGACTCCCGTAGAGAAATTTTGTGAATTGACAAGGGCCACCCCCATAGTTGGCCGTTTCATGCCCGGATTGATCTCAAACCCGCTTCAACCTAAGCATATTGAGCCACAACTTGTCATCGTCACAGACCCAAGGGCTGATTTTCAGGCAATAAAGGAAGCTTCGATAGCCGGTGTCCCAGTAGTCGCCCTCTGCGACACGGACAACGTCTTGAGCGGTGTCGATTTGGCTATTCCGGTTAACAATAAGGGCCGAAAGGCCCTCGCCATGGTGTTCTGGCTACTTGCTAGGCAAGTCTTGCGTGAGAGGGGAGAGATCCCACCCGATAGGGGAATACCTTTGACGGTAGACGACTTCGAAACCAAGCTCACTGCAATAACTCCAAAGTACGGAGTTGAAGATTGAGGACGCGTAAGCCAGCCCAGGCCGGCATGTTCTACGCGGGGTCGAGTGCTGCTCTCAGACAGGAGATTGAGGGGTGCTTCAAACATCGACTTGGACCGGGAAGGTTGCCAGATAAGAAACAGAAGGGTCTATCTGGATTAGTCGCTTTGGTCTCTCCACATGCTGGCTACATGTACTCGGGCCCCGTAGCGGCCGCCGCATACTCTGAACTTGCAGACAACGGTACACCAACCAGGGTAGTAATTATTGGACCTAACCACACGGGGATGGGCAGCGGCGTCTCATTGATGAATGAAGGTAAATGGGCTACGCCACTTGGCGAGATCCAAATAGACTCGCCGCTGGCAAACTTGATCCTCGAGAATGCACCGATAATTGATGTGGACGACAAGGCCCACATCTACGAGCACTCTATTGAAGTTCAGCTGCCTTTTCTCCAGTACCTCTACGACAACGCTTTCACGTTCGTTCCAATATGCATGATGATCCAAGACCTCGAAACGGGTAGAGAAATTGGTGAAGCAATCGCCAAAGCGGCAAGTGAACCCACAGACCTCGTTGTGGCTTCATCAGACATGACACACTATGAACCTCACAAAGCTGCAAGTGAGAAAGACATGAAGGTAATTCAAGCAATTGAGAAGCTAGATGAGAGGTTGCTGGATCAGGTGGTAGAGTCCAGCGCTGTCTCAGTATGCGGAATAGGACCTATTGTCGCTGCAATAGTCTACTCTAAGAGGCGCGGGATCAATAGAGCCAAGCTACTATCATATAGAACGAGTGGAGATATCTCTGGAGACTACTCTTCGGTCGTCGGTTACGCGGCGATATCTTTCGGAGGATAGCCCCACAACTCCTTGGCAGGAGACTCAACAATGACTGTTGCCTACGCCCCTGCCAAGATCATCATAACAGGCGAGCACTTTGTGGTTCATGGACAACCAGCCCTAGCTGCAGCGGTCAACCTCTACTCGAAAGCATCCGTAGAACCAGGCCCCCCGAAAATGATCGAAATATCCTCTCCATCACTGGGAGTTGTTGAGACCACCTCAATCAATACATCGAATGAGAAAAACCTCCCGACACGTGGAGGGTCTATTCTTGAACCTCTCAGACTTGTCGTAGAGAGAGTTATGGAGAAGGCTGGACAGAGAGAGGTTGGGCTAAGACTTCAGGTCGCCTCTCAAATACCTGTGGGAGTCGGCCTAGGCTCGTCGGCCTCAACAGCGGTCTCAACCGCGGCAGCAGTAGCCAAGTTCCTGAACCTTGAACTTGATAAACGCGAGATTTGTGAACTCGCCCTGGTGCAAGAACGATTCATACATAAGAAACCTTCAGGCATAGACCCCACAACTGCGGCTTATGGAGGAATGATTCTGTTTAAGGTGGGAGAACCTCCAATACACATCCGCCCCTGCAACCAAATAGGCATAGTGATAGGGAATACTGGAACAGCGAGGTCTACAGGCGAGCTCGTTACAAAGGTAAGTAGACGTGTCGAAGGGGGGGATGCCGACCTGGGAAGGATTACTCATTCAGCTGGCCAACTCACCCTCAAGGCAGTAGAGGCGTACAAGGAAAGAGACTTTAATGGACTAGGAAGAATAATGAATGAAAACCACAAGCTGCTCATGCAGATAGGTATCTCAACACCTCAAATTGATAGACTGGTTGAGGGTGCCCGGGACGCTGGTGCATTAGGAGCGAAACTGACAGGAGCGGGAGGAGGAGGGTGCATGATAGCTCTTTCAAGGCTCGAAGATAGAGATAAGATTGCAGAGGCTATAGTTGAGGCTGGTGGGCAACCGTATCTTGTTGAGATAGACCGATTCGGTGTTAGAAGCAATGTTGACAAGCCGAAGAAATAGGATCGTCCTCAGATCCGTGACATCTCAGTAGGATCTGCCCCCGCTGAACAAGCCTACGCTTTTGAAGAGGGACAGAAGTGTCAAGGAAGATTGAAGAGAGGAAGAAAGGCCACCTAGAGATATCTCTTAGAAAGAATGTGGAGGCAGATATTGGGGCTGGATTTGATGATGTTATCTTGATTCACAAGGCCCTTCCAGAGATCTCACGCTCAGACATAGACATATCGACGGAACTCTTCGGCCGCACTCTAAAAGCCCCACTGATACTGGGGTCTATGACCGGAGGGGTCGCTGAAGCAACCAAGATAAACAGGCTCCTAGGGGAGTGTGCTGAACACCATGGATTGGCCATCGGCGTTGGAAGTCAAAGAGCGGCAATAGAGAACCCTAAACTGGTAGGAACCTACAGTGTAGTCAGAGAAACTGCACCGACAGCCTTCGTCTTCGCAAACCTAGGTTGCCCACAATTCGCTTCTGGTTATGATATTGAAGAAGCCAAGAATGCCGTGGAGATGATTCAAGCAGACGCTCTTCTGGTACACGCCAACCCACTCCAAGAGTCGATTCAGTTAGAGGGAGAGCCAAACTTCAGGGGAGTCCTTTCAAAGATCAAAGTGCTCGCCTCAGAGTTAGACGTTCCCGTAGTCGTCAAGGAGACTGGATCTGGGATCTCTGGCGAGGTTGCCTCCCAGATCGAGAGAGCAGGCGCCAAAGGAGTTGATGTCGCTGGAGCAGGTGGAACAAGCTGGGCTAAGGTCGAGTACTTCAGAGCAGTCCAGGTAGGCGACAGGCTTCAACAAACCCTCGGAAGGACTTTTCGAAATTGGGGGATACCAACGTGTGCAAGCATTGTGGAAGCCTCGGGCTCTACTAGACTGACGGTGATTTCGTCAGGAGGCATAAGAAGCGGACTCGACATTGCAAAGTCAATAGCACTGGGCGCTGTAGCAGGAGGAGTAGCCCTACCTTTCCTAAAGGCTGCGGCCCGAGGCAGAAAGTATCTGAATGAAAAAGTAGAAACCTTCCTTGAGGAAATGCGAACAGCCATGTTCCTAGTTGGGGTGAGAAACCTCGACGAATTGCGACATGCACCACTTGTTCTTAGCGGCGGGATAGCTCATTGGCTGAATGAGCGAGGGTACAACAGCACTCAATATGCCAGACGAGGGCCTCCCCACCCATAAGCTGAAGTCCCAACAAATCAACCCTATCTTTTTTATTGTCGAGATGCAGTTACCTAGACTTCAGCCAGAGATGTCTGCAATGAGAAGCTCCCAAATCCCAGGTTTTTATAATCTATCTCCAGCTGAGCGACTCAAGATAGTCAAGGAGTTTGCCTCCCTCAGTGATGAGGATGTACAGGCTCTTCAGTCAACGGGCTCCTTGGACATTAAACTCGCAAACCGTATGATAGAAAACGTAGTCGGAGTTATGCCAGTCACCCTTGGGATAGCCACCAATTTCATCATGAATGGAAAAGACTACCTTGTCCCAATGGCGATCGAGGAGCCGTCGGTTGTGGCTGCCGCTAGCAACTCTGCAAAAATGGCCAGGCCCAAAGGCGGCTTCACCACAAGCAGTACACAACCCTTGATGATTGGTCAGATACAGATCCTAAACGTTCCAGACCCACATGGGGCGAGGATGTCTCTGCTCTCGGCCAAAGAGGAGATCTTGAGGAAGGCAAACGAACAAGACCCTATCTTGGTCTCAAAGGGTGGAGGGGCGAAGGATGTGCGGTGCAAGGTTGTCAATACGATTGTTGGAGATATTGTTGTGGTGGAGCTTCTTGTGGATTGCAGGGACGCAATGGGCGCTAATGCCGTCAACACCATGGCTGAGGCTGTAGCCCCAACTGTCGAGACAATTTCTGGGGGAAGAGTATACCTAAGGATCATCTCAAACTTGGCCACCGAGAGGCTGGCGCGCGCGAAAGCAACCTTCTCAAAGTCCGCCCTAGGTGGAGAAGAGGTTGTAGATGGAATAATAAACGCCTACGCCTTCGCGCTAGCAGACCCATACCGTTGCGCAACACACAACAAAGGCATAATGAACGGGATCTCCGCAGTCGTATTAGCAACCGGAAACGATACAAGAGCTGTTGAGGCAGGTGCACACAGCTACGCCGCACTTCACGGAAAATATAGGCCACTCACAACATGGGAGAAGAACCGTGAGGGAGATCTGGTAGGCACGATTGAACTTCCAATGGCTGTCGGACTGATTGGTGGTGCCACAGCTACCCACCCAATAGCCAAGATATCGGTAAAGATTCTCGGTGTAAAGACCGCGTCAGAACTTGCCCAAGTAATTGCGGCTGTCGGTCTAGCGCAAAACCTCGCCGCTCTTAGAGCCCTTGCAACAGAAGGCATACAGAGAGGTCACATGACCCTTCATGCTCGAAATGTAGCTTCAATGGCCGGCGCAACTGGAGAAATGATAGATAGGGTTGCTGACATAATGGTTAAGGAGCGAAAAGTGAGGATGGACAGGGCTAAAGAAATCATTGAGGAACTTGGGCGGTAATCTCTACCGGAGTTAATAGTCTCGATCAAGCGACTTATACGCTGTTGATGCTTCCAGCAACAAATGCGAGAAGACCGAGAAACATCCAGATCAGACTCTTATTTTTTATCCGCTTGGCGTTTGCGCGGTCATGTTTTCTCATCAGGGAGATGCCTGAGGACACAAATCCAATGTCAGAGATCAAGACCAGAGGGAGATACGCCATACCCACCAAACTCAGTGCAGGTGGCATGGAACTCAAACCAACAGCAACGAAGTAGAGTGTAGCCGCAAGCTGCGAGGCCTTTCTAGAACCGTAGGCCACAGCAACCGTATTGACCATTCTTGAACGGTCACCTTCGATATCAACTATGCCCTTGGCCACCTCTCTGCCGAGGTTGGCTGTGAAAGACATTAGTGCAAAAAATACGAGGACAAAGGTTATCTTTCCAACGACTGCTCCACCGAATATGAAAGGGAGGCCTATACAAGTGCTCACCAGCACATTCCCGAATAGACCGGTCTTCTTTCCGCGAGTGTTATAGAATAACATCAATGAGAAGGCAAAGACAGCTATCGCAAAGCTACAAATGTTAAGCAATGCTGAAGCCGCCAACCCCATCGCGCCGGCAATTACTCCGATCATAAGCGCTTGGTGGGGTGTGAGGCTACCTAAAGGCAATGGCTTACTTGGACTGTTGATTCTGTCGATTTCAAGGTCATAATAATCGTTAATCGCCATGGTCCCCGCCATTAAGAAAGAGGCGGCAGAAGCGCCTAGAAGAGCCTCATGTAGCAGGGGGATCTTCCCAAGCGTGATTAGTTCTCCAACTACTACGGCAAAGCCTATCATAAAGCAGTTGATAGGTCTAATTATACTGAGAGTTGCGACTAACCTTGAAAGCCAAGCCGTCTTGTGTATCAAAGTCTTGATGCAACCTTGAACTTAAGTATCTGCATGATTGATGCATTTCGATGCCTAAATGAATTTTGGAGATAATGATTTAACTAGCTCAGGTCAATACAAACGTAGAAAAATCCAGTCTGTGCTCCAACAGCCCTGGATCAATGATATAGCAATATATCTGCTAAGCCTAATATGGAAAAGCCACCATTGTGAGATGAAGGACTTTGAACGGTAAGGTTGAGAAACATCTTCTGAACGCAATGGCAAAGGACGGGGCGATTCACCTTTCGCTGATAGATCCAGAAAACACCACCGGTGAACTTGCTGGCGAGCTTGCTCGTAAACTTCAGGAACTGGGCTCGTCCGCGATTATGGTTGGAGGAAGTACTGTAGTCTCCCCACGCGACTTGGATGATGTAGTGAAGGCAATTAAGAGAAGCACCAATCTTCCTACAATCTTGTTTCCCAACGGTATAACAGGGATCAGTGAATATGCTGACGCCATCTTCTTCGCTACACTGATGAATTCTCTTAACCCCTATTATATCACAGGCGTCCAAGCGTTGGGCGCCCCACTGGTGAAGCGTTACGGCTTGGAACCCATACCCATGGGATACATAATAATCGGAGCAGGCACAGGTGCCGCCGGATTCGTAGGCCAAGCTGCACCTGTGCCTCCAGACAAGCCTGAGTTGGCATCAATATATGCGCTTGCGGCCCAGTACCTCGGTATGCGTTTTGTCTATCTCGAAGCTGGATCAGGATCAGAAAAACCTGTGCCCGCAGAAATGGTTAGGCATGTGAAGAAATCTACCGATGTGAAATTGATTGTGGGTGGCGGAATAAGGGTGCCTGAGCAAGCTTTGGAAATTGCAACGGCCGGTGCCGATGCAATTGTTACGGGAACGGTCATTGAACGTTCTTCCATTGAGAGTACTGGAAAGCTGATTGAAGTCTTGCGGAAACGTCCAAACTGATTCAGAGGCCCCCTCATTGGATCATAGAAGCTTCCTTTCCATAGGTAAGATAATCCCTTACTACAAGTTTGCTCGTACGCTAGCCTTTCCTTCATTGTTCAGAATAGTTGTTGTACTCTTCATCGTGACACTAGTGGGATGCATGTTAGCCTTTACGTTTCATAATCAGGCTTGGGAGACGGTTGCTCAGGGTCTAGCCTTTGGTTTTTTTGTACTTTTTGTACCTACAATCTTAGCGGACACAGTCTCCTCTAGGGTACTCGTTAGAGGAGATCCACTGTTCTATCTTCGAAGATGCCTTGCCCTATCTCTGTTCTCATGCACGGTCTGGACCGTAATACTGGCTCTCGGGGCACTTGGCGGCAACCTGACGAACATAGATTTTCCTCAGCAGCCATTCTATCTTGCCTTGTTCACAGTTCTCCCGTTGAGGTCTCTTGCTACTCTTTCGATGTCTTCAACGAGGATGCCGAACAAAGTCCTATTCTCCTTTTCACAGCCATTGGCATCCTCCTTTGCAGCAACAATGCTGTTTGGATTGAGTGTGCCACTACTTGCGAAGGGCTTCTTCGCCGCAGGTGCATTATCGCTTGTGTCTGTAGTCTCGCTTTTGGTACTCGTCGAGAATAAGGGCAAAAGAATGGTTAGAGCGTCCCCGTTGCGAGTTTTTAGAGCGTTCTTGGTTGACTGGCTCAACAGGAAGAATGAGATGTTTGAGAGGTTCTTGGAGGAGATTGGAACTGAGAGCAAGGTCGAGGTAACCATGGTCCAGTTTAACAGTAGGTCAGACGGCCAACCTAAAGGACTATTTGTAGTTTCAAATTTTCATCCTGGGCCTTTTCTGAATGTTGGAAGCAGCGTACTTCCATATATGATCAAGAAGAGTTTTGAGGGTGACGGCAATCTTGTTGCGGCCGTACCCCACGGAGTGTCCGGGCATGAGAACAATTTGGTTTCTCAAACCCAGAATGCAAAAGTGCTTTCGGCAATAAGGTCGCTGCTTGGTACTTCTGATTATGGTGATAAAGGATCAAGTTTTGGAAGATTTGAAGTTGGATCAGCCAAGGTTGGCGCTCAAGTCTTTGGCAACTGTCTACTGCTCACCCTCACTCAATCGCCAAAAGAAATGGAAGACATACCCTCCAAACTGGGGAGGGAGCTGACGCAGCTTGCCAAGAAGAGATTCAAGCACGTAGCAATAATTGATTCACACAATTGCATTGACGACGTTAAGATGTTCACTGACATAGAGATTGAAGATTTGAGATTAGCTGCGTCTCAAGCCATCGAGTATTCTGCAAAATCGAAAACCGTCAGTCTCGAAATGGGTGCTGCAAGAAGTGCCTTTGAAGGTCTTGGCCCCGAAGAAGGCTGTGGACCCGGCGGAATAAGCGCGTTCATATTCAAGACTTCTGATCATCTTACTGCTTACGTAACCTTCGACGCTAACAATATGCTTTTGGGACTAAGGGAGAGAATTCTCTCTTCTTTGGAGAGCATCGGTGTCGACGACGGCGAGATCATGACGACTGACACCCACATCGTCAATGGACTTGTACCTGCAAGACTCGGCTATTACCCCCTGGGAGAGGCCGTCGATCAAGAAATCTTAGTTGAACTGGTAAGGAAGACTGTTGAAAGAGCCAAAGACAATCTTGAAGGAGTCAGCGTCTCATGTTCCTCGGGAAGTGTTGAGGTAAAGAGTCTGGGCTCAGAATCGCTTGAGAGTCTCACAGTCTTCATGTATAGGATGGCGAAACTTGTCGCGGCCTACATGTCGATATTCTTTCTAATCTCGAATGTCATAGGAATTCTTCTTGGTTGAGAGGTTGATGACTTGCGTCTTCACCATATGCAACTTCCTCGTGAAGTGATAGTTGGGACTGACATCATTAACATGCTAGGGCAAGTCTGCCAGAAACTTGGTTTTACAGGAAGTGTCTTGATAGTGACGGGCCCGAAGATCAGCGCTCTGGCTCAAGAGGATGTGGCCCCCTCCCTTCAAGAAGCTTCCTTATCTGTCAACTACTTTATAGTCCGGGACTCAACAATGGCCTACGTCAAGATGGCTGAGGAGAAGATTATCCAGTATAAGCCATCGGTTGTCATAGGCCTAGGTGGCGGTAAAGATATCGATATCGCCAAGCTGTCGTCGGCGAAAAAGACCATACCTTTCATCAGTGTACCTACCGCAGCATCCCACGACGGGATAGCTAGTTCACATGCCTCAATTAAGGGGCTGGACAAGCCATACTCGCTCAGAGGGCAGGCGCCCCTTGCCATCCTTGCTGATATTGCGGTGATCTCAAAGTCGCCATACAGGTTGATAGCTAGTGGATGTGGAGACATCATAGCCAAGTATACTGCGGTGAGAGACTGGAAACTCGCCCACAGAGTAAAAGGGGAGTACTACGGCGACTATGCTGCTGAGCTGGCGCTTATGAGCGCCAGACTGGTCATGCGAAATGCAAAAGCCATAAGAAAACTAAGTGAGGAGGCTGTAAGGACTGTTGTCGAGGCCCTGATAAGTTGCGGCGTGGCCATGAGCATAGCCGGAAGCAGTAGGCCCTGCAGCGGCTCTGAGCACATGTTCAGCCACGCCTTAACAATGGTGGCGCCTAATCCAGCGCTTCACGGTGAGCAGTGTGGTGTGGGTGCAATAATGAGTGCCTACCTTCAAAAAGCAAACTGGAGGCTCCTGAGGGCCATGTTGAGGAAGATCGGGGCTCCCACAACCGCTACTGAATTGGGAATAGATGAGAAATACGTCATTGAGGCTCTCACAATGGTTCACAAAGTGAGGCCTGAGAGATATACAGTATTTGGTGAAGAAGGCCTCTCCGTCAATCAGGCTAAGAGACTCGCTAGGAGGTCCGGGGTTATATCTTAGCGGAGTGCTAATTCACGTGTTGGACTAAGCTAGGTGCTTGCTAAGGTCTCAGTACTCCTGACATCTCTTATACCGTTTATCTCAGCTGTAATGGTCTTGAGCTCCCTGTACTCTGAAAACTCCATAAAGGCAACGATGTCCCATCGCCCATAAACCATATACGCCTTCTTGACTTGCTTAAACTTCTTCACTTCTAGTAGAGTCTGATCTATTCTTGTCGGAATGGTCTTTATCAAAACACATGCATTCAACATGGCTACTCACCAGCGGTTTTTATCTCAGGCAACGTCTCAGTAAATACGACGCCTCCAATCTTCCCCATTTTCATAACAGTCTTTCCTAGACTATCATAGTTAGAGACTTCAATATCCACGACCACGTCGTATCTGCCTAGAACGGCCATGACGCTCCTTGTCTCTTTGAATTGCTTCATTCGCTCCATGACCTCATCAAACCTTCCCCGTTCAGTCCGTATCAAGATACATGCGGCTATCATACGTCCACCCTCTGTATGGTTGCCCAAGCTACTATAAAATCACTTTCCTTACGAAGATTCGACAAACATGGCAAAGTGTTCCTAGGCGTAACAGTTGCGGTTATGTTTCTGGCAGCAGCTGGTTGGTCTGTATAGGTGAAACAAGTACGTGGGGATGTCTTCTGCTGGACAGGGGGATCAGTGGGGCCGCTTTGGGTGACGGTGTGAGGGGTCTCAAGAGAGTCAAATCCTACGTCAGATGGCTAGCATACCGATGTTTACAGCAAATGGGGGACAGATGAGTTCTCCAAAGGGAAACATGAGTCACAAACAAGTGTGTTACTATCCCGTCTCGTTTCCCCCCAGCTCTCAATGAAATAACAATCGTCACTGAAAATATGTCGTAATTAGAGTGTCTATCATCATGATTGAACTCAGATTAGCTTGGCATATATCGAGGCTAGTTTCAAGGATAGATCGCTAGATATAGAAAGGCGTTAGCACGACAAGAGACTATAACTGTCTAAACAGATCTATTCTTTGGGAAAAACTGGTAGTGTGAAGTCGATGGTTGAAATCGAGAGTCTTGAGGGTAAAGGCACTCATCAAGACTTGGTGTTTGTAACTAGCAATCCAAACAAGTTCATGGAGGTTAGAAGGATCCTAGAAGAATATGGCATTACGTTCGAACGTCTGGACCTGAGATATCCTGAGATCCAGTCAAAATCCCTGCGGCAGATAGCCTCAACCAGCGCCAACTATCTTTGCGAGAGATTGAAGCGTCCGCTCTTTGTCGAGGATTCAGGCCTCTTCATAGACGCCCTAAAAGGTTTCCCGGGACCATACTCATCATATGTACAGGCGACTATTGGAAATCTTGGTATCCTCAAACTCATGGAGGGAGTTCAACAGAGGGTTTCGAGATTTGAGTCTGTCGTCGCATACGTCGAATCTGTTCACGAAACTCATCTTTTCATGGGAGTTGCGGAAGGGAGTATCTCCACCGAGGCTAAGGGTGAGAAGTGGGGTTTTGACCCGATCTTCATCCCTCTCGGCTCAAATCAAACCTATGCTGAGATGGGAATTGTGGCGAAGACAAGAATCTCCCATAGGCGCGCCGCATTCGGGAGATTTGCAGAATGGATTAGGGAGCGCGGCCAGGAGGACATCATCACGCCCTCTGGCTGAAATATCTGCCTCGGTACTCAATCTCCCTAACCTTTCTTAAGACCCTAGAAGCGCTCTCTTTACCCACAGCCTCTTCATAGCCTACGGCTATCGATCTCATAGTCTCGTGCGCACATCTGTAGTGTGTACTATCAAGAGCTCTCTTCATCAGGTGGAGATCAACACCCTTATCCTCATCATCCTGTGAGTGAAAACTCAGACCGAAGTCTATGAGAAAGATCTTGTCATCATCTACACGAATCATGTTCGAGGTTGTCAGGTCTCCATGGATCAAAGAGACATTGTGAAGTCGGCCTATCTCTCTTCCAATCTGCTGGCAAACTTTATCTCGCTCTTCGCTGCTCAGTTGGTCCAGGATCTCTTTGATCCTAGTTCCCTGTACATACTCCATCACTAGGGTTGAGTTTTCCTTGTCTATAATGTATATGATAGGAGTTGGTACAGATGCCTTTCTTGCTTCATGCATATTCTCTGCTTCACGTATGGTGCGCGAGACTCTCAGTTTGTAGTCAAGGCTTGGGTGCCTGTAGACCTTTGGAACCCTATTCTTGATTACGACTTTTCTTCCATACCAATCATCGAGATAGAGATTTGCTTCAGCGCCCTTCTTGAACGGTGTCATCTTCTAGGATCTCCAGGTAACATCCACTTGGTCAAGGCGCCACCTCGGTTTCACCAAGCTCTCCTCGACTTTGACTGTGACTCCACTCTGGAACGCTAGGATTCCGTTCCATGCGATTTGAGCACCCGAGTCCCCGCTGAATCTTCTATCTACGGCGAAGAATCTCGCGTTGTGGTCTTCCGCAATCGATTCGAGCATGGATTGAAACCTCTTGTTCGCTGCTACTCCCCCCGTCAAGAGAAGCTCTTTCTTTTCTGTATGAGCGAGGGAACGCTCAGCTGCCTCAGCCATCATTGAGAACGCGACCTCTTGAAGAGAGAAACAGAGGTCGTATAGGCTTACTCCTTTCCTGTACTCACGTAATGCTGCCGACAACAAGCCAGAGTAGGCTACATCGTTTCCCTTTACCGTATAGGGTAGATCTATCAGCTCTTTCCCTTGTGCCCCCATCTTCTCAACCTCAGGCCCTCCAGGTGTGGCTAGTCCCACCTCTCTAGCAAACATATCAAAGAGATTACCGAGAGTGATGTCTTCAGTCTCACCGTAGATACGCCATCTTCTTTCGGCATAAGCGGCTATGGCTGTGTGGCCGCCTGAAACGAGGACTACTAAGGGATCTCTGGCACCGGTAGTTAGTGAGCCGATCTCGATGTGTGCAAGCGCATGGTTGACCAGGACGAGAGGCCTGCGAAGATACACTGACAGGGCCCTGGCAACAGTTGCGCCGACCCGCAGACATGGACCTAGGCCTGGTCCACATGAGAATGCGATGACGTCGATTTCTCTCGGTTTTGTACCGGCTTCCTTCAGCGCCCCCAAGATGACATTATGAGCTACACTATTGTGGTGTTGCGCAGCTTCACTTGGATGGATTCCTCTTCCAGCCGCCGGCACATAGATATCCCTGACATCGGAGTGGATTACACCGTCGTTGGAGACAACACTGACCCCAAACGTATGAGCTGTAGATTCGATTCCGAGACAGAGTCTCCTCATGTAGCCTCTCCTAGGTTACTATCTGAAAAGTTGAATAAATTCATTGTAACGTTTCTGGAAAGGTTAAAGTAAACGCTACCTTCAATATGGGTAACCACTCAGATTCTGGGGTGCAATGCATTGGGGTCTCCACCAGTTCAACCTGAAGTCAACATCGGCACTCTCGGGCATGTTGACAACGGCAAGAGTACTTTGGTCCAGGCATTGACAGACATATGGACCGCAAGGCACTCAGAGGAACTCAGAAGGGGCATAACCATCAGGATAGGGTATGCAGACGCATATTTCTACAAGTGTCCGTCACATAGAGGGGCAGCTGCGTTCTGCGCCAGAAAGAAATGTCCTGTCTGCGGTTCAGAGACGAAATTCCTGAGGGCTGCGAGTTTCATTGATTGCCCAGGACACCACAGCCTGATGGTGACGATGCTCTCGGGAGCCGCTTTGATGGATGGAGCGCTTTTCGTAGTCGCCGCAGACGCAAAGTTCCCTCAAGCTCAGGATCGTGAACACCTACTGGCAGCTGAGATGACTGGAATCAAGAGACTGATAATCGTTCAGAACAAGATAGACATAGTCGACCGAGAGCGGGCTATCGAGAACATGAAGGAGATTCAGAAGTTCGTGAAGGACAGACCTGCGGAGAAGGCGCCAATAGTACCCGTCTCGGCCCAGCATGGCGTAAACGTAGATCTGTTGATAGAGGCGATTGAGAGGGAGATCCCGACACCCAAGAGAAATCCTTCAACCTCACCCCAGATGTATGTCCTCAGGTCTTTTGACATAAATAAGCCAGGAACTAAAGCCGAACAATTACGCGGCGGTGTCCTAGGCGGATCAATCGTTCAGGGAGTTTTTCGCCTCGGTGAAGAGATTGAGATAAGGCCGGGCTTGAAGACTGAGAGCGGCGGCAAGACCTCTTACCAATCTATATTCACGAAGATCAAGAGTCTCCGTGTGAGCGGGGGAGAGGTTGAACAGGTAGGTTCTGGCGGCCTAGTCGGAATAGGTACCTCCCTCTGCCCCTCAGTGACAAAGGCCGATAGCCTAGTCGGCAGCATAGTTGGAAGGGAAGGCGGTCTTCCTCCCGTCCTTGACAAGGTGACTCTGGACGTCGAGCTATTCGAGAAGGCCGTAGGTACGGAGGAACTCGTTGCCGTTGAGAAGGTAAGGACGAACGAGCCTCTGGTTCTTAATGTCGCCACCGCCGTGACTTCTGGAGTTGTCACTTCAGCACGTGAAGACATAATCGACATATCTTTGAAGAGGCCGATTTGTGCAGATACGAACTTCAAGGCCGCCCTGAGCAGAAGGATAGGTGATAGCTGGCGTCTAATCGGCTACGGAACTTTCAAGTGATCTGGTTGCCATACAGAGTAGTCTTGGACTCGAACTTTGTCTTCTTGCCCCTCACCCTCAGGCTCGACATCTTCTCAGAGATTGAGGAACTCCTGCCTGGACGAGTCAAGTTCATAGTACTAGAGCCTGTCAGGAAAGAGCTTGAGAGACTCGCAAGAAGCAACTCCGAACTCGGCAGGAAGGCATCATTTGCATTGAGGTTCCTGGATAGATGTGAGGAGATTATGGTACGGCTGGGTCAGTCGGAGACCGTTGATGAAGTCATCGTCAGGCTTGCGGAAGGAAGCAAGGTAATAGTGGCAACTACGGACATGGCTCTTAAGAAGAAACTAAGAGATATAAACGTGCCTGTAATCTATGTAAGGGGCCGTTCTCGGCTTGAACTTGATGGATACCCCATCGAAGATGGTGGTTGAATCAGGCTGACATCGGCATCGAGGTTTGTGTTGGCTGAATGTTCAAACTATTGACGATGGAAGACATTGTTAGAATCCCGCCCGACAAGTTTGGCGGCACAATAAAGAAGGTTGCCAAGGAGCAGGTGAGGCTCAAATATGAGAACCTGATTGACGAAGAATTGGGATACGTGGTTTACGTAGTCGATGTTGACGTAGATCCCGTAGGGAGGATTCTTCCGGGCGACGGTTCAACCTATCACAAGGTCAAATTCCAACTTCTCATATTTTATCCTGAGCTGCACGAGATAGTTGAGGGTGAAGTGGTAGAGGTTACAGACTTCGGCGCCTTCGTCAGGATTGGGCCTGAGGATGCCCTAGTCCATGTCTCCCAAATAATCGACGACTTCATAAATTATGATGAGAAACACGGGGTCCTGTCGGGGAAGGAGACCCGTCGCACCCTTGGAAAAGGAGACCAAGTGAGGGCCAGAATAATAGCTGTGGGTTTCCCCAAAGGAGGAGTTGGCGGCAAGATAGGTTTGACTATGCGCCAACCATTCCTCGGTAGACTCGACTGGATAGAAGAGGAGACTAGGAAGGAGAAAGAAGAGAAAAGGGATCGACTTGGTGAAGGAAAAAGCGTGTAAGAGCTGCCATTTCATAAGCATGGGGAATATCTGTCCAAACTGCAAGTCTTCCAACCTAAGCGAAGATTGGACTGGCCTCGTGGTGATAGTGGATCTAGAAAAATCGGAAATCGCAAAAAAGCTGGGTGCAAAGAGTCCTGGAAAGTACGCTATCCGTGTACGGTGAAGCTGCAGCGATTCTTATTGAGTCTAATCTCCTTCAATAGTTAGAGGCTGGGTGACCTGGGCAAGCTTCTTTTGACACGCGAACTCAGAGCCTTACTCAAAATTCCTCTAGGCGATCTCTTGTCTGGCAGTGAAGAGGAGAATATGAGAAGACTGAAGAGAATAGTCGCCGAGGAGAAGCCTCCGAGGATTATCTGTGTGGGGGATATGGTTTGCAGAAACGCCGTGAAGGCTGAAGAAACCTCATGGATCAAGATTGTTGATGGCAGAGAGATGCGTAGAGATAAGGGGCTTTCTGGCTTCCACGGTAGTCGAGTCTTCCTCGCTGAGAACAAGCCAGGAACAATAAGTAGAATGGCTTGGGAGGCTGTTGCGGGAGCCGTCAAGCATGAGGGCTCCCTACTCATTGTGAGGGGTGAGGAAGACCTGCTTGTGCTTCCCGCTATTCTAGAGGCTCCGAAGAACTCTATTGTGGTTTACGGCCAGCCCCCTCGAGCCGGAATCGTTGTGGTCAAGGTTGACGAGGAGAAGAGGAGCCTAGCAAAGTCCGTTATAGACGCGATGGTTTGTGAGCAGGGTCAGGACTGAGTCTTGACGTAGTCTGTGTAACTGCAGGAGCCGCACGTCAATCGCTGTTTTGGGGTCTTATGGTACGCCATTATGTTGCCGCACCTTGGACACTTTCTGTTTCTCAGTTTGATAGTCTTCTTATCGTAGCTGTACTCATAAAGGGCGCCTAGGCTGGGCCTCTTCTTTGGCTGGCTATCTTTGTTCTGGCTCAGTTCGGTCACCGCCTACTTCTTTTGTCTCTCAGCCTCTGGAGCCTTAGCTTTCTCTGGAACCTTCTCCTTCACGGCTTCTCGTTTTGGCGATTCTGGCTGTGTCTTCTTTGCCTGGCGTTCCTCAGGCGGTAAGTTCCTTCTGAGTATGTGTTTTGGAAGGGTCTCTTCAGCCAACTCCTTTGTTTCGTAGACCTCGACGTGGCAGAGCGACTTGTCTGCACCGGTCTTTCCTTCGACCTTGGTCAAGTACAGGTTCTCGATTCTCTCTTCTAGCTGTGACGCTAGGAACCTTCTTGCTGCCAGTCTCTCCGGTGTTCCACTTTCATCATGTGTTAGTTCGACGAGTATTTCCTTGCGTTTGAGGATGGGGTTGCGATTTTCCCTTATCACTTTGGCCTTCATCTATCTTTCACGCCCTAAGTTTCGCTTTTCTGAGTTTCCTGTTTCACACTCTTCACTTCTCTTTCCGGCTTCAGTACTGCTAGGTTTACTTGGTAGGTTTCATCAGTTATCATTCGTCCTCTGACAAGTTTCCTTTTTCTCTCACCGTGTTTGCCTCTGAATCCTATGCTCCGTGTCAGGACTAGGTGTTTCTTACCTCCACCTTGGACGTCGGGTCTGAGTGGTATTCCATCCTTATCACTTCCCCCTGTTATCTTGACCTTCTTTCCACTCAGCCCAATGAGGGATCCGTCTAGCGTATCCCCCAGCCCTCTTCCTAGAAACGGTTTTGCCTTGGTCCCTTCCAACTCCATGACTGAGGCCTTTCCGGTACCAGGCTCAGATACCACAAGCTTGAGTTTTGCCAAGATGGTTCGGCTCGTTAGAGTATTCTACTAGGCTTGGTGACGAACATATTAACCTGTCGAGGCTTCGGTGATTGGTGGATTTGAGGCTCTAGATGTTCCAAAGTGGGTTCTCCTTTCTCATTATCTCTGTTAGTTCCTCTAGGACTCCCATTTCGTCAGGGCTTAAGTGCTCTCTGAGTCGTATGGAAAACTCTCTTGCTGATTGTTCTGGAACTGCCACATAGAGTATGTCTCCCTCGAAGACGCTCCTACCAATTACCGCCTTGTCTACTGAGACTGCGATCTGCATTCCAGCTCTCGCTTCATCAATATCTGTTCCTTTGTCTTGGAGCCTCATAACGGTTCCAATCTTCTTTCCGCCCTTGTTTACTAGTGGATATTTCTGTCTTATCGTTCCAGCTAGGATCTCTACTCCAAATATCGCAGGTTTACTGTGTCTGAAGATGTATCCAGTGAGGACCCGCATCTTTCCAGGTCTGACGTGGCGGTCAAGCTCCGCCTTCACACTGGCGGCTTTCTCGGCCTCGACCCACCTCGAGTAGCCGTCTAGTAGATCATATATTACGTCAGCCCGCATTATCAGGATATTTCTCCTCTTAGCCTCCTCCTCTGCGTCAGGAAGTGTCTTGACATTAAATCCTAGGACTACGCCGAGCAACCGATCTTTTTCCCTGACTATGTCTGCCTCAATAACCTCACGTTTGGAGATGTCGCCCACATCAGCAAATCTTATTGGTGTACCTGATTTGTTCAGAGAAGCTGTTATAGCCTCTAGAGCGCCAAGCGTATCGGTCTTGAGGACGACTCCGTTCTTGTCTGTTTTGATTCTCAATCTCTCAAATTCCTCCTCGACAGTCTTCGCATAGGCTTCAGGAGACTCGGCTTTTGGGACCGCGTATAGGGACGAACCTGCTAGTGCTTTCTCTAGGTCTGGGGCCACAATCTTGATGCCTGAGGCTGCCCTTACGCTACGAACGCTCGAGAATCTGTCTCGTGGATCTCTTATCTCGTCTAGGGGTTTGGGTACTAGGATGGCTCTTACGGTGGTCACTATTGGGCCTTCTTTGCCACCTAAGGCTATCTGGTCACCTACGTTCAGGATACCGTCGTAGGTGATCGCGTTCACGGTGACGCCTAAACCGACCTCTTCTTTGACTTCTAGAATAGTCCCTTTTGCGGAGCCGGTTGTTGTCAATAGTTCTTCCTTCATGTATGATTGCGTCAATCCAACCACTAGTGCGAGAAGTTCTGGGATTCCTTCGCCGGTCTTTGCGCTTGTTGGAACGATGGCAACGGTCTTGGTGAAGTCCTTAATCCTGTCAAACCTCTCGGCGTATAATCCAAATCTGGATAGTGAACCCACGACCGTGTAGATTCTGTTATCGACTTCTCTCTGGACTTCTGGCGGCTGCTGGAAGATTGAGCTACTTATGGATCTTGTGCCGGTTCTCCTCCATCCAGGCACTAGGTCTATCTTGTTGGCGGCGACGACGAAGGGTGTCTTTCGCGTCTTCAATATTCCTATGGACTCCTCGGTTTGAGGTTCGACGCCCTTGGTCAGGTCTATAACTAGTATCGCTATGTCTGCTGCGGATCCTCCTCGGCGGCGTAGGTTTGAGAAACTCTCGTGGCCGGGTGTGTCGATGAATAGTAAACCGGGGATGTTTATCTGGAACTTGAATTTCTCAAGGGCTTCTCCATAAGCCTCCTTGATGTTTTCTGCTGGAAGGAGACTTGCTCCGATCCACTGGGTTATTTGGCCAGGCTCCCTCTTCGCAACTGAGGTTCCTCTGATCTGGTCGAGGAGTGTTGTTTTACCGTGGTCTACCTAGCCCGTCGCGGCTACACCAGAATACTCTACGACGTATGGCCTAGGACCACGACAATCGGCTGACGTAGCGACAACGGTGGCATCTCCTGCAGTCCATTGAGTGTTGGCTACCTTAAGTACTATACTGCCGAGGCTTGAATTTTCGAGTTGTTACTGTAGGCCTAACTATGGGGTGTGGAGCCCTAGGAGAAACTTTGCTTCGGTAGGCTTGATATAGTTCAGTATCTCATGAGGTTCGAAGAATATTCTGATCTCGCGTTCTGCATTGTTGACGCTGTCTGCCGCATGCACAATGTTCTGGGTTGTGTTTAACGCAAAATCGGCTCTGATGCTTCCTGGGTCGGCCTCTTGCGGGTCTGTAGCCCCTACCATTCTTCTGACTGAGCGTACCGCGTTGGGGCCCTCTACTACCATCACGACGATGGGAGTTGATGTGATTTGGTTGAGTAGCTTGGAGAAGAAATCCTTTGTCTTGTGCATTGAGTAGAGGTCTTCAGCTTGGGTCCTAGATATCTTCAGGAGTTTTATTGCAGCTATGTTTAGACCTTTTCTCTCGACCCTTGAGATAACCTCTCCAATGAGTCCCCTCATAACTCCTTCAGGTTTGACGAGAACCAGGGTTCTCTCCATTTGGGGAACTCCTATGTTACTTTTCCTTGTGCATGTGGTGATGGGTCCACTTGAGTTTCCTTGGGTCTCTGCCAAGCTTGAGTTGGCTCTTTCTACATTTAGTTGAGCAGAAGTAGAGTATTCCTCCGTCGTTTCTTATGTAGGCGACTCCTGAAGCCGGGGGATACTCTCTTCCGCAGAAAGAGCACTTGAATGTTCGGGGCACTTGGTATGCCTCTCTAACGGATCTTCTTCGCTTCTCTTTCGGTCTCTCTGAGCATTAACATGTCGCCGAGTCTTATTGGGCCTTTGGTGTTCCTTGTAATGATCCTACCCTTATCCCTGCCCTCAAGAATTCTGACCCTGACTTGTATGACTTCGCCTGTCACTCCTGTTCTGCCAACGATCTGCGTCACCTCAGCAGGGGTTAAGACCTCCTCAACCCCTTCTTTTGCTGACCTCCCTGGAGCGCCGCTCAAGTGCCTGTCGCACCGCCTTTCAGCAATCTCTCCGTAGCGCTGATAAGTCCCTTCACGGCTTCAGATGCTTCGCCTGGCTCTACTATTGAGATGGCTGCTGAGCCCACATCGATACCTGCTGATCTGCCGAGTTCGAGCTTGCTGGGAACGAATAGATAGGGAATCTTTCTTTCTTCACATAGTATTGGGAGGTGTGCCACCACTTGTGGTGGCTCAACGTCTTCGGCTATCAGCACCAGTTTGGCTACTCCCCTCTCAATAGCTTTAGTTGTCTCGTTTGTTCCCTTCTTGATCTTGCCGGTATCCTTTGCGACTTGTAATGCTTGAAAGGCCTTCTCGGCAATCTCTTTTGGTGTTTGAAACTTCACGTAGAATTGCTTTGGCATCCGTTTCGCCCTCATCTGCCATTTTTAGATAGAGTAGGACCTGAGCCTATTTTATCAACCTTTCGTTAAGAGACTAGTCGAAGAACTTCAGCCGCTAACCGTTCTCTCCATTATTGGGGTCGGCAGACGTGAATATCATAGCCTGACTTGGAGTGCTAAACCGCATCTACAGGCTCGATATTTCTAGGCTTCAGGCGCTCGGCCTTGAGTCTTTCGCTTAACGATATTTGCTATCTTGGTCTGTAGCCCCCAGAGCCCTATGAATCCTGTCGCCATCGACTGGTCAAAAGTTGTGGTGATGTCGTAGGTTGCCAGTTTACGATTATATAAGGACATAGGTGATGATCTGCCGACAACTTGGCAGTTTCCTTTGTAGAGTTTTATCCTGACTGTTCCGTTAACTCTCTCCTGGGTCTTATCAATGAAAGCTCCCAAGTCTTCCATTAGAGGATCCATCCACAGCCCTGAGTAGGCCGCTACTGTCCATTGGGCATCAACGAGTTGCTTGAAAGTGAGTTCATGGCGGGTCAAAACGCATTTCTCCAAGTCTCTGTGGGCTTCTATGAGGACTGTTGATGCTGGGCATTCATAGACTTCACGAGACTTTATGCCTACCAAGCGGTCCTCAACGTGGTCTATGCGTCCGACACCGTTTCTCCCGGCCATACGGTTTAGTTTACTTATGAATGCAACTGGATTATCTTCTGAGCCGTCGATTGACTTAGGCATGCCCCTGTCAAATTCCAATGTCACGTACTCCGGTTTATTCGGACTCTTCTCCGGCGATACGGTCCACTCAAAAATCTCTTCGGGCGGCTCTGCTGAGGGGTCTTCGAGAATTCCGCATTCAATAGACCGGCCGTAGAGATTTTGGTCAATACTGTAAGGGCTCTCTGGTTTGACTGGTATGGGAATGTTACGCTGTCTGGCGTATTCGATTTCTTCCTCTCGTGAAAGTTTCCACTCTCTTATTGGGGCTATTATCTTCAGTTCTGGTGCTAGGGACGATATCGTCACGTCGAATCTGACTTGGTCATTACCCTTTCCTGTGCAGCCGTGTGCGACTGCCTCAGCCCCCTCCTTCCTAGCGATCTCCACGAGTTTGGATGCTATTAGGGGGCGGGAGAGTGCTGTTGATATCGGATACTTCCCTTGATATAGCGCGTTGGCCTTGACCGCCGGATACACGTAGCATCTGACAAATTCCTCCTTAGCGTCTATCGAATAGTGTTTTGACGCTCCCACTCTTTCAGCACTCTCACGGATGTAGTCTAGGTTTTCGACCTGCCCTACATCGATAGTAACGGTGATTACGTCACAATCATATTTCTCCATGATCCATCTTATGGCTACTGATGTGTCTAGTCCTCCGGAATAGGCTAAGACAACTTTGCTTCTCATTCCTGATTCTTCCTGAATGGATTGAGACCTACCCTACGGAGCTATAGTCACATGCTAGTCTTTCTTCAATTATCGTCTCTGTGACCTGGAAGCTATACTCTCTCGTTACATTTAGCTACTTCTTTAAGATGTTCAAGAGATGATCTATGATCCTTGCAGCAATATCGACGCCCGTAGCTGCTGCTGCGCCTCGAAACTCTATCGTGGAGTTGACCTCATGCACAACCGGGCCATTCGGGCTCTCCATGGAATCCACAGCGAGAACGCCGCCCCCTACGGCTCTAGCAGCCTTTAGGGCGATCTCCTCCAGCTGATGTGTGATTGGACATTTTGTTGTTGTTGCACCAAGAGCAACATTGGTCCTCCAAGTGTCTGCGGGTGCGCTCCGATAGATGGCGACTACGACTTCGTCACCCATCACGATCATTCTGATGTCTCTGGGCGGTCTCTTCACCATTTCTTGAATGTAGTGGATCTGAAGTAGTGAACTGCCCATCTGTTCTCTATGTTCGAGGATAGCCTCGGCCGTAGCTCGATCCTTTATAGGTGAGACCAGTCTGCCCCAGCTTCCTATGACTGGCTTTATCACAGCCGGATAGCCAATCTTGTCAAGCACGTCTAGGGCAGCCTCGGGTGTAAATGTTACGTAGGTTTCTGGTGTCGGAACCTTGGCCTTGGCGAGCGCCAAGGATGTAAATAGCTTGTTGCCGCAGACCAGAGATGTATCGAACGAGTTTACTACTTGTAGACCATTTCTTTCGAGAACTGCAGTTATATGTAGTCCTCTGAAGTAGCTGATGCACCTTTGGAGTACTACATCGCCGTAGGCTTCTGCATCGTACCGGGCGTTAAGATCGAAGCATATGTTCTTTGCGTCAATAAGGTTGGTTTGTATCCTTTTGCGTCTAGCGGCCTTGATGAGGGCTTTCTCTTCCCAGCGGGTGCGGTCAAAAACGATCGATAACTTCTTCGCCAAAGAGGGCTTTTCACTCTCCCCAGTCTTCACCCACGATCTCAGCAATCTTGAGGTTGCACTTTCCGTCCTTATCGAAGGACAGTTCAAATTCGAGGCCGCAGTCGGGGCAAGTGACTATTTCACCCTCAACGGCATCCTTGGGTATTGTAATCTCGCTGTCACACTCAGAACATCGGCACTTCATTCTGTTCTGGCTCTCAACTTGCAGAATTTTTTTGTGATTCTTGAATGCGTAGAGGACAATCAGCTTAAAAGACTTTCTTTTCCAGAATTTCGTTGGGTAACTCACCATTGGCGTAGGATGATCATAGTATTTGTGTTCGAGACTCCTTCCACGCCTCTTATTTCCTCAACACAATGATTAACCTCGGTAATGCTTGAGCCCGAGATTGTTACTGCGATATCATATTGGCCTGTAACTTCGTGGACTGTCTCAACACTTGGAATCTTGATGAGTTCTTGAGAGACTTTCGATGTGGGGTAGGCAGGATTTACTGAGAGTAGAGTTATTGCTCTTGCACCTGTCTTGAATCCGATCTGAATAGTGAATTTCTCTATGTCACCCGACTTTGTGAGTGTGCCGATCCTCTTTCGAACGGCGCCTTCGGATAGCCCAATCTTTCTGCCGATGTCAACATACGCCGCTCGTCCGTCCTCTTTCAGTATGCTTATTATCTTCCGGTCTATTTCGTCCAAGGTTACCGCCAAGTCGTTTGTCGATGTGCTGTGTCGACCCTGATTCTTGAAGGATTTGGCACCTCTATTCTTCAGATTTCGATATTGTATTGCGAGCTTTCCGAATTTAAACCTATCAGTTGCGGTTTTCGTATAATTTGGCGCCGAATGTGCAGGTAGTGGTCATTCCCTCCACCGAAATCTTTAATAGTGGTACGATATCTCAGTGAAGCAGTTGGTGGTAGTCTTGGAAGGTCACAAGTGCCCAGACTGTTCCGCTGAAGTGAAGATCCCAGAAGATTCTCTTGACGGCGAGATAGTCGTCTGCCCAGATTGTGGGCTAGAATTACAGGTCAAGAAGGACCAAACAGGAAAGGTCGAGCTTGGGCAAGTAACTAGACAGAAAGAAGATTGGGGTGAATGATTGAATAGCTCCATCGGGATGCTCTACGATCAAATAAGGCCCGAGGAGCGTCTCCTAATCGATGCTGCGAAAAGGAAGTCCTTAAGACTTCGACTACACAACTCCGAGGAACTTTACCTCAATGCGCTCGAAGTTGATCGTAGAGAAACCTTCGAAGACGTAGTCTTACAGAGATGCGTCAGCTACTTTCGGAGCATACACCTCACAGCACTGCTAGAAAGCAGAGGTGTAAGTGTAATAAACTCGTCAAGGATTGCCTCAATCTGCGGCAACAAACTATTGGCTACCATCGAACTTGCAGGAGCAAGGATTCCAACCCCTTCCACAACAGTTGCCTTCAGCGTAGAGTCTGCACTCAAGGCCCTTTCCGAGATAGGATATCCGGCAATCCTCAAGCCAGTCATAGGAAGTTGGGGAAGACTTGTCGCCCCACTAAAGGACGCAGAATCAGCCAGAGCAATACTGGAAGACCGAGAGAATATGTTTCCGCTCTACCAAGTATACTATATTCAAGAGATGATCCAACGGCCGCCAAGAGACATACGTTGCTTCCTCATAGGCGACGAAGCTGTTGCGGCAATATATAGGTATGCTCCAAAAGATGAGTGGCGAACGAATACTGCAAGGGGTGGACGAGTGGAGTCATGCAAAATCACTCCCCAAATGGAGGAGCTTGCCTCGAAGGTTGCAAAAGTCTTCGGTGAAGGGGTGTACGGCGTCGATATGATGGAGAGTGAGAGGGGTCTAACTGTACATGAAGTTAATTACACGACAGAATTTCGAAATAGCGTCCCAGTAACAGGCGTAGACATTCCAGGATTGATTCTGGACTTCGCAGGTAGAAAGGTGAGAAAGTAGCTTGAAGGTTTCGATAATAGGTGGGTCAGGATACGCGGGTGGAGAATTGATACGAGAGTTACTTTTCCATCCAAAAGTCGAGATTATCACGATCGTTTCTAGGAGCCACGTAGACGACTACGTGTTTCGAATTCATCCAAATCTGCGTGGATATACGCAGTTGAAATTTTCTCCTTTGAATCTGTCTAACATAACTTCAAATTCAGATCTCGTCTTTACAGCGATTCCACACGGAACATCAGCGGAGTACGTACCGAAACTCTTGGAGGCTGGTTTGAGAGTCATCGATCTAGGCGCAGACTTCAGACTGAAGGACCCTGCAGACTACCAGAAATGGTATGGGTGGACCCACCCACATCCGGAGCTTCTCAAAGAGGCTGTCTATGGGCTTCCGGAGCTTCATAGAGAAGAGATTAGAAACGCGAGACTCGTCGCATGCCCCGGATGCATGGCCACAGCAACAATTCTCGGACTTGCCCCGATCATTAAGGAACACGTCATAGAGCCTGAAAGAATAGTTGTGGATGCCAAGATAGGCTCCTCAGGAGCAGGGAATGTGCCGACCAAGGCTTCACACCATCCTGAACGCGCTAACGGTGTAAGACCCTACAAGACAGTTGGTCACAGACACATTCCAGAGATGGAGCAGGAGCTTTCACTCCTAACCAATACCAAACCAGATATTTCCTTCTCCCCCCACGCCGTCCCGATGATCCGGGGAATCCTAGCAACAATACATACATTCCCAAAGAAACAACTCACGCCCCAAGACGTCTGGAAGATATACCGTTCAATGTATGGCCAAGAACCTTTCATTAGGCTTGTAAAAGATAGAAAAGGCCTCCACCAGCTACCAGACCCTAAAGTGACCATGGGTTCAAACTTCTGTGACATTGGATTTGAACTTGACACTCACATCAACAGGATGGTTATTCTCAGCGCGATAGACAATCTTGTGAAGGGAGCTTCGGGGCAAGCTGTTCAATGCCTGAACATAATGCTTGGAGTCGATGAGAGAACCGCCATTTCAACCCCAACAGTCTATCCGGCGTGAGAACCGATGCTTCTGGTAGTCAAACTTGGAGGGAGCACGCTTGAGGAAGGCGTCTCAGATGAGTTTGTTCAAGATGTCAAGAAGGTTGCGGCAGACCATAACGTTGTGATCGTGCATGGCGGAGGCGCCATAGTGACAGAGATAGCCAAGAGGCTGGGCAAAGAACAGAAGTTCATAGTCTCGCCAGAGGGTTTCAGAAGCAGATACACAGATCGAGAGACCGTAGAGATCTACACAATGGTCATGGCTGGGAAGACGAACAAAGAGATAGTGTTAGCCCTCCAACGTCAAGGTATAAACGCGGTCGGACTCTCAGGACTAGACGGGTCTTTAGCTATGGCTGAACGGAAGAAACAACTCGTAATAGTCGATGAAAGAGGAAGGAGAAGAATCATAGAAGGAGGATATACTGGCAAGATCAGCAAGATCAAAGTGGCTCTGCTCAAACTCCTAGTTGAGAACGGATATGTACTCGTCATTGCTCCAGTTGCCATTGGAACAGAGTACGAGCCCCTCAACACTGATGGAGACCGCATGGCCGCGAACATCGCAGGTTCACTCAAGGCTGACATGCTCATCCTGTTGACTGACGTTAAGGGAGTCGAGTTGGACGGCAAACTGGTTTCGAAGATGAATGTCCTAGAAGCAAAAGACGCCCTTCCAAGAATAGGACATGGAATGATAACGAAGATTTATGCTGCCATTGAGGCTATCGACATAGGTGTGAAAAAAGTCACGATAGCTCCTGGACTAGAACCGTCGCCAGTCTCACTGTCTATTGAGCAGAAATGTGGCACTGTGATAGAGAGATGAATGAAAAAGAAATAGTCGAGATCGAGCAGACCCACATGGCAAATGTCTACGCGAAGAAGGGCCTAGTCGTCATAAGAGGTCATGGCGCCAAGCTCTGGGACATCAATAATCGCGAATACATAGACTGCATGGGTGCCTACGGCGTCTCAATAGTTGGGCACTGCCATCCAAAAGTCGTCGAGGCAATAAAACAGCAATCTGAAGTTCTCATATCCTGCCACGGATCATTATACAATGACTCCAGATCAAGACTTCTCGAAAAACTGGTCAAGATAACTCCCAAAGGCCTGGACAAAGCCTTCCTCACAAACAGCGGCGCCGAGGCAGTAGAATGTGCCATAAAACTGGCAAGAAAGCACTCTGGAAGGAAAGAGGTGATAGCTATGATGGGTGCCTTCCACGGAAAGACGATGGGCGCCCTCTCAGCCACATGGGACAAGAAATACCGCGAGCCCTTTCTGCCTTTGGTTCCAGGCTTCAAGCACGTACCATACGGGAACGCGGCCAAGCTCAGGGACGCCATAACCGCTGACACCGCAGCCATCATTCTTGAGCCTATCCAAGGTGAAGGGGGAGTGCGAATCCCCCCTGAAGGATACCTCAAGGAGGTTAAGGAGATCTGCGACGAGAAAGACATAATCATGATAGCGGATGAAGTCCAGACGGGCTTCGGCCGGACCGGCAAAGTGTTTGCCTGCGAACATTGGGGAACCATACCTGATGTTATCTGTCTCGCGAAGGCTGTAGGCGGAGGTTTACCCCTTGGAATAACAGTGGCGAGGCAGGACATCATGTCCTCCCTAAGGGTTGGTGAACACACAACAACTTTTGGAGGCAACCCACTAGTCTGTGCAGCAGCCTCAGCCGCTATTGACATACTGATATCAGAGAGACTGCCAGAGAGGGCAGCTGAACTTGGAGCCTACTTCATGAAGAAGCTAGAGAATCTGAGAACCGAGTACAATATCATACGTGAGGTTAGAGGACTAGGCTTGATGATAGGAGTCGAATCAAGATTCGACGTCTTCAATATCCTACAGAGGTTGATGGCGAGAGGAGTAATCGCACTAGATGCTGGAAGAAACATAATTCGTTTCCTTCCACCGCTGGTCATATCGAAGGAGCAACTTGACACAGTTGCTGAATCCATGGACAAGTGCTTGGCTGAGGAGAGAAATGACCGCTTACGAAGTTGAACTGCTGACTGAGATGCTCAGGCGATACAGCCCCAGCGGAGGAGAAGCGGCCCTCGCAGAATACGTCCGAGATGAACTGGAAAAGAACAATTTCGATGTACACGTTGACGATGCTGGAAACGTAATCGGTACGTATGGAAGCGAACAGCCAACCGTGCTCCTGTGTGGGCACATGGATACGGTGCCAGGAGAGTTGGAAGTCAGGCTTGAAGGAGACCTGCTCTATGGAAGAGGTGCTGTGGACGCGAAGGCCCCACTTGCAAGCATGATTGTGGGTGCTTCAAGGATTACTAAACCAAGAGGCAAGATTGTTCTTGCATGCTTGGTTGACGAGGAAGGTTGTGGAAAGGGGGTTAGGCAACTGATCAAGGATAAAGTCCAAGCGAACTATGCGATATTTGGAGAACCGAGCAGGTCTTGGAATGTCACGATTGGTTACAAAGGAAGTCTGCATCTATGGTTGGAATGCACAACTTCTACGGGCCACTCTTCTTCACCTTGGCTCTTCAACAATGCCATCGAGAAGGCCTACGAGTTCTGGGAGGCAATAAGAGGACATCGCTTCGAAGAAGAGAAGACAGAGAGCCGCTTCTACTCAGTGACTTCCTGCCTGACTATGATGAAGGGAGGAGACTCTTCGAGCATGGTACCGTCACGATGCGAGGCGGAGATAGACATACGTACTCCCCCGCAACTCTCGCCTGAGGTAGTCTTTGGAGGACTCAAGAAACTCGCCGAGGAATTCGGCAGAGCCAATCCGGAGTTGAAAATCAAGCTGGACACTACCAGCATGGTTCCAGCCTACGAGGCTGGCTCCAGATCCCTCCTCGTCAAGGCTCTAACATACGCCATAAGAAAGGTTTGTCGGCAGACCCCAACCCTCCTGAGAAAGACAGGGACAGGGGACATGAATGAACTCGGCTCAATATTGAGAGTACCGATGGTGTCCTATGGACCTGGAGACTCCCACCTTGACCACACGACGAATGAATGCGTCTCGGTATCGGAGTACCTGTCAAGTATCAGGGTCTACCAGGAAGCCATTCCCAGACTCTTCGACCTTCATCATTCTAACAGGTTAGGGTGATCAGATTGAGTTATAGAAGAATAAACCACGATGTCCTCATCTTGGACACAACTTTGAGGGAGGGAGAACAGACTCCAGGAGTCACATTCACAATAGAAGAGAAGCTTGAGATAGCTCGGAAACTGGACGATATAGGGGTAGACATGATCGAGGCTGGAGACCCCAATGTCTCAAGCGATGTTAAGGAGGCTATTAGAAGAATCGCGAAGGAGGGTCTGAAAGCTGAGATACTTGCCCATTGCAGGGCCCTGGTCCCTGATGTTGAGACCGCAGCCTCATGTGGGGTAGACAGAGTCGCCATATTCCTCGGGACTTCAAAGTCCCATCTCAAATACAAAATGAAGAGGGATGAAGAGAAGGCTATAGAACTTGCTTCAAAAGCAATAGAACACGCCAGAGACCAAGGTTTGAAGGTCAGATTCACAGCTGAAGACGCGTCAAGGACCGACTACGATTTTCTTTTGAAAATATGTAAAGAAGCACAAGACTCCGGCGCTGACAGGATAAGCATACCGGACACAGTTGGAATAATGACTCCCAACAGTGTTCGGGAACTGTTTGGAAAACTTACTCAAGAACTTAAGGTTGAACTTGACACACACTGCCACAACGACCTAGGTATGTCAACGGCCAACACATTGGCAGGACTTGAGGGAGGAGCCACAGCAGCCCACGCCACCATTAACGGTTTAGGTGAGAGGAGTGGAATAGCCCCACTCAGCGAAGTCGCAGTTGCTCTGAAAGTGATATATGAAATTGAGACCGTGAGGCTTGAAGAACTCCCAGCACTATCCCTCTTAGTTGAGAGATACAGCGGAATAGTCCCGGCGCCGAACACACCCATAATCGGGGAAAACGCCTTCACTCACAAGGCAGGTATTCATGTTGCAGGCGTTCTGGCCAACCCATCAACCTACGAAGGCTTCCCGCCAGATCTGATTGGGAGACAAAGGGACATAATCATAGACAAGTACACGGGAATTCACGCGGTCAAATCTAGACTCGAAAGGCTTGGTGTCATCCTAAACGAGAGTCAAATAACTAGCGTGGTCCAAGCGATAAAAGAGAGGCCTACCGTCACCAGGTTCAGAGACGCCGACCTCATAGAGTTGGCCGAACAGGTAACGGGGAAGAACCTCCAAGCTGAGGTTCCAAGCAAGGTTGAAGCCCTCCTAAGAGTCAAATGCGAATCGAACGTCTATACAACAGCAATAGCCAGAAGACTCAGAGCTCTAAAGAAAATCAGTAAGGTCTATGAGGTCACCGGAAACTATGACATTCAAGTCTCGATAACTGCAGACTCAACAGCAGACCTCAACGACATCCTCGAGAGAATAAGGGAGATGGATGGTGTCAAAGAGACCGAGACTCAACTCATCCTGAAGAAGTTTGAAACCTAAACCTCACAGGAATTTCCAGAAAACTCGAGAGGCTCAGGTAGGGAAAGATCTACAATAACCTTATAAGGGGCTGTACCGAGTCTAGGTCCAATCTGGACGATGAGTGAAGCGGAAATGTTCACAGACGTCCCCACCAAGATACTTCCAAGTCCTCAACTCATAGTTCAACTCATCGTTCTCGTAGTACTCCTATTGTAGCGCAGGCAGCAAACTCCGTGTTATTGCTGCACTGGCTGTGTAATAACACTAGCAGAGATGATAATGGAATGGTCAAGTCGTCCGGCGCAAAAGCGTTGGTGAAGTCCCTGGAGAGAGAGAAAGTCGAGACTATATTCGGGTTGCCTGGAGGCACTATCATGCCAGCCTACGATGTCCTTCTAGACTCAGAGATCAGACACATACTTGTAAGGCATGAGCAGTCGGCAGCCCACATGGCAGACGGATACGCAAGAGCCAGTGGAAGAACCGGTGTCTGCATGGCCACCTCCGGCCCCGGCGCCACGAACTTGGTAACCGGAATCGCAACGGCACATCTCGACTCCTCTCCAGTAGTGGCTATAACGGGTCAAGTCTCAACCCCTCAGATAGGTCTGGACGCCTTTCAGGAAGCAGACATAATTGGGATAGCAAGCCCCGTGACCAAATACAGCTTTCAGCCGCGCAGTGTCGCGGAGATACCTACGGCAGTCATGAAGGCCTTCTACATAGCCTCGACGGGAAGAGCAGGGCCTGTCCTGATAGACGTGCCCAAGGATGTCCAAGTTGATTTGGCGGAGGTGGAGTATCCCGAAAAGGTCGAGATCAGGGGATACAGAACCGTCTACAAGCCAGACCAAGAGAAGATCAACAGGGCGGCGGAGGTGCTGGCGAGGGCGGAGAAACCATTCATATTGGCGGGCGGTGGAGTAACCCTATCAAACGCTTCGCATGAACTTCAAAGACTGGCTGAACTGCTACTCGCACCAGTCGCCACCTCACTCATGGGAAAAGGCTCATTCCCTGAAGACCATCCGCTCTCAATGGGCATGGTTGGGATGCACGGTTCAAAGGAGACTAACCAGTTGATCTACGAGGCCGACGTAATATTGGCAGTTGGCTGTCGGTTCACAGACCGCACCACAGGAAGGCTAGATGAGTTCTGCCCAGCCTCACACTTCATTCACATCGACATAGATGCGACAGAGATCGGAAAGAACAAGTGTGTAGAAGTAGCGATAGTCAGTGACGCTGGCCACGCCCTCAGAGCGCTGCTAAGAGCTTTAGCGAAGAATCTCACAGCAGCAAAGGACACCCCATGGTCAAGGAAGGTCAGGGAAGTCAAAGAGGCTTATGCAAATAAGATAGAGAATTCTGGAAAAGAGTTGACCCCGCCCAAAGTCCTGAAAGAGCTCAGGAGACTGTTGCCTCCGCAAGCGATAGTCACAACTGAAGTGGGTCAGAACCAGATGTGGGCCTCATTATGCTTTAGAGCGTTACGACCACGGACTTTCATAACTTCCGGAGGATTCGGATGCATGGGTTTCGGGTTTCCAGCCTCGATCGGTGCAAAAGCCGCAAAGCCTGACGTACCAGTCTTCGACATAGCTGGCGACGGAAGCTTCATGATGACAGAGAACTCTCTGGCAACATCGGTACTAGAGAAGCTGCCGGTCACGGTTCTGATATTGAACAATAGGATGCTTGGGATGGTTGCGCAGTGGCAAAGACTATTCTACAATAGAAGATACTCAGCCGTCAAGCTTGGAGAGGTTCCAGATTTCGTCAAGCTTGCAGGGGCTTATGGGGCTGAAGGATACAGGGTTGGGTCGATGCGGGAATTCTCAGAAGTAATCAAGAAATCCCTGAGAAACGAGGTTACAACCGTGATAGATGTTCCAATAGACCCTGAGGAGAACGTTTTACCGATGGTTCCGGCAGGTTACAGCTTAAAGGAAGTTATTGGGTGAAAACCCTTGGCAAAGACCTTCATCATATCCGCGTTAGTCGAGCATAAACCGGGTGTCCTCTATAAGGTATCAAACATGTTCTGGCGTCGCGGCTTCAACATCGAGAGCGTAGCTATCGGCACAGCAGAGCAAGAAGATCTCGCACGGATGACAATAACTATTAAAGGAGAGGAGGAGGACGCGGAACAACTTGTCGGTCAGCTAGAAAAGCTGGTAGACGTCCTCAAAGCCGCAAGACTCGACCAAGAAAGAGCGGTCATAAGGGAACTGGCCCTAGTCAAACTCCGCGCAAAAGACCCGAAGGTACGGTCGGACATCTTCCACTACGTAGACGTTTTCAGAGGAAGAATAGTTGACGTCTCTCCAGAGACAGCGACTGTGGAGATAGTTGGAAGCAAAGACAAGATAGACGCCTTCATAAGCCTCACAAGAAGCTTTGGCGTGGTCGAAGTCGCGAGGACAGGTGAGACTGCGCTTATTAGGGGCCCCCAATCTGTAAGAATAGACATTTAGGGTGATTTGGATGGCCAAGGTATATCATGACCAAGACGCAGACATGAAGTATCTGGAAGGAAAGACCATAGCGGTGATAGGTTATGGAAATCAAGGGCATGCTCAAGCCCTTACCTTCAGGGATTCAGGCGTAAACGTCGTTGTAGGCCTCAGACCTGGAGGAAAATCCTGGAAACTGGCTGAGCAAGAGGGTTTCAAGCCCCTAACAGTCGAGGAGGCGGCGAAGAAGGCAGACATCATACACCTGCTCTTCCCAGACCTAGAACAGCCCACCGTCTACCGTCAGTACATAGAACCTAACCTGAAAGAGGGCAAGACTCTAAGTTGCTCCCACGCCTACAATATTCACTTCAAGCAGATCGTTCCGCCCAAGAATACTGACGTCATTATGGTAGCCCCCAAGAGCCCCGGTTCAAGGCTCAGAGAGATCTACAAGGAAGGCTTCGGCGTACCGGCTTTGATAGCGGTCTACCAGAACGCCTCGGGTAAAGCCAAAGAGACGGTCCTCGCGATGGCCAAATCCCTCGGGACGACAAGAGCAGGGGTGATAGAGACAACATTCAAGGAAGAGGCTGAGACCGACATAATCGGGGAGCAGATAGTTCTGGGGGGCGGATCGATGGAACTGATCAAGAAGGGATTCGAAGTCCTCGTAGAGGCAGGATACCAACCTGAACTCGCATACTTCGAGGTTGCGAACGAACTGAAGCTGATGGTCGACCTCCTCTACGAAGGCGGACTGACCAGGATGATGAAGATGATCTCCCACACGGCCCAGTATGGAAGCCTAACGGTTGGGCCGAGAGTGATTGACGACCACGTAAAAGAAAACATGCGCAAAGTTGTGAAATTCGTTCAGAGTGGCGAGTTTGCGAGAGAGTGGAGTGGCGACCCAAAGAAGAGTATGGAGCGACTCAACAAGTTGATGAGAGAGCTTGAGGAACACCAAATAGAAAAGGTTGGAAAAGCAATCAGACAGATGGCTGGGATAGAGAGGGGCGCCTCAGCCTACTAACAACTACTCAAAGGTATAACACTTGAACATATTCGAAAAGATACTGGCCAGGGCGGCGGGAAGGAAAGAAGTATCCGCCGGCGAGATTGTTGAAGCAAACATAGATATGGCCATGATTCACGACCTCACCGGACCCTTGACGGTCGACTCCTTCCGCAAGATCGGAGCCGAAAAGGTATGGGACCCAAAAAGGATAGTTGTCATATTCGACCACCTAGTTCCAGCAAGCACTATCAGAGCAGCCACCCTCCAAAAGGGACTGAGAGAATTCGTGAAGGAGCAGGGCATCCAAAGCCTTTATGATATAGGTCAAGGGGGTGTCTGCCACCAAGTCTTCCATGAGAAAGGTCACGTGAGGCCGGGAGAACTCATTGTCGGTGCAGACTCCCACACATGCACTTACGGAGCCTTAGGAGCCTTCGCAACAGGAATAGGCTCAACAGAGATGGCGGCGGTCTTCACCACGGGAAGAATGTGGTTCAAAGTACCCAAAGCCCTAAGGATAAATGCGTCCGGAAACTTCAAGCGGTATACGACCCCAAAAGACTTGATACTCAGAATCATAGGTGACCTCGGTGAGGGCGGCGCCATATACAAAGGGTTAGAGTTCACAGGCCCAACATTCACCAATATGAGCATTGACGGCAGACTCGCAGTATGCAACATGGTGGTTGAGGCTGGGGCAAAGGCGGGCATAGTACCGCCAGACAACAGAACAATCGCCTACGTCAGGGCGAGAACCAAGAAGCCATTCAAACCAGCAAGAAGCGACAGAGACGCCAGCTATGAAGACATCCTAGAATATGACGTCTCAAGACTGGTGCCACAGGTAGCTTGCCCTCCATCCGTCGACAACGTCAAACCAGCCTTGGAACTGTCAGACGTGAAGGTCGACCAAGTATTCATAGGATCATGCACAAATGGGAGGCTTGAGGACCTCCGGCTCGCGGCAAAGGTCCTGAAGGGAAGGGAAATCCACAAGGACGTCAGAATGATCGTCAGCCCAGCCTCTCAAGAAGTCTGCGTCCAATGCCTCAAAGAAGGACTATTCAGAACATTCATGGAGGCGGGAGCCATAATCACCAATGCCACCTGCGGCCCATGTATAGGTGGACACATGGGAATACTGGCGCCGAAAGAGGTCTGCATAAGCACCTCAAACCGCAACTTCATAGGAAGAATGGGAAGCCCTCAGTCAGAAGTCTACTTGGCCAATCCAGCTACCGCGGCCGCATCTGGAATAGCTGGCCACATAATAGATCCAAATGAACTCAAGAGGTGATGAACTTGGCCATAACTGCAAAAGCTGTGAAGTTTGGAGACAACATAAACACTGACGTGATCCTGCCGGGCAAGTACCTTGAGTTGATCGAACCTGAAGAGCTTGGCAAACACGCTCTCGAGGGTCTAGACCCAACTTTTGCCCAAAGGGCAAGAGAAGGAGTGATACTGGTAGGAGGCAGAAACTTCGGTTGCGGTTCAAGTAGGGAACAGGCCCCAATAGCACTGAAAAGCGCAGGTGTACGGTGTGTGGTGGCAGAGTCCTTTGCAAGAATCTTCTACAGAAACGCGATCAACATAGGACTACCAGCCTTGGAATGTGTAGGAGTCACAGGAAAGGTTGACGAGGGCGACCTGCTCTCGGCAGACCCAAAAACCGGAACAGTAGAGAACCATACTAAAGGAACAGTCCTCAAGACCTCGCCTCTGCCAACATTCATCCTGAACCTTCTTGAGGAGGGCGGCCTCATCCCCCACGTGAGAGGCTTGATAGGAAAGAGATGAGAGATCGTCGAGTAGCCGTAATTCCAGGGGACGGGATAGGTCCAGAACAGGTAGAGGCGACACTGAAAGTCCTAGAGGCTGTTCAACAGAAATTCGGATTCAACATATCCTTTGTCATGGTTGACGCCGGGGACGAATGTTTCAGAAAGAAAGGGGAAGCTCTCCCTCAGGACACCATAGAAGCCATCAAGGACTCTGACGCAATCCTGAAAGGACCTGTTGGGGAGATGGCTCGAGACGTAGTAGTGAAGCTAAGACTAATGTTCAGACTTTACGCTAATTTAAGACCCGCCAAAGCCTACCAGGGAATAGAATGCTTGAGGCCCGACATAGACTTCGTAATGGTACGGGAGAATACTGAAGACCTATACAAAGGAATAGAGTTTGAGCTCGACGGCTCAGCCATAGCGATACGCATCATAACAGAAACCGGCTCAAAGGATATCGCCGACTATGCCTTCAGACTCGCAAGGACAAGAAACAAGAAGAGAAGGGTGACAGTCGTTCACAAAGCAAACGTCATGAGAGTCACCGACGGACTCTTCAGGCGAATGTGCCAAGAGACCTCAGAGAACTATCCAGACATCACGGTGAACGAGATGTATGTTGACGCTACGGCGATGAACCTCATCAGGATCCCCCAAGAGTTTGACGTCATAGTGACAACAAACCTCTTCGGGGACATACTCTCAGACGAGGCGGCGCAGCTCGTCGGAGGCTTGGGCGTCGCACCCTCAGCCAATATAGGGAGAGACTTCGCCCTCTTCGAGCCGGTCCACGGCTCAGCGCCGGACATAGCTGGGAGACAGACAGCCAACCCATGCTCAATGATTCTATCCTCAAAGATGATGCTTGAATACTTCGGGGAGAGAGGAGGAGGAAAGGAGTGGATGGATGCGGCTAACGCCATCGAGGAAGCCTTCATAGATACATTGAAGTCAGGCGTCACCACACCTGACCTGGGTGGAAGAAGCAAGACCATAGAAGTTGGAGAGTCAATAGCTCAGAGAATAGTCGAGGCGTAAATGATGCAGAACAAGAAAGGTATGGTCAGAATATTCGACACAACCCTGAGGGACGGGGAGCAGACTCCTGGAGTATCGCTTACACCTGAAGAGAAGCTTGAGATAGCCCTGAAGCTCGATGAGCTTGGCGTCGACACTATAGAGGCAGGCTTCCCAATAGTATCCAAAGGAGAACTTGAAGCAGCCAAACTCATAACCAAGCAAGGCTTGAAGTCCGAGATCTGCGCGCTCGCGCGGGCAGACCAGAGAGACATCGACGTAGCCCTTGGATGTGAGGTTCCGTGCATACACGTTTTCATAGCGACTTCAGAGATCCACATGAAGCATAAACTGCAGATGAACAAGGAGCAGGTTCTGGAAGCGGCGAAGAAGTGGGTAGGCTACACAAAGGATCACGGTGTGATTGTAGAGTTCTCTCCGGAAGACGCAACAAGGACAGACCCGGAATTCCTCAGACAGGTTCTGAAGGCAACGGAAGATGCTGGAGCTGACAGAATAAACATACCTGACACAGTGGGCATCGCAACACCTGAGAGAATGTTTGAGATAATATCCAGTGCTGTGTCCACGGTGGACATACCGATCAGCGTGCACTGCCACAACGACTTCGGCCTGGCAGTTGCAAACTCGCTGGCAGGGGTCAGGGCAGGGGCTTCCCAAGCTCATGTCACAATAAACGGCCTCGGCGAGAGAGCTGGCAACGCCTCGCTTGAAGAATTCGCTATGTCACTTCACCTTCTCCAAGACAAGAAGACGAATATCAATACCAGACTAATCTATGAGACCTCAAGGTTGGTCTCTAGACTCACAGGTGTACCTGTGCAGCCAAACAAGGCTATAGTTGGTGAGAACGCCTTCGGCCATGAATCAGGAATCCACACACATGGAATACTCAAGAGCCCCCTAACATATGAACCAATAGACCCGGAGCTTGTCGGGAGGAAGAGGTGGTTCCAGGTTGGAAAACACGTGGGAGGACACGGCCTCGCAGCGAAGCTTGAGGAGGACGGTCTCCACCCAAATGAGGAACAGATGAAGGAGATAATGCAGCGGGTCAAGGACATTGGGGACAAAGGAAAATTGGTTACTGATGCAGACCTGTTTGCGATTGCAAAGGCAGTTATCGGCGGGGTCTCTGAGGAAAAGAGAATTGTAGACCTAAAAAATATCACCATAGTCACTGGAACAGAAGTTGTTCCAACATCCTCTGTCAAGATGCTGGTTGACGGTAAAGAATACATTGCCTCAGAGACTGGAGTTGGGCCGGTGGACGCCGCCATCAAGGCCATCTACAAGATTGTGAGTCCACTTGTAGATGTGAGGCTGAAGGAATATCGGCTGGAAGCCACAACAGGTGGATCCGACGCCTTGGCTGAGGTTCTCATAAAGGTAGAGGATAAAGAAGGAAGTGTTGTATCGGCTAGGGCGGCCCGCGAGGACGTAGTTATAGCGAGTGTAGAGGCTATGATAGAGGGGATCAACAAGATTCTGCTGAAGGGCCGCATGAAATCCTCCAGAGACAAACATTAACAGAAAGTGTCAAAGAACCGGCGGTCAGAACCACCACTGTGATTTGCCTTGGTCAAGCATAGAATAGCTCTGCTTCCTGGAGACGGTGTCGGCAAAGACGTTATGGACGCAGCCAAGATAGTGCTTGAAGCTACAAAGCTTGATGCAGAGTATCTTGTAGGAGACATTGGATGGGAGTTTTGGAAGAGCGAAGGAGACCCCTTACCCCCAAGGACTCTGAGTCTACTTAGAAGAACTGACGTCTGCTTGCTGGGAGCAATCACATCGAAGCCTAAGGAGGAAGCTGAGGCCGAACTCAATCCGAAACTGAAGGGTAAAGGCCATCAGTACTACAGCCCAATAGTCAGGTTACGTCAAGAGTTCAATCTACACACAAACATCAGGCCCTGCAAGAGCTACAGGGGCAACCCGCTAGACTACATGGAAGGAATCGATATAGTAGTATTCAGAGAGAATACTGAGGGCCTGTACAGTGGTGTGGAGTTTCACCCCCTCCCACCGGACCTGAAGGACTGGCTGGTCAAGAACCATCCGAAGATGAAGAGGTTTGAATCCACACCTTATGACGAGATAGCGGTTTCTTTGAGGATAATGACGAAGAACGCTTGTGATACAATTCTAACTCAGGCATTCGAATATGCGAAGGAGAAGGGCTGCAAGACTGTGACCGTGGTTGAGAAACCCAACATTCTCAGAGAGACCGGCGGCCTGATGCTTAGGGAAGCACGGAGAATCGCCAAGAATTATCCTGCAATCCAGCTTCAGGAGAGGAATATTGACGCAATCTGTATGTGGCTCGTAAAGAATCCCCTCGATTACTCGGTCCTTGTGGCTGAGAACCTCTTTGGAGATATAATCTCTGACCTCTGCGCACAGCTTGTCGGCGGTCTAGGTTTTGCGCCAAGTGGGAATGTTGGTGAAGACTACGCAGTATTTGAGCCGGTGCATGGTTCAGCTCCCAAGTATGCGGGGCAGTACAAGGTCAACCCGTTGGCGATGATACTGTCCGCAAAGATGATGCTTGAATATCTTGGCGAGAAGGACTTGGCTGAGAAGGTTGAATGTGCGGTTGCGAATGTCATTGCGGAAGGAAAGGTCAGGACCTACGACATGGGTGGGAACAGTAGCGCCTTGGAGATGGCGCACGCGGTAGCGAACAGAATGGGTGTAGACACGTGAAATCATGTCGAGACTAGCTGACTGAAAGAGTCCCTCGCCAGAAGACCGATAAAAGTCGTTGTATATTCCTATGGAGTCGGAGACATGGCATGGCCAAGAAACAGATTGGGCCCAGAGTCTCGAGCCTTGTTCTGAAGGACTTCCTCAAGGTCTGCAGGTCCGAGGGTCTCAGTCTGGGCGAAGCCGTACAGGTCTTGATGGAGAAGGCTAACAAGCTCGGTAGCATCAATGAGCTCAGAATGGCTGTGGAGGCGTATGATAAGAGGCTTCACGAGTCAAACTGTCTAGCTTTGGAGGTGGAGGCTACGAGGCTTGAGAATTGCCTCAGGAAGGATAGGGAACGTCTCCGGCAGGGACGAGGCCCCTCAGACTACTGGAATCCTAAACAGTCAATAGAGAAGATAATCGTGATGCTCAGTAAGGTCGATGATCCGGTGTTGGTGGAGAAGGCGAAGAACTTGGTCAAGGAGGCAGCTGACTTCTACACAAGCAACTAGTCTTTCAGACAGTCTCTTCTCTTATCTTGCTGACTGTCTCGTGACCCCCTAATCATGATCTAGCCGGGGGATTCTCTGTTTTCTGTCTTGAGAGGTATATCCACCGCCCATACGCCGGTGGGGGGTTGGTTTGGTAACGGTTTTGGTAATTGCAGTCCAGTGTGCGCTAGAATCTCCAGAAACAGCCTCAACCTTGCTTTGTATGCTCTCAGGATCTGTACATATCATGAGGATAATGCGACATCAGTGTCATTCTCTGTATATGTAGCAAGTTATGCCCGCGATCAAGATGAGGACGGCTCCCGCTCCCACCATTTGGGACCCTGTCGCCCAAGCTGTGCTCAGAAGAACCGCACCTATCACTACCCCTCTTACTCCTGCACTAGCAAGCTTCCTCTTGGCGATCATGTTGAAACAGTCGAATCCCAGTATTGCAGCCACAATCTCGATTATGACGGCTACCAAAGAGACATATGGAAGTGGCTCGCGAAGCCTGAAAGCCGGATAGACCGTTGTTATCGGCAGGCTCAGAATGGAGATTATGAGAACTATTACCGAGCCCAGCAGGAAGAATGCGGATGCTAGGTCCAGAAGGGTCTTTCTGCTGAATGATTCAGGCATATCTCGCGCCCCGCACATAATATCAAACTACTGTATTTAGAGATTTCGAGTTGTAGCGGGTCCTGAAGAGAGACCCGACGTGAATCAGAGTTGTGTGTTGACGATTGGCTTAGGGCTGGTCAGCTTCCAAGCGGAGTGTGGCGCCAATGACACCAACATCGCTGACGGCTGGCTGCAGGCTTACTTATATCCTCGGAGGGCCAGTTGTGGCTCTCAGGTGCGAAGGCATGGACGTTTCAGGCTTCATCAATATGCTTCAAGCGACTCTAGGTCCAGTCGTGATGATTTCAAGCTCAGCCCTAATCTGCCTGATAATTCAGACCAGATACGGGAGGATTGTTGATAGGATCCGACAGTTGATAGGGGAGCAACGCCGCCTTCAGGAGGCGGAAAGATCGAAAGAATCACCGTCAGGCGCAACCTCTGACTTGCGATTGAAGAGGCTCAGAAACGTTGACTCTCAGATCGAGCTTCTGTTGAGGAGGGGATCCAAACTTAAACGGGCCCTCTTCTTAACCTTCTCAGCGGTCTTCTCTTTCATCTTCACTTCCTTCCTGATACTCGTAGGCTACATGGTCGGGCCTGCGTCGACATCGATGATAATTGGATTTGTGGGATTAGCATTCTTCCTTGGGATGTTCTTCCTTCTGCTTGGCGCAGTCATCACTGTCAATGAGATCGCGAATTCGTACGATGCGATCTCAAAGGAGGTCAGATTCGCAAGGTTCGAAGCATCATCCGTGGATCAGATGTCCGAGGATAGGTCCTGAAGCAAGCTTCGACTAAGTTTCGCCTTCATGGAAGACCAATCGATTTGACAACAGCCAAGTAACTGCCCGATACTGGGAATCACAGGCATAGCGCTACAGGAACTATCGTTTAGAGATTTTCTCCCTATGCCTTCTATCAAGTTCTCTGAATACTTCTCCAAGTTTTGCTTTCTTGGATGCAAGGAGGATCATAAGATGAAAGATCAGGTCTGTCGTTTCGGATACGAGGCTGTCTGGCTTATCCTTGGCTGCCAGTATGACCTCTGTAGACTCTTCACTGATCTTCCCTAGAATTGCGCTCTCCCCTTCATCTACCAGGTTCCTGACGTAGGATCTCTTGTCTCCAGTCTTTATACGATCAAGTATTATCTCATAGACCTTGTTGAGTATTGACGCATCCGGGTAGGTTTCCTCCTCCGGGACGATAGGGTTGTGAAAGCAGCTTTCCTTGTCTGTGTGGCAGCAGGGGCCTATCTGTTGGACTTTGACCAAGACTGCATCGTTATCGCAGTCCAAGCTCACGTTCTGAACGATAGAGAAGTGTCCTGACTCCTCACCCTTCATCCAGAGCCTCTTTCTGGTGCGGCTCCAGAAGTGGGTCTTGCCTGTGACAAGGGTTAGGATGAGCGCCTCCCTATTCATATATGCCTGCATCAGAACCTTGTTGCTTGACGCGTCCTGCACTATCGCTGGGATCAAACCGTCTTCTTTCTCGAAGTTCACCGTGTTAGCCAGCTGCTCCGCCTCATCCCTGCTCATCTGCAAGACCACTAACCCCTCGTCCTCCCCATTGGTCTTAGAGTCTGACTGGTACTCCACGCTCTGAAAGGTACTCCTTAACCTTCAAGACAGGGAATATGTCTCTGTGGAAGATAGATGCTGCCAGTGCAGCGTCGGCGGCTCCCTCAACCAAGACCTGTCTAATATGCTCTGGTTCACCGGCGCCCCCGCTTGCTATGATGGGTATGTTTACAGTCTCAGAGACTTTCCGTGTGAGAGGTATGTCGTAACCAGACTGTGTCCCATCATAGTCCATGCTTGTGAGAAGGATTTCGCCAGCCCCTAACTGCTCTACGCGTTCCGCCCATTCAACTGCATCCATGCCGGCGGCCGTTCTTCCCCCCTCTACGTAGACTTCCCACCAGCAAGCGCCTTCGGGAGTTTCCACGACTGTCTTACCCTCAGTTTTTTCATAGACCCTCTTTGCGTCTATCGCCACGACGATGCACTGCGAACCGAAGGCCTGAGCTGATTCTTCAATTAGGGTCGGATCCTTGACGGCGCCTGTATTTATGGAGACCTTGTCAGCCCCTGAACCAAGGATCTCCCTGATACTGTCTAGTGAACGTATCCCGCCCCCCACTGTGAAGGGTATGAACAATGTCTCAGCGGTCCTCGTAACGACGTTTAGCAGTATCTTTCTTCTCTCGAAGGACGCTGTAATATCTAGGAAGACAACTTCATCGGCCCCTTCCATTCCGTAAGTCTCAGCCAGTCTGGCTGGGTCGCCTTCCTCTCTCAGGTTCTTGAATCGGACCCCTTTGACTACCTTACCTTCTTTGACATCGAGGCAAGGAATTATTCTCTTAACAAGCATTTCTAGCAGCCTCCAGAGCCTCTTTCAGACTGAACCTGTTCTCGTATAGGGCTGTGCCGACGATGACTCCCTGGACGCCTATCTTGGCTAGGGCCCGTATGTCCTCTAGGCTCCTTATTCCGCCTGACGCTATGACTGGGATGCTTAACGAGCGGACAAGCCTCTTTGTGTCGCTGAGCGCTGGGCCGCTCAGGGTCCCGTCAGCGTTTACGGATGTGAATACTATTGTTCCGACGCCTACAGCTTCCAGTCTCTTTGCGACCTCAACATACTCTAGGGATGTTTTGCTCCTCCAACCCTCTATCGTTGGGCTGCCGTTCTTGACGTCTATTGCTGCGGCGACTCTGTCTTTACCGCAGGCTGTTACAACTTCAGAGATGAGTTCGGGTTTTCTGACGCACGCGGTTCCAAAGATCACCCTTGCCACTCCAAGACTCAGAATCTCCTTGGCTTTCTCCAGTGTTCTTATTCCGCCTCCGACCTGAGTCCCTATGCAGACTGACCTCATGATCCTGCTTATGGTCTTGGTGTTGTCTCCAAGACCCAATGCAGCATCCAGGTCAATTATGTGGAGAATCTCAGCGCCCTGAGATTGAAAGAATCTCGCGGCGTCTTCCGGGTTTTCGTAGTACTGTTTTGATTTGGAAGGGTCTCCCTGAAAGAGGCGGACGCACCTTCCACGCATCAGGTCAATAGCCGGTATTACTATCATACGCTACTCTACTTCTCTGCTATCTTGACGAAATTCCGCAGTATTGTCAAACCTCTCTCTCCACTCTTTTCAGGGTGGAATTGGGTTGCGAATATGTCTCCCCGCTCAAGAATTGATGGAAACTTCACACCATATTCTGTTCTGGCAACTATATCATCTAGGCTCTCTGGTTTTGCATAGTATGAGTGGACGAAGTACATGTAGGAATTGTCTGGGACTCCCTCAATAATGGGGCTGGCTCTTGAGAATTCAACGTTGTTCCATCCGATTTGGGGGAGTTTTACATTCCTCGGCAGCTTCACAACCTCTCCCTTCAGAAGGTTGAGTCCCTCCGTGACGCTTCCCTCATAACTCCTAGTGAACATGAGTTGGAGTCCCAAGCATATTCCAAGTAATGGTTTCCCATTCTCTGCTTCTTGAACTATTGACTCTGCAAGGTGAGTGAGGTTCCTCTTTGCTACTGCGAAGGCGCCGACCCCTGGGAGAACTATGGCGTCAGAATCCCTCAAGTTGACTAGTCCACTCGTTATCCGTACCGTTGCACCTGCTTTCTCAAGTCCCTTCTTTACACTGTGCAGATTTCCAACACCGTAATTCATGATGGTTATCGCGGGCACTCTATAATTCGCCTTTTGTGCTGGGAATAATATTGGAGATCCGGGGTTCTGGTGAACATGCTTCCCTCAAAGCCAACGCTAGGGCCTTTGTTGCAGCCTCTATCTTGTGGTGACTGTTGGTTCCATACAAGGTTGCTATGTGAATGTTTAATTTTGATGATTGTGCCAGGGACATGAAGAAGTGTTCTATGTCTTCTGTCTTCAGGTCCTCAACTTCTGTTGAATCGATCTTCAGATCCATGTTTATGTACGGTCTTCCCCCTAGGTCCACTACTGCTCTGGCTAGAGAATCGTCCATTGGGACGTGGGCTGCGCCGAATCTCTTTATTCCTCTCTTGTCCCCCAAAGCTTTGCCGATAGCCTCTCCGAGTGTCAACGCTACGTCTTCTGCGAGGTGATGTTTGAGGTCTCCTGATGCCTTTACCTCTATGTCCATGAGGGAGTGTTTGGCGAGAGTTGTCAGTAGATGATTGAGAAACCTGTTTCCAGTATCTACCTCTGCTCTTCCTTTGCCGTCTAGATCAAGCTTTACAGAAATCTTGACTTCAGCCGTCTCTCTTTCAGTTACTACTTCTCTCAACTTTCTTACGTTCCGACTATATCAAAGACTGTAGGTAATGAATTTGTATCCTTAACTATTACTTCAGCTCCCAGCTCCATAAATTTGCTCTTCAAGCCCTCCTCTTCAGCCGATGAAGATAACGTGCCGATGAAGATCAGGCTTCGAGCCTCGAGTTTCCTAGCGTTCTTCACCATCAAGGCGTCTGCAACTGTATCTCCTATGTAGGCGAGGCTCATCTGTTCTCCACAGACTTTCTTGAATAGATGTACAAAAGCTCTTGCGTCCGGCTTCCCCCAGCCTGAACCAGAACGCTCCGTAAAGTGGGTTCCCTTAATGTCTTCGTTGAAGAACGTTGCTTTCCTGTCGAAGTAGCTGAGAAGGTTGTGTCTTTGCAGGATGTAGAACCCTTCCTTTCTAGGCCTCTCAGAATACAGTGCAAAAGGGCCAAAACTTGCCTTCAGTCTATCCAGCGTCTGCATGGTCGGAATCTTCTCCTCCCTATCTATCAGCCCTTCTGCAAAACGAAAGAAGGATTTCTTCCCGCTGAACCTTTCATATAGGGTGCTTCCCAAGTAGATTTCGTCGAAGAGCCTTCTCAGTAGATCGTCTCCCTCAGTATCGAACGGACAGAACGTCTCCATAGCCTCAAGCTCTGCCCTCCCGAGTTTTAAGGTTCGACCGACAGGCTTCAGAATTGGGATGTTTGCCTTCTCACTGAATTCCTCAACTAGGCTGTTGAAGCCGACTAGCCGATCTGTCTTCATTCTCTCTAGGTATGCCGTGTCGATCCCCAGTTGGCCAGCTCTTGCTCCCAAGTCTTTCAGCCTTTCCAGAATGTCCTTGAGAGGTTCTCCTTTGAGTTCAGCAATTCTTCCGAGCTGGACCTCGCCCTGTAGTCTTCGTATCATCAAGCCCAGATAGTAGGTTATCAACGCGTATGTGAGATTCCAATCGTTGTTGAACGCTCCTGTATCTTTGATCTTCTGGATGTCTTCCTGAGTCACCAGACATCGCTCTTCTCCCTTGAGTCCGACAATTCTCAGGAAATAGTAGTCGACTGAGCGAGCTATGGCCTGCCTGTAGGAGTCCCTGTCTGAAACTATCACTCCATCACAGTCGAAGATTAGCTTCTTAACCGTCGAGATTAGTGAATCCGCATCGGCCCTGCATAGGATCTCTTCGCCCCCTAAGTTGCGGTATGAGTATCTGCTTGTCAATCTAGGATGCGCCCTAACTCCTCTAGAAACCTCTTGTTTGAAGGCCTCGTCCCTACAGTCACCCTTAGACAGTTCTGTAGCAGTGGGACTTTTCCTCTATCTTTGATGAGGATTCCTTTTCCCCTTAGCTCGGACTGAATTCTGGACGACGATTTTTCGTGGTCGACTTTGAAAAGAATGAAGTTTGCATCTGATGGATAGGGTGTGACTCCCCTAATCTGTCTAAGCTGACTTAGCAACCATTCTCTCTCTTTCTTAACATCTTCGAAGATCTTCTTGAAGTAGTCATATCGCTGGAGGACCTCTACTACTGCCTGTTGGGCAAGAGAACTCACGTTGAAGGGATGGACAGTCTTCTTCATCGCTTCGACCAGCTCTTGGTCAGCTATGAGGTATCCAGTCCTTATCCCGGCAAGACCGAATGCTTTGGAAAAAGATCTGAGGACAACAAGATTCCTATACTTGCTCGTCCACTCTAGGATTGAGTACTTTCCAAACTCCACATATGTCTCATCAATAGCCACGACTGAGTGACACCTGTCCAGCAGATCTTCCAAGTCACTCTTCTCGAATTGGTTTCCTGTAGGGTTGTTGGGTGAACATATGAAAACGAGTTGGGAGTCACGTGAAGCATCTATCAACGAATCTGTGTCTAGGCTGAAGTCTGGTTTTAACATGACTTCGACTTTCTGTCCTTGACACAACTGTGTGTAGTACGTATACATGAAGAATGTTGGTTCGGCCACGACAACTTTCGATCCTTTGTCCACAAGGACCCTAACCAGCCTATCCAGAACATCGTCGATACCATTTCCCAGAAAGAGTCGTGAGGGTTCCATATCGTGAAACCTCGCAATCGCCTGAACTGCGGGTCCTCCGTGAGGTCTTGGGTACTCCCTAGGGTCAATCTTCCTCAGTGCGGCTTCCAATATCTTGGTCAGCTCAACCTTCTCAACTAGGGGGTTCTCGTTCAGGCTCATTCTGACAAGATTCGTCAAGTTATCCGTTGGGAAATCATCGTCGAGTCTGTAGGGAGATATCTCCAGAAACTCCTTGCGTATGACCTTTCTGAACGCCATTCTAGACACCTCTGACAGTTATCGATCTTGAGTGTGCCGGTAGATTCTCAATCTCGGCGAGAGTCACCGTTGTTTTGGCCAGTCTCTTTAACCCTTTTCTTGAGCAGCGAACGTAACTGATGGTCTTTAGGAAATCCCTGACTGAGAGCCCTGAGTAGGTTCTGGCGTATCCACCTGTCGGCAAGACGTGGTTCGTTCCGGCGGAGTAATCACCGAGGGCGACTGGGGAATATTGCCCGATGAATATGAGGCCTGCATTCCTTATCTCTCTGAGTAGTGACTGAGGGTTCTTTGTCATTATCATTAAGTGTTCTGGTGCGATCTGGTTTGTTAACATCACGGCTTCCTTTAGGTCCCCAACTACTACTATTAAGCCTCTATTTTCCAAGGCGGCTTTGGCAGTCTCAGGTCTTGGCATAGTCTTGAGCATCTCTGCTATTGCTTCTCTGACCTCATTCGCTATACTCTCTGAATCAGTTAGCAGAATACAGCTTGCATTTTCATCATGTTCAGCTTGTGCCAGCAGATCTGCTGCGATGAATTCAGCTTCAGCATTCACGTCGGCTATGACGAGTATCTCGCTCGGTCCAGCTGGAAGATCGACTGAAACGTATCTGCTCAGAAGCTGCTTGGCTGAAGCCACGTATATGTTTCCCGGCCCAACAATTTTTTCAACACGTCCTATCGTCTTGGTGCCGTAGGCCATCGCCGCAATGGCTTGTGCGCCGCCGACACAGAAGATTTCATCCACACCTGCGATGTCTGACGCTACTAGAACGTATGGGTTAAACCTACCTTTTGGAGATGGGGGGCTGCATACTAGGATTCGGTCAACCCCAGCGACCTTGGCGGGTATGGCGCACATCAGAACTGAGGAGGGATAGGAGGTTCTTCCTCCAGGGGCATAGATACCGACCGTGCTGATGGGTCTAGTGACTACCCCTAACGCTACGCCTCCACCAGCCTGCTCAAACCGAATTCGTTTGAGTTGCATTCTGTGAAATCTCTTGATATTTGACGCCGCTGTCCTAAGCGCCTTAACCTCGGCTGGCCGGACGAAATCGTAAGCTGCCTCAATATCATCTTGTGTTGCCTTCATGGTTCTGGGGTCCAACTTTATCCTGTCGAACTTTTGAGTCAATTCAATCAAAGCTTCGTCGCCGCGTATCCTAACCGCTTCTATCACTCCTTTGACATCATTCTCAACGTTTTCAAGCTCCAGTCGACCCCTATTCAGAATCTCCTCTAGGAGTTCGCCTTTCAAACCGTCAGATCTAGTCAGACGTATCAAAGTAGCCGCCTCATATACTGGAAGTCATGGAGACACAAGGTCGATCTAATAAGTTGGCCCTCGGTTGACTTAAAGTTCATTGGGAGGACCGCACAAATAGAGGCTAAACGTGAATTGAGGAGGAAACAGTAGCCTTGGCGGGATTCTAAATCCCAGCCAAAGGAGACATACCAGGATGATCAGAGATGTTTCGTAAAGTCAGTATTGCCTATCTTGGGCCCAGAGGAACCTTCACGGAACAGGCAGCGAGATCATATTTCCAAGGCACCGACGAATTTCTTGAGTATCCAGATATACCTGAGGTATTCGCCGCAGTCAACTCTAATGTTGCAGAGTTAGGAGTTGTTCCGGTTGAGAATTCCATTGAGGGATCCGTGAACATAGCTCTTGATCTGCTCTTCGAGTCTGACTTAAAGGTTTCAGGCGAGATTGAGCAAAGGATAGTGCACAGTCTCATAACTCAAGATGAAATCGAGATCTCTAGGATAAGAGCTGTAGTTTCACATCCGCAGGCTTTAGCTCAGTGCAGGAAATTCTTGAAGACCAGACTTCCAAAAGCTGAAACTATCGAGGTTGGCAGCACAGCCGCGGCTGTGAAAGCGATTAAAGGAACTGAAGACATGGCCGCCATTGGAAGCGAACTCGCCGCCAAGATCTACGGGATGAGTATAGTCATGAGAAGCATAGAGGACAACAAGAACAACTTCACCCGTTTTCTCATTCTCAGTCACAAGAGGGCAGAACGAACTGGAAATGACAAAACCTCAATCATATTCTCCGTGAGACATGCCCCAGGTGCGCTTTATGAGGCTCTTGGAGTATTCGCCAAAAGGAAGATCAACTTGACAAAGATCGAGTCGAGACCGACCCGCAAGAAGCCTTGGGAATATGTCTTCTACTGCGACTTCGAAGGCCATCAGGAAGAAGAGCTGATTCAGGATGCATTGGGCGAGCTTAGGGATAAAGCCATCTTACTCAAAGTATTGGGTTCATATCCTAAGGCCAAAGTCAGCTGAGACATCACGGACTGGAAGAATCTCCTGGTCGAAGAAGGGAGTATTGGCTAGCTTAGCCGTTCAGGGATTTAGATGTAACCGGATTAGCCTCAGTAAGGGGCAGGAGGCTGAACTGGTAATCTATAGTTCCAACTATCGCGGTCACGTTCCTCTCGCGATAGCATGGGAAGAAAACTGAATCTTGGCGTGACGGCTCTTATTGGGTGCTAGGATTTCCCGCAGGTATCCACACTACCGTCTCGGGATGGCCTTTTGGATCGCGCGTTGCAGTTTCCCCGGTTCTTTCGAGTACAATCTCATGAACTCCCCTCTTCTGGGGTGAAGTACCGAGACATACATTCTCTTCTCATTTGTCTTCGTCCTGTATCTTGGCTTCAAAGCAATCAACCTTTTTCCATCTGAATCAACGCCGTTGGCCATGATTCTGTAACGAGTAGGTATGATTAGAAGCGGAGCCGGGAGTATCAGAATGGAAAGGAACAGAAATGCGACTATTGAGACCAGCAGGCTTGGAATCTGGAAGAGTGCGACTTGAACGAAGAATATGCCATAGAGAATTGCGACGTCAAGAAGGAAGATGAGTATCGCTCTGAAGATTCGCATGTTCCGGTCGGCCAGCTTGAGATCCGTAGAGTCGCTTTGATACAAGACTTCACTGTCAGCCATTGTCTTCACTGAAACCATCCATAGGTGGCGATTGCGAGTAGAAAAACCTTCCTGAGTTTCAAACATTGTCTCAATACATTCTCGAATGGCTACCATATCCTAGTGAGGACATCTGGACAATGACTCACCTACCTCTAGGTTTGAGCGCTGAACAAGCTGGCAAAACCTAAATAAGATACGGAAGTCTTATGGGGGAAACTCAGAGCGGTAGTGACAGAATGACGAAGTCTCACATTGGACTTCATGTAGTTCATTATGACCCATAGGACTCTTTCAATTAGGTGAATGATTTGGCTAGGCTATTCACGCACAAACGTGGAAGATCAGGCTCAACCAGGCCTATCAGTAAGAAGCCTCCAGGATGGTGCAATTACCGACCCGAAGAGGTAGAAGCTCTCATCATGAAACTCTCGAAACAGGGAAATACTCCAAGCGCAATAGGCGTTATCCTGCGAGACAAATATGGTATCCCACTTGTGAAATCGATAACTGGCAAGAAGATGGGAGAGATGCTTTCGCAGTCACAACTCGCCTCGAATATTCCTGAAGACCTTCAAGTCCTTCTTGAAAAAGCTCAGGGCCTGGCCAAACATCTTCAAAGAAATAGGCAGGACTCTGTTAACAAGCGCTCTCTAACCCTCGTTGAATCGAAAATACATAGACTTGTAAAATTCTACAAGTCGGAAGGAGTCTTACCTCCAGATTGGAAATATACACCTGTAGCGGCATCCGTTGAATAGAAAGCTTGGTTTTTGTGGGGTCCGTTCTTCTTAGCGACCTAGCCATCTGATCTTGTAGATCCTAACGCCTTACCTAGCATTAGCCGGAGTCATCGTCGCACTATCAGCAGTCGTAGTGGTTAAGAAGAGAAGTAAAGCCTAAACAAAATTCCTCTCCTCTTTTTCCGAAACAATCTACGCGCGCGGGTATATTCAATGAGTCTCCATTAGAAGGGAGGGGTTGTTAGGGGGCGCTTCCTCCAAAGACAGGATGGATTCTTTGTGTGTGTGCTCACCAAGGGATACACACACTTTTATAATGCCTCAGTCACCTTGAATTACTTACGCTATTCTAGTTAGGTTTGCGTTTTCGTCTGACTGTAAAGATAGTGGATGCGACCCCATCTCAACCTATCTGGCAAGGATTGGGAGAGGAATAGTGGCAATATGGTTTATATTCAAGCACGCAAGAAATGTCGGATGCGTCAAGCACAGGTTAGCGAATATGCAACTAGAAAAGACCGGGACAGTCAAAACTATCTCCCAAAAAGGCGAACTCAAAGTTTTGGTAGTTATCGAGCTTCATCAGGAGAATCCCGACCAACCACCAAGACAGATAATCTCTCCGATAAATCAGCCACTGGAAAGACAGATCTCAGAGTCGATACATATGGCCGTTTCAGCCATTCCCGTTAGTCTTCAACAGATAGGAAGATCTTCCAATGAGGTAAACTGGGTCGTATCCAGAGAAGAATACGCCCGTAGCAGTATATGCGTCGGCGACAACGTGACTCTAACTCTTTTATGTATTCAAAAAGCAGGGTAAAGTACCGCTAGCAAGTTCGTATTAAATACCGTCCTTTTCTGTCAACATCTTCAGAAGCGAAAGGCGCTTGGTCGGTTGAGGACTGTTCGAACAAGCTGAATGAATCGACTTATCTCTATATAGGATGGTGCACATGTACCTTCGATCTAACTCCTCAGTCATGCGTACTGATATATGAGCCTTTGATAGAACCCGATTAGCCGTCCGATCTTTTCTTCGATCATCAGCCTCTGCGAAATTCTTTCAATATTTGACTGAAGTTCTGAAGGATCAAGCTTGGCCAGCTTCTTCGCCAAGTCATCGACGTTCTCTCCTACAAGGCCGACACCGTTCCTTTCTATGAAGCGTCTTACCGCTTTGTGTGGAAAGGCTAGAACCGGGAGGCCGCATACAACGTATTCAAACACTTTGTTTGGAATGGCGATTTCGAGATGCTTCCTGTTCCTTGCTCTGTTGAGACCAGTCCAACCGTAGTCATATCGCGTCAACTGTTTCAGAAGCCTTCTCCTATCCGTATGCCTGTGATAGTGTACGAATTCGTTCTTCGTGCCAAGCTCCTTGTAGGCTCTGTTGCTACGGGTGATCAGGTTCGAAGTAGGATGGATGTGAATGTGCAGTTTGTGGTCGGCTAGCTCTTTGAAGATGCCCAGAAGATAGTAGTGGCTCTGTCTGAGAAGCGACGTAACACAGCCGATATACACTATGTGGATCTGGCCATCCTTATCGGACAGTTTCTTCTCGGAGAATTTAGGCAAATACATTCGCGACACATAATTTAGGAAGACCAGATTGTTGTTCACGTTCACTTTGTACCGACGCTGAATATACTTCCACATCTCACCGGTGGCGTATATGCGACCGTCACTTTGCTCGTTCGCCGTTTTCTCCTGGAGGGCGTAACGTGACAGAGATTCCTGATTATCGCGACTGAAAAAACCAGAGTGATGAATTGAGAGTATCTCATGGGTGTCATGTATCACAGGAGTTCTCGGGGACACTTTACTGGCTGCGATTGTCAAATAGTCCGGTGCGTTATGGCTATGAATGATATCCGGCTTAGTATCGTTGACTGCGTTTGAAACAAAGGAGCCTAGGCTCTCTCCCCTCCATTTTATCACCTTATCGAAGTACTCGTCACCGTAACCGTAGAGCGTCTTCAGCTCTCGACCCATGTGAGCTAGCGAAATCGAGATCTTACTGCCCAAAACATGTTTCATGGCCTCTGCGTACTTCAGGCTGCGGATGCAGGGCTGAGGCTGGAGAAACAGCAATCTGAACCCACTATTATCACTACTCTCTCGGCAATTCAAGATCTCTTCCTCAAGAGAAGGCGATTTAGCGCGCGCGATTTACGTACAGGCCTTTCTGAATACGGCTTCTGCTTCATGCGATGTGATCGCGGGCTGCAACGCTGAGTCGTTGCAAGTTTTCTTCCATAGACGTTTTCTGTGCAAGAACAAATAAGCAGAATCCTATTTAACCTTGAGGCCCTTTCGACCATGCGAGGAAGCGCATGTTGCGTGTACTATTTCTCCGCCCACAACCCGCGATCAGGAGCCTCAAATATGCCTTAGCCTTCAAGGATGTAAAAGCCGAGGTCGAACTGTATCACGGGTACACAGCCAAGACGATCTCGGGGCTGTATGGCTATGGAGATGAATGCTTCAGGAAGTCTGTGCGACTGGACTCGAGAAGGCTTGGAGAAGAACTGAAGCGGTTGATCAAGGATTTCTCGATCGAGCTGATTCACAGTCAGAACGCTCCAGACACTCTTACAAGGATCGCGGTGGAAGCTACGGATGAAGTTCCAATCATTCATGAGAACCAGGATACTATCTCTCTGCGCCAAACACCGTATACGCCAGAAACCAATTTTGAGGAACAGCTGGTCGATGAGAGAATTGCAAACCAGATGTGCGATGCCAGAATCCACGTAAGTCAAGGTATGTTGGACTACATACGGAGCAGGTACGGCGCAAAGAGAGAGATCGTGTTCCACAACTACGTTTCCAGATCTCTGATGCCACATTCTTTCAAGAGAAAGCTGTCGGAGAGTAACGGAAATGTCCATCTAGTGTACGAGGGAACATTGTCAAGCCTTCTTGGAGATCACTACGATCTTAAGGATATCTTCAAGGATCTTGCACGCCATGGCTATCACATTCACATCTACGATTCACACAGCAATCAAGACTACGCTAGATTAGCCGAGATCTATGATTTAATCCACTATCACGGGCACAAGGACCCGAGGGAACTTCCCTATGAGATAACCCAATACGACTACGGTTGGGCTGGCTTCAATGTTACAAAGAACAGAGAACACATGGACGTGGCGTTACCCAACAAACTGTTTGAGTACCTGGCTTCAGGGCTTCCAGTGCTTTCATTTCCACACAAAGCACAGAAAGAATTCATTGAAGCGAACGAAGTAGGCCTCGTGTCAAAAGACCTTAACGAACTTGATGATAACATCAAGCAGCAAGCCAAGATAGAGCAGCTTAAGTGCAATGTATTGCAGAAAAGATTCGAATTCACGATGGAGGCCAACATTGGGAGAGTTCTCAATCTCTACGCTGATCTACTTGAGCTTGGAAAAACTTGCCACAGATGAGATTCACTTCAACCCTTTGGTACCCAAGAAAAGCGATGTACGACGAATAGTTGCGAAGCATCTTGTTGTAGCTTTGGTCGTCTATGGTGGACTACGCACCGAGGATAGCGGGCGCATTTATGAGCAATGTAGTGCAGTATAGGCATAGGTCTTTGTATGATCGTGAACGAATGGTATGCGTACACGTTATTCATGCTCAGCTACGGCTTCGGCAGGCATAACTCCACCATCCCTACTCTTCAAAGAGAACGGTGTATCAGTGACGACTACCGTAGATGTAACCGTTGGCAGCACTTTCACCATGAGTTTGACGAGACACTCTTCTACTTCTGACAATTCCAACATCCAGACCCGGGGGTGGCCAAATCCCAACTTGATTATTGATCAGATAAGTCAAGAAGCCAAGACTTCTATGCAATGCTTGGCGTATCTAATGGCATCTTGAGCTTCATCGCTATTGAACAGCATGGCTGAGATAAGGATATCGTGAAGGAACTGATTCCTAATCTCCTTAACCTTACGCATCATTTTGTAAGTTTCGTCATCAATCAACTCGAGCTCTCTTAACATGTCTTGCAATCTGGAGGCAGGCAAGTCATAGATCCGCTTGAGCTAACATTCTCTTATCGGAGACGCTGGTGAACGTCTTGTAAGCTTTCCGCAGTGAATACAAAATTTCGTATTAAGCCAAGGGAAAAGCTCTCTTACACACCTGGAGCATAAAGGCATGGTGGAAACCTAGCATATTCAGTTAAACTATTTGTTTGAAATAGGTCTTTCGAGATCGTGACTACGCTATGAAGCAGCTGCGCGAGGAATAGGAGATAGAAGGGTGGAAGACTTAGCTGAGTTGTTCCAGTTGACTTAGATCCTGAGTCCACTGATACTGATATCTCTTACTCCATTTTTCATATATTGACTTCCAATGATCCTTCAAATCCTGGAATGTGCAGTTGTTGACCTTGCAAAAGTGTGTGGTTATGGGCTTTAGGTTGATCTTCCCTTCAGCCGCCAGGGTCTGGATGAGGCCGAAGTGCTTTATGGAGTGGCATGCTGTGCAGAGAAGCTGGAACCCTACAAGCCGCTGAACATGCCTCTCATCATTATACTCCCAAATCTCATGAAGATGGACAAGCCCTTCCTGTCCGCAGACCTCACATCTCTCACCTTTCTCCTGGATCCTTCGAACTCTCAGCCTCTCCCACTCATCTCTTGGCAACATCTTCGCTAAAGACTTCCCCCACAGAGGTTTAGGAACCAGTTCGATCTCCAGCTTCAATAAACTACACCCGTGAGGCTTCGGAGAGGCTTCGGAGACCTTAAAGGTTGACGCTAAAAATCCAGTTCCAGATCGCGGAGTCAGAGCAGCAGATTTGGTTGACGAGAAAACGCGTTACGACGTTAAGAAGTATGTTGAGTTGCTGCAAAAACACTCAGGCCTCCTCTAATTGTGTGCCACAATAGTCACAGATAGAAGCGGATTCATCTTGAGTTATTCGGCCACATCTTGGACAGTATAACAATCTTCTGGAAATCATCATGATCATCTATCGACATGAAATCCTTAAGTTATTACATTCGTTGAGAGAGTTAGGGAACTATTACTAGAAAATACCTAGTGAACAAAGAAGGTACCTTCAAAAGCGTTTAAGTATAGATGACATACACCTTCCATCAAAACTTCATTGGAGGAGATGCAATGTCAAAGGAACCGAATACAGTATTCATAGGGCGAAAGCCGATCATGAACTACGTATTGGCTGTGATAATCCTCTTCGGCAGGGGAGAGACAAAAGAAGTCACCCTTAAGGCTAGAGGGCAAGCCATAACAACCGCTGTAGATGTTGCAGAGATAACTAGGCGGAGATTTATGAAGAACCTGAAAGTCGATCGGGTAAACCTCGGGACAGAAGACATACCAATGCAAGAAGGTGGGACGAGGTCAGTCTCGACGATCGAGATAACCCTCTCAAAATCCCTTTGAAAAGCCTCTTCTAAGGTCTCGAGAATCTGAGCGCGCGCGCTATCCACCATTCTTCATGCTTCCAATGCTTCAAGGCGTTATCATCCTCCATTTACCAGTTTTCGCAGAAGCTCTTGGAATGTTAGCGCATATTATTCGACTAGCTTTCCTCTTTGAGTTTACGTTCAAGCCCTTCAAGTCTTCTGGTGGCTTCCTCAAACTTCTGCGCTAATTGTTTGATCTGTTCGTCACGTCTCTTCATCTCTTCGCTTAGAGAGCTCCTCTCTGTGCCAGAAACGATGTTGAGGTATTTCTCGGCGATTCGATACTGTTCTAGGACGTACTCCTTGTCCATATGGAACTTATCATAATGGTTTGGATCCGTGACGTGTCCCATCCAGAACTCGACAGCCTGAAGGTCAAGCCCATCCTTCTTTCTCTGCAGGTGTAGTAGAGTTCTAGCTACGTCGCAGAACTCGTGGGGGTTGTAGCCGTATCTATTGGCTGACTGCCCACCCATCTTGATGTATTTAAGCTTCTGGAGGAGCCTCTGATGTCTATAGAAGGCTGCGCGTTTGGCTATGGCTTTGCAGTTGCGGTCGGGCAGGATCGCCTCTCCATCTTTAGGGTAGCCCCGGACCCTCTCAAAATATTCGCGCCAAGCAACCAAAGCGTCTCGACCGATAAACGTATAGAATCTGGTCTTGTTCTTGGATTGTTTGCGTCCATGATACTCAATCATGAAGGGTTCATCGACACCTTTGGTCTTCAGGTGTTCTGTGGGGGCAACCCCACATTTACGGTTGAAGAGACTGAACCTTTCAAGGTCAAGAATCCCCATGAACAAGGTCAAGTAGAAAGGCTTCATGCTGAAGTCTGAGACAGAGACTAGGCTCTTGATAACCTTGAGGGAGAGCCTGCCCTGAGTAGGCTCCCTAGTCGGCTTAAGATTGAAGTCATCCTCAGGCAAAGCAGCACGATTACGCCTGAAGAAGCTCCTAACCGCATCCCACCTAGACATCAACCCACGATAAGTCCCACCGCAACTTTGAATATGCTCCTCCAGCAAATCCAACAAAACATACTTCCTCCCCTCCCGTTCAGCCCTAAGCTGAAACTCAATCAACCCACTCGGAGTAATCCCCTCAAACCCCGGCTTAGAATGCAGAAAATCCAGAAAGTACTTCAACGCATACTTTTTAAAATGGGTAGACTCATAAGCCGATAACCACTTCACAACAGCCGGATCCCCTGCCATGTCAACCGTCACGATCATTCCTCACAATCCACATTGCGCATACTACAGATACAACATTAACGAGAGGTCTGTTAACTGGAATGCTCGATTCTTATAGAGAGCTTGTGAGGCAAGCTGAAGCCTCGGCTGAGAGAATCCTAGCTGAAATAGCAAACGGTTCTCAGTTATTAGTTGGATATCACTTTGATGCTGACGGAATAGCCGCCGCCGGAATACTATCAAAATCCCTTTACAGGAAGGGTGCATCATTCCATCTGAGAGCCCTAAAACAGCTAGACCAACAAAATGTCGAACTCCTCTCGAAATCAGTTTCCGAGACTATGATCTTTACAGACATTGGGAGTGGCTACCTTGATCTTCTTAGAGATCTGACAAAGTCAAAGAACGTCTTCATACTTGATCACCACCAAGTCAATGGGGAAAACGATGACAAATTCGTACACGTCAACCCTCACCTATCGGGTATAGATGGAGGTAAGGAGATTAGCGGCGCCGGCGTCTCTTACATAGTAGCAAAGGCTATGGATGAACAGAATATCGACCTATCTCCATTGGGAGTCGTAGGGTCCATAGGCGATATGCAAGACAAGAACGAAAAAAGAACGCTCCACGGTTTCAATTCATTCATAGTTGAAGACGCGGTTGAGACAGGTCTTCTCAGGGTTGAGCCGGACCTAATCATTTACGGCAGAGAGACAAGGCCAATCCACAAGGCTCTGTCACATACAGTGAATCCTTTTCTTCCAGGATTAAGCGGGGAAGAGGATAACTGTCTCGCATTACTGTCTTCACTGTCAATACCAATCAAGATCAGTGACAGGTGGAGAACGGTGGTTGAACTCTCTAATGATGAAAAACAGAGAATGGTCTCGGCAATAGTCGAACACGTTACTTCAAAAGGTTTCGAAGGAGCTGTAGCGATGAACCTGATTGGAAGCGTCTACACTCTCCTCCGAGAGGACAAGTGGACACCTACACGCGACGCTAGGGAGTATGCGACTCTACTCAACGCATGCGGAAGGATGGATCGACCGGCACTCGCCATAGCCCTCTGTATGGGCGAGCGCGGTGCCACTATCGACGAAGCAAACAGAGTCCTCTCAGACCATCGAAAGACCCTAGCCAAGTACATGTCTTTGATAAACGAGAAGCCCGAGATAATGGAGAAACTTGAGAGCCTCAGCATAATTCATGGTGAGGACTTCCTGAACGAAAACATGACAGGAGCAGTATCCTCTCTATTGTCATCATCCGAGATTCTTGCACTAGATAAGGTAGTAGTCGTATCAGCAATGACGAGAAACGGTGACATAAAGGTCTCAATCAGGGCCACGGAGAAAATGGTTCAAAAAGGTCTAAACTTGGGCCTCACACTTCAACTCCTTGCCAAGAAATATGAAGGAACTGGCGGCGGCCACAGAATTGCTGCAGGCGCTCAGATTCCACATTCAAGACTGAGAGAGTTCCTCACGGACTTGAACCGTACGGTCTCAGAGGTGCTTGGGTAATGAAGATGACGATCAACATTAGACATCAAAGTGCAAAGATATCAAAGTCCATAGCAAAATCAATCGAACCTGACAATCTCCTCGCTCCATCAACCGTAAGGATAAAGACCAAGCGGTGGAGAAATGTTACGGCTACGTCGATAACTTGCAGCGGGAGTCTTGAAACATTCATAGCCACCATAGATGATCTGCTATTATGTATGGACGCCGCACGCAAGACGCTGGAGGCAATTAAAGATGAAGAACCAGCTTAGAATGCACGCGATACTTCAGCTAAGGTTCAGTCAAGATGTCGAAAGAGCAAAACAACTGATCAGCGAAGCTATCGAAGAAGCAAATAGAACAATCCTAATCAAAGGTGCGCCGAAGGGTCAAGAGGATGAAGCTGCGAAGGTGACTGCTTGGAAGGCCAAGGGCGCTAATCTTGAACTAGAGATCGAGTCCGGAACATTCGTCAGAGCAACTACCGCCGCCTTGAGGCTGAAGAAGCTTCTAGGAAACATTCTTGGAAAAGAGTGCAAAATCGGCATGAGAGAATTGAAGGTCGAAACCATCGAATTCTCAATCAAGACTGAACATGAAATTGATCAGCAAGTAGCTAGCAGAATCAGAGCAATCCCGAATGTCTCGAAGCTGGAATACGAGACAGGTAGAGCCAAGATAACAATTGAGGAGATGAGTGAACACGACCTCAAGAATAATGTTCCTGATAGGATCTTGACCAGAATCAAAGAAATCTTGACCAGGGTCACAAAGCCGACACCTACAGTCGAGGCTCCTCTGATGGTGAAGAAAGGCAAAATAAAGCAGACCAAGTCTGACAAAGATCCGATGCAAGTGGCAATAGAGCTGGGATGGATCAAAGAGTTCCCAGGGCGGGGACAATGGATCTATACGACTCCTTACGCACAACTGTTCACGATCATAAGAAGCATCCTCATAGACGAAGTAGCTCACCACCTGGGCTTCCAACCTTTCATGCTTCCCAAGCTGATACCGCTGGAACTCATGAAGAAGATGCCAGGATACCTGGATGACATCCCCGAAGGGATGTACTACTGCTTTCCGCCGCCAAGAGACCCAGAGGCCTTCACAGAATTCAAAGAAAAACTGAAGATAACCAAGGAAATCTCAAAAGAAGAGCTGAAGAAGGCCCTCAAGGATCCTGAGTACGTGCTTGCTCCGGCCCAATGTGAGCCCTTCTGGCAGTTCTACGGAAGAGAGACCTTGAACCAAGAGAATTATCCTCACAGACTTTACGACGCCTCGGGCTGGACCTACAGATGGGAGGGCGGTGGCGTCGAGGGTATGGTCAGACTACACGAATTTCAAAGGATCGAACTGACCTACCTTGGAACGCCAAAGCAGGTGGTTGAGATTAGAGACTCAATATTAGAGAGGTGCATTCGTGTTGCCGACAAGCTCCTTGACATGGAATGGAGAGTGACGGCAGCAATCCCCTTCTGGGCCCGCGAAGGGGAAGTTGCCGCAAACATACACGACAGTGAAACAGTGTCAGCATATGACCTTGAGATATATCTGCCATACAGAGGTGCAAGGGAGACATCCGAATGGCTTGAGGTTGCAGGTTGCTTCATACACAAACTGAAATTCATAGAGAGCTTTGGCATCCGTGAGATCAAGAATAGGGGGACGTGGACAGGTTGCTCGGGACTCGGCTTGACACGCTGGGTGTCCGCATTCTTGGCTACCAAAGGATTTGAACCAACAGACTGGCCTAAGGCTGTGGAGGAAAAGTTCAACAAGAACTACACTTTGCCCAAGAGTCTCCTCTGGCCCCCCAAGAAGTAGCCGAGCAGACCGAACCCTGAAGTGATCGACGTTAGACAGTCTAGAGGTGTACCATTTACTCGATACAGAATCGTCATGAAGAATGGTAGTCTGCCGGGAACTTAACAAAACAGATTCTCTATTCATCGGCCCGAGGTACAAGATGCGACTAGCAAACATTTTAAGTTGGCCTAAGATAGTAGCTCAATCCCAGATTGAGGTTTAGCATTTGTCAAAAGCTCCAGGAAGGATACGCGATAAATGGCGGATGAAGGAGTGGTATGAAGTATATACTCCCTCTTACTTCGGAGAGCTGAACATCGCAAGTATACCCTGCTCAGGCCCCGACAAGTTGGCTGGGAGGGTTGTGGAGAGTACGCTCTATGAGATCACCGGCGACTTCTCACATCAATCCATCAAGCTCTATTTCTTGGTCCGGGAAGTGAAGGGAACGAGGGTTGATACCCTCCTTAAGGGACATGAGTATTCTACGGACTACCTGAGAAGCTTGGTACGCAGGGGTAGCTCGAGGATAGATGGTATATTTAGAGTCACGACAAAAGATGGATATACAACTAGAATCTCGGTTGTGGCTTTCGCCAGGGCTAGGGTAAACATTGCGCAGCAGCGGGCGATCAGACGTATCATGCGGGAGGTTCTTGAAGAGAAAGCAAAGAATTTGACTTATGATCAGCTATGCCATGAAATGGTTCTTGGAAGCGTAGCCAAGGCAGGTGTAGGATCAGACATCTACAACCTCGCTAAGAAAATCGCTCCTCTGCGACATATTGGAGTCAGAAAATCTAAACTTCTCTCTCTACCAGAAGGTTTGACGGCTGAGGCGGCTGTGGCGGCCCAAGAAGTCCAACAGGCCTAGTCTTAGTCTGCCAAGTTAGATATGGGCATCAAGGTCTCCCTCAACCCAATCTGATGATAATACATAATAGAGTTGGACTCTCAAAACTCCGGATTGATGCCGTGATGCCCTTTGAGGCTGTTTGGTACGTCCGGTATCCGTGGTATTCCGAATATTGATCTTACCCCAGAGTTCATAGTTAGACTTGGTCTAGCGCTAGCCAATTTTGCGAGGGGGGGAAAAGTAGCTGTTGGCTACGATACTAGGACATCAAGTCACATGATAGCTTACTCATTGATCGCAGGGTTGTTGGCTGGTGGCTCGGAAGTCAAGAATCTCGGTTTGATCCCGACACCAGTCTTGGCATACCTTACCTCAGACATAGGAGCTCAGGTGGGTGCCATGGTGACCGCAAGTCACAACCCCCCAGAGTACAATGGCGTGAAACTGTTTGATCGAGATGGCATGGCTTTCAATCACGCCCTCCAGACAGAGATTGAGAGACTCGTGAATTCAACGGATTTGCGACGTGTGAGCTGGAACACCCTACACGGTGTAGAAACCGTTGACTGCGTTGATCGGTACATAGAGATGATCAGGAGCTTGGTTGTCATAGAAAAAGAATGGAAGGTAGTTGTGGACCCTGGGTGTGGAGCTGCGCACTCGTTGGGACCGAGACTGCTCCGTGAGCAGGGATGCAAAGTTCTGGCCATCAACGCCCAACCAGACGGATTCTTCCCTGGACGTGGTCCTGAGCCTACCACTGAATCACTCACCATGCTGTCTAGGACTGTTAAAGAGACTGGTGCTGACGCGGGGATAGCCTACGACGGCGACGCTGACAGGATGGCTATTATTGACGAAAACGGAGCGGTTGTACCCATGGACCAACTAATAGCCGCTTACGGTGCGTACTTGGTGTCCTTGGAGAATGAGAAAACAATAGTCGTCCCGGTAGACGCATCTATCTGCATTGAGGAGAGTGTTGAGAAAGAAGGAGGCATTGTTGTAAGGACGGCCGTTGGCGACGTAAACGTGGCCGAAGCCGTATTGAAACACAAGGCAGCGCTTGGCGCCGAGGCCAGCGGTGCTTGGATAAACCCAGACTACAGCCTGTGTCCTGATGGCGTTCTCTCAAGTATGTTGATACTGGCGGCAGTCTCAAGTAAGCAAATCAATACAACCCTCTCCAAGTTTGTGGGCTTGGTTCCAAGATACCCAATATTGAGAAGCCGAATAACCTGCCCTGAGGAGCTTAAGATGGCTGTCATGAAGCAACTTCAATCAGAACTCCCTAAGATCATGTCGGAAAAATGTGAGATTCTCACTGTTGACGGCATAAGGGTTTCTTCCAAAACAGAATGGGTCTTGATACGACCAAGCGGAACTGAGCCAGTACTTAGAGTATCTGTAGAAGCAAGAAACAGCTCAAGAGCAGAATCACTCATGCGTAAAGCCACCACGCTGACGCAACACATCATCAAAGGCCTCTCCGGGCGAATGGGCTGAGACCTTGGCTAGATCAGCGCTCGCGGGGTTTGGACTATGAGGGGGGTAATCCTTGCCGCCGGTGAGGGATTACGTCTGAGGCCTCTTACAGAGAACAGACCAAAACATATGATCCCAATAGCAGGTCAACCCCTCCTTCAACACATCATCGAGGCCTTCAAGAACAGCGGCGTGCACAAGTTCACTCTGGTCGTAGGATATCTCAGAGAGGCTATTGAGCACTACTTCTCTGACGGTAAGGCCTTAGGAGTCAAGATAGGCTACGTTCACCAACAGAGAATTCAAGGCACAGCTGACGCAGTTGCACAACTGGAGCAACAACTCGAAGAATCACGCTTTCTTCTATGCTACGGTGACGTATACGTTTCGCCAAGTGCAATCGCGAAAGTCGTAGATCTCTTCAACGACAAATCATTCGACGCAGCAGTCGCAGTTGTGCCAGTCAAAGACCAAGAACAGTACGGTATGGTAAAGATCGAGGAAGGATATGTGAAAGACATACAAGAGAAACCCGAGAGACGCTCATCAAGCAACTTTGCCAACGCAGGCGTATACATCCTTGAAAGAAGCATATTCGACGCGGTGAGAAGTACAGCAAGATCCTCAAGGGGAGAACTCGAGCTAACCGACTCAATGGTCAATCTCATAAGACAAGGCGCCAAAGTCAAACCAATTCCAATAGATCAGGATGATTGGCTTGACATAGGTCGTCCCTGGGATCTGCTTGAGGCAAATGAGAGAGCTCTAAGAGTCCTCAAACCTACGTGTGACGGTGAAACTGAGAGTAACTCGATCATCATGGGCCCCGTCACTTTGCGACGAGGCGTGAAGATCCTTTCAGGGTCTCGCATAGAAGGACCTACATATATTGGCGAGGGATCTATCATCGGTCCCAACTGTTACATCAGACCGTACACAAGCGTCGGTCAGAGCGTGAGAGTTGGAAACGGCTGTGAAATTAAGAACTGCATAATAATGGACTATACGAAGATACCGCACCAGAGCTATTTTGGCGACAGCATAGTAGGTGAAGGATGCAACTTCGGCGCTGGAACGATAACTGGAAACCTGCGGCTTGATGAGAAAACGGTTCGTATGAAGATTAGGGGAAGGCTCGTTGACAGTGGAAGGAGGAAGCTTGGGGCAATAATAGGAGATGAAGTCAACACGGGCATAAATGTCAATCTCATGCCCGGGGTGAAAGTCGGCTCAAGAACACTCATAGGGCCGGGCATCACGATATGCCGAGACCTTCCATCAAACGTCAAGGTGCTTATGAAGCAAACTGCCACTGTAAAGAAGACGAGGGCAAAACCGCCAGATTCCAATACGGCTTCAGCAGCAGGTTCACTAAATGGTTGAACTAGACGAGAATGAATTTCGGCGGAAATACCCAAATCTCTGGCGCGAGCTTCAGGGAAGCTCTTCGAATTCAAAAGTTCGGGATAGTGACGAGGGTGGAAAGGACAAGTTTAGAGGGTATATCCCTAATGCCATAGACTATATCAGGCGATGTGACACGAGTGAGCAGGCCGAGAAAACGATCTCCTACCTGCTGGAAAAGGGCGAACTGACATCTGAACATGCCTGCGAACTTCGCAGGCAATTGACGGAAAAGGGCCTTAGAAGCTTTGGACCAAAGAAAGAAAACGGATTCTATCTGAGAGAAGCTGGACTGAAATAGTCAATCAGAGATGAGTCTCGATGTGGATAGAAAGGCTGCCTCGTCCGGCTATCAGCATAAATCACATATTGTCACGCAAACGTCTTCTATCTTGAAATACTGTACGTCGGCTTAGTGATGATTCAAAGGAGAGGCTACGCGCTAGCCCCTCTGCAGGCTGGCCTCTAATGACGCTCCATCTGGTCGATCACCCGGAGGTCGAGGATTCTAACTTCTCAAAACCATAGTAAGTTTCTTGCGAGCAAGGTTTATCAAGATATGCTTGCAGAAGTAAGCCACCATCACTTGATTGATGAGATCACAATGACCAAGCGAAGGTTAGAGATAATTGAGTTCTTATCATCACATGGGCAAAGCGTGGCGTGGTAGGGGGCAAACCTCAATGAAGGGGATGATGCGGCAGTTTGCGATCTCATGGCGCAAGGACCCGGCGATTCTACGCTTGGAGAAGCCTACACGACTCGATCGTGCTAGAAGACTTGGCTACAAGGCCAAGCAAGGCTTCATAGTCGTTCGAGCCAGAATCCGTAGGAGTGGAGCTAGGAAGACAAGGCCAACTTCAGGTCGGAGACAGAAGGCAATGGGCGTAAGCAAGATAAAGTGGAGCAAGAGCCTCAAACAGATTGCAGAAGAGAGAGTAGCTAGGAAATATCGAAACATGGAGGTTCTGAATTCGTATTTCCTCTGGGCTGATGGAATGTATTTTTGGGCGGAGGTTCTATTGGTTGACCCAAGTCACCCATCGGTGATAAATGACCCTGAGATCAAGTGGGTTTCTAAGACTGTAGATTAGGTTTCTGGTGTTTTCTTTTGATCGATATCCTGCCGAAAGTCAGGCGTCAAGTGGGGCCCAGAGACACGATGGGCTGGGGTAGAGGGTTTTCTGACTCTGAACTTAGAGAAGTAGGGCTTTCACTTCGTCTAGCAAGAAGGCTGGGAATAGTAACCGACACCCGTAGGAGAACCAAGTACCAAGAGAATGTTGATAGACTTCGCGAATGGCTCTCAACTACAGGAAAGAGCCTCCCTGAATTGACGAAATCGGTTTCTCCTCGTCGCAGGCTCAAGAGTGGGCCCTGCACTGGAAGGGCCTTTAGAGGTTTAACCTCCTCAGGTAAAAGGACACGGGGCCTTCTAAGATCAAGAGGATTGAAACGTACACGCTAGCTCGGTCACAAGAAAAGCCTGTCCAGTACCTCAGCCTGTAACGATAACCTATACCCAACCGCAGGAACATACATAGGCAGACCGGAGATAACTGGCTCGACCCAATAATGGAAGTAAGCCTATGAGTCTTGTCGTATTGAAGCTGGGCGGCTCAGCCATAACCAATAAGGATAGGGCCTCCTCGGTTAACAGGCCACTTCTGGAAGAGATTGCCAAGGAGATAGCCGGGATCAAGACCAAGCTATTACTGATTCATGGAGCAGGGAGTTTTGGACACCCAATCGCAAAGAAGTATTCTATCCATCGGGGATATAGGGAGCATGGGCAGTTGAGAGGCGTAGCCGAGACGAAACTCTCGATGCTGTCTCTCACGATGACTATTACTGAAGCGCTTGCAAACTGTAATGTTCCAGTAGTTCCTTTCCTTTCTTCAAGTTGCATGGTGGCTGACGGAGGCAGACTTGTAAGGATAGATATCGATCCATTTAGGATGATGCTTGACCTTGGCTTGGTACCTCTATGCAGTGGAGATGTTGTGGCCGACTTGAAAATGGGGTTCAGTATAGTTTCTGGAGATCAGATAGCCATTTACTTAGCCGAGAAGTTGAATGCCACGAGAGTAATCTTTGGATGCGACGTTGATGGAGTGTTTGACTCTGACCCCAAGAAGAATCCCGACGCCAAACTGATCAGGGTAATCACTCCAGAGACATTAAAGAACCAGATGGGGTTTGTTGGAGAGTCAACAGATACTGATGTTACTAGAGGTATGCTGGGAAAAGTCAAGGAATCCGCCAGTTTCGTGTCTCACGGTGGCGAGGTAATAATAATCAATCTCAGAAGATCCCTGAGCCTCACCAAGGTCCTTCAAGGTGAGGACATTCCCTGTACACGCTTCCTCCCAGACCTTAAGAAATAGACTCATCTATCTGGATGCCTAGCAAGATAGGGTGCTTCTGACCCCAATATATCCAAATCGATTGTTTCACTCTTGGTGAGAACTTGAAAGTGACTCGAGTTTTGAGTGAGATGGCAAATGCCATAGACCCAATAATGTTAAGATATCTGAAGAAGGGTGTAAGTAAAGACTTCTTGCCCATTGTAACCTACCAAGTCAAGACCGGTGGAAAACGGATAAGACCTGCACTGACATTGCTTAGCTGTCAAGCTTGTGGGGGTAGGATTGGCGTCGCACTCCTCCCCGCCGCTATGATAGAGCTCATACATAACTACTCACTGATAATGGATGACATAATCGACCACGGCGAACTGCGGAGAGGGTTACCAACAGTCAGGGCAAGATACGGCGATACTCTGGCATTGTTGGCAGGGATGTTCCACAGAGAGGTCCTAGGCGAAATGGCCCAGGGCACCTCCCAACCAGAAGAGATGCACGCCCTTCTCGTCAACACAATTAAACAGACGATAGAGGGAGAAAGAATGGATATTCTATTTGAGCAGACTGGCAGGAGAGACCAATACATAATTGATCATCACTACACCAAGATTACGCCCAAACTCTACTTCAGACTGATCAAGAAAAAGACAGCTGAACTTATCAAAGCTGCCTGTGTGGCAGGGGCTATATCCGCTCGTGCGAGAAAGCCTTACCGTGATGCGATTTCAACATATGGAGAGAAGGTCGGTCTGGCATTCCAAGTAATTGACGATTTCCTTGACATATTCGGGGAGAAGACCGGTAAGCAGAAGGGCAAAGACGTTATTGAACATAAACTCGGCAACGCCATTATAGTGTACGCTCTGCAAGAAGTAACTTCTCACCAACATTCCCAACTAATGAGGGTACTGCGAACCGGAGAACTGGATTCAGCCAGACTCGGCCAAGCCCTCAGACTTCTTGAATCGACCGGTGTAAGGGTCAAAGTCATGAATCTAGCAAAAGCTCTGGTGAAGGACGCAAAGGAAAGCCTGGAGGCACTCCCGGAAACGCAGGCTAGACATGCTCTTGCGGAGGTGGCTGACTTTGTCGCAGCTCGCCTCTACTAGCCAAGTTTTGAAGCGCACCAATGAGACTATCAGCTAATAGCTTTCGAATCGAATCGGCCGACGGATTCCCTGGGGAGCGGGAAAACTTACACTTGGACGAATCCTATGTTAAAGGAGGCGGAGATGTCGAGTGACCTCGTCGACCAATTTGCTGGGGCCGGGTCCTATTCCGATACATGTTACGGTATCAGGTTCAAGCTGCGTCAGTCCTCTGTCTCGGATGATTGTTGCGGGCAGACCGAGCTTCTTGGCTTCTAGTTCTAAGGGGTGAATCTCGACCTCAGAATTTATCTTCAAGACAACTTTGCATTGGCCTTCGTCAATCCACCTTTTCCACCATGTCTTGTGTTCCTTCCTAGCAATCTCTGAAGCTTGGACAGATGCGTGGCCTGTCTGCGCAGCAATCTTACCTTTTCCCATCCTGAGGTCTTGTCTGACCACTATTGCCAGCTTGTATTTGATATCTGAATGCTCAGGCATCCGGCTCGACCGTCAGGCTTAACCAAGCCTCAGTTCTGCAACTTCCACTTGGCCTTCACTGTCAACGTCAATTATGTTTAGTGAGTGGCCAAGTCTTCCTCTGGTCCTTATGCTTGAGACAGTTCCTGCATTGACCAGAACTGTATTGTTGATGCGAAGTAATCTCCTCACATGCCTGTGGCCCATAAGTACGAGGTTAACGTTGTGTCGTAGAACTAGGTCGAGAATGTCTCCGGCATCCTCTAGAACATTCGTCTCGCGGCCTGAGTATGGGACGGGCACCAAGTGATGGTGGAATACAATGACTTTGACAACCTCTTTTGGTAGAGCTTTGAGGCTATCTTCCAGATAGTTCTGTCTCCTTCTGCCCAACCGCCCCTCATCCCTGTCAGGTTCCGGACTATTCATGACGAAGAACTTGCATCTGCCTTCATCAACCTCGTATTCCAAGGGGCTGACCAATTCTCGAAAGAGCGACTGTCCATAGTTCCTTTCGTCATGATTTCCAGCTGCGACGATCACTTTTGAGTTGATGTCCTTCAACTTCTCCATTGCAAGTTCATAGTCTGCCAGAACACCGTTATCAGTAAGGTCCCCTGTGTGAACTACGATGTCGGGAGCTGGGTCGAGCCTATTGATCTTCTTGGCCGCCTCGTCGAATAGTCTCTCCAAGAATTGTCCATATCTTGAGATGTGAGTATCTGATATCTGCACGATTCTACAAGTTACATCTTTCACAGTCTTCCCCTCAAACCCAGTAAATGTGCGAACTCATCCATGTATTGTGCCGACAGCTGAATCCCTGCCATTCACGTTAGGATCAAGTTTTATTTAACAACCTCTCCTAACTCAAACATGCGCGAGGTAGGTTCAAAGTACGGTTCACTACATTTCAAAATACGATGGCGTTGGCTTTGGGTGGAGAGTGGTAAACGGGACATCCTCTGACTGCCGGCAGTCAACCGATCGCTTTCGTGGGATATTGTGAGGTGGTTTTGAACGATGGGCTCAGATGAGTTTTCAGGAAAAGTGGTATCTGTTGAATTCAGTACCATAGCCCATGCTACAGAGAACCTCGAGAAGGTAGAGGCGGCTATCCTGAACATTCTTCCTTCTGAACTTCACGGTTCAATATCTCTTTCGAGAATGTATCTGAAAGGGCATCATGGTAACCCAATAGCTACGTTCGCCATGCGAATAGTGAAGGAGAAGATCGCTGAGATTGTTGTTCAGCACCTATTCACGATGATGAGTCTATCTGATAAACGTGAACTATGCCTAGAGTTTGAGAAATACTTTGATGAGGAAGGCAACTTCTACATTAGGTTGGATAAACAGGAGGCATTCAGGGGCAGGATTAAGCTGGCACGCGAAGATCCGATCAGAATCAAGATAAAAGCCAAAATGTGGCGGCGTAGTATGGAATCAGTGAGAGAGACCTTCAGAAGTCTGGGCATGATCGAATGAGAACATTCGCGGATCTCAATGTCAAACCCCCAGCCAAAGATCGCCGCGCTCAAGAGAGAATGGCTGCCACAGCGTCTAACCTGGGCTTATCCCTAGTTGGTCTACGCTTCACACCAAAAACCCCTTCCGACGAGATAGAGTACTCCGTAAAAGTATTTCGTAGTACGGGTCTAGATGTCGCGGTTGGAGTTGATCTCTCTCCAACCTCACGGAAGCAGCTCTTCAATCAACTCAGGATTCTTCGAAACAGCTTCGATATCTTGGCAGTTAGATCCGCAGATGTAAAGACGGCTGTGGTGGCAGCGCGCGATAGACGCATCGACTTGATATCATTAGAACCCCAAAACTCGTTTCGGGCGAAGCAGTCCATTTTGAGAACCTGCCGATCGGCTGTGGAGCTTGAACTCTCAAGGATCACGAGGCCACTTAACAGAGTCTCTTACGAATCGTTGAAGAGCCTTTGCCTAGAGATCGAGTTGGCAAAGAGATGCCGAATCGACTTTACCGTCTCGAGCGGGGCAACCAGTTTACTCACCATGAGGGCTCCAAGGGATATGGCTTCCTTAGTGGCGGTCCTGGGTCTGCCAAAAGAACTCTCCTTGAGAGCAGTATCAAAGGCTCCCCTAGACATGGTCAAGAGGAACCGTGAAAGGCTGTCGAGTCGATCCCTCGGCTCTGGAGTAACACTAGTGAGGCCATAGGATAGATGCGAAGGGAAAGATGGAGATATCTTCTCGTAAGGATAGCCGACGGAAAGAACTTCTCTGAAGGAGAGTTCATGTCGTCTCTAGTCGAAGTAGTGAAGGATGTCTTTGGGTTAGTCGGCCTCTCACAAATATCCCCTAGGATTGTTAAGTATGACGAATCAAGTCGAGAGGTGATTCTCAAGTGTCGGACAGAATCAGTCGACAAGCTGAGATCTGCAATTGCCTTGTTAACCCAGATAGGCGGTCAAGCAGCTGCTGCATTCGTAATACGTTCGTCAGGAACGATCCGGGCCCTTACTAGAGTGCCGAAACATCAGGGAAGGACTGACCAAGCCGCGTCCTGATGACTTGATGACCGTAGACAAATGGTCTAAGCCCTATTCCCATCGAACGACAGGCTTCCTAACAAGACCATAGATCAAGCTGGCGGCTCCCAAGGCAACAAGCGGATAACCTGCCTGGGTCAGTATACGCTCCTCCCTAGTCTCTGGAACCTTGGTCTCGAAGGTGTATCTGGCTGAAAGTGTGGCCTCCTTCTTATATTTGGGGTCGGGTCTGTTGTCGAGCAGTATGTAGAATGTTCCATTCTCGGTCGAGACAAATGTCTCATTGAATTCTTCGATCCTTTCTCGTCGCACAACATAGTTGACGTTTTTTTCTCCCACCTTCCATTTCTGATATTCATTTTCGTTCATGACGTAGAGGTCTATCTCACCCTTATTGCTTGAGTCTGGGATCCCAACTTTCCCGTCTAGGTTCACAACCCATCCCTCCTGAAGCTCTATCTCCTTCACGGCAAAGTCTCCAATCGGAGTCAGTTTTGTTTTCTCAAAGACTAGGCGTGTCTCGGTCTTCGGTACCTCTACTGTATATGTGTACGCCCCGAAGTTTATCATCAACAAGCCTATGACCACTAATGCGATTCCTCCGAAGGTTGGTGGGGCTCTCATGTTGCATCCTCACTCCATGAGGCATTCACTCTCAATGACAGGATGAGGAAACAGAGGATCGTAGGTTGACTCGTCCACTGTTGACATCGATCTCGTTTGGGAGTCTCCTAATGACCGGGGCCAGCCAGATCCTCTGATCAATAGTCAACATTCCTGTATCCAGCCAAATTCTATACCCACCTCACATATAAGGCAGATGCGGTTGACGAGCCATTGTGCGTGTCCACTATCCCCTCGTATTGGTACGGGGGTCTTGGTCAACCCTCTTCTGGCCGATCGAAAATTGCTGAGGTATTCTGTCGGATCAGGGAGGACTCGACGTCCAAATCATATTACAAAAGGTTTTTACTCAAGTTGATCATATTCCGGTAGAAAGGTTTCTAGCCCAGGTGTAGAACTTGTCTATGTTTGCAGCTCCAGGAGCCTATGACCGCGCGATCACGGTCTTCTCACCGGACGGTAGGCTTTTTCAGGTTGAGTATGCCTCAGAGACTGTGAAGAGAGGGGCAACGGTCCTCGGAATTGCCTGCAAGGAAGGTGTGGTCTTGGCGGCTGAGGAGAGGGCCGCCTCCAGACTGCAAGATCCCTCGTTCATGTGGAAGATCTTCCAGATCGACGAACATATCGGTGTAGCAGTTGCGGGCCTCAGCTGCGACGCACATATTCTCGTAGACCAAGCCAGGATATATGCACAGAGCAACAGGCTCATGTATGATGAGCCTATAGACGTCGAGATGTTGACTAGAAGAATTGGTGAGATAGAACAGCTCTATACTCAGCATGGCGGTGTTCGACCTTTCGGCATATCAATGATATTTGGCGGAGTCGATAGGAAGGGTAGCAGAGTCTTCTGGACAGACCCAAGTGGAGCCTACTTGGCCTACAAGGCCTGGTCGATAGGTGCAGGAGGCGATACCGCCAACGAGGTTCTTGAATCAGAGTATAGTGACGACCTGGCTCTTGAGGATTCGATCATGCTAGCGCTAAAATGTATGAGCAAGGTCCTAGAAGGGAAGGTGGCCCCGCAAAAGATCAGGATGGCCACTATACCGGCAGACACGAAGAAGTTCATGAAGCTCTCCAACGACGAGATCGAGAAATATCTGAAGAAGCTTGAGCCCGCCAGAAAGGCCTCTCAGAAATGAGCGGCAAATATACGACGGCGCGCATAGCTGCTGGGGGCGAAAGGTTCGAGATACTCGTCAAGCCAAACCTCGCCCTCGACTATAAAATGGGCAAGGCTATACCGATAAGTCAGATACTTGCGATAGAGGAGATATACTCAGACGCGAGTAAGGGAACTAGAGCCTCAACTGAGAAGCTTCAGAAAACCTTCGGCACAATAGAACCAGTCAAAGTTGCCGAAGAGATAATGAGGCGCGGGGAGCTCCAGTTAACTACTGAACAGAGAAGGCAACTGGTTGAGGAGAAGAAGAAGCACATAGTCACGTTCATCTCCAAGAACTGCATAGACCCACGCACAGGCACGCCCCATCCGCCTTTAAGGATCGAGCAGGCTCTCTCCCAGATCAGGATCTCCATAGACCCCTTCAAGAGTGCTGAGGAACAGTCGAAGGACATTATTGAGCTATTGAGGCCGCTAATCCCGATCAAGATGGAGCAGATGCGGGTAGCGGTCAAGATACCCTCAGAATACGCTGCAAGAGCCTACGGCGCCTTGAAGGGTTTCGGCGTGATAAGTCGGGAGGAGTGGCAGTCAGACGGCTCCTGGGTGGGGACGCTGGAGATGCCGGCAGGGCTATACGGTCCATTCATAGAGAGACTGGGGAAATTGACGCAGGGCACAATCCAGTCAAAAGTGATTAGGTAGAGGAGAAAAGCCAAACCGCCTCAATCGCCTTCCTTAATCATCTCCTCAAGTCTCGCGACATCAGTCTTGAGCTTCTCCAGCTCCTTCAATATATTCTCAATCGTCTCAATCATACTCTTTTTCTCATCTTCTCCCAAGCCTGACCGACCAGTCTAAGAATTGCCACGGGCTCGCTTATATTCTTGGGCCAACGTCCCCCCAGCTCCTTGACAACGAGAAAGACCAGCCAAACCATGAATAGCTTGATGTCCCGTGATTACTCTCGATTCAGAAGGATCGACCCGACCGCAGCGATGATAGCTGAGAAATATCTGCAGAGAAGCTCAAGACTGCGGAAAAACCCTGAAGGACAGGGGGTGGGGGGGTGGGTCCCCCTCTCAAGACAGAGAATGGAAAGGATCGGAGAGATGGGTGACCCCATTCCCAAAACAGACTGTGAGACCTTGAGGTCAAGCCGATGACCCGACAGAAGCGTCAGGTGACTAGACCAGACTGGCCATAGAAAGCTTTAGTAAGGCCAGTTTGGAAACTACCCTGAACTCCCGCCTTCGGGGTCAAAAGAGACAAATAGAATTCTGGCTACAGAATACGATCCGGACTCGGAAAGCTCCAACATCAACAAGATAGTAGGCTCATTTGACATGTTTGAACAAGTGATGAGAGAATGACGGGATGAGGATCTCGGAAAGAGGCATCTAAGTGGTGTCACCTTGACGATATATGTCCAGAAGATGAATTTGGTCACACCAGGTGAGTTACTGGCTCAGGGTGAATACTATTCAGACTTGAACACCTTCAAAGACGGCAATAACGTATACTCTACAATGGTCGGAATCTTCGACTACAGAGGCAATCGTCTCTCAGTCGTCCCGCTCAAACACTGCTACATCCCATTTGTCGGCGACCTAGTCATAGGCAGAATAGTCGACATCAGCATGTCAGGTTGGTCTGTCGACATAAACTCCCCCTACCCAGCACTCCTGCCGGCAACAGAGACTATGGCGAGACAACGCACACCTGACAGAGAGCACGAAAGAGTATTCGATGTTGGAGACCTGGTGAAGGCCAAAGTACTTGCGTTCGACAGAACCCGCGACCCATTACTCACGGCTAGGGATCGGGGCCTCGGCAAGGTAACACATGGGAGGATCATAAGGATCTCGCCTTCAAAGATCCCTCGCCTCATAGGCAAGGGCGGGTCGATGATCAACATGTTGAAGAAGGAGAGTTCATGTTCACTGACGGTGGGACAGAACGGAGTAGTACTTGTAACCTGCAAATCTCCAGAGTATGAGCAAGTTGTGGTTGACGTGATAAAGATGATCGAGAATGAAGCTCATACACACGGTTTGACAGACAGAGTCTTCGAGATGATCAAAAGCAGACTTGGAGGTGGTTACTCTGCAGAGAGAGAAGCCTCCTGAAAGATTGATTGATGAGAGAGGCTTGAGACTAGACGGCAGGAGGCCCGACGAACTCCGCCCCATCAAACTCGAGGTTGGGGTGCTTGAGAACGCCTACGGGTCAGCCTACATTGAACAGGGAAAGAACAGGATCCTGGTTGGGATCTACGGGCCAAGAGAGGCTCATCCAAAACACATGTTCCTGCCTGACAGAGCGACTATAAGATGCAGATACCGCATGGCGCCATTCTCAACCGAGGAAAGAAAGAATCCTGCACCGTCAAGGCGTGAGATAGAGATCTCAAAAGTGATAAGGGAAGCCCTCGAACCTTCGGTCATCTCTGAATACTATCCAAGAACCGTGATAGACATATTCATAGAGGCGCTCCAATGTGACGGTGGAACAAGATGCGCTGGAATAGTGGCTGCGTCATTAGCCCTCGCCGACGCCGGCATCCCGATGAGGGAACTTGTCTCAGCCTGCTCAGCAGGCAAAGTTGACGGGCAGGTCGTCTCCGACCTCTTCGACCTAGAGGATAAGTATGGGCAAGCTGACATGCCTGTGGCCTTCATGCCTAACCTTGGCGTCATAACCCTGATACAGATGGATGGAGGACTCAGCAAGCAAGAGTTTGAGAAGGCTCTGGATATGGCGTTGGACGGTTGTCGACAAATCCGAAACCTCCAAGTTGAGGCTCTCAAGCGGAGATACCAAGCAACGACGGATACAGAAGTGGCAAGAGACATCAGCGAGGAAAATAAGTGATGTCAACAACCCCACAAATCCCAGTCATAACGAGGATTGAAAGAAACTCGATACACGAGCTTGCTGCGAAGGGACTCCGCCTTGACGGCAGAGGCATATTAGACTACAGAGAGATAAAGATTGAAGCCGGCATCATAGAGAAAGCAAACGGGTCTGCACAAGTTACGCTTGGAAAGACCCGGGTCATGGTCGGAATCAAAGTTGAACTCGGGGACCCCTTCCCTGACACACCCAACGAAGGAGTACTCACAGTAAACGCTGAACTTACCCCATTGGCCTCTCCAGTCTTCGAGTTGGGTCCCCCAGGTGAAAACGCCATAGAGCTTGCAAGGGTCGTTGACAGAAACCTCAGAGAATCCAAGGCGGTTGACCTAGGAAGACTGTGCATAGTCCCTGGCAAGAAGGTCTTCATAGTTTTTGTTGACATAAACATACTCGACCATGGCGGCAATCTCATAGATGCCTCAACATACGCTGCACTTGCGGCTCTCCTGAACACCAAGATGAATGAATTTGAGATCAAGGACGATGAGGTAGTCTACAAGGACAGCAGGCAACCGCTTCCCATGAACAATTATCCTGTACCAGTCACCTTTGCTAAGATTGGGAAGACATTGATGGTGGACCCTTGCCTGAAAGAGGAAGAGTCCATGAGCACCCGCCTAACCGTGGGTATAGAGAATGAGGACTGCGTATGCGCTGTCCAGAAAGGGGGGATGGGCGAGTTGGATCCAAACGAGGTAAAGGCAGCGGTTGAGATAGCCATAACCAAATCAAGAGAATTGAGAACACTCATCAAGGAGGCTGCGTAGTTGCCAGGAAAGCGGAAGACCGGTCCGGGAGGCGGACTCGCCGCAAGATACGGAACGGCCCCAAGAAGAAGGTATATCGAGATACTTGCTCGGATGCGGCGACTGCATGAATGTCCAAGATGCCAAGTCAGAGCGGCCAGAAGACTCAGCGTAGGGCTCTGGCAATGCGGTAGATGCGGACACCAGTTCACAGGCGGCGCATACATGCCCTTCACAAAGCTCGGGGATTTGGCTAAAAGGTCTGCAACAGGCACGACCTACTCAACCCCTGCCACTGGGGCTCCCAAGGCTCCAACCGATGTTGGGACCTTGAAAGGTGAATCTGGGAAACCAAGGAGAAGACCCCGCCGAAAGAAGGCTGAGAGTGAGTCGCCAAAGGAAGAGGCTCAGTGATAGCCATAACCACTGGGAGGAAACCTACCCAAAGCACCAGAAGACTATCCAGGGAACTTGCAAGATTTCTACCTGGAACACGTAGGCTGGTGAGGGGTAAGCTCGGTCTACGCCAGCTGGTTGAAGAACTCATCGCTACAGGTTCCAGTCGCCTCGTCGTCATATACAGGAGGTTTGGTGGGCCAGACAGGCTGGAACTGATGAAGCTCGAAGGCAGGAGACTCCAAAAAACTCCTCCGACAATAATCCTGCAGAACGTGAAGTTTGTGAAGACTGTGAAGACAGGCCGCGGAGTGAAACTGGAATGTATAACCGCGGACTCGAATAGGGCTTCACGTCTGGCTGAAGCGCTCTCCAACTTCCTCAGGTTGCCACTGGTCGACCACGAAACGTCCAACTTCGAATATTCACTACACATATCAGGTGACTCAAAATACCTGGGGATCGCGCCGACTGACCTCTCCGCAAAGGAGATTATGGGGTTCGTTATGTGGGCGAAGGAGCTGAGATGGTAAGGACGTATGGAAGGAAGAAACAGAGCCCTGAAGGCTGAGGTCGTTATTCCCTTCAAATCATACCGCAGTCTCAAAGCTATCTGGAAGGCTATGGTGACTGATGAGGAGAACCAACCGACGCCCAGAGCTTCAGTCAAGGTCAAGACTCACAAGAGGAGACTGGTGTTTCAGATACAGGCGGACGATATCTCATCTCTGAGGGCTACGCTGAACTCAAACCTTCGAGTGCTTCTGGCTTGGAGGAGAATCGCCGACTCTCTGAACTAGATCCTCATGTTGACTCGCTTACCGTAAGACTCTTGAGTTGCTGCATCACATCCTTCTAGACAATCTGTAAGGGGTTCTTTGGGAACATGAGCGCAAGACTCTATGCAGGCATAGTCGTCGTAGTAGTTGGCGTACTGCTGATAATGTATTCTGCCTACAATATCAATGAGCTTCTATTCATTCAAGGAAAGAGCAGTACCTCTGATATTCCACTATACGGAAATGCCGTCGCTATTCCAATCCTGTCAGGAATCCTGCTCGCCATAGACGGACTGATAATTTGTGGACTATCGAGAAAATCATCCCTCGCCTTGCACTTCCTCGCAAACGTAGTCTGGATATTCGCAAGTCTTAGACTGGTTAGTGCACTTGAAGAGCAGGTAACTTCACGGTTGACCTTCTACAGAATCTTCGTCTTCTTCATGATTGCGGTGGCTCTATTCGCATTGGGAGCTATTGTCAATTTCTTACCGAAATCACAAACACAGCGTTAGAATAACTAGACCATGAAGATGCCAATCTCATAATCTTGACTCAGCAAACATGCTATATACAACATGCGCACCTCGATATAACACGGTTTCTGGCAAACCAACTCTCAGATCGGGGGTGACTGATATGGCGAAGGCTAAGAAGAAGGCCAAGAAAAAGAAGCGATAGCAGGACTGGTTGAAGTCTCACTCGATCCAAGAGAACTCAGCCAAGAACCAATGTTGTGGTCAGTTAGGTTCATAAACAAGTCAGCATACAGGCTGTGACCAAAGCGAGAGATGTCAAAGTTGGAAGGAGAGACGGAGATTCCGCCCGAGGTCAGAGAGCAACTTGTAAGGCTCCAGCAACTCCAACAGACCCTACAAGCGGTTATCACACAGAAGCAGCAACTTGAGCTTGAGAAAACAGAGATTGAGAAGGCGATGGCTGAACTTGAGAAATCAACTGATGAGACACCCATCTACAAGAGCTTGGGAAGCATCTTGATCAGATGCGACCGACAGAAGCTGTTGGGTGAACTCAAGGAGAGGAACGAGCTCAACGACACTAGAGTGACCGTTCTTGGAAGACAAGAAGAAAGAACAAAGACTAGGCTCAAAGAGCTTCAGCAGAAGCTTCAGGAGAGGCTTGGAGCTCCGGCAGAATCCAAGTAATCCAGATATGTGGAACCTCCAGAGAATGCGCTGCCAAGACTTAGGGTAAAGTCGTCCCGAGAACTCACAAATATGTGCAGCCTAGTATTCTGCACGCAAATCGCTCCTTAGAAATGTGAATCCAAAACAGATCTTACCTCTTGAGACTGCAGACAGCCTTCGGGAATATACCTATGACCATGAACGTGGACATTTCAGTTTCCTTCAACCTCTGTGTCGATCGTCTTTTGGGCTTGTCGATGTGGCCTGTGATGAAGCTTTAAGGACGACTGAGGAAAAGGTCAAGGAACTGAGAGTTGCGTAGTTTCTCCAAGATTCAACCGGTTGCCAGAAAGGTCAGGAGAGTCGCGATTCTTACTCATAGGAGCGGTGACCCTGACGCCATCTGCTCAGCCTTTGCTCTCAAGTATCTGCTGAAGAGACTGAATCCCAGACTTTCAGTAGTCATAGGGACGCCAGAAGGAGTAAACAGGCTCTCTGACCAGATCCTCAGTAGATTTGACATAGATGTTGAGTTGAATCCCGATCTGAGAGATGTCGACCTAGTATTCACAGTTGATACAAACAACCTGCAACAACTGGGTCCACTCGCGACCATTATTGAGAACCTCAACAGGCCAGTCGTAGTCATAGACCATCATTATCCTCACCCGTCAATGGAGAAGTATGCTCACACAGAATTCTGTGATGAGAAATCCCCCTCCACCTGCGAGATAGTCTGCAAGTTCTACAGGCAGCTGGGGATCAAACCCAGTAGAAGGGAAGCTGCGGCGTTGCTCGTTGGAATCCTCTACGAGACCAGGTATCTCAGACTCGCCACTTCCAAGACCCTGCTGACAGTAGCTGATCTGGTTAGGAGAGGGGCCAAGGTTGAAGAACTCCACTCGTTCCTTGAGGTGCCGATTGACGATTCAGAGAGGATGGCGCGAATCAAATCAGCACAGAGGTCCAAGATGCTTCGTCATGGAGGATGGATCGTTGTAACCTCGGAAGTCGGTTCACATCAGGCCTCTGCGGCACGAGCCCTCATAATGCTCGGCGCCCACTTGGCGATAGTGGGCAGTGAGGAGAAAAACCGGCTTAGGCTCAGTCTCCGATCAACAGAAGAATTCTACCGAGATTCTGGAATCCATCTCGGGAGGGACGTGGCTAAACCATTGGGTGACTATCTTCACGGAACAGGGGGCGGCCACTCACTCGCCGCCGGGGTGAATGGTTCCGGAGAGGTTGATAATGCCCTAAAGAGATGCTCCGAGATGATCAAGGAGTTAATAGGGAAGTCCAAGGGCCGAAAATATACATGAACGGGTATCTAACCAAGATTAGGTATAAGTAAACCCGTAGCCCTGAGATTCACTCCTTCGGAGGCATGCGAACTGCCCGTAATCAACGCACGCAATCTATCCTTCACCTACGCCGGATCGCGGAGACCCGCAATCGAGAACGTTAACTTGTCCGTAGAACGAGGAGAGTTCGTTGTACTCACCGGACCGAGTGGTTGCGGCAAGACTACGCTTGCTCGATGTTTGAACGCGCTCATTCCAAGCTTCTACCGGGGCGAGATGAGTGGTGCAATGTCGGTTCTGAATATGGACATCTCAAGATCAATCACGAGCGAACTTGCAAGAAGAGTAGGATTTGTCTTTCAAAACCCTGAAAACCAACTCTTCTCACTCTCAGTAGAACGTGACGTGGCCTTCGGCCCGGAGAATCTAGGTCTTCCAAGGGAGGAGACGAGAAGGCGAGTCGACTGGGCTATGAAGGTAACCGGAATATATGAACTACGGGAAGCCGCTCCATACGAGCTCTCAGGGGGGCAGCAACAACGCGCTGCAATAGCGGCGGTCCTAGCGATGGAGCCGGAAATAATGGTTCTTGACGAACCCACTTCGTTCCTCGACCCACTGTCTGCATGCCAGATACTCGAGGTCATTGCCAACCTCGGAAGCAGAATCGACATAACGGTAATTCTCATTGAACATAGACTCGACTTGGTGTCAAGATACGCCAACAGAATACTCATAATGAATCAGGGACGAATAGTCCTTGAGGGACCACCATCTGAAGTCTATGGTGAAGAGGCCAACCTGATCGGTATTGGGATACCTAAAGTCTCCATGCTTTTCAACCTCCTAAAGAAGGACGGGTTCGACCTGGGAGATATCCCGGTCGCAGTAGATGCGGCCTCCAAAAGCGTAAGGAGATACCTTGAGGATGATTGAAGTTAGAGGCCTCCACTTCAGCTACGACGGAAAAGAGGTTCTCCACAACATCAACATGACCATATCCGACGGAGAGTTCATAGCAATAATGGGCGAGAACGGCGCGGGAAAAACCACCCTTGTCAAGCACTTCAACGGCCTACTCAAACCAACAAGAGGCGAAGTATATGTCGATGGAGTCTCTACCAAGAAATCTACTGTAGCCCACCTTTCAAGAAAAGTTGGACTCGTCTTCCAGAATCCTGACCACCAACTCTTCTCAGAGACCGTATTTCAGGAAGTTGCCTTCTCAATGAGAAACTTCGGCTATTCTGAGGAGACTATCAAGAAGAGGGCTAACTTCATTCTTGAGACACTGGACCTGTATCCATACGCCGAGGCTTCACCTTTCACACTGAGCGGAGGCGAAAGAAAGAGGGTTGCTTTGGCCTCAGTCCTAGTTTCTGACCCCAAACACATAATCCTTGACGAGCCAACGATAGGGCAAGACTACCAGCAGAAGGACAAGCTCAGAAACTTCATCATACAAATGAACGCCCAAGGCAGAACAGTCATCATCGTAACACATGACGTAGAGTTTGTGGTTGACTGTAAACCCAGGGTGGTACTTCTTTCCAGAGGATCAATACTGGCTGATGACGCCTACGATACAGTCCTTTCAGACAGTCAGCTAGTAGAGAAAGCTTCCCTAGTCTCTCCGCAGATTGGTCTACTAATGTCCTCCTTGAGTGACCTGAGCTTCAACCCGAAGATTCTGGATATCTATCAGGCAAAGGCAGCTATTGAACAGAGGTTGTGCAAAACTGTCTCTAAGACTGTTTGAAGGGTTCAAGTTCACCCAGAAATCAACGCCAATTCACAGAATGGATCCAAGGCCGAAATTCATTATAGCTCTGACCATCTTCGCACTGTCTCTGATGTTCATGAACATAATTGTTCTTCTGCTTCTCTTCATAGTTCAGCTTCCCATAGTCCGCATCGCCAAGTCTCTTCGCCGATGGTTCAACTCAGTAAAAGGCGGCGCGGTCTTGGCGGCACTAATCTTCGTCATGAATTTTCTGACAGGATCGACATTGGTCTTCTCGGCTGCAATGACCTTGCGATTCCTAGTGCTCGTCTCGGCTTTCTCGCTGTTCTTCATGACGACCTCACCAGACGACCTCGGCTTGGCCCTTGAGAAGGCGAGGCTGCCCTACACGTTGAGCTTCACATTTACGACGGCGGTTAGGTTGGTGCCTACCATAGCTCTTGAGGCTCAGACGATAATTGACGCTCAACGATCTAGGGGGTTGGAGCTGGAGAGAGGAAACCTTCTCCAGAGGATCAGAAAATATATTCCGATACTCATACCACTGATCGTATCCGCCATTAGGAGGAGTACTGAGTTGGCCGAGGCCTTGGAATCAAGAGGGTTCGGTGCAACGAAGAATCGTGAGTCCCTAGCGACGCTCAAGATGAAACCAATCGACTACGCAGCCACTATCATAACAGCAGCTCTATTCTTAGTAGGAATCTACGCCTACTTCTCAATTCCCATCCCCAGCCTCGAAACCGAAATAAGGCTGGCTCCTCTCTGGAGTTTCTAGGTCTGCTGGAACTCAAACAAGATTCGACTAGATCATGGTGACGACCTGTTGAGTAGGCTTGACGTATCAAGTTTTACGGATAAGATCCTGGCAGCCGCAAGCCTCGCCTCTGAAGGTTCTGAGGGAGAAGTTGAGTTTGCCTTCACTGAGGAGGCGTTGAATAGCTCAGCAATAAAGGAGAAAATTCTCAATTATGTGGAGCGGCACTCGCGTGAGGGATTTGTGTTCGATGGCTATGTGAACATCAAGACCGTTCGCTCAAGCCGCTCCTCAGGGAGGTTGCCTCTGTTGATAGGAGGGGCCCGTCGGCCTGTGGAGGAACTGGTTAGGGATTTCCTGGTTTTCCTTTCAGCAATGGGGCGGATAGAGGATCTGGTTCAATATGTTTTGATTCAGGTAAAACCCAGGCCTTCAAAGGCCTTCTATACCACGCTTGAGGAGTCTGAAGACATGGATCCCATGGTGAAGGAGAGGCTTAGCCGACTGGAGTCCAGATGGGCTGAACTGCCCGAGTTTGGGAGACAACTGCTGACAGCCACATTCCTGATTGAGAATGATAACTCCTATGAGATAGAGGTGGAAAAGGCAGAGGGTCCACTGAAGGGAAGAGAGAAGCAGACCAAGGAAATCATGTACATGATTTTCCGCTCGAGATTGAAGCTCGTTAGAAACTTCACGAAATAAGCTCCATACAGAGAAGCTGCTCATTCGATTCCTAGTTGCAAGGTATCAAAGATTGGCCTATAGTCTCTAGGCCGTCCCAAGCTAAGTCTATGGTTGAATACGCCTCAGTCATCTGGGTAATGTCTCAGAAACGAGCCCATTGAGTCGACCCAATAGCGGTCGACAGAGATATCCCGGAGGGTAAATACTGCTCTCCCTGCATCCCCGAACTCCTGCTAGGGCCAACCTAACCTCGCAGGGACTAGGTCAGGACATGTTTTTGAGCTTCAGCGTGCTGATGGAATCTGGGAGCATCAGGCGAAAATGGTCAGGGTAATAGTTGACGAGAGGGAACGCTCCAAGGTTCCAGCACTCCTCAAAGAGCTCGGGTTGACTTTGGATTTTAGACTGCTCGATGAGGGCGACTATGTCATCGCGGGATACGCCATTGAAAGGAAGTCTGTACAAGACTTTCTCTTGTCCCTCTACTCGGGAAGGCTCTTTGACCAAGCGTATAGGCTGGGGCAGGCCTACCAGTTTCCCGTAATGGTGGTTGAAGGTGACACTGGTTCCCTTCTTGAGAGAGTAGGTAACCCCAGAGTGTTTTGGGGGGCCTTGGTAACCCTCTCCTTCGGATACGGTCTAAGGATCTTCTTTACAAGAGACGCTGAAGAGACTGCGGATTTGATAAGCATCTTCGCGAAGCATCCGCCTGAAGTTCGTTCACGCCCGCCGATCGTTGTTAGAAAGCCAAGGTCGAACAGGATTCGGGAGAGCCAGATTGCTCTTGTTCAGGGACTTCCCGGGGTTGGAGTCAGGTTGGCGGAGCAACTCCTCAAGCGTTTTGGAGCACCGCGAAGGATATTCCTGGCCACGGAGTCTGAGCTCAGTTTCAGGGGCGGTCTTGGAAGGGCGAGGGCTTTCAAGATAGCTTCTCTGTTGAATACTGACTACAACAAGTTAAAGAAGGAATCTGAGCAACTGAGGCTGTCCTCGGCAGGACCGCAACCATAAAAAGAACAACATCGAGTCTTAGAATGAGGGACTTCTAGAAAAATGGCGCTCAAGACTTTCGGCAAGGCTTGGTCCCAGATAATCAAGGGCGTTGAGAGGACTCTCTCCAGAGTCTCGCAGAGTCAGGTTGAGGAGATGATCAACATGATGCTTTGGGCTAGGCACAAGCGTATCCTCATCATCGGTGTCGGCCGAAGCGGCCTGATAGGAAGGGCCTTCGCAATGAGGCTGATGCACCTCGACTTCGACGTCTACGTTATGGGTGAGACCATCACACCGGCCATAGGTAGCGGGGACCTGATAATTGCCATCTCAGGTTCGGGAACAACCAAGCTCGCTGTAACAGCGGCTGAGATTGGGAAGGAGGTTGGGGCCAAGATAATCGCGGTAACATCCCACTTCAATTCTGACCTGGGGAAGATAGCTGACCACGTTGTTCAGATAAAGGGTAGAACCAAGATTGCTAAGGAGAGAGACTACTTCCTCCGTCAACTGACCGGAGTCCATGAGCCCCTGGCTCCGCTTGGGACGATATTTGAACTCGCCGCGATGGTGTTCTTCGATAGCCTGATTGCGGAACTGATTCAGAGGCTTGGAAAGAGTGAGGGTGAGCTCAAGAGGAAACACGCAACAATAGAGTAGGTTCAAGGTTGCGGGTTAGCGTCACCCTTTCTTGACAAGTTCAGCCGCCTCAATCTCTAGGCGGCCTCTATCTCCAAGCCAGACCTCGCGGCGATTCCTGACGGCTATCCTTCTCCCGAAGAGTGGGCTGTCAAGAACAAAGGTTTCGTACTCCCCACCTTCACCTGTGGGGTTGACTCCGTACCTTGAGTTCAGTCGAGCCAGCTCCTGAACGGCCTCTTCATCAAGTCTCCTCCCGAGCCAACTCTGGTCGAAACCCAAGGCTGCTACAGCGACTATCAGGATTTCAAGTCCAGCCTCGAGTTGCTCACGCAGCAGACCTAGAGGATCACGCTTCCACAGTGGAGTGAAGCATTTCAGCCCGACGCTTCCAGAGGCTTCCTCAATACGCGTCTTCTGGTATTGACTCGCTATAGCGCCTGAAACGATCCCCTCTATCTTGAGGCGTTTCTTCACCTCTCCGAGATAGTTCCTGAGTTCATCCTTCTCGCTCTCGCCCTGAGACTCTACATTGTACGTGACGATGGGTATGCCCATGGCTTTTGCTTGTAGGGTTGTCCACCGAGTACATGGGTGGTGGAAGAGCCACGACTCGTCGCTTACAGGGTTAAGTGTGAGCAGGACCTTGACGTCGAGGTTCTGTTCTTTGGACTTCATGATTGAGTAGCAACTGTCCTTCCCGCCGCTGAAGAGGATCGCTACATCCATCCTTGATCCCTATGTCAGGTCTTTCTATCTCTCACTTTGGTTTGGCTTTCCTCTTGAACTGGGCCTCATAGACTTCCTGGACTTTCTCGAGCGTGTCAGCGTCGTTCGGTGACTTGTCTTCCCTTATGCGGGTTATTCTGGCGAATCTCAACGCGTAGCCTGAGTTGTAGTGAGGGCTCTTCTGCACCTCGTCATAAGCAACCTCGACGACTAGCTCAAGTCTGACTCTGACTGTGAAATCGTCCTCCGAGGTCTTTAGGTTGTTGAGGCGGGCAGTCATGTACTCGAACTCTTCATCAGTCAGTCCTTTGAATGTCTTCCCTATCTCCAGAAACCTGTTTGTTCTCGCGTCTCTGACTGCTAGGTGGTAGTTGCTGAGCCACCTATATCTTCTGCCCGAGCCCCAGTCTGCGGCCACTACGACTGCGTCGAGGGTTTCCGCCCTCTTTATCTTGAGCCACTCCTTTCCTCTGGTTCCCGGCATGTATTTGCTGTCTGGCGATTTTGCAACAAGCCCCTCGTGCCCCTCTTCAATAGCCCTGTTGAAATAGTCCTTGGCTTCGTTCATGTCTTCAGTCACATGTCTTGGGGTCAGCAGTTCTGGGGAGCATACTCTCTCTAGGAGTCGACGCCTCTCGTGCTCTGGAAGGTCGAGCAGGAGCGCTCCCTTTAGGTAGAGTATGTCGAAGAGGAATAGTCTTGTCGGGACCTTATTCATCGCCTCCTGAACGTCTGATGTTCGTCTGAATCGGCGCATCAACTCTTGGAATGGCATAGGTCTACCGTTTTGGTCAACAGCTACGACTTCACCCTCAAGGATTGCCTCCCGGGCCTTGGTATCGCTGCGGATGAGTTCGACCACTTCTGGGAGGCTGGATGTGATGTTGGAGAGTCTTCTGCTGAATACTTCGATGTGTTCGTCTTGTTTGTGGATTTGGACTCTAGCTCCGTCTAGCTTGTACTCGAGGGCGGTTTTTCCGTGGTGTGTCTTTAGTGCTGTCTCGAGGTCTGGGGCGGTGTCTGCGAGCATGGGCTTGATGGGTTCGAAGAGTCTCACACCTATCCTTCTGAGTCCTTTCTCATGTTCTGTGAGCGCTATCTTGGCAGTCTTACCAAGGTCGCCAGTCAATGTGTAGGTTCTTTTTGTAAGATTGATGTCTACTTTTGATGCTTGCGAGATCGCCTCTAGAATGAGTCCTTCAGCCAGGCCTATCCTCAACTCTCCAAGAAGTATTCTGGTGATGTATTCTGCTTCGTCTTCGCTTGCTTGGCTGATTAGGCTCGAGAGGATTGCTTCCCTCTTTGACCTTGATCCCTTGCCTGAGATGGATGCGACTCTTTGGAGTTGATCGTAGACGTTTATCATGGTTAAAGGTGACTTCTCCAGGGCTGTCTGTTTGCTGCTTGAGAGTATCTTCTGGAGGGTCTTGCCGCTGACCTCTAGAACTCGCTCGTCGCCTTCGGGGAAGATTGAGCCGGAGATCAATAGGATTGTGGGCGAGATTTCTACTGGGGCAAGCTCTCTGAGGAAGGAACTTAGAATCTGGATCTTTTTGGTTCTGCTGGTTGTTGATTCAAGCTCTCTTAGGATTCTGACCAGTCGTAGGAATGTTTCTGCCGTATCTATCAACTCACGGGTCTGAAAAGTTTAAAAGTTTTCATAACCTCTTGGAGCTAGCCTTTAACGAAATTGGGGCTGGAGGAAATAAATTTGCCGCGTTACAAGTCGACTGCGGAGATACTGAAGATAGTTCAGAGCAAAGACCAGATCCGAAAGATTTAGGCAGTATTCGCCTGAGTCCGGAATATATTGGTATTATTGCTCACGTGGATCACGGAAAGACCACGATGTCTGATTCATTATTGGCCTCTTCTGGTCTGCTCTCTCCGTCTGTTGCTGGGACCGCCTTGGCTCTGGACTATATGGAGGAGGAGCAGAAGAGACAGATGACTATCAAGGCTGCTAACGTCAGCCTCCTGCACGAGCGGGAGGGTGTCTCTTACGTCATCAACCTGATCGATACGCCAGGGCACGTTGACTTCTCAGGTAGGGTCACGAGGTCTCTGAGGGCTATCGACGGAGCGGTTGTGGTTGTCGACGCGGTCGAGGAGGTTATGGTCCAGACTGAGACTGTGACGCGGCAGGCCCTCGAGGAGAGGGTTAGGCCTGTCCTCTACATCAACAAGATCGACCGGCTCATAAAGGAGTTGAGGCTGAGTCCGGAGCAGATTGAGGAGAGGATCGGTAGAATAATCAGGGACTTTAATGGTTTGATTGAGCTTTACGCTGAGCCAGAGTTCAAGGAGAAGTGGAAGGTCAGTTTCGCCACGAATACCGTGGCTATGGGCTCGGCCAAGGACAGGTGGGGCTTCACATTTGAGGCTGCCAAGAAGAAGGGTGTCAGGTTCTCGGAGATCGTCTCCGCTTATGAGCAGAACAAGATTGAGGAGTTGAGGGAGAATGTTCCGCTTCACGAAGCCATCTTGAACATGGCCGTTGAGGCTATGCCTCCTCCCCACGTGGCCCAGAAGTACAGGATACAGAAGATCTGGAGGGGCGACATCAACAGTGAGATTGGCCAGGCGATGATGAACTGTGACGATAATGGTTCGGCCGCCATGGCCGTCTCGAATATCGTGGTCGACCCTCAGGCGGGGGTAGTTGCGACCGGCCGCCTCTTCTCTGGAACGTTGCGTGAGGGCGATGTCGTCTATCTTGTTGAGGCCAAGGCTGAGTCTAGGGTCCAGCAGGTCTGCATCTACATGGGTCCCTACAGGGAGGTTGTTGGGGCACTCACAGCCGGGAATATACCTGCACTCCTTGGGCTTGAGGCCGCCAGGGCTGGGGAGACGATATCGTCTATGAAGGGCGTCACCCCGTTTGAGGCCGTCAGGTACGTCACAGAGCCTGTTGTGACGCTGGCTGTTGAGCCGAAGTACAGTAGGGACCTGCCCAAGCTCGTTGATACTCTCAGGAAGCTCTCTATTGAGGACCCGAACCTGGTCACTACGATAAATGAGGAGACAGGGGAGTACCTGATTGCTGGTATGGGTACGCTCCATCTTGAGATTGCGACGACCCTGATTCAGAAGACAGGTCTGGAGATAACCATGTCCAGGCCCATAGTCATCTATAGGGAGAGTATCAGGAGTTCCGCTGGGCCGTTTGAGGGTAAGTCGCCGAATAAGCACAATAGAATATACATTGAGGTCGAGCCTCTGAGCGACGAAGTCATCGATATGATCAAGACCGGCAAGATTGGTGAGTACATGGATAGGTCAGCGATGGCAAAGGTTCTGCGGGAGCAGGGTTGGCCTCCGGAGGAGGCTAAGGGTGTCTGGAGTGTTGACGAGAGCTGCAACATCCTCACAGAGGTCACGAAGGGAGCCCAGTTCCTGCAGGACGTCAAGGATATGGTAGTCTCAGGTTATAGCTGGGGGATAAAGGAGGGGCCCCTCGCCTACGAGCAGATCAGGGGTGTCAAGGCCAAGATATCCGATATCCAGCTCCACGAGGACCCGGTCCATAGGGGTCCGGCCCAGATAATGCCGATGTCGAGGAGGGCCTTCTTCGCAGCCTTCCTCTCGGCTGAGCCTACCCTGCTTGAGCCGATCCAGAGGATAACCGCGAAGGTCTCGCCTGACCTTCTAGGTGCTGTGACGAGTGTGATCAGCCAGAAGAGGGGTAAGGTCGTCTCTGTCGACCAGAAGGAGAACATAGTCTATGTTGTCGGTGAGATCCCGACGGCTGAGACCTTCGACCTCTCCGAGGCGCTCAGGAGCGCGACCGCGGGTAGGGCCTTCTGGGGTCTGGAGTTTGCCAGGTGGTCTTCTGTCCCGGCCTCTATGATCGGTCAGGTTATTCAAGATATCAGGAAGAGGAAGGGTCTGCCTCCTGAGCCCCAGAGGGCCCAGGACTTCATGGAGTAGGCTGGATGGACTGTAGGGCTGTACAGGGTTCCAGCCGGCCTATACTCCGAAGATTCGTCTGAGTAGCCAGATTATGACGCCTGTCAGGAAGGCCAGGCCCAGGGTTATCATGACTATTATCGCGTAGGTTGTGACTCTCCCGAGCAGCTTCAGGTTGAGGTAGCTCTCCTCTTCGTTTGGAATGTTTCTCTTCTCCTGTCTCTGTCCGCTCATAGTCTCAACGTCCGATAGGTCCTGTTGGTAGGTTCTTGAGGCTTTAACTCTTTGGAGGCAGGGGGTCCCGGCGTGTTCGGGGTTTGCCGGGCGAATACTTTCGACTATCTCTCCGGTCTTTTCCTTTTTCTGTCTTGAGAGGACCACCCACCCCCCACCCCCCTAGGGGGGGTGTCACTGGGTTCTTGGGCAGAGGGTGCGAGGCTTAACTGGGCTCTCTCGGCCGTGAGGCTTGATACTCCGCCAAGAGTTTGGGGAGCTGGATTCGGAAGGGTTGAGGCGGCCTGATCCCGTGGGCTTTCAGGTTATAAGCGGGTCTGGAGGCTAGTTTAGCCTCTCTTGTGTCCGTGCGGAGGGGCTGCGATGAGAGTAGTATTCCTGGGACTTGGTCTGGGGGTCTTCTGTGCAAACGTTGGGTTCCTTGCCTGCTACACCTTCATACCTTTGTACGCTAGAGGGATTGGGGCCAGTATGGCTGAGGTAGGTCTACTCCTGACAGTATACTACTTGGTATCGACTGTCATGATGGTTGTTCTTGGGAAGCTCTCTGACGTGGGTGGACTGAGGAGGGTACTCATCATCTCGGGTCTTGCCGGTTCTGCGGTGGTCTATTGGCTGCTAGGGGCCAGCAAATCCTACCTCCAACTCCTCCTTCTGTGTGGAGTCCTTGGGGTGACTGACTCTGCTTATAGGCCGACCTCGATCGCCGTCATAGCTGAGGTTGCGCCGCGGCCGAGTGTCGGGCGGAGAATCGGCGTCTTCAACGCTTTCATATCCGCAGGCATGGCGGCTGGATGCCTGGTTGGGGGAAGGGTTGCGGACGTCTTCGGACTACCGACGGTCTTCATCACAGCCTCACTCATGCTGACGGTGGGAACTGCATCTTCTTTGGTTGTGATGAAACTGAGGAGTGACAGTCCATCTGGAGCCCCCGCATCAACCGGGGTCAGGAAGAGAATGGGTCTTGAGGGGCTTAGGGGGAGGTTCATAGTGGCAAGCGGCCTCCTCCTATTATGTGTGGACGTCTTCTTGAGGAACTCAGGCTTCAGGGGGGTGACGACGTTCCTCCCCATCTACCTCGCGAAGCTCGGTTCTGAGAACTCGCTCATAGGAATGATCGCCGCGGTCAACTTTGCCTCTCAGGTAGTATTCATGCCTGTGATGGGGTGGCTGTCCGACAGGTTTGGGAGAAAACGGGTTCTATCAGTAGGGATGCTGGTGACCCTGCTTGCGATGTTCATACTCTCAACGGTCGACAACCCGCTTGAGGTCATACCTATACAGGTGGCGGTTGCCTTCTCGTGGGCCTCCATAACAGTGGCCAGCAACGCCTTCGTGGCGGATGTCGCGCCGCCCGAGAGGCTGGGGGAGTTGATGGGATTGGTCTTCACGTCGATGAATCTTGGAGGCGTGGTTGGGCCGGTCGTAGCAGGCATATTCTCCGACAGGTTTGATCTCAGAACAACCTTCCAGATCCTGGCTCTATTCCCACTTCTAGGTTTGCTCCTCTCACTGAAGCTAGGAAGAAGGTCAGCCAAGAATTGGGCATGAGGGATCTAACATCAGCAGACCATTGACAAGCTGAAGACGGACATGTTCAAGACAATTTGTCGCGCGTTAGGAACTGTTTCGGACCCCGACGCTTCTTCACCGGCTAGGAGTTTTCTTCGTCGTCCTTTTCTATCGAGAAGGTCTCTATCTTGTCGACGACCTTCATGAACACTTCTGTCGCCGAAGAGTCTGGGTGCTCGATTATGAACGGCTTGCCCTTGTCTGAATCTTCACAGATTCTGGGGTCGATGGGGATGCTTCCCAAGAAGGGAACGTTCAGGTCTTCCGCTATCTTTTTGCCTCCACCAGCTTTGAAGATGTTGGACTCTGAACCGCAATTCGGACAGACAAACCCACTCATGTTCTCTACAATGCCGATTAACGGGATATTCAATTGTCGAGCGAAGGTTACGGCCTTCTTGACCACGATCTGTGAGACTTCTGACGAAATCGTTACTATTACTACGCCATCCATCTCGGGCAGAAGCTGCATGACACTCAGGGACTCGTCACCTGTTCCTGGAGGGAGATCTATAAGGAGGAAGTCGAGTTCACCCCAAACTACCTCCGATAGAAATTGACGTATAACTGACATCTTGAGTGGACCACGCCAGATGACTGGGGTATCATCTCTTGGAAGCAGGAAATCCATAGAAACAACCCGCACTCCAAGAGGCCCAGAGGCAGGAAAGGCTCCTGGAGGTCCCGCTTTAAGACGTTGCCCCCTGATCCCCAGCATTTTAGGAACGCATGGGCCATGAATGTCCGCGTCCAGGATACCTACTCTGTTACGATGGCCACGCATAGCCAAAGCGATGGCTAGGTTGACCGTGACGACGCTTTTTCCAACTCCTCCTTTACCGCTTATAATAGCTATCTTATGTCTCACCTTTCCCATTCTGGCCCTGAGTAGTTTGTTCTCCTCATTGATCCGCTTTCTGGCGTCAGCAAAATTTCCGGGTTGTTCGCAGGGGGACGATCCTTTGTTTGTTTCTGTTCTCATGGTAATCCTCCGATCTCTCAAGGAGTAGGGGGTTAAGAAAGGAAACATCTTTAAATGTTTTTGGTTACATTTTTTATTGGGTTGGAGAGTATGAAAATTTCGAATTATCGAGATGTTGAGGCAATCAAAGCCGAAGAAGGAGCTAAGAATGTTAGAGTGAGATGGCTAATAACAAAAGAGACTGGAGCGGAGAACTTTGCTATGAGGCTATTCGAGGTGGACCCAGGAGGCTCTAGCCCACTCCACAGCCACCCTTGGGAACATGAAGTCTTCGTCCTGGAGGGAGAGGGATTGATGACTAATGGGAAAGAAGAGAAGAAGATCAAAGAAGGCGACTTCATCTTTATCCCACCCAACGAGATGCATCAGCTGAGAAACACAAGTCAAACAATTGTGAAATTCCTCTGCATGATCCCCTACAAGCATAAGCAATAACTTCACGGAAGCATGTTCAAAGTATTCTAGCTGTGGGCAAAGTTTATATTTTGTGCAATAGAACATTTTTATGTGAATGCGATGGGTTACGGCATGTATGGACGTGGATATGGTAGAGGTCGGGGCCGGGGACTAGATCCAAGCCTCTCAGCTTACTGCAGATGGTTCCCCAGTATGCCGAGAGGATTTGGGGTAAACGCTGCCTCCACGTCGGGAATGACAGCCTCACCAGTGAATATGGTGGTTCAGCCCAGTTTTGGGATGATACCTCACCAGATACCATCCTATTCGATACCATATGGATATCCTCAGCAACCTACAATGCTTCCTCCAGCCATGCCTCAACAGTTTCAGCCTACAATACTTCCGCCGCAGCCTCAATATGCTTCGCAAGTGCAGTACGGCCTAGGAGCTGGCAGAGGAATGGGAATGGGCTTAGGGGGCGGCTTGGGCATGGGTATGAGGTACAGTCGAAGAATGGGGCAATTCGGCGGAGCATACCAATACTAGCCATTAAAGGTTTGATTCCGTTGAGTTCTATCCTCATCGTAGATACCTAGGGCTATTCAATGTTAGATTTCTTCCATACTGAGGGTTGCTGCCCTTGTTAGCATCGGTTTGATCTCTATGAGGCTGGACGACCAGCTATTCCAGTAGTCCTGCTTTGGCCCTTGTGAGTATTGTGGATCGACGACTTGGAGTTGATATCTACTGTCGACACCGCTTACGACTACGTAGTGACCGATCTCCTCCAGCCGCTGTTCATATGCTTCACTTACCTTCTGGATTAAGACGATCGGAGGCACACCCTGCCGCAAGCAGTTAATGATGAGTTGCTTGTCTGTCTTGACCTTCTCCACCTTTCCACCCAGCTGAAAGAATGCTTTTGTAAGTCGTGGCTTCTCCCCATAGATGACGGCCTTGAAGCCTCGTTTCAGTGCAAGCGTTCCGATTGTTCCCTCGCTAAGACCTCTTCTGGCGCTCTCTACTTGCCTTTTTATGCGTCTGTCTATCAGAAAGTCCGTTTGGGTCTCTGATGCTCCGTAGTACTTCAGCACCATCTCAAGAGCAGCGAGGCCGCAGCCGCAGATATTCTTCTGCCTGACATGGCTGATTTGGAGATCTATCGGCTGACATGGCACTGACTTGCCGTTTGGAAAATGGATTTGAGCTGTAAGTCTTCTTTCTTTGGCGTTGGCGTGTCCGTTCCTTTTGGGAATGACCCTCACCTTCATTGATAGCTCCGTTTATCGTTTCTTCATTATGTGGCCTTGGCAGTATACCAACGTCCTGTCTACTCCGTCAACTTTCAATTCTGCATTCTTGATGTCGACAGTGAATTTGAACGCTATGGGGCACAGAGGGCTTGTGGGCGAGAAATCTATCCTTATAACTCCGGGTTCTTTCTGTTGTAGCTTGCTGAGCCTCATCTCTCCAAAAACCTAGGCCTGTCTCAGCGTCAACCAGCGCATTGACCATTTCCTTTGCCTTCTCCTCAAGCGCCGTCATTCTCAGCTAATCCTCCTTGGAGTCAGTCCTTTGAGTTTCATGCAGTCGAGGACTGATTCAGCGAGTTTCTTGAGGGCTGCGGCCGCTGGTGATTCGGGGTACGCTACCACAAGGGGGTTTCCTTCTATGTATGATTGGAATAACTTCGCGTCGACTGGTACTTCTGAGATTACTTCAGCTCGATAGTGCTCTGCAATTTCACGCACCCCTTCTTCATCTTGCCCAGGAAGGTCGGCTTTGTTGATAACGATCTTTGTCCGAATTCCCAGCCTAGAGGTCAATCTCAGAATCAAGTCCAAGTCGTATATGCCAAGAGGGGTTGGCTCTGTGACAGCCAAAGCTAGGTCGGCGCCTCTAAGGCTTTGGACTACGCTGCAATGAGTGCCTGGAGGTGAATCAACAATCATGATGTCACAGCTTTTTTTGCTGGCACGTTTGAATGCAACTTCTCTTGTAGCAGTCACAACCTGTGCTGACCGGGCTTCATTGGGTTTCAATTCCCCTCCGACGAAGGCCACTCCATCATCAAGCGCTTCACAAATATGGCCTACAGTCTTTCTTTCATTCTGTATGGCTTCTAGGGCGCAAGCTGAGAGGCATGCTTCGCATCCAGAACATAGCTCCTCAAAGAATATTGGGTATTTTTCTGCAATTTGGATTAGGGCATGGGCGCGACAAACCTCCACACATTTCCCACACTTATTGCACTTCTCCTCAATGATCTTTGGGATGAACTTCTTCACCTCTTGAGTAGGCTTTGGTTGTACTCCTAGTACGATCGCTGTTGTGGGAGAATCTACATCTGCGTCAACAAGCAGGATACGATGGCCCTCGCCACTCAACGCCACAGCTAAGTTGACCGCTACGGTTGTTTTGCCAGTTCCTCCCTTTCCCCCAGTAACAGCCAAGACTGGTATGTCAATCAGCTTCCTATTGAAAGCCTTGAGCACGTTTCGCTCCATCAAATCGCCCTCAGCACCTGTTTGGAGAGTAAGCGAAGCGCTTTAGATGCTATACAGTCCGGTTCATATTCTATGACCGGAACCCTTTTTGAAAGAGAGAGTAGAATATTTTCGTCATAGGGTACCCTTTGCACTACTGGTATTGCCCATTCGGTTTGAATCCAGTCTTCCATATCGTTTGCATAGACTGGGTTGAGGTTGAATCTATTTATCACAGCGTTGGCGGGAATCCTGAAGTGATTTAAGACGCTCAGTATTCGGTCTAAACTTCTTCTTGCAGCAGGGGTTGGTTCGGTGACGACCAGTGCATAATTGGCTCCTGCGATGGAAGCTATGACTGGGCAACCTATTCCCGGAGGTCCGTCGACAAGAATCACATCTGATCCCGAGTCTTCGGCGATTGCCCTCCCCTTAGCCTTTACCGCAGTCACTATGTGTCCTGAGTTGCTTTCGCCCATGTTAAGTTGGCCTGAGACTATTTGGAAGCCGTAAGACGTCCTTGCAACGCCTATTCTGCCGTTTGTTACTCGATTGATTGATATGGCGGACGTAGGGCAGACGACGGCGCAGGCTCCGCATCCTTCACAAAGGAATGGGATTATGGTAGGAGTCTCGCCTTCGATATTGATCACTGCATCTGCTTTGCAAGCTGTTACACATTTTCCACATCTTTCGCATTTGGTCAAGTCTATTGACGCTTTCTCTGAGGCTTGAATCTCAGTGAAACTTGAGATGTCAATTCCAAGCACGATGGAGAGGTTTGGCGCATCCACATCTGAATCAATCGCCGTAATCTTAATTCCATCCTTATTCAGCAATACTGCGAGAGAAGCGACTATCGAAGATTTTCCAACTCCTCCCTTACCACTGACGACAACTATCTCCTTCACTTAGGTGCCCTCTACACTGTCATGAGGGGATTTCTAGCGAGTTCTCAGATGTTTCTGGATTGCTTCTCTCACTTTTGTCCCAGGTTCCACTGTGGCCGTCCTAATTTCCGCCTCCTTCAAGATCGCTGATACGGTGGGACCGAAGTTTGCTGCGATAACCAAATCGACGCCAAGCTTGCTTAACCTTGTGCATGTTAACGGGCCGGCGCCGTGAGAAGCGTCGGCTGATGGATTCTTCTCAGCCTTAATTTCCTTGACCTCGCCGTCTTCTACGTCAACTATAGTGAATGTCGGAGAACGGCCGAAAACCTGCGAAACTACGTCGTCTAATCCATTTAGGCCTTGAGATGCGACTGCTATTCGCGTCTTCAACTCATAGGTCTCCCAAGTCTCATATGTGGTTATGTCTACTTTTTGGTTTTCTCTAATTCACTGAGCCTTTCCCTCACCGTCTTAAGTTCATTCTCTAAGTTCTCTCTTGCGTACTTTAGGAACTCTCTCTCATCTGGGGTCATGTAATAAGGAGGGTACATCCAGCGTGGATCCATGTAGTAGAGCCAGAGCCGTCGGCACCAACCTCTGCCCCTACCAGGCCACCAGAACCAAGGCGGCGGGAGATTCCTCCATCTCCAAGACATGAACTTCACCGAAAATTGTGTGGTAATGCACAAAATATAAACATTTACCTAGTGGGGACATATAAGTTTCAGAAAGTAATCAATATCGTGTTGAGGAGTAAAATTTACTTCTCTAATTGCACGAGAGAGATACTCTCAAAACTCCTCAGTTGCGCTAAGGGGAGTTGCGTTGGCTAGAAGAGGGCGAATGGGTGGCTTTGGGTTAGGTCCTGGGGGCGAGTGCGTTTGTCCCAGATGTGGTTACACGTTATCACATATCAGAGGCAAACCATCTTACACTGTAAAATGCCCGCGATGTGGATCAGCTATGACTAGGGCCAGATGGTCCTATTTCCATATCTGTTGAGCCTTGGCATCAAATGACAAATCCAATGTTTCTAGGACAAACCCAGACCCATTTGCAACAGCTTGGGATTTGACGATGTTCAGGTTTACCTCAGCTCAGAGGATCTTTGATGTAGGCGGTGTAGAAATTGGGGGGGCAACCTGGCGAGCTACCTACCGTGCTAATAGGCAGCATATTCCATGCTGGACATAAGATAGTGACCGATCCAATTCAAGGAATCTTCAACAAGAAGAAAGCTGAAAGCTTGATCAGAATACAGGAGAAAATGTCAGATAAGACTAGAAATCCACATATGATTGATGTTGTTGGAGAAAGCACTGAGGCACTTAAGAAATACATTGATTTCATCTCAGAACTAACAGAAACACCATTCTTGATAAATGGTCCTACTTCATCTGTTAGAATTCAAGCACTCAATCACACCGCAGAGGTAGGTCTCCTTGATAGAGCAGTATACACTTCAATAAACTATACAGCTAGCGAGGATGAGGTTACAGCCATAAGGGAGGCTGGGTTAAAATCCGCGATCTTTCAAGCCTTCAATCCTAAGAACATAACTGCCCAAGGCATGCCCTCAATATTAGAGGGAACAAATGAAAAAGAAGGTCTCTTAAGAATTGCTTCGAGAGCAGGTTTACAGAAGATTCTGATTCTTGCGCCTGTGTTGGACATTCCTAGCATAGGCTCGGCCTCTGCAGGAATTCAAATGTTGAAAAACAATTTTGGACTGCCAACAGGTGCAGCCCATTTGGGCGTCATAGGACAATGGAAAAGAGCTGGAGAGTTTAACGCAAATGCAAAGAAAATTTGTAGGGGAGCTGCTGCAGCACTTGTGCAGTTTGCTGGGGCCGACTTCCTGATCTATGGCTCTATCGGAAAGGCAAAATTTTTTTTCCAGCGTGTGCAATGATCGACGCCATTATCGCATACAACGCAAGATCATTTGGGTCAAAGCCTCTATCGAAGAATTATCCTCTATACAAGATCCTGTGAGAAGTTTATGTGAATTCAGAGGAAATATCATTTGAATTAGAATGAATGTTCCACCAAGTCAGGAAAGAGCAAAGCTTAAATTTGTGCATTTGCACAAATATCTATGTGATAGAGCTTGGCTTGGGGTTGGGGTAGAAGAGGCCGTGGAGGCTGGTTCGGCCCATGGCCCGGAAGAGGGGCCTTCAGCCATTTACCACCTTGGGAACGCCCTGGATGGCTATTCGGTAGAGGAGCCTGCTGGTGGTTTTCTGGGCCACCCTCCTGGTATGGCACTTCCCGATTCACAGACTACGGTTCTGCACCATATCCCTACCCGTATCAACCTCTACCGCTAGAAGACGAGGTCAAAGCATTAGAGGAATCTAAGAAAGCTATGGAGGAAGAACTGAAAGGCGTCGAAGCAAGGATCGAAGAACTCAAGAGATCATCAAAGAAGGCATAGACCACAATTCAAACAATCACCTGCATCTACGGCACTATGTAGAACTCCTACCGTGCTCCATACGAGTGCACGATACACTCATCATTTATGCTGCGCTGACAGACTAGTCTAATGTCTCACGAATCGAGTGTTTGAAGATACTACCTATGCAAAGGTCGTGGCGACATCTATCTATTGGGATTGTCAAGAAATCGGCGGCTGACGTAAATTCGTATAAACTTGTCCCAGCCAATCTAGGTAATTATTGGAGATTCAGCAGCTGGGTAGCGAAGGTCTTGAGATTAAGCAGTGATAGTAGAAATGGCAACCTCCACAGTATATGGTCCAGTTCCATCGTGGCGTCTAGGTCGGTCATTAGGGATAGACCCGCTGCTCCCCCCGAAAACATGTACTTTCGATTGCATTTATTGCCAGTTGGGCAAGACAGTCAACAAGATTCCAAATCCTGAGAGATTGAAAGCTACACTTAATGTAGACAAAGTTACAGAAGATTTAGAGACAGTCTTACTTCGTATCGCTTCGGAGTCTATCGATTACGTGACATTTTCTGGAACAGGCGAGCCTACACTGAATCTGCAATTGGGTGAAATGATTACTCGTGTAAAAGATATGATCGGAAAGCTACCGGTGGCTGTGCTCACAAATGCCTCTCTTCTGAATCGTGAAGATGTAAGAACAAATCTGGCCAAGGCAGACTTGATCATAGCCAAGCTAGACGCTCCGAACCAAAAGCTATTCGAAACCATCAATCGCCCTGCTGAAGGACTGAGGTTAGACCTTATAGTTGAAGGGTTGGAAGCTCTGAGGCAAGAGGCTCCCTCCGAAATCGCTCTGCAAATCATGCTCCTTGAATCAAATGATGGCGCGAAGTATAACACTCAGCCAGTTGATCTTGAAGCTATGACAGAATTGATCGAGGAGATCAGACCTCATGAAGTTGAGGTGAATACGCCCACTAGGCCTCCATCTGAGCCTTTTGTGCGAGCAGTACCACCAGAAAGACTTGAAAACATTGCCAGAAGGTTTGAGAAGATGCTCAGGCGGGTCAAAGTAGTTTCACGAACGAGGCCAACAACAATAAAATGGGTGAATAGAAAGCACGAAGCCTTGGAGATCGAGATTGCGAATCTGCTGACTCGAAGACCCTGCACCGTAGAGGACCTAATGAAAGCCACAGGAACAAAAGCAGAGGAGGTAGAAATTCAACTGCGCTGGTTGATGGAACGCGGATTGGTAGGATCGACAAGATTCCGTGGTAGGGTCTACTATGAAGTGATCCAGTCTAGTTTCGTTTTGTAACCTAATATAGCCAAAAATATTTATTCCTTAACTTATTGTAACTAAGTTGGTTATAGGAATGAGACTTACCCCAATACAGATAAGGAAATCGCAGAGACTATTCTCGGTCGCTGTTCTAATAATGGTTATGTCGGGAATAGCATATTGCCTAGCGTCCGAGATTAAGATTCCAACCCTAAAAGAACCAGGTACCACAAAACTGATGATTGTCTATGAACGCATACATGTAGGGTTCAATGACCCCGCGGAAATAACTGTAAGAGCAGTTGATGATGAGAGGATAATTGATACAAGTCGAGACGACCTAATACAGTTGAATATAACCTCGCTAAGCTATCCAAACTGCCGCGCGGAACTGAGTACCTCTACCCTTACACTAAAAAACGGCACAGTGACAGTAATCCTTACTGGTCAGGCAATGGAGATGGTGAAGATAACCGTAAGCTGGAAGGAGGGTGAATCTGAGCTTAAGCCGAACGTTGCCATCCTTCAAGTGGGAAGTTTCGAGTAGAGACTGGGGTTGTATAGATGAAGGTTTGTGTCACAGCAGCCGGCTCCCGTATTCTAAGAAGTGATCCTCAAGCATTTATGGATGCTCAGGTTGACCCAAGGTTTGGGCGATGTGCCTACTTTGTTATCGTGAACACAGACAGTATGGAATTAGAGGCTTTGCCTAATGTCAGCGCTCAAGCTATACATGGAGCCGGAGTTCAAGCAGCTCAGATGGTGGTAAACAAAGGAGTTGAAGTTGTCATAACGGGCACTCTGGGACCCAACGCCTATCAAGTTCTCTCAGCAGCTGGGATACGAGTCCTGACAGGAGTTACAGGTACAGTTAGAGAAGCGGTTGAAAGATACAAGTCAGGGCAATTACAAGATGCAAACTCCCCAAACGTTCCAGCCCACTTCGGAACAGGGACAGGAATGAGAATAGGCTTTGGGCGAGGTATGGGCAGTGGTCGTAGAGGTATGAGAGCGTTCAGTGGAGCAGGCTATCCGCCAACTCATCCCCCGCCTATGGCTCGATGGCAACCTCCAGACTACGGCTATCGAGAGCAAGCCCACCTTCAGCCAACAGCTCCTCCTTATGATCTTTCGCCAAAAGATGAATTAGCTGCTCTTGAGGACTACAGAAACAAATTGGGCAAGGAGCTAAAAAGTATAGAGGCCAGTATAAAGAAACTCAAGGATGTTGCTCAGAGGATTCCGAAGATTTAGCTCGGATAGATGTAATGGATGCGACGCCTGCGTCAGCTTTTGTGCGAGTGGGGTCTTGAAAGTGGCGGATGAAAAACATAGGATGATATGTGAATTGTCAGATATCGAATGCTCCTTTTCATATTACACTTGAGTCGGTATAGCTTGAGTTGGCTCTCACTCTTTATATGCTAGCCAGCTATAGAACTCAGGGTCGAGTAAGAATGTGTAGACCAAGATCAGGTTGTCAGCATCCCGAAAAACTGAAAGGTAAACCTTCTGAGTGTAGCCCTGAGCAAATAGCCGAATGTCACCCGGAAGCCGAAGGGCATCCATGTGAAGAATAGAGTCTATGTCTTGAACCGCCGTTTCTAGCTTTGAAATGCATCTGAGACATCATTCGATCTGATACTATTTTTCGGTTTCTTCATAGTTCACTTTCCAAGTCCTTTTTCTAGTTTCTACCCTCTCAAGTCATTCTTGTTTAGGCCACTTCCATGCATACCAGACGATCAGCGCTGTAACCACAACCGTTGAGCCGAGAATCAGCAATTGGTGAGCTGATGGCTGGGCAAGATGTTCAATTAAATGGACGATGTTAAGAATAGTGAAGATTCCACCCATAACCAGATTCATCCATCTGTTTGCCACATCTTTCAAAGTAACAGATAGAACCGCCATTACCAATGGAATCCACCAGAAAAGTGCCACAAACAAGAACATTTCAGGTCCCATAGCCATCGCCCTTATCTCTTCTATCGCACCGGGCTCCATAAAGGACAACACAGCGTGGGCTGACATAGACACTGCCATAAAGATCCACAGTACTGAAATCTTTATCTTCAAAATCAAACTTTCCATAATTTGTCACCTCCTTCCTTTCTCTACCTAAACCCAAGAAAAGCAAGGGAGCGAAGCGACAGCAAAGTTCGCCCGCCTCTTCACTTTACCAAACGTTTGGTACGTCTTAGCCCTAATATAATGGCAGTGGCGCGTACATTTCGAGTTCATGGCTCTCGAGAATCGTATCCCACTTCACCATATGCTTCTTCCACTCTGGATCTGCGAACATCTTATCAAATGCGGTTGCCATTGCAGTGAAGCTATCCCACTCGCCCTCAAGAACGAGGGTATGCATAATATCGCCATGACCGCTGAGACGGCGGTATCCCCTAAAGGTAGGTGCCCCTTCTACACGGCTCAAGATAGCCTTCCACTCTTCTAGAAGCTTCATCGCCTCTGCCATCTTGCCAGGGACGACTTTCATAATACCTCGCTGTACTACTTTCATCGTACCGTCAGTTATCATAAGTATCAACTTTTACTAATACTAATGATTTTTGGTTTCAAAATGTAACTTTCCAAAAAATGGGAAAGTTGATTGTCGAATCTTTTTAATAGCTTCCAGAGTGTCTCTCTTTCGGAATTTTAGGATTCTTGAGATCTTCTTCCAGTTTATCCCGAACACATCATTCATTTCAAGAAGCCGCTTAACAGGCTTCTTTACGTTTCAAACACTGCTCGGTACACGCTAAAGATTCAAATGATTGGCAGGCCCGACGGATACTGACCCGCGATATCGTAAGGGTTCAACTACCGACTCCCTAGGGAGAGAAAGTTGCGAGAACCGGATGTAAACGGGCTTAATATCTTGACGAACTGATAGGAATTAACCTAGCCCAAGACCTTCCATATCGTCTTACATTCTGTGAAGTATTCTCTTGGCGGACAAAACGTTGGCTGTGTATCCTCAACTTAAGCCCAGCTCTTGGGGGAGAGCTTTTCTCAAAGGTCTAGACCACAGATCATGATAAGGAGAAATTTTGAAATGGACCTTTGGACCCTTTAAGACGTCAAGCGCGCGGGTCATCGCTTCTACCGATTCACCAAATTCTACACATACAGTGAACTCACAGAGATTCCACCCATACTGGATAACCACAAGCCTTGATACTGCAGACTTATCAAAAATCGTCTTCATGAACTCGAGCGTAGACGAATGACCAAGCGATGCTATTGAAGTTCAGTAAGTTTAGCCTCGTCTAATATGATCCTATGCCAACCTATCTAAACCATAAATGATATCACTCGGTATGCCACTCCACCTATGATTAGTGCGAGTGATATGTCCACAACACTGACTCCCACGGCTCTCTTCCATCCAAACTCTCGTGCCAAAGCAGCGACTGTAGCGATGCATGGTATGTAGATCATCGTCACCAAGGCGAATACAATCATCTGTACGGACGTTAAGACTTGCTCGAAATTCGTTGTTCCGGCGAGTTCAGCAAGCAAGATCAATGTAAGCTCCTTACGTAGGACTCCGAAGATCAGAGGTATCCCGCTTAGATTAGGGAGGCCTAACCAACCGCTCATCAACGGACTCATAGATTCAGCAATAGGCCATATCAAGCCGCTTGACATTAGGAATTGTAGAATAATACTGCCGACTATTATTAGAGGAAAGGCTATGTAGATGAAGTCCTTCGTCCTCACCCAAGTTTTCTTCATCACAACTAGTAGCGACGGCATCCGATACGGCGGCATCTCCATTATGAGGCCTACAGGTTCTCCAGGCAATACTCTATAGGCCAATCTACCCAGAGCAAAGACGAGGACTAGGTCGAATAAGTAAAGGGCTAAAGCGATATGCAAACCCACATATCTCCCGACCAGACCCAGTATTACGACGGTTCTAGCCGCACAAGGTATTAGAACGGCAACGAAGCCAGCCAAGAAACGCTCACGATCAGTCTCCATTATTCGACAGCCAACACATGCAGGGACGTTGCATCCATACCCCAACAATAATGGTATGAACGCCTTGCCGTGCAGTCCGATCTTATGCATAAGATTGTCCATGAGGAAGGCTGCCCTCGGCAGGTAACCACTATCCTCAAGGATTGCCAAGAGGATGTAGAAGGGCACTATGTATGGCAGAACTATGGCTAATCCAGCGCCTATTCCTGACAGGAATCCTCCGGCGATGACCTCGACAAAGGTTGGAGGCAAAACCTGAGAAAGTAGGGTGCTGGCGATGGGTACTAACATCTCCTCGAATAAGCTCTCCAGGACACTTACAAGGAAGTCTCCTGCAACGAAGATTATGCTGAACATGGTCGCCACAACGGCGGCCAGAATAGGGTAACCTAGAACCCTGTGGGCGGTTACCGCGCTTAATCTATCCTCGAATGTTACTCTTGGAGGTGAAATGATCCGGGTAACCTCTCTTGCTATGCGGCTTGCTGTTCCATATCTCTCAGAGGCTATAACGATCGATGACGGTTCACCGTGCACCTTCTCAATTCGATTGATGATCTCGTCCGCGAATGCCAGAACTTCAGCTCCACCCTCAGATTCCCGAACCTTATGCGCTATGTCTTCGTCCCTCTCCAGAAGCTTTGTCGCAATCCATCTTGCAGGATACCTCGCGGACAGTTGCGGCAATCTTTCTTTGACAGTGTATTCAAGTCTCTCTAGGTTTTCCTCGATCTCTTTGCCGTATTGCACTTTTGTCGCTGAAGACTCAATCTTGCCCTCGACAACATCGATGACTGTAGACAGTAGTTCCTTGATTCCGACTCCTGTGATGGCGATTGTTGGCACAACTGGTATTTCGAGTATTTTGGAGAGACTGTCCACGTCAATTTCTATGCCTCTTTTCGCAGCGAAGTCAATTTGGTTGAGAGCCATAACTACCGGTAGTTGGAGTTCAAGGAGCTGAATCGTGAAGTAGAGGTTTCTTTCTAGAGCCGAAGCGTCCACAATATTTACGATGATGTCTGGCCGCTCGATCGCAATGTAGTCGCGAGCAACTATCTCCTCCATTGAGAATGTTGACATTGAATAGATGCCTGGGAGGTCAAGGACCTTTATTGTATATCCTCCAAAATGCAGCTTCCCCTCAGCCCTCTCAACGGTCTTGCCTGGCCAGTTGCCTATGATCTGGTTCAGCCCTGTGAGTTGATTGAAGATTGCTGATTTGCCTACATTCGCATTCCCAGCCAAGGCGACAGTTATGCTTTGTTTGGATTTCAATTAGCTTCCCTATTGGTTCGTTTGACAAAAACTTTGGAAGCTACGCCACGACCGAGTGCAAGGGAGACGCCCCGAACCGATATCTCGATCGGTCCACGAAAGGGAGCGCTTCGTAAAACTGTCACCTCGGTGCCGGGGGTCAAACCCATCTCCGCAAGTCTTCTCACTAGTCCGTGACCGCCGAGTGCGAAGGCTACGACCCCCTTTTCACCTTGACGCAAGTCTATTAGACTGGATGTCTCTTCCACGCGACCTTCAAGGTCACGAATGTTCATGTAGAAACCTCTCAGTGAATTCTCGTCTAAACCATGCCTGTGACGCCAATGACTACGCCGATCCTCTATACTGCCCTCAACAAATCTTGTTATCCGTCCAAGGAAACCTGGCTTGTGAACATGCTTATCGTGGATGTAGTGTTCCCGGTGCTTCTGAACTTCCATTTGTCCCATATCGGTCAGTCTGAACACGTCGTCGACATATTTGATTAGGCCTTCTTTCAAGGCGGTCTCCAGGAGTTTCTCTACATTGTTCTTGGAACATCCCAATTTGACGGCTAGATCAACTGCTCTGATTGGTTTGCTCTGAATTCCTGAAGTTTTGATGAGTTCAAGTAGTTCTAACAGCTGGGGGTCAGTTGACATGGGAAGAGTCTCCTCAAGCTAGTCTTTCTTTACCCAGATCACCGAGGCAACATCACTGCTCAGCGGCCGGTCGACATTCTTCAGCTCCAAGACAACGGAACCATCCAACTGAATCTTTTCCTTGACTTTAACAGATGCCCCTAGCACCATGCCAAGCGAGTGAAGGTACTGTAGCAGATCACGATCTTCCTCAACTATTCTGACTATGGTTCCTTGCTCCTGCGGTTTGAGATTGATCAGAGGCTTTGACTTCTCCTCAATTATTCCTCCACATCTTGTTGGGATTGGGTTTCCGTGGGGGCATGTCTTGGGGTGACCCAGAATCTTTCCAAGAGGTTTGGTTACTTCTTCAGTGAGACCGTGTTCAAGCCTACAGGCTGCTTCGTGAGCTTTACTCCAATCCATATGCAAGATGTCCGTTAACAGTCGTTCGACGAGCCGATGTCTCCTTATCACATCCAGAGCTATTCTTCTGCCCTCTCTAGTCAGCCTAACCCCTTTGTAGGGTCTGTGTTTAACAAATCCCTGTCTCTCAAGCATCTCAACAGTATTGGTTATCGTTCCGAGGCTTACACGCATCTTCTCTGCGAGTTCCTTCGTCCTCGCCAACCCATCCTTCTCTTGAAGTCTGTAGATATTCTCCAGATATTCCTCGGCCGACATTGAAACTTCCACAGTCTTTCAACTCATCAAGTTTATTTGAACTGCGAGCACTCGCGGTAAAAAGTACGAGGAGTCGTAGTTAATAAACCATGCGTTTCATATCCAAACAGTTATTTCGGCATAGTACTAAGTACGTCGGTTCTCTTCAGATAATTCAAGTGTTACTCATGAGGAAAGTAATTGAAAGGTAGAGAGCGGTGTGGGAAAGACTCCCGCACCCATAATATCGCGTCTATTGGCTCGTGAGGGTTCAGAGTCCTCTGCTGTTGACGCTCAGCCGTAGTGCCCTACCTACGCTGTGGGCATTCAGCCAACTTAGCCTCAAAGGTCATCCGCCCGCACATAAATACAGGTTTGTGCATCCTTTGGGTATCGGTTAGGGCTAAGGCGATCTAGCATAGCTTTATAGATGAGGAGTTAAGAATCTTAACTTGAATTGCTTGGTGGGTTACAAAATGTCAAAGAATTTGCTGGACGAAGTCGACAGGGTAATCATATCTGAGTTGCAGAAAGATGGGCGAACTGCCTTATCCGATATAGGCAAGAAAACAGGAATGTCACACGTCGCTATTCGAAAGCGTCTGGGAAAGCTACTTGAGGAAGGACTGGTCAACATCTCTGCTTACCTAAACGTAGAAGCGTTAAATGCAAAAATTGCAGCGATACTTGTTGAAGTTGAGAATATACGGCGACTCAAGGAGCTAATGGAGTTATTCAAAGATTGCCCTCGAACCGTGTTCTTATCTGGACTCAGCGCGTCCAACCTGTTGACGATAGTAGTAGGCGAAAACCTCTCTACATTAGAGAGCGTCATCGGGGTCTGCTCACTACGCGTCCAGAAGGGCATTAGGCGATCGGAAGTCCATATCGGCAGCTTCCCACTCTATCCTCGATTCTTGCCCATAAGAATAGATCCACAAAAGAAAGCGGAAATTGCCCCCTGTGGAGCGCAATGCGATCACTGCGAAAGTTTTGAGAGCAAACAGTGTCTAGGTTGCCCCGCAACAAGATTCTACAACGGCCCACTCTAGGCGGTTGATAGGTGGCAGATACCTGACAAATCTAATGAACTATCATGAGAGATCAAATTGATCATGGGCTTGAAACCACAATTGCCCGCAAAGTGTTGTGGATCATATGAAGATAGAAGGGTGAGTGTTGTGAAGATATCAAGGAAGACTATGCCTTCGGTGGATAGGCTGAAGTTAACAGTTCTTGTTGAAGATTCGGCAAGCATCGAGAAGCCTGATCTGATAGCCAAACACGGGTTGTCTCTCTTAATTGAGGCAAGTGTAGCCGGCACTGATTTAAGTATCCTTATGGACGCTGGGCCACCGCCTGATATGGCATTGCATAATGCGCAGATGATTAATGCTGATTTGCAGAAGTTAGATGCGATAATCATCAGCCATGGGCACTATGACCACGTTGGAGGATTGCTGAAGATCTTGGAGCGCATCAATCAGTCAATACCGGTAGTCGCTCATCCAAGAACATTCGATCCAAAGTTCGTTTACAAACCAAGTCTCAAGTTCATAGGCTCAGAAGTTGGCCTATCATCAGTCAGCACTGCTGGGGGGGCATTACTACTTTCTCGTAACTCAGTCAAAATAATGAATGGCATAATTACGAGTGGAGAGGTGGTAAGAGAAACCAACTTCGAGAAAACCGAGGGGTTCTGGACAGTGGAAGACGGCCAATTCATTGAGGATCCTATTCTCGACGACCAAGCCCTCCTCATCAATGTCAGGGAAAAAGGCCTCGTTGTGATAGCTGGGTGTGCCCACTCTGGAATCATAAACACTGTGAAACATGCTCAGAAGATAACCGAGATAAACGATGTTTATGCAATCATCGGAGGCTTCCATCTAGCAAAAGCAGACAATATGAAAATTCAGGCAAGCGTAGATGAACTTATGAGAATCAATCCCAAATTGGTCTATCCATGCCACTGCACAGGCCCGAAAGCAATCAATCAATTTCTCAACTCCTTCGGAGATCGTTGCAGACCTATACATACAGGCGATATCATTAGATTTTGACATTGATGCTATAGCGCGCGCTATGCCACGCAAAGCGCACACCTCGTATGCTATCTGGACTTAACGCTTGGCGAGTTCTCTAATCCTTTCGGCAGTAGATGCACGAGAGTCCTCACATTAAAGCGTGGGTGAAAAAATCAACCAATTCTAACAGTCCCTCATTTACAGCTATATCTCTGATCATAAATGCAACACTGCTTATTCGATGGGATTGTGCTTGACAGAAAAGTGCTTCCGACAATCCAAACAATAAAGTGACTATGTCCCAATTACCTTCGCATGGATGGAAAGAACTCTCGTTTTCCAGGGATATAGAGGGCTGCACTATATTCCTCTATGAAGTCAGGGTCAACTGTTAGATCGTAGTAAGTCATCGTCTCAGCGATCTCTTCCGCCTCTGCACGTTTCTTTGCTGATAGCAAGGCAAGATATGTGCCTGCAATTGAGCCATTCCCAAGCTGGGTTATCTTGGCTTTTGGAAATTCTGGGAAGATACCGAGAGTTGTCGCGCTTTCTGAGTCTATATAGTTGCCGAAGGCTCCAGCAAGATATAGGTTGGCAATTTCCATGACGGTTACGCCAACTTTCTTCATCAGGACGGCTACTGAGCCGCAGAGAGCCGCCTTCGAATCCATCAGGTTGTTAATATCTCTTTGAGTAATCACTATGTCTTTTTGCAGATCGTTTTCAGACGATGGAGAGACAACATACTCCAAACCGTCGACACCATTCCTTATGAGATCCGATTTCTTTTCATCGGTTATCTTCCCACAGAAGTCGATTATCCCAGACCGGTACATCTCTGCCACAGCGTCTATGATCCCGGACCCGCATATGCCTCGGGCTTTATGCCGAGGCCCCCAATCACTGTGTAGATTGATCTCAAGGTCTTCGGATCTATCCTGACATGCTCTATGGCCCCTTCGACAGAGCGGATCCCGAATCTAATTCCCCAACCTTCAAAGGCTGGGCCTGCTGCACACGATGTAGAGAGGAGCCAACCTTTACTTCCGATAACTACTTCCCCGTTTGTTCCCATATCGATTAGAATTGAGATTTCGGTCGACTGGTACATTCCAGATGCTAAGACATCGCCTACAGCATCCCCTCCAACAAATCTACTAACGTTCGGTAGGCAGTACACCGAGGCACTAGGGTTAACCGTAATACCAAATTTTTGAGCCTTCCTCTGAATGGGATCTCGTGAAACCTGAACGTTTGCATCCACAAGATGGGATGGGTCTAATCCTGCAAGAAGATAAGTCATAACCGTATTTCCCGCAACACAGACATCGATTATTTCATGTGGAGCTATGTTGTTCCGACTGGTGACAGCTCCGACTATTTTGTTTATAGTGTCGACCGAGACTTTTTGCAATCTGGACAAGCCTTCAATATTTCTAAAGGCGTAGTCAATTCTTGAGAGCAAATCTTCTCCATAGATCAATTGTTCATTATAACCTGACCCAAGATCTGTAATGTTGCCATCCCTGAAGCTTACCAGATATATTACGACCTTAGTCGTACCAAGATCGATAGCCAAACCATAATTCCGTAAGGAAGTATCTCCAATGTCTAGGTCGACAACCTCAGACTGACTGGTGCACCTGTCGACAGTCACCGTGAGGCCTTCGGCTCCAGCGACTTCCATTTTTTCAAGTTTCAGTAATGCGAGGTCAGAGAAAGGGATCCGTTGCCTGAATACACTTTCTACAAGTCTAGAAACTTTCTTAACGCGGCCCGACCTGTCTTCAAGCTCGACGGGATTCACTCTCAGAAATTGTTTTCTACAGCATGGGTCAAATTCAACTTTCGAGAGAAACGCATTTGTCAGTATTTGTTGTCCTTCGATTCGACTTTCAGGCGGGATAACTACCCTAGCGTTGGTTAACAGTTGAGACTGGCATGCAAGATGGTAGCCTTTGATGATCTCATCTTGGACGATGAACTTCTTGTGTGAGTCTGATCCTTCGATTACGTCCCCTTTCTCAACGAGGACCTTGCATTTACCGCAAGCCCCAACACCCGCGCAAACACTTCTAATTTTTACCCCAGCTACGTGCGCTGCTTCCAAAATCGTTGAGCCCTTCTTAACATCGACACGCTTTCCTGTTGGTTGAAATTCTACAGTAACCGTCGTAAACTGTTACACCTCTTGTTAATTTCATTCATGTCGATCATACCGGAACTCATGGTTACACTCAGGGCATTTTTATCATTCCACAGTCCCCAAGAGGAGCGGACGGACAACCTGAACAAGAGAAGGTTCTAGCGTAGCTGATATCGAATTGGAAGCCGCATTTCAGACATTCATATAGTCTTTTCAAATTCAACTCAACTTTTTTTGTCGATAGTTTCTCATCTTCCGCCAAGAAGTTGTATTATGAAACTGCGGGCTTCAGCTTCTATCTGATAAGCAATTCTCACGATACGGTTAGAAATCTAAACAAATTTTAAACGTTTTGGTTACAATTATTACAGAATGATCGGAGGTGCTAAGATAGGAAAAGTTGGCTGGTTCGAATAAGGGTCTGGGCGACGATGCATATGCCCTAGATGCGCTGTGCCATGATGCATACTGGCCATTTGAAACGCCTATCAGCATATGTTCGGAGATAAGAAAGATGAACTCTTATGATAGTCATTTAGAATTTGGAGTCAAGTTGAGATGGGATGGAGAGACTGGCGGGGAAGTAGATATCGGAAAATTTCCAGCGTTGAAGTTGGATATGCCTATCAGATTTGGTGGAAAGAGCAGATATCCATGTCCAGATGAACTCTTCCTGTCAAGCTAGCCGGGTGCCTACTTACAACTTTCCTCTACTTCAAGAGCAAACTACATGTTCAGTTGGAGAGGTTTGAGATCTCCATTAGTGGATCATTGGATACCGAATTGGAAGGCCACAGAATGGCTGGAATAGAGGCTATTATTCATGTTGAAGCAAAGAAGATTGATGAAATAAATGTGAGAAGATGCATTGAACTAACGAAGAAATACTGTCATATCACGCGGACTCTTGAGAAAGTAATGTCAATCAAAATCGTAGAGAAGATGAATGTGGTAGCCCAGTCAAATGGACACTGATATGCATACATCGCTTGAAGAGGACTTCTGACCAGTGAATATAGACCACTGGAATGATTGGCAAAAGCTGAGGTGACCACGATATCTCACTTATGCGATTTCCAATGGATGGGAGGCAGTTGATAGTGCAGGGCCTGACAAGTCTTCTCGCTGGTTTGGCGATAGGTATCGGCAGTTCAATAATCCTCCTTCTGATTAAACCACCTTCAAGAGGTATCATAGATCTCTCTACGTATGTTGGTCCTAACCTCCTAAAATTCCGTATGCCCTAAGCAATTCAAAGTAGGCAAATTGATGGCATTTACAGCTGTTAGATTTACAAATCTTCTGAGCCAGGGGTTGAACTGTATTGTGTGCGTCTAGTCTTGGAAGCATTTTACTGGCAGGTTTTCATGCAGAATCTGTTGAGGCCGAGAAGTTCTGCTGGTCCAGCGATGGTTATGCCATAGAATACTAGCGGCTTTTCTCCCGCTGCCTTAGTTATTCTCTCTATTGTTCCGTTAACGACGGTTGAGCCTGTCGCCAAGACTAGGTCACACCAATTCACAACCTTCTGCAGCTCAGCTTCCCCATCTAGGATCCTGACTCCAGATTTTACTTTCCCAATATTCTCTGGGTTCAAATCGGTTACTTGCATTGTGAATCGTTTGGAAAGGCTATCTACTAGCGATGGTTGGTAGCCTATCATCGCGATCTTTGGTTTCCCGAAGTTCTTCGAGACATAGTCAACGAGTTCTTGTGAGCAGAGTTCAGGTTCTTCGTCTCTGCAATGAGTTGTGCCTTTAATCATATCCAATTGTTTCATTACAGCGTTCATGGTGGCTGTGAAGACGGCTCTGTTTTCGTTATTGGTGGGGCTGAGAGTCAGGACTTCTTTCAAGGTTCCACTGAAATTGATGTAGGCGTCTGTGAAGGCTTGTCCACAGGAGTCTTTGAACTGGGCCTCCACTATCCGTTCTTTTCCTTTCAGCAGCGGAAAATCTTCTCTTTTTGGAGTTCCAATGGCCTCAACAGGGGACTTTACGGTGACCTTAACATGCTCGTTCCAGAAGTTATGTTTTGCGACTAATTCTGTGAATTTGCTTCTCAACTGGTTGTACACAGGTTATCCCCTCCGGCGTGAGCTAGTCGGGGTTTGATATAATATCACTTTCTGTTGATGTGAATATCCCTTCTGTCACTAAAGAATAACTCGTGTGGACAGCACTTCTCACCTTGGATGAAATGGAGAGTCCGTATATGCTGATGCGCTTCGGGAAAGATAACTGTTTCATTTTCCTATTGCCTAAATCCGTCGCTAGAATTTGAGTGTCTTCCTTTATTTTAGCGTAAGCGAAGTAGATTACAAAATCTTAAATAGTAATCGTATTGTATTATTTTAAACCAGAGGTTGTATCGTATGCTTACACGAAATCAACTCCTGGCGGCTGTGGGCGTTTTTATCGCTGTTCTAATAATTATCTCGTCCTTTATTGTCGTTTCAAATCTCGGAGGCAAACCGAGGCTTGGTGTTGCTGTTGAGTTCAATACTCATGCTGCCTGCGCCTACATAGCTTTGGAGAAAGGCTGGTATCGTGATGAAGGGATTGAACTGAATGCTTTCGACAGCTATGTGACAGGCGTTGCTTTGGCGTCTGCACTAGCTCGAGGAGATATCCAAGTCGCTTACATATGTGCGGCACCCGCCATAATCACCAAGTCTCGGGGGGTTCCAATAAAAATTGTCTCTGGAACACATAGGTACGGTTACAGCATAGTTGCCAAACCAGAGATCAAGAACATTTCAGACCTTGAAGGGAAGAGGATAGGATGTGTGAAGGAGGGGTCTCCGAATGACCTCCTCCTTCAACTCACAATTCACAGATTCAATCTAACCAATATCGATATAAGACGCATGGATCCTCCAAAACAGATAGTGGCTCTAGCTTCAGGTCAGATTGACGCTGCTTTCCTTCCGGAACACTATGCAACACTGGCTGAATCCCAAGGATTCCACACAATCGCAAGAAGCCAGGACATCTGGCCCAACATGCTTGGAAGCGTCCTAGTCGTCAAGGAAGACCTAATAAGAAATCGCCCAGAAATCGTCCAGAAAGTTGTAGAAATATCTGAGAAGGGGACCAAATTTTCAAGAGAATCACCACATGAAGCATCAGAGCTTGTATGTTCGCAGCTGAAGATTGCGGATCCACTTGGGGGAGAGAAGTCTATCATCGCCCCCCAAGTAGCTCAACTCACCCCTGAACTCATAGAAAGATCCATGAGAAACCTCGATTACACTTGCAAGGTTGATCCAAAAGACATACAGGAATACGTTGATCTTCTGAAGAGCCTTGGGTACATAGAGGGCGACCTCAAACCGGAAGATCTTCTCGACCTGAGGTTCATCCATTATCTTGAAGAATCCACAGAAAACTGTAAGAACTGTAACTAGGTGCGTGTAGATGGGGATGGTTAGGTTAAGATTTTTGCTTCCTCCTGTTTTGTTCTTCTCAACCTTTGCATGGGTGCAGCAAGTCTCAGCGCATTATACCTTAGGATTCCAAGGTGTCAACGGCTCCGCGGCGCCTATGGGCAATCCAACTAATACCATGCCTGATGACCATGCTACTAATGCATATGCCCAGGCAAACGGTTTTGCTGCCGGACACCTTGCATATGTGAGTCCAGGAATCAACTATCGGCCATTATTGCTTCAACAGAATTATTATTCGCCTGACGGAGCAATCATCATCGATACCACTGGTAAACGTGCGCTTGGTGGAGAATCCGGCTACAGGAGCCAGTCTAGAACAGTGGTCACAACATGGGGTGGAGAAATTTCAGGCCAAGACTTCTACCTTGAGGAGTCAGGCATGCCAATCCCAGAGTTTCCGGTCGCAGGAATACTGGCCTCAATCTCAGCGGTGGCCGTAGCAATAATACTCTTGCGAAGTAAACGAGAGCGTCTGGAACCTGGCTTCGCACTAAACCGATCACAAGAATCTTAATTGGAGTCGAATTAAGCACAGAGCTATTCAAAACTATGTTGATTTTTTAGTGGATGTTATATTTAAGGTTCATCAGTTGACTCGTATGAAAGAAGGAGTCAGTTGGGTTCTTCCAATATTATTCTTGATTCTGGTTTGGGAGCTGATTGCCCAGTCTAGGCTCGTTCCAATCTACCTCTTCCCTCCATTCTCAACTGTCATGCTCTCACTATGGCTGTTGACGGTGCAAGGGGTGCTCCCACACAATTTGGCGAGCAGCCTGCTCCGTGTAATTGCTGGCTTCGTTCTCGGAGGCCTCGCTGGCGTATTAGTAGGCATAGCGATGGGGGTCAACTCAAAACTCAACCGAACGTTTTCTCCGATATTCAGCCTTCTGATGCCTATACCGGCTCTTGGTTGGGCGCCTCTATTCATGTTGTGGATAGGAATAAACGAGCTTTTGCCAATCGCCCTGGTCTTCATGTGCTCCTTCTTCCCAGTCCTCTACAACACGGTCACAGGCATCAGAAATGTTGAGTCTGGCTATCTGCAGGCTTCCAAGACTCTTGGGGCTTCAAAGATGAAGGTACTAACAACAGTTCTGCTGCCTCTTGCCCTTCCCAATATCCTTACGGGGCTGAGGCTGGAGGCAGGGATGGCTTGGCGGGTCATCATAGCGGCTGAGATGGTTGCAATTCCAACCGGAATAGGTGCTTTGATGATTAGGTCTGAAAGCCTTCTTAGAGTAGATGTGATCATGGTCTGTCTCATAATACTCTCGCTAATGTGTCTGCTTTTCGAAAAGATCTTCCTGAAATTCGAGGAGAGAACAATACATTGGAGGTAGGGTGAACCTGCCCACAGTCGAACTTGTTGCGGTCTTCAATTACGCGTTGAAGGGTGTTAACCTCAAGATTCTTGACAAAGAGTTATTCGTGCTTCTGGGGCGGACAGGAGCTGGAAAGACTACTCTACTCAATGTTATTACAGGTCTTGCGGATTATGAGGGGACAGTGAAGTTTGACGGTGAATCCATAGATGAGATTCCAACGGAGAAGAGGGGAATCGGTTACCTCTTCCAGAACCTCCTACTATTCCCACACATGAATGTCTACTCCAACATATCATACAGTATGAAAATCAAGGGCTCCAGTGAATCCGAGGTTGAGGCTAAAGTTAAGAGACTTACGGAGATAATTGGGATAGAGCATTTGGTAAATCGCTACCCAAAACACCTGAGTGGTGGTGAGAAGCAGCGGGTTGCCCTTGCACGTTCCTTGGCAAGTGACCCCAAGATTCTGCTTCTGGATGAGCCCTTCAACAATCTAGACCCCAGGACAGGCAAGCATCTGAGGCTTGAACTGAAGAGAATTCAGAGACAACTGGGGGTCACAAGCATCTTCGTCACCCACAACCTTTCAGAGGCTGCTGAGCTGGCGGATAAGATTGGAATCATGAATGATGGAAGGATCCTGCAGGTAGGAACCCCTCAAGAGATATTCTTCTCACCTGAGAACAGTTACGTCCATGAGTTCCTAGGGGCGCCGAACATACTTGAATGTGAATCCTGCTCCCCCATCGGCAATGATCTAGCAGAGGTCAGAGCAAATGGACTGTCCGTAATTGCCCCATACGATGGTGAACCTATCAAGAAACTCTCCATACTGCCATCCGAGATTTTTCTGTCGAGGTACCCCATACCTGGACCCCACATCAATGTTTTCGAGGCAGAAATAATCAAGATCCAACCTTCCGATACGGTAGTACAGATCTCGGTCGCGGTTAAGAACCATTTGTATGAGGTTGAGACGCTAGCAGAAACCTGCAAGAGTGAGGGGTGGAAAGAGGGAACAAAGGTCTTCGTCAAGTTGAGACTGAGATCGATAAGGACTTGGCCGCGGCCCGATTTTGAGTAAGACCCATTTTTCTATTTCCTACAGGCCTTACGATACCGTGGCAATGGTAACGGCGGCTCTGAAGTAATTCAATAGCACTTGGCGGTTTCTCTTGAGCGCGTGCTATCAACAGCACCACGAGCCTACGGCTTTAATCGTGGGTCTCCGACTTAGGAGAAGTTATCGCTTCCAGTTCATTTCTCTGCAATGCCCCCAAGACTCCTCGAATATCTAGTCTACCATGAATTCTGTAAGTCTTTAAGTAGCTGTCTCTGACTACGTGGAATGGGCCCTCTCCTATCTCCTTCGTCAATAATACGTCGGCCTTATGCTCAATCAAGAATTTGGCTGCGGCTATACCCCTCCTCCTCTCGAGGTCAGCTCCAAGGTTCTTCCCAACGTGTAGATTCTTAATCTGTCCTCTATCAAGGTCTATAAACAAGAAGTATGGCGCCCCTCCCAGATGTGGATTGATTGTGGAGTCCATTCCCCTATCTTCATCCACTGGGACTGCCACCCTGTATCTCTCCATCTCCGCCGGCTCTGTGTGTATCGTCACTGAGTCGATCTGCTTTATGCCACCTTTGATCCTTCTCTCTATCTCATGTGAAATCTCATGTGCCTTCTCCACAGGCATCCTCTCCTTGACCTCAACATGCATCTCCCCAAAGATATATGGGCCCGACCTCCTCATCTTCACGCTGTGTACCCCCTCAATACCCTGCACTGCTTCCGCAGTCGCTTTCATCTGACTGATGAGGTTGGGTTTCAGACAAGCGTCCATCAAGACCAAAACTGTATCTTTAGTCAGTCCAATGCCGACTTTCGCAATAACTATCCCTATAATTAGACCAGCCAATGGTTCAACCCATAATATGCCAAACTGAGAGAACAGTATTCCAACAAATACGGTGAGAGACAGATACACGTCGACCATTGAGTGTTTTCCCTCACCGATCAATGCTTGAGAATTGATCTCTTTTCCAGTCTTATGCTTCTATTGGGCGAAGAGGTACGAGAATGCAGCGGAGAAAAGAGCAACCAGCAGCGCTAGGGTAGGAAATGAGATCGATGATGGACTCGCGAACCTCTTAGTTGATTCCAGAAAAATTTGAATCCCCGAGGCCAGTATGACGACTGAGACTACGAGAGAAGCCAAGGTCTCAGCCTTATAGTAGCCGTATGGAAAAGCCTCTGTAGGCTTCTTTTGGGCGAATCTTAGGCCGAACCAGACAGCTAAGCAAGTAGATACATCTGAGAGTGAATGCACTGCATCTGCGATCAGGGCGATGCTGCCTGAAAGGGTTCCTACGAGGCCCTTTGAGAACAATAACAGGGCCGCCGCTAAACTGGATATCTTAGCGGCCCTCTCTCCCCTCTTGAGGGTCGAGATCTTGGCGGTGGTTGAATCCATTGGAACAGTTGACGTCCCTACTCACTCTTGGAGAGGTCAATGGCAGCCGAATTGATGTCGAGCCTCCCTGCAAGGCTCTGTCAACCCGACCAGTCTTCCACCAACATAGGCGTCTATGGCTTCTCCCACGGTGCCAACATCTCCAGTGAACACCGCTACGCCCCTGCTTTGGAAGGCCTGGAGCCCTCTGGGACCCATACCTTTGACCACAAGAGCATCAGGTTCAAGATTTGAAACCAATGTCTCCGCTCCACCATGTCCGCCAAAATGCTCGCCGACATTATCCACAGAGGAGATAGATTTCACTGATCCATCCTCTAGGAGTTCAACCACTGCATATACCGGAGCTCTTCCGAAATGTGGAAATATCATTGATCTCTCTCTTTCAAATCTCTCTACAGGAATCACAAGCTTGACCATATTCCAAACCAGCCGCTAGAGACTTTTGTAAACGAAATTCTATATAGAGGTTCTGTTTCTTAAAGGAACTTTTCCGTGTGCGACTACAAATGAAACCTCAGTAGTTTATCCGCGACTTTCTTCAGAACAGTTGCTTTTGTAGCAATTGGCCCCAACCTACTTCTTCAGTTCTCTGAGTCTTTCCTCAACTCTCTTGAGTTCTTCTTGTAGAGCCTTAGCTCCTCCCTCTAAGGATTTCGCCTCTTCCTCAGGTTTCAATGTTGGCGAAGCTGCTGTTGGAGGAAACGACGTTGCCGGACTTGCAACTGGAAGGAAAAGCTGTGAGGCATGGATGATTCTTTCCTCAGGTGTCCTATAGAATGCATTTGGACCAAACCCGCATCTGCATGGTCCTAGGTAACTATGACCGACGGGAGCAGGAAACACGTTTCTCCATCTCCACCATCGACCTCTTGTCCAACCGTTTGGCATGTGATATCACCATTATGTGCTTTTGCACATAAATATTAATAAATCTTCTGGTTAGAGGTCGCCAATCCGACGATCGGTTCAAAATACCTGATTGGACACAAATTCTTTGAAGCTTTTAGGGAGCGTCACCTATGATGAGTTCTCGACCCTCCACCAGCATTGCAACCACCTTCTTTCTGGCACTGTCTAGGCAACGCCAAACAGTACCCCTTGAAATCCTTATCCTCTCGGCCGCCTCTTCTTGAGTAAGCCCTTGGTAGTCTACAAGGCGAAGGGCTTCCAATTCATCATATGTTATTCTTATGGGCTCTTTATCGAATTGTTTACCCTCTGGAATCACAGGGGTAAAGTGGCTTATGCCCGGCCGTATGCTTATCAGCCTCGGCTTCATTGGGCGACCAGGCCCCGGGCATAGTCCTCGGCGCCAGCGCCACCTATATCCTGGCATGTTTTTCACATATGTTCATTTGCACAAAAACTATTCAACTATTTTACTTATGTCTATCGGTGAGAGTAGTGAATAGCGAATCTTCTTCAATGTCGAATGTAGCACGTGGAGTGTGCGTATGACTGGCGCGATGAAAGCGAGGAATGAACTTGGCAACCAACTATCCGCTATCTTATACAAGCTCCGAACCAAAGAAGCCATTTGATGCAACTCTATTTCTCTCTCATCTTTGTGATGATCAGCAGTCCAGTCATAGAGATCCCGATCAGCACGCCTCGATGATCTTTGTGTTGGCGAGCGAGTAGTACACACTGTTGCCTTCCCTTCTCTCGTTAATTATTCTGCTCTGACGCATAACCGAGAGATGTTGAGAGACATTGGCCTGCCTCAGACTTGTGACGTCTGCAAGTTCTGAGACCGTCTTCTCTCCCGCCTGTAGCAGATGAAGTATCTCAAGCCTCTTCGGGTTGGTGAGGGTCCTACAGAACTCTGCCTGCATCTTGTATATGGCTCGGTCACGTTCAGAAGGCAAGAGTATTCAAAAATTCGAATATTCTATCCTTCTATAAAAATTCTTGCAGAGGGACTTCACAATCTATACCATGTTGAAGCTAAGAATACCAGAGTCATTGAGAGAATGATCGTACTGCTCCTGCAAACGAATAAATATGCAGGCTCTAAACGAAAGAAGTGATTGAACACGATGCGGCCGTGGTCTAGCCTGGTCTAGGACGGGAGACGAGAATCTAGCCTGAACTTCCCATTCCAGGAGAGAGCTCTTAACCCGGGTCCGAATCCCGGCGGCCGCACCACCACGCTCTCTAAGAATGGCCCAGGAATCGTGAGACAAGTCGCGGAGTTATCCTTTGACGATTTCGACTTGAGCTAGCGGATAACGTCACGGGAACTGGGGCGCGCGTCGGCTATCTACTTATATACGGTTATGTAATACATGTATTACGAGGTTCAGCGACGTGACTGTGGTGACAGTGAGGCTGGACAGTGAATTGAAGAAGCGTATGGATAGACTGAGGCATGTCAACTGGTCCGAGGTTGTGAGAAGGGCCATAGCTGAAAGGGTAGCGTTGGAAGAGTCTCTGGCGTCATCAAGGATTATTGACGTGAAACGCCTCGAAGAGGCTATGAGGGACCAAGACCGATTGAGGTCTAAGGCGACTGGAAGATGGTCGGGTGCCGAGGAGATTCGAAAGTGGAGAGAACTAAGAAGATAGCTGTCGACGCTTCAGTCGCAGTAAAATGGTACAACATCGAACAGCACACTGAGAAGGCTTTGGCTATACGAGGCGACTACGCAAGACAGAGAATAGATCTCATTGCCCCATATCTGCTTCCGTACGAAGTTGGAAACGCCCTCAGATACAATCCTGACTTCGGGCTGGATGATGTGAAGTCCGCTCTTCGTGACCTCTTGGCCATGCAGATAAGTTTCAGGTTGCTTGGCGAAAAGATGTGTGAGGACGCTGTTGAGTTGGCTTACAGATCCGGACTGACGTTCTACGATGTAAGCTACGTGGTACTGAGCAGGCTTGAGAATTGTCCACTTTACTCCGCTGACGACAAATTGCTGAACAATATCAGAGATGACATGATCATACACCTAGAAGATTATCCCACGCCCTGAAAAACCAATTTGGAATCAAGCAGTCTAAGCCAGCACCCCATGTCCCTGCTCTATTGACACTTGGCCAGCATTAGGAAGGCTGTGACCTATAGCTTCAGGACAGGTTCATACTTTGGTTCCTGGCTATTCAGGTTCTTTTGGTACCATCTCTTTAGCCTCAGCCTGTAAACGATTCCCATGAGGTCCACAAACATACGGGCAATATTGTGAAATCCAAAGTTTCCCTTAATCTTAATCTCAACCGGCAACTCAGCTATCCTAAGTTTCAGAAGCGATGCTACAGCCAGCAACTCAACGTCGAAAGCATACCTCTTCACCAGTTGGAGCCTAGCTATTCTCTCCAAGGCATCCTTCCTGAAGGCTTTCAATCCACTCTGAGTATCGTGACACTTACTATTTGTCAGCAACCTAACCATGATGTGGAAAGTATGGCTTAAGATCCTTCTTGGAATCGGCATCTCCACCTTCGATTGGGGATGCCACTTACACCCAATACATATGTCACTTCTTCCCAGGCCCCTCACATATCGGGAAATCTCATCTGGAAGGATCTCTCCATCGCTATCTATGAGAACCACATATTCGCCTGTGACAGCCTCCACACCTCTCCTTATGGCGTAGCCTTTACCCATGTTCTGGGGATATCCAACAAGCTTGACCCTTCCGTCGGTTCTGGAGAGGGCCTCAACCACCCTGCCGGTTCCGTCTGAACTTCCATCGTTGACGACAACCACCTCACAGTCAAGCCCAGCCTCGGCAACTGCACTGAGAGCCCGGCTTACAGCCCTTGTGATACGTGGCTCCTCATTATACGCCGGCATTACGATGGAGACTTTCAATCTACCCACGATGCACTCGCTAAGTCTAAAGGCTTGATACTCAAAAGCTTTCGGTTCAAGATACCGGCTCAACTCATAGCTTGAAGTGCGACCCCTAGCGAGCGCTTGCTTGGCCAGCACACTTATTATCAAGGCAAAATAACAACGTTATAGGGGGCTCGAGTTGAGGCCGCCATGTGAAGAGATAGTGCAGCAACTCCTACCAGCGTTCAGGTCTCTTGTAGCAAAGGAACTTATCGAGACGCACAAGTTCTCACAGGTTGAGGCGGCCAAGAGACTGGGGACAACCCAAGCTGCCATAAGCCAGTACCTAGGCTCAAAAAGAGGATTCAGGGACTCAACCAAGCTCAGGTCAACACCCAGAGTCAGGATGGCTGCAAGCCAAGTTGCGAAAGACCTAGCAGAGAACAAGCTCACTAAGTTCGATGTGGTCACTAGCTTCTGTAAGCTCTGCGCTACACTGCGTGACAACCAGGACGTATGCCAAATCACTTAGAACAAGCCGCCCTTCCAATCATATTGTGAGGCCTCGAAGAGAGTACGATAGATTACGAGACAGGCCCAATAGCCTACACTCTTTATTTATCACGTAAGGACGAAAGACAGATTCTCTAAGGGGTAATAGCTGTTGTCACCGACGGCCAAGGCGACAGTCCACAAGGTCGATGTTAGAGAAGGCTTGACTTCGACTGTTAAGGAGGAAGTTGCGATTGAGGCGCCGGCCAACATCTATCTTGACAAGAAACACGTAGTCACCCTACTCTCATCCCCCTCAATGCTGGGCGAATTGGCTGTAGGATACTTGTTCTCGAAAGGAGTATTGGATGATAGGGGGATGATCAGTGAGGTATTAGTTAGGGGAACGGATATCTATGTCAAACTTAAGCCTGGGGTAAAGGTGGACCTTGAACCAGGCCAGCTTGGTCGAGTCGTCACATCAGCCTGCGGATCACTCGTAGACTACCTAGAGTCGATAGCGCCAATCGAGACAAGAATCTCAACAGAGTATTCGGTCTCTGCTGAAGATGTGGTACGAATGGTTGCTGAGTTCAATAGCAGCTCCAAGATATTCAGGGCTACAGGAGGGACACATTCAGCAGCCATCTTTGAAGAGGGGAAGATGGTCGCTTTCTCCGAAGACGTTGGGCGTCACAACGCAGTAGACAAGGTTGTCGGAGCCTCTGTTCTTGGCGATGTCAAGTTCAAGAGGTCAGTTCTTGTAACTTCCGGAAGGCAGACGGGAGACATAGTTGCCAAGGCAGCCAGGATGGGTATACCATTCTCAGTATCGATCTCAGCCCCAATCAAATCAGGAATAGAGCTTGCCGAGAGGACGGGGTTAACCCTAATCTGCTTCGCTAGGGGGAGGAGGTTCAACATATATACTTCGCCTGAAAGGGTGAAGCTTCCCAGTGGCTCGCAGACTAATAGAATCTGAAGAAATCATCTTCCTATGGAACAGGTTTCATCTCTAGACTTCTTCATCTAGAGGAACCTCTCTGCCTCAATGATTCTTGAGACGACTGGAACCCCCTGGGACTTTATCTCATCAATCTGGAACGGATTATTCGCAACAGCTACTATTCTGATACCCGCCTCTTTGGCAGCCATAACGTCGAATATGGAGTCGCCAATCGCGAGGCACTCCCTTGGGAGCACATTCAGTCTTTCGGCTGCCTCAATAAAGATCTTAGGGTTTGGTTTGGCTTCTTGAACGTCCTCCGCTGAGAGGACTACGTCAAAGTAGGCTTCAAGGCCAAATCTTGTGAGAACCCTCATCACACTCAGCTTGTCGGCCGAGGTTGCCAGACCTAAACGTATATTCCTGAGCTTCAGATGCTTGAGAATCTCCTCAACGCCTTCAAGGACCTTGACTTCACGTGATGTCTCAATGAACTGGGCCCTCTTCTCCTTCACCATCTCCGCAATGTGTACATGCTCTTTCTCAGGCAGTACCTCCGCAAGCATCTGTTTGGCTGGTTTGCCGAAGCGACGGTATATCTCCTTGTCTTCAAAGGTCAGCCCGAACTTCGATACAGCCCTTCTGAAAGATTCGAGATGGGCCTCATAACTGTCGACGATGGTTCCGTCAAAGTCGAAGATAACCGCTCGCACAGGTTCTCGCGATGACACTCTCAGAATCCCCGCTTGTGCTTGTCAACTTCTTGATTGTCAAGATCTCAGGGGTTCGCTGAAGATTTCTGTGACTCTTCAAATTCGGCGGCGCAGCGTTCACAACAAAAGTAGTAATCTTTTCCCTTCACAGTCTTCTTGTACACTGCAAACTCGCAGGTTTCGCCTTGGATTGGCATGTTACAGAACCGGCATCTCTCAGCCAAAGTCACTTCTTCTCACCCTTCTTCTTGAGGTAATCGTTTATTGCTGCGTGGAGGGCGTCAGCTGCGAGGTTTGAGCAGTGCATCTTTATTGGTGGTAGACCGCCCAGACTATCAGCAACATCCGACCTAGTGATCTCTAACCCCTCCTCCAAAGTCTTGCCCCTCGCGAGCTCAGTTATCATGCTGCTTGTGGCTATCGCCGCACCACACCCAAAGGTCTTGAACTTCAGATCAACGATTCTGTCGTCCTTGACCTTGATGTAAATAGTCATGAGGTCTCCGCAGTTGTGGAGTGTCATTGAGTTTGAGACGTATGAGTGGCTCTCTGTAACCTCCAGATTGTAAACTGAGCCATCGTAGGTCAACGGCTCGATTCGCCAAATAGGAACGTGGAAGTATTCATCTTCAAACCAGGCCTTGTGATGGTTCTTCAGTTTCTTTGGGATCGTGAGTTTGACCCCTACGATTCCAGCTAGTCTTTCAAGCGACCTATCGTCTTTCACATAGATGGTATAGCTCTTCTTATGGATGCCACTTGCGGGTTGTTCGAGGAAGCTCATGATTATCTCTTGTCTGAGGAGCAGGTTTCTGACTTGGAACGCCAGTTGCTCTGATATTGTGACGAACTTGGCAACTCTACTGTTGATGTGTCCATCCCCTCTCCAGAGCCCACATAGGAGAGCCTCCTGTTTCTGTGGTGGAAGCAACATCATCCAATGTGGGATATGCTTGCCAACGGCACCTTCTCCAAAGTGTTTTGCGAAGAATCTTGCCAACCTAGCACTGTAGAACTTAATGTCTGCCATAGTAAGGACCTTCTTGATCTCTGCGGGTTCAAGATCGAATGTGCGCCTGAGACAGTGGATCGAATCATGGATGTAATCCTCTTCCTTTGAGTTGAATACGAAGCCTAGTGTTCCTTTGCTTGGTTGGGTTCGCACGTAGCCTTCTGATAGGTAGTAGCCGACCAGTCTCAAGAAGTCGCTGTCAACAGCAATTTCGTCTGGAAGCGTCTTGCTCCTAAAATCATAATGCGGATTTTCAATGTCTAAGGAGATCCTCTCTACGTCCACTATTTCGCTTGGCACTGGGTAGAGTAGAATGTCACCCTTCTCCAGCTCGCCTACTGCGTACCAGTCACGTATGCATCTCATACGTGAGCGATACTTTCTTAGAATGTGGCTCGACTTGAGCGCCAAAATGTTGTGGTCAGGGGTTACCACGGTGGAGCCGAGATTATGTGCAACAATCCTGTACATCTTTCCTTTGTAGGGCCTTTCTATCACTCTGTCTATGGGATGGTACTTTCCATCATGCCCGAGGACTTTCAGATTGGGCGATACATCCATGATCGGGGTGAATCTGTTATTCAAGCAGAGGGGGGTGTCTGGCGCAAGGCATACAGGATTCCCGACTGTCCCTACACCGTCCGCGTCCGGGATCTCGCCGACATTCCTTGGGTTTCTGAAGTGTTCAATGACTTTCTCGCTATACATGCACCTTTCACTCTTCGGTGTTGCCCTTAGGTCTGAAAGCGCATTTGTATGTTCTCAGATAAAGCTTCCTTGAATCCTTTCTTGTGATCTGTCAGTAACCTTCCTAATTGTAGGTCTCCTGAATTTCCTGGCCTATGCTCCTTGAGAGGTTCTTTAAGTCTTCTTCAGCGGCGGGGTCGTCTGCTATCACCTCAAGAGTCTGACCCACAGGTAGTCTATCAAGTTCGACTCTCGTCTTGATGACGGGCATTGGACAGAACAGCCCTACACAATTGAGTTGTCTGTCAGCTTTGAGGGGCAAGGTTCACCAATCATTCTTGCATCCTCTAAGTTCTAAACCTTGCCTATCTAGTAGCCCGTCCAGTGGAGGTTCCTGCAGAAGTGTTCTTACCTCGCCCACAGAACACTCGTCAGGGTGCGATGTGATGAATCATCTTTGGGCTCCTTGGAGGAGTCTACTTCGAGCAACCTAAGGGCGAAGGATGTGCATTCTGTTCAATTGCCGGAAGGCAGACGGATTCTGAGGGCTATGTACTTCATAGGGGAGAGACTGTATTCTTGAGCCTAAACAGGTTCCCCTACAATGTAGGTCACGCAATGATAATTCCCTACAGACACTTTGAGAATCTTGAGGAGCTTGACGAGAAGGAGTCCAAGGAGCTGTTTGAGGTGTTGAAGCTCGGCACTTACGCACTCAAGGCCGTTCTCAAGCCTGATGGATTCAATATCGGGGCAAATATCGGGAGTTCAGCCGGGGCTGGAATGCAGCACTTCCATATACATATCGTTCCAAGATGGCTTGGAGACACAAATTTTATGCCCGTTCTTGCCGAGACAAAAGTTCTCTCGAACAATCTAGACAAGGTCTGGCGTGAAATCTCACAGGAGATCAAGAAGCGTTGAATTCTGAATCGTCTTGATATGGGCAAGTGCCGAAACAAGTGTTAGAACGCTTGGGGAGCACATTTTCTTTTGTTCTATCTTAATCCTTCATGCAGAGATTTCTCAATGAGAGCTGGCATCCTCCATCGTCATAACTTTCAAAGTGCTATGCGTAGGCATGATTGAGTGGTTAGGTCGTAAGCAGTTCGACCATTCTTGCCGGAATACTTGTTGCCCTTCTAGTTTCTCTGTCCACGCAAACGGAGGTACTGTAGCCTGTTACAAGAGGCCTGTCATCACCTACATGTTTGATCACAAAATCAAACCTGATTGTCTTGTCTCTGATTTCGCTTATCCTCGTTTGGAGGCAGACAAGATCGTCGAACTTGATTGGACCATGAAATCGAGCATAGACTTCGCCCACAACTATTGAGACCTTCTGTTGTTGGCCGTCGACGCTGAGGGATCCATCTTTGAGTAGAGCGATTTTCTTAGACCGAAGGAGTTCGATTCTTCCAGCACTGAACCATTCTATTATTCGAGGATGGAAAATGAATCCTGTAAAATCAGTATCGCCTGCCTTAACACGTATTCGGATGCTTTTCCTAGCCAATCTGGTTGTCAAGACACTGTGCTTCCTAGCGACCCGCTAGGGGCCCTTTGATATTTAAGACTCTTCATAAGGAACTACGGTACTTCTTGATAGCAGATGCGGAATCGTAAGTTACCATCAGTCTTCATCATCGTCGCCCCGTTACCAGCTTGAGCTGATATATCTTTCAAGGTCAAGGATTGGCATCCGCGGAAATGAGTAGGACGCGCCAATCCAAAGACCGCTAGAGACTGAGCTGCGAGGTTGCTGGACCCCCTGGAGGAACTACCCCTCTTGGATGAGCGAAGGCCCTGATTGGGTATAACATAAATACTTGACGAAAATGAATATTGGGATAACTCTGGAGAAAAGATCGATTGGCCGAGGTTGCGGAACAGAAGATATTAGTATTCGACAAGCGTGTCTGCACTGGCTGTAGACTTTGTGAACTTGCCTGTTCTTTTGCCAAGTTCAACAACATCTACAGTTACGAGAGGACACACATCAGACATGTTATCGAGTTTGATCGAGGCGAGATAGAATGCCAATATTGCCAGCACTGTGAAGAACCGCTATGCAAGGCGTCCTGCCCGGTCGACGCTATTCACAAGGACGAGCAGACAGGCATAGTGAGAATAAACGCCTTGGAATGCATCGGTTGCCAGACATGCAACATTGTATGTCCTGCACGCATACCCAAGCTCTACCCTGAAAGGAAGGTATCGATGAAATGTGACCTGTGTGACGGCGATCCCGAATGCGTAAAGTACTGCTCGCCAATGGCGATAACTTACGTGACAAGGGAAGAGGCGGACAAAATGTTGAAACAGATCTATGGCAAGGTGAAATAGCCTCCTTGAAAGCCACATCAGGACCCAGCTCAGGGCCTCACTCTCGAACAGGCTTCAAGAGACTCTTTGACGCAGCCTTCGCATCTTCAGATATCCGTCCTCCAAAGGACCGTCCATGCCGCATGAACTTCACAGGAGATGTCAAGGCGTGAGTCAAGAAGCAGAAATCATTGAAAAGCTGCGGGGCGAGCTTGGCGAGAATTTCATCGAAGAATCTAGAATCCGCCCAAACAGGCCCGTAGTTACAGTCCAAAGAGATGTGTTGATTCAAGCCCTTAGGCTACTGGTCGAGGTTTTCAATGCGAGATTATGCACGATCACAGCTGTGGACGATGGTGTCGACTTCGAACTGATCTATCATATGAGCATCAAGGGCCTGGTAATGAGCATCAAGGTCTTCGTCCCCAAGGAAGAGTCGGAAGTGGCTTCCGCCACAAGCGTCATCCCGGGCGCAGCCTCGGCTGAGAGAGAGATCTGGGACCTCTTCAAGATCAAGTTCCAAGGGCTCTCCGACCCAAGGCCCCTCATAGTCCCATACGAGTGGCGGGACGTCAAAGCCCCCCTGAGGAAGCCGATGGGCGGCTTGGTCTCCGAGTACCAGAAACCCACTGTTGAGACCCTTATGCAGCAGGGCCAGGTATTCACCATGCCCTCCACCGTCAAGGGTCATAGAGAGGACTTCAAGCTCCCAGAGGTCAAGACCACCATGACCCGACCCGAAGCTCTCAAGGAGATACACGAAATAGCTGAAGAAGTTGGGTTTGACAGAAGAGTCGGCTACGACTGGGCGAGAAAGAGGCTGAGGTACTAAACCTTGGGGTCTAGAAGAGAGTACGCAATATTCTGGGGATGCTGGGTCCCGTCGAGACAACCCAGCGTCGAGGCTGCCTGCAGAAGGGTTCTGGGTAGATTCGGAATAGGCGTCCACGACATGGAGGGTGTCTCATGTTGCCCCGACCCGGTAGTCGCAGAGAGGCTTCAACGCGAGATGTGGCTGTCATTGGCCGCAAGGAACCTCTCAATAGCCGAGAACATGGGTGTCGAGATGGCTACGGTATGCAATGGTTGCTACGAGACCTTCTTTGAGGCCATAGAGACCTTGAGAACGAATGAGCGGCTCAGAGGAAGAGTGGAGAAAGCCCTCACCAGAATAGGGAAGACTCTGCCTGCCAAGACGGGTCTGCGACACATAGTTGAGATTCTCAGTCAAGACGTAGGAGTAGAAGAGATCGCGAGGTTAAGCTCCAACAGGCTGAGCAAACTGAACGTCGCTGTACATCCTGGATGCCACCTCTACCGAGCCAAGAGCCGAGAGGGGATTCAAGAGAAACCGAAGATGCTTGAGGAAATCGTGGCTGCAACAGGAGCCAAGACTGTTGACTACGGCATACCCAGGTTCTGCTGCGGATACCCACACCGAGTCGTCGAGGAAGAGTTCTCACTCAAGATGATGCTCGCCCAGAAACTGCAAAAGGTATGGGAGGCTGGTGCAGACTGTGTCGTAGTCTCCTGTCCTGCGTGCAATATACAGTTTGAGTTTGGACAACTCGAACTAAAGAGGAAATATAACATAACCTTCGGCGAAGGCATACCTGTAATGCACATAGTCGAGCTCGTAGCCTTAGGTCTCGGGATCAAGCCTGAAGAATTCGGCCTCCAAACGCACCGAGGCCCAACATCAAACATAATCTCGAAGCTGGTGTAGAGAAGATGTCGTCAGTTCTGCCAATAGGTCCCTTCCATCCAGCCCTCAAGGAGGCGGCGTTCTTCAAACTCGAAGTTGAGGGGGAGAAGATAGTTGGTGGAGACGTCAAGTTCGGATACATGCACAGAGGAATCGAGGATCTGGCCACAAAGAAGTCCTACCACAGCAACATCTTTCTTGCGGAGAGGGTTTGCGGAATCTGCAGTACAGTCCATTCCACATGCTACTCCCAAACGGTCGAGGCCCTAATGAACATAGACCCGCCTGAGAGGGCCAAGTACATCAGAACAATCGTTTTCGAAACCGAGAGGCTCGCAAGCCATTTACTATGGTTTGGGGTTGGAATGCACGAGATAGGTTACGACACAGCCTACATGTATATGTGGAGAGAGCGTGAGCATGTGCTCGGCATACTTGAGGCTGTTTGCGGAAAGAGGGTTAACCTTGGAATAAATACGTTGGGTGGCGTTAGGAGGGATATTACGCCAGACAATGAAGGCCTCATAAAGACAAAGTTGGATCTGGTTGAGAGGGCAGTCAAAAAGATTGAGGGACTGCTCAACGAGGACAGGGTGTTGAAGGCAAGGGTCAAGGATGTTGGCATATTACCAAAGGATGAGGCAGAGAAACTTTGCGTTGTGGGACCCACCGCCAGAGGTTCAGGTGTAGACATAGATGTAAGAAGGGACGATCCATACGCCGCCTATCCGAATATAGAATTCGAGGTTCCAGTAGAGGAGAAAGGAGACGTCCTGTCAAGAGTATTGGTCAGGTTCAGAGAACTTCTTGAGTCTATAAAGATCATCCGTCAAGCTATGAATGACCTCCCCGGAGGCCCCTTAGCTCTTGATAAACTTCCCCTCCCCAAGGTTGGTGAAGCCTTTGGGAGGGTTGAGGCCCATCGCGGGGAGCTTGTCTACTATGTAAAGTCAGACGGCACAAACCGACCCGAGCGAGTCAAGATACGCACCCCTTCAGTGGTAAACAATAATTCACTTCTACCAATGCTGCTTGGGGAAACCATAGCCGATGCCCCAATAATCCTAGCAAGCATAGACCCATGCTTCTCTTGCACAGACAGAGTAACGCTAGTTGATACCAAGAAGAATGTTGAGAGAACAGTTACTCTATCAGATCTCAGAAGGGGGAGAACTTCATGAACTCAATTCTTGAGATCCTAGTTGCGCTCTTGGTTTATCCAGGATTCCTCTTCTCCTTTGCTGTTGGAGGAATATTCTACTGGCTTTACCGTAAAGTTCGAGCTAGGTTCCAAGCAAGGAGAGGGCCGCCGTGGTACCAGTTCTTCGTCGACCTGATCAAGCTCTTTTCAAAAGAGTCGATAATCCCATACTCAGCGGGAGGCTCCCTCATGGTCCTTGCACCCACTCTGTCGCTCACGAGTCTTCTCCTAGTAGCGGCAATGATGCCTGTAGGTTCAGGCTCGTTGGTTGAATTTGAAGGAGACCTGATAGTTGCGCTTTACTTTCTTGCACTCCCAGCCCTCGCCATGGTAATCGCTGGCATTAGTTCCGGCTCGCCGTACGGCTCGGTTGGCTCGGGCCGTGAGGTAAGTATGATGGTTGGTTACGAGATCCCATACGCTCTCTCAGCTTTAACAGTAGGCTTCTCTATAAGGTCGCTCAGCCTCTCATCCATAGTAGGGTACCAGTTGGAGAACGGGGCCTTCTTCTTGAAGTATCCCCTAGCAACAGCTGCTTTCCTCCTATGTCTGCTCCCGAAGATCAGCCGCCGTCCATTCGACGCTCCAGAGGCGGATACAGAGATTATCGCAGGGCCCCTGACCGAGTATTCAGGCCTATTATTAGGCCTCTTCGAGCTGGCCAACTGCCTCAAATGGTTCGTTATTCCAGCTTTCGCTGTTACCCTATTCTTCGGTGGAGGAGCAAACATAGTTGAATTCTTAGTGAAATGTCTCGGCCTAGTCTTACTTCTGTCAGTCATCGACATAATTCATCCGCGCTACAGGGTAGATCAAGGCTTCAAGTTCTTCATCAAGTGGGCCCTTCCATTGGCCCTAATAGATTTCGTGAGGAGTCTGATTTTGCCTTGAAGAGATATGTGATCTTAGATGCTCTCCGAGGTTTGGTAAGCCCCTTCACAACCAAGTACCCAAAGAAGCCATACGTCCCTCCAGACGGGTACAGGGGCGCGGCTGAGTACGACTCAGAGAAATGTGTAGGTTGCGGAGCCTGCTCTCAAGAGTGTCCCTCAGGGGCCATCACGTACACAGATGGAGAGAAGACAAGAAACATCAGGCTCAACTATGGCATCTGTTCCTTTTGCGGACGCTGCGAGGAGACCTGTCCGTGGGATGCGGTCCACTTAACCAAAAAATATGAAATGGCTGTTTACGATAGAAAGGACGCTGAGACAGGAGTTGATATCTCCTTCTTTGACTGCACTGAATGTGGAAGGCCCTTCTTTCCTTCCCCACAGATGAAAGCTTCACTCGAGAAGGTTGGAGAGACTTTGGCCAAGTATGGAATTAAACAGGAGGAGTTGGCTCGTTTAGTCTCCCTCTGCCCAACATGCTCATTTACAGTTGACAAGATGCCTGAGAGGAGGATGTTCATGAGAAGACTGGTGGGGTGACCTAGATGCTGAAGGGTCTTCGCTCGTTCGCTAGGAGAAAGTCCCCATGGATCATGCACGTCCCATGTGGAGGATGCAACGGATGCGACATAGAGGTTGTTGCGGCCCTAACGCCAAGGTACGATGTTGAGAGATTCGGTGTACTCCAGAGAGGCACACCAAGACATGCCGATATACTGCTAGTTACAGGTGTAGTCACCGCTCAGGTGAAAGACAGGCTCAGAAGAATCTTTGACCTAACCCCGAGCCCAAAATATGTGGTGGCGTTCGGCTCCTGCGCCATAGATGGAGACATATTCCATGAGAGCTACGGATTCGCTGGACCCCTAGATGAGGTTCTGCCAGTGAACATCTACGTTCCAGGGTGCCCGCCCAGGCCCGAGGCCCTAATAGATGGCCTTACCAAACTGCTTAGGAAAGTCCAATAGCTCTGCTGCGGACCCCCCAAGTTCAATAGCCACGCAGATCAGCCGTTACGACAACATTCTTAATGAGACCGACGCTGAAGCTAACTGTCGAACACATTAAGAAAATAGCCTTCACCTGAAGTTACACAAGACATACTGGGTTACGGCGTTCCCCGCAATCTTGAACCAGACATGTCGACCTAGATCTAGAGTCTTAATATCAGTCCCAACAGGGCTTGTGTTGCTGGCTTGACGATTTGAAGTCCCAATTCAGGGAAGACCCCGATGACAATGCACAGTATTGCAAGGGCAAGTGGGGGCAGCGTCATCCAATCTATACGCTCATTTAGGGTGGTATGTCCTGTGGGGGGCTCACCGAAGAATACCATATGCATCGCTCTGACCATATACCCCAAAGTGAGGCCGCTTGTAGAGACAGCAACAATGGTCAAGATGAGTTGACCCTGCTCCACACCAGCATAGTAGACTAGAAGCTTACTCCAGAAACCATTGAAGGGCGGCACGCCAGCCATAGCAAGGGCTCCAACAGCAAATGAGAAGGCTGTCAAAGGCATTTTCTTCGCTATCCCCCCCATCTTCCTCATATCCCTTGTCCCAGTCTGGAAGATAATGTTCCCAGCGCACAAGAACAGCAAAACCTTGAAAGCTGAATGGTTCAAAATGTGGAAGAGCCCCCCTTCAACTCCCAAAGCCGAAGTATACGAGAGCCCCAAAATGATATATCCCATCTGGCTCACAGTGCTGTATGCGAGTAGCCTCTTAATGTCGGTTTGAGCCAAAGCCATGACTGCCCCGAATAGCATCGATATCGCCGCGAGAAAATAGAGTATTGAAACAATCTTTCCTGAACTTATCCCACCATAGATTGCGAAAAGAATTAGGAAAAGTGCGTAGACGCCGGTCTTGACTACCACTCCTGATAGGATGGCGCTGATTGGCGTAGGTGCTTCAGCATGGGCGTCTGGAAGCCAAGCATGAAATGGTACAAGACCAGCTTTCAATCCAAAACCTACGATGGCGAGTACTGCACCTAGATCAAGCAGTGTCAGAGGTTTAGTTACAGTCCCTGAGAGGCTTCTAGGTATGCTTGCCAGCTCCAAAGTCCCAGTAGCCGCATAGATGAGTGTGATACTCATTATGGTGAACATTGCTCCCAATCCTGAGAGCATGTAAAACTTGTATCCGGCCTCGAAAGCCCTCCCCCTCTCAAAAGAGACAAGGATAATCGAGACTATGGTTGAGGTCTCAAGGAAGAGAAAAATGGTTGCCAAGTTAGTCGAGAAGAACATCCCGAGGATTCCGCCGATAAAGGTCAGAGTCAGCATGTGGTAGTAATTGAGCCAGGTTTCAGGCAACTTTCTCGTGTAAAACACAGTGTACGCAGTGACAGTCAACCCCACCATTGTCATTACTACTCCCATCAAGTAACCAAACGCTGTTACGCGTAGACCCAGGTATGTGTATTCTACTCCCCCAAAGACGCTGGGAGCCATGCTCAGAATCAGAATACCTGTCACCAACATGGCCACAAATGGGAGCCAGTCACGTGCACGCTTGGAGACTGCAGAGACGATAGGTACAAGGACTGCTCCACCAAAGGGGCAAAGAGTTGCAAACAAAGGCAGGATGCTATGTATTTCAGTCAAGATCCTCACCAACGCAACCTTGCGATCTTCCAAGAGTTCAAGCTCTTGTATTCCTCATAGATACCCACAATGACCCAGGCCACGAGAAGGTTCAGTAGAATGGTGGCGGAATCCAAGACCAAAGCTATGTAGGGTGTCTGCGGTCCAAACGTTACTAGGTGGATGGTGAAGAGGTGGACTCCATTCTCGATCAGGTTGAAGCCTATTGCGATCTTGATTATGTCTCTTCGCGCCACCATTCCGTAGATGCCCATCGCTATCATAGAGACGTAACCTGACTGGAGGGGATCCCAATTATAGAACAAGTTTGAAACCGTCATGATCAGAACTATAATGATCGACGAGGCTTTCGCCCCAAGAACAGGAGGTTCCTCATAGTTGCTAGTTCTATTTATGACCCAGAGGAATGGCCAGAGAAACATGGCCGCGATCAAGTAGTGCATATAGATGCCCTCAGGGTCTCCTGTGACTATGAAAAGTACTGTTCCCAAATAGGCTGAGTGTATCGTGAACAAAACGGAAGCCAACTTTAGCCTGCTTACTACTATTGCTGCTCCACCAAGTACTACAAGACCGGTGAAGACCAATGCCAGCCAGATCGAATCCATCGACATCCCCGAATATCTATTACCG